>JGI10216J12902_104687906_pt1 | contig 10214 bp, 3 predicted proteins | sample KanNatreferecore_FD_12902 | JGI IMG/M metagenome (IMG submission 12902)
TGTCGCTTCGATGCGGACCTCGATCTCGCCCGGCCCGGGCTCCCGCCGTTCCGCTTCTGCCAGTACCAGGTTGTCGAGATCTCCCGGCGCCTCGGTGACGAGCCGGTACCAGGCCCCTTCGTCCGCACGGACCATTTTGTGTGCCGGCGCCCCGTCGGCGCGGCGGCCCGGCGTGAGGCGGTGCACGAAACGGGCGCCGCCCCGGAACGCGAGCTCGTCCTCGTCGTCGGGATGGAGCAGCTCCCCGAGCAAGTCCTCCGCGCCGCCGGGCGAGTGCGGATCGAGGTCAACGGATTTCAAGCAGAGGTCTTCGTACTCGCTCGCCGCCACCCGCACGAGGCCCCACAGCGGCGATTGGAACTGCTCGACGGACTCGCCGTCACTGACCGCCTGCGCTCCTCGGGTGACGAAGAAAAGACGCGGCGACCCGCGCCAGGCCAGGCGGTATGAGGACTGCAGCAGGTGGATGACCCCCGCCCCTGTATGGCGGGCGAAGTGGTCGAGGGCAGCCTCGCCGCCTTCTGGCGCGCCGTCCAGCCCGCAGAGATAGAGGATGCCCTCCAGGGGACGGTCCGCCAGCGAAGTCAGCAGCTGACGCATGTCGCTCGCCCGTCCGGGGTTCACGCGGAAGCACTCCCCATCGAGCTCACAGGTTTCCCCCGCGACCACCGTGATGCAGGAGTGGCCCCGCTGCCGGAGCGCCGCCGCAAGCTCGTCCCCGATTCCCGAGTTGTCGGAGAACAGCAGCCACTCCCGCCGCGCCGCGGCCTCCGCCGCTTCAGCGGCGGCCTGGGCGATGATGACCGTCTGGGATCCCTCCTGGCCGGCCGGCGCGTCCGTCGCCGCTCCAACAGGGCCGAAGCCCGTCTCTTCCAACAGGCACTTCCAGCGCGCCAACGGAAGCAGCGGGGAGCTCGTCCGGATGCCGTCCGAGAACCGCCACCAACCGTCGGTGACTCCGAAGACGATGTCCGTCCACCAATGCTCACGGGTCAGCTCCACCATCGCAAGCAGACCTCCCGGCGCGAGCAGCTTGCGGCAGTTGTGGAGGGTCTGGCGGAGATCGCGCGTGGCATGAAGGACGTCGGCGGCCACGATCAGGTCGAAGCGATGGTGGCTGCGCGAATCCGGCTCCTTCTCGACGTCGAGCAGGTCGTATCTCACGAACGGGGTCCCGGCAAAACGCTCCCGAGCGTCCGCCAGGAAGCGTGGGGAGACGTCCGTAAAGAGGTAGTCCGTGCGGTCCGGGTCCAGCTCCGGCAGGAGCCAGCGCGTGGTGCCGCCCGTCCCCCCTCCGAGTTCCAGGACGCGGAGCGTCCGGCCCGGTGGGAGGTCGGCGGCCAGCGCCCGCACGCCTTCCCGCAGCAGCTGGTTGTACCGCCCAAAGCATGGCGAGGTCGAATAGACCTGCTCCGCATCCGCCAGAGAGCCACCCGGGAACAGGAGCTCAATCGGGTCGACCTCCCCATGCAGCGCCTGTGCGAGACCCTCTCCGCACCGGCCGAGCATCCGCAGCTCGCCGGCTGCTTCGGGGTATCGCGCGGTGAGGGTTTTACCTAAAGCAGTCGTATCCACGGGCTCGGGCAGCGCAGCCACTTGCCACAGCTCTCCGGCGCGCAGGAGGATTCCAGCCTGCTCCAGCCGCTGGAGGAGCCTCCGGAACAGGCGCTCTTGCTTCGCCGAAACCCCAAAGCGCTCACGGAGCACGGCCTCCGTGAAGCTGCCCCCGCACAGCCGCTCCCATCCGAGGTCCCGCAGCGCCTCGACCGCGTAGGTCTGCGCCAGCACGTCCATCTCCGCGGCGATGTCATCGGGCCGCGGGCCGGTCAGGGCCGGGAGACCCGCGCGCGCCGCGGCAGCGATCTGGTCCGCGCCCAGGAGCGGCTCGGCCGAGGATCGGGATCTGCCGTCCGGCTCCCAGCGGAACTCGTGCCAGAGCCGTTGGACGGAGTCGTGCTTCTGCGCGGCGCTTCCGAGAGCGCGGCAGCGGACGCCCTCGACGACCGCCGCAACGCCGCCCTCATCATCGAAGAGCCGCAGGCTGCCGAGCATGGCTCCCTCATCCAGCTCCTGCAGGGTGGCATGGCACCACCTCGCTGGACCGCTGCCGGGTACCACGGTCACGGATTCGATCCGCACCGGGAGGAATGGGACGCCATGTCCTGGCGGCAAGCAGCCGATCAGCGTCTGGAGCGCGGCGTCGAGCAGGGCGGGATGGAGATGGTAAGGGCGGCCGTCGAGCACCCGCAAGCGCGCCAGGGCTTCGTTTTGACCACGCCACAGCTCATCCACTCCCTGGAAGGCCTCTCCATAATTCAGACCGCGGGCCGCGAGCAGCGGGTAAAGCTCATCCCGCGAGAGGAAGTCCCCGCACCGGCCGCGGATCTCCCCAAGCTCCACTCGAAGCGCCACTGGCTCCGTCGCGGGGCTCAACCTGCCTCGCGCGTGGGGCGCCCAGTCGCGTGAACCCGGCGAACTCGAGCAGATCTCCAGGGAATAGTCGTGCGGGTTCAAGAGCGTCCGGATGAGGGGCGCCGCGCCTGCTCCGAGCTCCAGCACACGCGTGAGGTCCAGCCCTGTCACGCAGCGCCGCTCGGTCGGGAAGACCTCGCCCGCCGCGGCGAGCGCCACCTCCACGTAGCCCGCAGCCGGAAAGATGGGCGCCTCCTGGAGGCGGTGGTCGGCAAGGTAAGGGAGGTGGGCCAGATCGATGACCTGCTCCCAGGCGGGGCTGTCTCCAGGCAGCCGTGCGCCGAGAAGAGGATGGCTCCGCTCGCCCTGCCGGTCGCGGCGGCTTTGCTCGGACTGCTGCCAGTGGCGCTCCCGCTGCCATGGATAGGTGGGCAGGGAGACGCGGCGAGCCGCCGGATAGACGCCGCGCCAATCGACGCTTTGCCCCGCCACGTAGAAGTGGCCGAGTGTCTCCAGCAGCTGAAGCCGCTCGTCGCAGCCCCGGCGGAGCGACGGCCTCACGGCGGCCGAAACGCCCGCGGCAGAGAGGCATTCGCTTACCGGTCCGGCGAGGACGGGGTGCGGCCCCACCTCCAGGAAGGCGTCGCACCCCTCCGCCAGCAGGGTCGTGAGCGCGTCCGCGAAGCGCACCGGCTCGCGGATGTTGCTCCACCAGTACGCGGCGTCGAACGGCTGCTCGTCGGCTCTCGCGCCGGTGACGGTGGATACCAGAGCCAGGTCCGAGGTGCGGGAAGCGATACCCTCGAGAGCGCGGAAGACCTCCTCACGGAGCGTATCCATGTGGGGCGAATGATAGGCGACGCTGCCCCGGAGCGGCCGGTGGAACACCTGGCTCTCCTGGAGAGCCGCGGCGATCTCCTTCAAGGTCTCGGCTTCGCCGGCTAGCGTAACGGCCGTCGGGCTGTTCACGGCGGCGAGCCAGGCGGAGCCCTCGTAGGGGCGCAGCACCTCGATTGCGGCTTCCGGGCTCAGCGCGGCCGCGAGCATTCTGCCCGGCCCGGAGGCGCGCTGCTGAAGGCGGCTGCGGTGGTAGATCACCGTGACGGCATCCTGCAGGCCCAGCTTCCCGGAGACGTGCGCGGCGGCGACTTCCCCGGCGCTGTGGCCGGCGGCGGCGTGGGGCTCCACCCCCCAGGAGCGCCAGAGAGCCGCCAGCCCCACCTGAACCGCGAAAATGGTGGGCTGTGCGAACTCGGTTTCATCCAGCCGGCTTCCGTCGCCGCTCAGCTCTCCGGCGACGGACCAGCCGGCGAGAGGAACGAAATGGCGGTCGATCTCCCGGACCGCCTCGCGGAAGCGCGCCTCCGTCTCCAGCAGCTGCCTTCCCATGCCGGCCCACTGCGACCCCATCCCGCTGAACAGGAAGGCAATTCGGGGCGGCGGCGGAACGGCGCGCCCCTGAACGATCCCATCGGCCGAGCCCTCGCGGGCGAAGGCCTCGAGGCGGGCGTATAGCTCGCCGGATGAGCGGGCCGGGATTGCCAGCCGGTCTGGCAGAGAGGCCCGGTGGGCGCCGGCGGAGTAAGCAAGATCCGCGAAGTTGGGAACGGGACCCGGGTTTCCGCGGAACAGCTCCGCGTACCGTTGCGCCAGCTCACGCAGAGCGGCTTTGCTGCGGGCGGATAGCACCAGGACGGCTGGAGTCGCCAGGTCCGACCGGTCGGACAGGTCGGACGAGTCAGAGGGAGCGCCTTCCAACACCACGTGGGCGTTCGTGCCGCCAAAGCCGAAGCTGGTGACGCCGGCGCGCGCGGGGCCTTCGGATTCCGGCCAGGGCTGCAGGTGGGTGGCGATGCGCAGCGGGAGGGCGTCGAAGTCGATGGCGGGGTTCGGACTCCGGAAATGGATGCTGGCGGGGATGGCGCGGTTTTTGAGGCAGAGGGCCGTCTTGATAAGGCCGGCGATGCCGGCCGCTGCTTCCGGGTGGCCGATGTTCGTCTTGACCGAGCCGATCAAGCAGGGAGCGGCGCCGTTGCGCCCTTCTCCCAGCACCGCGCCCAGGGCTTTCGCCTCGATGGGATCGCCCGCAGGGGTGCCGGTGCCGTGCGCCTCGACGTACTGAAGGCTCCCCGGGGAGACCCCGGCTGCCGCGTAGGCCTGGCGCAGTACCGCCTCTTGCGCGGTGCCGCTGGGGAGCATCAGGCCGGGCGTGCGGCCGTCCTGGTTGACCGCGCTGCCGCGGATCACCGCGTAAATCTCGTCGTCGTCACGAAGGGCGTCCGCGAGAGGCTTGAGCACCACGGCGCCGGCACCCTCGGCGCGCACGTAACCGTTGGCGCGCGAATCGAAGGACTTGCAGCGGCCGTCCGGCGAGAGCATCCCGGCCTTGCTGAAAGCGATGGTCGGCTCGGGGCTGAGGACCACGTTCACCGCGCCCACGAGCGCGACGGGGCACTCGCCGCGGGAGAGGCTCTGGCACGCCAGGTGGACCGCCACGAGCGCGGACGAGCAGGCCGTGTCCACGACCAGACTGGGGCCACGTAGGTCCAGCGCGTATGAGATCCGGTTGGCCGCGATGCTCCCATGGCCCCCGGTGTTCGTGTAAGCATCCAGCGACGCCCGCTCTCCCGGAGCGACCTGCATGTCCAGGTAGTCATGGCCGCAGACCGCTGCAAAGACGCCGGCGTCCGTGCCGGCCAGGCGGTCCGCCGGCAGTCCTCCGTCTTCGAGCGCCTCCCACGCCACCTCCAGGAGCAGCCGCTGCTGCGGATCCAGACGGGACGCTTCCCGGGGAGCGATGCCGAAGAAGGCGGCGTCGAACTGATCGATCCCCTCGATGAAGCCGCCCCAGCGCGCCATCATCTTCCCCGGCGCGGCGGGGTCCGGATCGTAGAACGCGTCCGCGTTCCACCGGTCCGGCGGCACCTCGCGGACCGCGTCGACCTCCTCCACCAGGAGGTTCCAGAACTCGCGCGGGCTACGGGCTCCGCCCGGAAAGCGGCATCCGATACCGACGATGGCGATCGGGACAGCAGGCATGGCGCGCCTCCCTAGCGGCGAAGATAGCTCATGCGGGCGTGAACCTCAGGAACAAGCGGAACGCACTTGTCGAAGTCCAGGGTGCGCATCGCGAGGTAGATCAGGAAGACACTCCCCAGCCAGTTCGTGAACTCCTGCTTGGACCCGAGGTGGCGCTCCGCGTTCAGGGTGATCCAGGAGAGGTGCGCCCACACGTCCATGCACGTCGAGCAGTCGCGCTCGTTGCCCACGCCGCAGCGGCGCGTGCTGACGAGATCCGCGGCGAACGCCTTGAAGTGGGGGCTGTACGGATTCCCGTTGGCCAGACGCTCACTGTTGATCGGGTTGTCGATGGTGAGGGTGCCGCACACGTCGTAGCCCCACGTCTGGTCGTAGAGCTTGCCTGAGGAGACGATCTCGGCGAGGTACGACGAGATCATGATCCGGTCCGGGTAACGGTCGATGGCGCGGTTGATGGCGTCCCGGACACGGTCGAAGCCCTTGCGGTGGTCCACGTCGCCGCCCAGGCCCGAGATGTCCCCGTAGAAGTTGAACATCACGTAGTTTCCGTTCGCGACGCACTGCTCCACCACGCTCTCGATCTCGTGGGCGTTGCCGGCAGTCGTGGTGTAGTACCAGGTCACGCGGGGATCGTCGCGATAGTTGCGGAGGCCGCGCGCGAAGACATCCAGCTTTCCGCTGCCCCGGAGGCGCGTGTCGGTCTCGTGGTCCCCCCACACGGAGACGCCGATCGGCATCTTCTCGAAGCCTTCGTACGGGATCGGGATGATGCCGTTGGTGATCACCACCACCGGGAACGCGTCGTGGAGCTTTTTCACGCGATCCAACACGAGCGCGGGCTCACCGCCGGCCACGGTCACGAAATTCGTGCCGCGCGCCTTTTCCCGCGCGATGAAGGCGTCGAACTCCGCCTCGTCCTCGGCGGCCTTATAGCGGTCCATATCCTCCGCGAAGAAGTAGCACCCCTGGCACCGGATGTTGCACCGGTGGGTAAGGTCCATCACGATGGAGCGCAGGGGGCCGCGCCGCGCGATCTCGGCGTAAAGGTGCTTGAGGAAGGGGTCCCGCAGGTACTCTTCGATCCGGTGAGAACGGGGCAGGGTGTGCATGGGCTCACTCCGCTCAAGCAGTCCGCTCCAGGCAGGAGGCATCCACGTCCCGGACGCTGCGGTACCCGGTAAGTGCCAGGGCCACGTCCAGATGAGCAAGGGTGTTGTGAAGCACCTCACGCACGCCCTGCTCGCCCGCGATCGCCAGCCCCCACATGAACGGCCGGGCCAGCAGGACGGCGCTCGCGCCCAGGGCCATCGCCTTGAGCACGTCCACGCCGCGGCGCACGCCGCTGTCGAGGAGCACCGGAATCCGTCCGTTCACCGCATCGACGACCCGCGGGAGTGCGTCAAGGGAGGCGACCGCGCTGTCCAGCTGGCGGCCGCCGTGAGTAGAGACGACGATTCCGTCGATGCCGCGCCGCACAGCTTCTTTCGCATCTTCCGGGTGCAGCACGCCTTTCAACAGCACCGGCAGGCTGGTATGCTTGCGGATCTCGTCGATCCCGTCCCAGGTGACGCGCTGGTTGAACACGTAGAACATCCGCTTGAGCAGCGCCTCCTGCTCCGCCTGGGAAGGCCCCTGGCGGGCCGCGAACTCAGGGTCGTCCGTGAGGTTGGCGGCGGCGCCGACGCGGGTGAAGGGGAGGTAGCCGCTCTGGAGGTCACGCTCCCGCCAGCCCAGCACGATGGTGTCCACCGTGATCACCACCGCTTTCAGGCCCGCCTGCTCCGCGCGCTTCACCAGGCTGATGCTGATGGCCGGGTCCGGCGGTGGGTAGAGCTGGAACAACCCTGGCGTGTCGCCAAGCGCGACGGCGATCTCCTCCAGCGGCGTGGTGGCCGCCGTGCTGATGATGGGAGGAATGCCGAAGGTCGCCGCGGCTCGCGCGGCGCCGAGATCGCCGTCCGGGTGGATCATTCCGAGCGCGCCCATCGGAGAGAGGAGGATCGGGGTCGGGAGGTCCATCCCCAGCAGCGAGATGCTAAGCTCGCGATCCGCGATATCCCGGCAGACGCGTGGGACGATGCGCCAGCGCTCGAAGGCTTCCACGTTGCCCCGCGTCCCGGACTCCGAGCCCGCCCCGCCGCCGAGGTGGTCGTACACCTCGGGCCTCAGCACCTCGCGAGCCTTCGCCTCCAGGGCTTCGGGGATGACGGGGATCTCGCTCCGCTGGCCGCGGATGCTACCGACGAAGAGCTCCAACTGCCGCTCGGGGCCGATGTTTCCCATTTCCTCCGCCTTTCCGCACACCTATCGTTAATGTAGCATGCGGTCGCCAGCCTGCGGGTATAGGAGGCCTTCACGAGATTCTCCGGACGCACTCGGACGGCGCGCTACTGGAGCAAGTCCGCGCCGGCTTCGGAAAGTAACATACGTAACCCCTTTCGTGGGCTTAACGAGCTCCACGTCGAGGGGGTCTACGAATGTTTGAAAGGGCGTGGTGAGAGGGGTCTTCAGGGGATTGACACCCCGAGGTCGAGGCAAAATGGGCGGTACAGGATTTGAACCCGTGACCAAGCCGGGACAACGTTGTCCGTTTGCTATGTGGGGCGACCGGGTACTCTCGCCGAGAGCGACGGAACTCCTCCTTCCTCCGGGTAAACCGGAAACGCCCTCCCCCCGATCGGATAGGGGAATCAACAGATGACGGAAGCCGACACCAAGGACCAGAGCCGCACCTACGAGGCAGTGGCGGCGGTCCAGCCCTTTCTCCGGCCGCTGGACCGGATCGAAGACCTCGATCCCCTGATGGAGCGCATCGGCGACGCCCGCTACGTGCTTCTGGGCGAGGCCTCGCACGGCACCTCCGAGTACTACACCTGGCGGACCGAGCTCAGCCACCGCCTGATCAACGAGAAGGGCTTCTCCTTCATCGCGGTCGAGGGGGACTGGCCGGATTGCTACCGCGTGAACCGCTACGTGAAAGGCCGTCCGGGTGCGGGGCGAAGCGCGCGGGAGGTGCTGCACGCCTTCAACCGGTGGCCCACGTGGATGTGGGCCAACGAGGAAGTGGTCGCGCTGGCCGATGGGCTCCGCGAGCACAACGACGGCCTTCCGGAGGAGCAGCAGGTCGGGTTCTACGGGCTGGACGTCTACAGCCTCTGGGACTCGCTGCACGAGGTGACGGGTTATCTCGACCGCACCGATCCGGAGGGCGCCCGCGCCGCCCGGAACGCCCTCGCCTGCTTTCACCGGTATGACGGTGACCCGCAGGCGTACGCCCGCGCGACCCGCTGGCTGCGCGCATCGTGCGAGGAGGAGGTAGTGAAGCTGCTGGTGGCGCTGCGCCGGGGCGCGCCGGAGTACGGTACCGGCAGCCGGGAAGACCGCTTCAACGCCGAACAGAACGCCATCGTCGCCCGCAGCGCGGAGGCGTACTACCGGGAGATGGTGATCAGCGGCCCCGGCTCCTGGAACGTGCGGGACCATCACATGGTCGAGACCCTGGAGCGTCTCATGCGGCACCACGGCCCGCAGGCGAAGGCCATCGTCTGGGAGCACAACACGCACATCGGCGACGCCCGTGCTACGGACATGGCGCGCACCGGAATGGTGAACGTGGGTCAGCTCGTCCGGGAGCGGCACCAGCAGGAAGGCGTGGTCCTCGTCGGCTTCGGCTCCCACCACGGCACCGTCATCGCCGCCCAGGAGTGGGAGGCGCCGATGGAGTGCATGCAGGTGCCCGCGGCCCGCGAAGGGAGCTGGGAGGACGTCCTCTGGCGGGCGGGCGACGGCGACCGCCTTCTGATCATGCCGGACGGAGCCCCGTCACCAATGATGGAGACGCGCGGCCAGCGCGCCATCGGCGTGGTCTACGACCCGGCGTACGAGGCGTTCGGCAACTTCGTCCCCACCGTGCTGCCCCGCGGCTACGACGCCTTCCTCTACCTGGACGAGACCGAGGCGCTGCACCCGCTGCACCTGCAGCGGCGCCTGGAGCACGAGCCGCCGGCGACGTTTCCCGCCGGCGTCTGACCGGTCGCTCTCGCACCGGCGGAGACGCACTGCTCGAGACGCGCCTCGCGAGGGTGGCTGGAGAGCCTCATCGCGGATTCAGCACCCAGGTGATTCAAGGTGGCCCGTCAAAGACACCAGCAAGTACCTGGCACCTGGCCGGGCGAAATGAACGGAGCCGTCGATGCGGGTAGTCCACCGGACAGGAGCTTGCCTGGCGCTTCTCGCGCCGCTAATCGTCCTCCCGGGCGCGGCCCAGGACCGGCCGGCCGAAGTCACGGGCGAGCTCCGGAAGTGGCACCGGGTGACGCTGACCTTCGACGGGCCCGACACGGCGGAAGACGCCACTCCGAACCCGTTCCGGGACTACCGCCTCGAGGTCACCTTCAGTAAGGGCACCCGCCGCGTCATCGTGCCGGGCTACTACGCCACGGACGGCGACGCCGCCAACACCGGCGCCGTCCGCGGCCGGAAGTGGCGGACGCACTTCATGCCGGACGAGGAAGGCACCTGGGATTACCGCGTCTCGTTCCGTGCCGGGGCGGACGTCGCGACGAGCGGTGTCCCGACGGCCGGCGCTCCCGCGGGCTTCGACGGCGCGTCCGGCCGCTTCCTCATCGGCCCGACCAACAAACGCGGGCGCGATCTTCGCGGCCAGGGGCTCCTCCGCTACCTGGGCCGCAGGTATCTCCAGTTCGCGGAGAGCCGCCGCTACTTCCTCAAAGGCGGGGCGGACAGCCCGGAGAACTTCCTCG
>JGI10216J12902_100825249_pt1 | contig 10213 bp, 8 predicted proteins | sample KanNatreferecore_FD_12902 | JGI IMG/M metagenome (IMG submission 12902)
CAGGAGGCGGCCGACCGGCTCCAGGCCGCCGTCCGCCGCGAGCCCACGTGCGCGATGCTCCACTGGGGTGTCAGCCGCACGCTCCACCGTCAGGGCCGTACCGCGGAGGCCCTGGCAGCCGCTACGAAGGCCGAAGAGCTGGCCCCCGGCGTGGACGACCGCGAGCGCAAGCTCATCGCGGCCTGGGTGAAATGGCTCAAGGCGCCCGAGGCCGCGGAGGAGCGCAAGAAGGCACAGGACGAAGCCCGGTTCGAGGCGTCCCGCCTGATCGCTATCTACCCGGACGACGCTGAGGCGTGGGTCCTTCGAGGGGACCTCGCGGAGAGCCCGCTCCGCGCGGCGCCGTTCTATCTCGCCGCTTTGAAGGTGCAGCCGGCGCACCCGCTGGGCGGGTTCTGGAAGCCCGTCGTGCCCGCGGCGCCCCAGGTGACGCCGAAACCGACCACGCCGGTCGCCGCCATGACCGAGGCGCCCAGGCTGTTCGAGGGGCTGGGCAAGTGCGCGTTCCCCGTGACGACTTCCAACCCGCAGGCGCAGGCGTTCTTCGACCAGGGCATGCGCTGCCTCCATTCCTACGTCCTGACTTACCGCGCGAAGAACGGGGCGGGCCAATCGTTCCACCATGCCGCGAACCTGGACCCCGAGTGCGCGATGGCCTACTGGGGCATCAGCTTCTGCAACATCCCGGCGATGAAGGCGCAAGACGCCGCGAACCGCGCCCTGGAGCTGGCCCTGGCGAAGGGCACGGACAAGGAGCGCCGGATGTGCGCCGCGCGAGTACTGGAGCTCTCCGCCAAGGAGAAGCGCGAAGAATTCCTGGACGCCCTGGACGGCGCCATCGCCGCCTACCCGGAGGATGTGGAGCTGTGGGTCTGGCGCGGGCGCTCGTTTGGGTCGGACTACACCGTCGCGGTTCCGGGCAGGAACTCCTACGGCGACCGGTCCGCCTCCGCGATGGCCTATCAGCTCGCGGCGCACCGGCTGAACCCGGACCATCCCTCCCCCAACCACGAGCTGGTCCATCTCTACGAGGGCCTGGAGCGGCCGGCGCTGGGCTGGCCGTTCAGCGAGGGCTACCGCCGCTCCGCCCCGAACATGCCGCACGCGAACCACATGCAGGCCCACCTGGCGATGCGGATCGGGCGCTGGCAGGACGCCATCGACGCGACACGTACCTCCCGCAAGAAATCGCTGGAAGGCTATCCGGAGCTGGACCCCACCCACCACATCGACGTCCTCATTCGCGCCCTCGCCCACGAAGGCCGGTTCAAGGAAGCGGAAGCGGAGCCGAGGGCTTACCGCGACGGCCTGCCCTGGGCGCGCCTGCTCCAGTTGAAGTCCGCCGGCGATGAGCTGGAGAAATGGTGCGACAGCCGCATCGCCTCCAAGGTCCCCGAAGGGTTCTACATGGCGGCTCTGGTGAAGCTGGAGCAGGGCAACCTGGCCGCCGTGCCCCCGCTGCTGGAAAAGGTCGAGGAACAATGGAAGAAGCAGCCGGACAACATCTACCGTTACAACGAGGTGAAGGGTCGCTATCTCCTGCAGAGCGGTAACGTCGACGAAGGCCTGAAGCTGCTCCGTGACGCCGGCGCGAAGGCCGTAAAGGACATCGGGCTCCACGCGTGGGGCGGCGGGAGCTACATGCTGGAGGCCTGGGGCGAGGCGGCCCTCCGGGCCCACCGCTGGGAAGAAGCCGAGGAGGCGTTCCACGAAGCCCTGGCCCACGAGCACGGCAGCGTGATCGGCGCCCTCGGGATGCAGGTGGTTTGGGAGCACCGGCCTGCCCCTCACGCCCAGGAGATGGCCCGCCACTACGCCGCCCGCGCGGAGGCGATCTGGAAAGACGCCGATCCCGGCGCCCTGGAGCGCCAGCGGGAGCGGCTGCGGAAGCTCGCCGCAGCGACCGTCGCGAAAGCTGACCCCAACCGATGAGCCGATTTTCAATTCTCAGTTTTCAATTCTCAATTCTCAATGCGGCCCTGCTGTCTTCAGCACTTGCGGCCGCACCCGCCCTCCGCTCGGGCCCGCAGGTGGGAGACCGGCCGCTGCCGTTTACGAGTAACATGGTTACCGGGGAGCACCGGGGGAAGCAGTTCTGCTACGTGTGCGAGCTGAAAGACGAGCCGTCGGTGCTGGTGTTCGCGCGGCATACGGACGCTCCCACCGCGCGGCTGCTGCAGGACCTCCGCGACCTGGTCCAGGCGCGGAAGCAGGAGAAGCTGTTCGGGTGGATGGTCTTCCTCGGCGCGCCGGACACCGCCTCCCAGACCGGCCTGGAGCGCCGCGCCCTGGAGTTCGCGCGTACGCACGGCGCCACGTCCGTGATCCTCTCCGCGCTGGGGGACCCCCAGGGACCGCCCGGCTACCGGATCGCGCCGGAGGCCGAGGTGACGGTGATCGGCTTCCGTTCCGGCAAGGTCCTCTATAACCGCGCTTACGGCCCCGGCGAATGGAACGAGCGCTCCGCCGCGGCGGCCTTGAAGCCGGTGTCCGCGCTAATCGCGCCAAGTCCGGAAGTTAGGCCGCGGGCGAACATCCGCAGCCGGTGCAGCAGGCAGGCCAGCAGAACTCCGGCGTACCGGGCGCCGGCGCAGATCCACCGTGGATAGAAGGCGAAGGTGCTGCCGCGCCACCCTTCCGGCACGTCCGCGGCATAGCTCAGTTCCATCCGCGCCGTGCAGAGATCGCTCCGCAGCGCGTGCCACCGCGCCAGGTCGGCATCTCCCTGCGCTGCTGCACTGCAGGCCAGCGCGCGGTGGATCCACGCCCACTGGTAGGTCCACCACGGCCGGGCGTGCCGGATCGCCACCGTCAGCCAGCGGTTCGCCTCTTCCGCACGCTCCGGTTGATCGCTGAGTGCGCTCCCGAGGCGCCACGCCGCTTCCGCGGGAGAGGGGGCGCGGGAGAGGGAGCTCCGGAACTGGGCCACCGCACCGTCTGTGTCGCCGGCGCTCAGCCGGCGGTCGCCGGCCCAGATGCACTCCATCCAGTCCGGTTCGACCTCTTCGGTGAAGCGCGGCGGCGGCGTCGAGTCGGGTGGACGCGAGAAGAAGCGGAAGGCGCCGTCCCTCGGGAGGTCGTAGAGCGTGCGCTCCACCGGCCCCCAGTTGAGCAGCACCCGGATCTGCTTGCGGTAGCGGACCGTGAGCTCCAGGCGGCGGCAGATCGCCCGGCGCTCGGGCCGCCCGGGACGATCCTCCAGCCTGGCGCCGAGCCGCGCGCCCATGTAATGGGCCAGGTGGACGCAGTCGTCCAGCCCGTAGGCGTGCCCGATCTCGTGCTCGACGATATGGCGGACGTCTTCCGGGCTCCGGATCAGCGCCTCCGGGTGCCGCCCCTCTACGGCCCCGACGAGGATGATGCCCGTGCCGGCAAACCCCTGCATCCGCCCCGACCACGTGGGCTGGTATTGCCCCGCGGCATACCCGCCGATGGCCCCCGCCTCCCCTCGGATCAGGAGCGAGGGGGGGTCCGCGCCGTCGTCGATCTCCAGGTGGGAGATTTCCGCCAGCACGTCGTTCCAGCGGGCCACGGCCTGAACCGTCGCCCACTGGAGGATCTCCGCGGCGCGCGCACGAACGCGCGCGGTCTCGAGGCACACCGTCATCCGGCGAGAGACCAGGCAGCAGTCCAGCTCCGCCAGGGCGTCGCGCAGCAGAAACCGATTCCCGAGCCGGATCGCGATGCGCGCCGCCTCGTGCACCCGCCTGATGCCCCGGTATGACGCGGGGAACATGACCGGGCCGTGCGGCGCGCCGGTGTACGCGATGTGCTCGACGCCGGCGTGAGCGGTCCGCAGCGCAAACTCGATCCGGCAAGGGCGGAAGACGGAAGCGGTGCAGCCGTCCGCCGCCACGACGGAAAGCTCCTCGCGCGCCTCCACGGTGGCGCTGCGGACACGGTGCTCCAACCTTAGGGGGACGAATTCGTGGACGACCTTAGGCCGGCGCGGCCGCCCGTCCGCTTTGAGGAGCGGGGCCTCGAGATCGGGGACCCACTCCGCGGGCGTCGTGGGAGAGCCCTCCGCGAGATTCTCACAGCGCGGAAAAGTGGACCAGTCCCGCTGCTCGACCTGCCAGGACAGGGCGTGAAGCGCGGCCGCCATTCGGGGCGGGAGCGGTACGGCCTGGGTCAACATCTCGTCTAAGTAACGGCTGGAGGCGCGCCGCGGTATCAGGTTCGGCGGATGGGCGCCGCCCCTCGGCTCACAGGAGTTTCGGCCCTCCGCGCTGAAGGAACCGGCGAGGCCGCCGACAGTACCTTTAGGGGACAGAGCATGCTGGCGAGGGAACATGACCCGCTGTTCAGGGGCGAGCCGCGGTACGACGGCGAAGCGCTGCGGAAGGTGACTGCGCTCGCGCAGCGCCTGGAGCGGGAGCGCCACGACACGCTCAGCGCGCGCGAGATCGAGGAGATCGGCGCCGAAGTGGGGCTGGACCCCGCCTTCATCCGTACGGCGATCGCGCAGGTCCACACTGCCGCACGAGTTCCGCAGCGGCAGGAGCCCAGGGCCAGCCGGCACGCGCTCCCCGCTGAGGAAAGCCGGACGGGTCCGCTGGTACCGGTTCCGCTCCAGGTGTCCGTCTACTGGGCCGTGCTCGCTGCGATCCTTGGGGACCAGAATGGCGCCGGTTTTTCGGCCCCCTTCTTCTACGCGCTCGCGCCGCTGCCCGTAGCGTTTATCAACGGCTTTGCTTCCGCCGACAAGAAGCTGTCAAAGCTGGCAGGCGCATTCCTTGTGGCGGCGCTGGCGCTGGGGATGTTTGCGACGTCCCCACCGCACGATAACTTGCTTCGCATGCTCGCCTCCTACTTGCTCATCGGGGCTCCTCTCGCGGCCGGCGCCGGGTGGCTGGGCGCGGCCTTCCGCGGGAAGCTCTTTCCCCGCCGGCAGGAGCCGGCGCCGCTCTCGCGCGGAGCGGTGTTGGAGCTGGTGTTCGCGCTGGAGCGGCAGTTGGAGAGCCAGAAACAGCACCGCGCCTTCCTGAGCATCGGGATCTCCGGCGCGTCCGAGATGAAGCGCGGCGACTCCGAGCTGGCCGTGGAGTACAGCTTCGGCCGCTTCCGGGAGTGGGCGGAGACGGAATGCGCGCGCTCGGGAGGCATGCTCCTCGGCGCGGGGGCAGACGGCATGACCTACCACTTCACGCAGGACGCCCACGCGCTCCGCGCCGCGCGCCGCCTCCAGGACGGGATCGCTTACTTCAACGGCGAGCACAACCGCCTGGCCGTGCCGTTCCGCCTGCGGTGCGGCGTCAGCGCCGGCCTGGTGGCCGTGGAGCCGGGAGCGCCGCTGGACCGCGTTCCCAGCCCCGTCATCGATCGCGCGGTGATCCTGCAGAAGTCCGCCGATCCCGGCGACATCCTCGTGGGCGGCGAGCTGGCCTCGGCGGGACTACAGGAGCTCGGCAGCCTCACCGGCCTGCCGGAAGCCCCCGGCGGCGAGCCCGCGTTCTCGTGGCGCGGAGCCGTGCGTGCCGTGCCGGCATGAACCCCGGCCGCGACGCTCTATAATACAGCGGTCGCCCAAACGCCCAACGCCTAACGCCCAACGCCGCAAATGTCTCTCAGGCACGAGCCGCCCCACGAATCCGAAACGCGCTACGACCCTGCGATGATGGGGAAGGTCGCGGCCATGGCGCAGCGCCTGCAGGCGCGCCACCAGGACCAGCTCACCGCCCGGGAGATGGAGGAGATCGGCGCGGAAGTGGGCCTCGAGCCCTCCTTCGTGCGGGCGGCACTCCGCCGCATGACCGAGAAGCCCGCGCAGGCCATGCAGGCGGTCCAGACCCTCCCCGACCGGATCTCCAGGCTCAGCACGCGGCAACTACAGGCCATCTCCAAGGCCTGGTGGTCCGCGGGCTGGACACTTCCGTTCGTACTCATGATGGCGCTGGGTGCATTCACGGATTTTGGGCCGCAGATGACGGGCGGCTTCTTTACGGGCTGGCTGATCTACATCGGGGGCGGCGTGTACTTCTCGCACATGGCGGGGGATTCCGAGGCGCCCAAGGCGCTCGAGCCGTCCCGGCCCGTTTCGCGGACACAGATGCTGGAGGCGCTCTTCAGCCTTCAGCGCCAGTTGGAGGGGCAGAAGCAGTACCGCGCGTTTCTGAGCGTGGACGTGGTCGGCTCGTCGAACATGAAGCGCGGCGCGCCGGAGCTGGCGGTGGAGTACTCCTTCAACCAGTTCCGCATCTGGGTGGAATACGTCGTCCGCTCCTGCGGCGGCGAGATGCAGAGCGCGGCCGGCGACGGAATGATGTGCGTCTTCCACCGGGACGTGGATGCCGTCCGCGCCGCCCGGGCGCTGTTCGACGGCCTTCATCGTTTCAATGCGGAGCACAACCGGCTGCCGGTGCCGTTCGACCTGCGCTGCGGGGTCAGCGCGGGACACGTCGCCATGGAGCCCGGCACTCCGCTGGGTTACCTCCACAGCCCGGTGATCGACCGCGCCGCGGCGCTCCAGAAGCACGCCCAGCCGGGTATGGTGGTGGTCGGCAGCGAAGTCACCGGCGCGGCCCTCGCGCAGCTCGATTCCGTCTCCGCGCTCCCCGACCCCGGTGACGGCCAGCCGGCGTTCTGCTGGCAGAGCCGTAAGGGCCTCGGCTCTGGCTAATAAGGCGTTTGACGCTCGGACGTGGGCGAATGGGGGAAGGGGAGAGGCCCCCGCCTACCGTCTGATCGCCTCTATCAGCTTCCGGGCGCGCTCTGGGTCGATACCGGCGCCGGCTATTCCGCCGAGGCAGACGCTGCTGCCGACGATGGCTCCATCCGCTACCGCCAGCGCCTCCGAAATCGTTCCCGGCGTGATGCCGCTACCGATGAGGACCGGCGCTTCGGGAACGGCCGCTTTCACCACGTCCACCAGCGCCGGGTCGGTGGTCTTTCCGGTGCCCGCTCCCGTGACGATCAGCGCGTCCGCCAGCCCGCGGAGGTAAGTGTCCTCCGCGGCCTGCTCCAGGGAGCAGCCGGGGAACGGCGCCGCATGCTTGACCCAGACGTCCGCGATAATAGCCACGCCGGCGCCCAGGGCCCGCCGGAGGCGCAGCGTCTCGTGGGGCCTTCCGGTCAGAAGCCCCTGGTCGGCGGCCATCACGCCGGTGTGGACGTTCACCCGGACGAACCGCGCCCCGCCCACGCAGGCGATCGCCATCGCCGCCGCGGCGTCGTTGCGGAGGACGTTCACTCCTACGGGCAGCTTCACGGCCCGCACGACCTCCCGCACGCATACCGCCATCGCAGCGACCGTCTCCGGCGGCACCTGGTCGGGGTAGAACGGGACGTCCTGGAAGTTCTCCACCAGCACCCCGTCGAAGCCGGAGGCCTCGAGCGCCGCGGCGTCCGTAACGGCGCGATCCAGCACGGGGCCCATCGAACCGGCCCACCGGGGGGAGCCCGGAAGCGGCGGCAGGTGGACCATCCCGATGAGCGGCCTCACCGCCCCGAAGATCTCAGAAAGGGTCACTCCCATCAGACCCGGGGCCCCTCAACACCCCCAACACCCAAACACCCCAACACCTCGAGGGCTAGAGCTCGATCAGGCTGAAGATCTCGTACCCGTCCAGCGCCTCCCGCCCTTCCAGGGAGCCCAACTCGGCCAGGAACAGGAGACCGGCGACCTCGCCGCCCAGGCTCTCCACGAGCTCGATGGCCGCGGCGGATGTGCCCCCCGTGGCCAGGAGGTCGTCGACGATGAGCACACGCTCCCCCGGACGGACGGCGTCCTTCTGCATCTCGACGGTGTTGGTGCCGTACTCCAACGCGTACTCCACGCGGAGCGTCTCGCCGGGCAGCTTGCCGAGCTTCCGCACCGGCACGAAGGCGGCCTCCAGCCCGAGGGCGAGAGGCGCGCCAAAGATGAAGCCCCGCGATTCGATCCCGGCGACGACCTGGACGTCCTTCTCGCGCGCGTAGGCGAGCATCCGATCGACGACTTCCTGGAAGGCGACCGGGTCCTGCAGAACCGGCGCGATGTCCTTGAAGACGATTCCGGCTTTCGGGAAGTCGCGGACGTCCCGGATCAGGCGCCTGGCCAGCAGTTCCATATCAACGGTCTATCACCGCACCAGCATCGCCGCCACGCACACCAGCACCCAGAGGAGCCCGCACAGGATCACCCCACGGTCTTCCATCAGCTCCGCCGTCGGGTCTCCGCCCTTCCCCTCGCGGTGGATCATGAAAAAGAAGCGGTATATTCCGTAAACCACGAGGGGGATCGTCAGCCGCAGGAGGGGCCGCTGCTGCCCGGTGGCCGAGACCACGGTGTAGAGGATGTACGCCATCAGCGTGCATGACGTGGCGATACCGATCATCTGATCCAGCATCGGCAGCGTGTAGCCGTCAAGGCTGCGCCGGTGGCCGGTGGCATTGTCCAGCGAGAGCAGCTCGCTCCGTCGTTTTGCCAGGCCGATGAGCAGCGCCGCGAGGAAGGTGCAGATAAAGAGCCAGGGGCTCATGTCCACGCCGATCACCACCGCGCCGGCCCACGCCCGCGCCACGTAGCAGGTCGCCAGCGCCAGCACGTCCACGATGGCCTCGTGCTTCAGCCAGAACGAGTACGAGACGGTGAGCACGATGTACCCGGCCGCCGTCAGCGCGAACCAGAAACCGAGCGCCACGGCGCCGGCCATCCCGATGAGGGCCAGGCAAACCGCCATAGTGACGGCCGTCGGGATGGAGATCGCCCCGGAGGCGATCGGGCGGTGCATCTTGCGCGGGTGCTGCCGGTCCTGCTCCACGTCGCAGATGTCGTTGACCAGGTAAATGGAGCTGGCCAGGGCACAGAAGACGGCGATCGCCGCCGCGACCCGCAGCCAGTCCCCCAACGGGTGGTGTGCGTCCAGCGTGAAGATGATCCCGGCGAGGAGGACGCCGTTCTTGATCCACTGCCGGGGCCGCAGCGCCCGCACGAGCGCCGGTAAGGACGCGGGGGTCTTCATCGCCACTTCGCTTACCATCTGTCTGGTGCCATTTACCCGATCGATCTACACGCCGACCGAAACGCCGGGTTCCATCCGCCGCTTCTCTCAGATTGTGGCAGTCAGACCACGACTTTGCAGTCACCGCGGTCCCCGCGGTACCACGGTCTCGGCTCTAGCGCATCGAGGCCGCACCGTCCTCGGCCGTCGGCTGTAAGGAGGCCAGTAGGTGAGTGGTTGATCGGAGCCTTACGCCGTTCGGGGCTGGTGCCGTAGAGGCGGACCACCGGCCCTGCAGACTGCCGGCGATCCACATCAGCCCCGAGTCGATGCCAACTACCACCGGATGATCGCCGCCGCTTCCGCGAGCGTAGTCCGCCCCCCGAAGGTCGAGGAAGCCCAACCCTCCCTCTCCCCTCGCCCCGCCCCTCGCTCGTAATCGTCCTCGTTCTCGTCGTCGTCCTCGCTCCGTTCCCTCGCTCGCCCCTCGCCGGTTCCGAGAAGCACGCAATTTGCCGGTCCCAGCCGCCGCGCGCCGACCTCCCCGGATTCCACGGCGAGCCCGAGTCTGCGAAAAGGGGAGCGTTTGCACCGCGGCGAACGCTGGCTGTACGTCAGACGTGAGTGCCGGCGCCGTATGCCGGCGGGAGAGCCTCGATGAGCTTCCCCAGTCCCCAACCGGCGGCCGGCGCGGCGCAGAACGCGCGGCTCTTCCCGCGGGTGTTCGACCCTCCCCTGGTCGCCAGTGAGTTCGGATCGGTGCGCGACGTCAGCCTGGGCGGGCTCTCGGTGGGGCTGCGCCAGCCTGCGTCCAAAGGCCAGGTGATCGAGTTTATCCTTACGGACAACGACACCTACCGGACCCTGGTGGTGCAGGCAGAGGTGATGTGGGCCTCCTGGCGTTACGCCGGGCTTCGCTTCCTGGAGCTGACGGACGACCAGCGGGACTGGCTCGAGGAAAGACTGCCCGCGTGGCAGGCGTCCCAGGCGGAGTTGGCCGCGCAGAAGGGCCGAGGCGGCGCCTGCTGGTTCGGATAGGGGGCGTTCGACGTTCAGGCGTTCGGGCCTTAGGATCTGCTTCCGAAAACCCAGCGAATTCTAAGGACTGGCGCGCGTCTCTGGTTAATGACCGGCTCCGGCGCTCCTCGCGCGGGCGGTCACGCGCATGCCCTCCGACGACGCCGAGCCCACTCAACTCCCGGACCACGAGCTGCTGCTCTTCGTCATGACGCAGCGGCAGGCCCTCGACCTGGCCATGGCCGGCCACGTTGGGGACGGCTACCGGGCCCTGT
>JGI10216J12902_102771791_pt1 | contig 10209 bp, 11 predicted proteins | sample KanNatreferecore_FD_12902 | JGI IMG/M metagenome (IMG submission 12902)
TCTTCCGGGACGACGATCCCCAGCCGAAGGCGTAGCGGCGGCCCGGTGCGTCGAAGGTCGGATCAGTGAGCAGCCGCCAGCCGCCGACCTCGATCAGCGTCGTCGGGCCGCCGATGTGGGTGATGCGTACGTCGGTCACGAGTGCTTCAGCGCCCAGTCGAGGACCTCGTCGGCGATCCGCTCCCACCCTTCCTGGGCCGGGAGCAGATGCGCGTATCCGTCGTACTCGCGGATCTCGGTCACGGTGTCCGACTTGTAGTGCTTGGCGTTCGACCGCTGGACCTCCGGCGGCATGATGTGGTCCTCGGAGCCGGAGACGAACAGCAGCGGGGCGCGGTCGTCGTTCTTGTAGTCGACCCAGGTGTCCTGATGACCGGGCTGGAAGTTCGCGAGCACACTGCCCCACAGGATGCCGCCGTTCGCCGGGATCGCGTACCGCTCGTACGCGCGCCGGGCCTCGTCCTCGGGGAACGTGTTCGTGAACGCGTAGTTCCACTGCTCGAACGACAGCGGGACCGCCTTGTGCCGGTTCGCCGGGCTCTTCAGCACCGGGAACGTCGACTTCACCTGCGAGATCGGTGTGACGCGGACGCCCTCGGTCGGAGCCGAGTTCATCGCGACAGCGGCCGCACCGAAGCCGTGGTCGAGCAGGACCTGGGTGAACGCGCCGCCGGCCGAATGGCCCATGATGATCGGCGGTGTCTCCAGGTCACGGATCACGGACTCCAGGTGATCGATGATGGCCGGGACGGTGAGCTTCACGATCGGTTCCGGGTCCGCGTTGAGCGACTCGACCTCGACCTCGAACCCCGGGTAGCCCGGAGCCAGCACCCGGAATCCCTTGGCCTCGTAGTGCGTGATCCAGTGCTCCCAGCTCCGCGGCGTCACCCAGAAACCGTGCACGAGGACGATGGTGTCGGCGGCCATGATGACAGTTCCTTCCGTCGGCGGGCTTGGCCGACAAACGTAGCCGCGGGTGCCAGGGCTTCCCTAGGATGAGCCTGCACGGATCTGGGCTGTGTGTGCACAGTTCGCCCCCCAGATTCTGGGGTGGGAGGGATTGGGCATGGCCGTGCTGCTCGATACTGCCGCGCTGCCGAGGCAGGACCGGGCCGAGGCGTTCTACGCGGCGATGATGTCCGCGAGCGTGCCGTCGCGGGTCGAGCACGAGGACCCGGCCGGCGACGTCCACGCCCGGATGGATTTCTGGCAGCTCGGGACGCCGGACCTGTTCCGCAACGAGGGTTCCGGGATCCGTCTCGTCCGTACGCCGAAGCACGTCCGCATCGGTGGTCCCGAACGGCTCGCCCTCGCGGTCCAGGTGGTCGGCGAGGGATTCTTCAGCCAGGGCGGCGCGGACCAGACGGTCCGAACCGGCGAGCTGATGCTCGTGGATCTCACCGCGCCGTACGACTACGCCTGGGCCGGTCGTGGGGCGTCACAAGCGTTCCAGATCGACTATGCGGATCTCGGGCTGAGCGTGGAGACGGTGCGCGCGGCCGCGCAGCGGCTGCCCAGCAGCCCGCTGCACGACCTGGTGCTGCATCACCTGACGGTTCTGCCGGGTGTGATCGAGTCACTCCAGGGCACGCCGTCAGCCGACCTGGTCGGTACGGCGACCACCCAACTGGTCCGTGCTCTGCTCGCCTCGGCCGCCGACGATCGACACCAGCGTCCAGCGATGGCCGACGTACTGTTCACCCGCATCACCTGGTACGCGCGCCAGCATCTGGCCGATCCTGACCTCACCCCGGATCGCCTTGCGACGGTGCATCACATCTCGCTTCGCTACCTGTACAGGCTCTTCGCCGACCGCCACCTGAGCCTCGAACAGTGGCTCATCTCGGAACGCCTCAAGGGCGCCACCCGGCAACTCACCGACCCTTCTTCGCGAAGCCGCCCGATCGCGTCCATCGCCGCCGCGTGGGGGTTCGTCGACGCCGGCCACTTCACCCGCCGCTTCCGCGCCGCCCATGGGATGACTCCTCAGGAGTGGCGCCGCCTTCACTGAGGCGGAAGACCGGCCAGGCGATTTCGGTGCGCCAACTGGACGGAGTCGGGTCGTCTCGCGGGCCGACTGCGTACGTCTCCTGAATCGGGCCGGCGACGGTGAGGGTGTGGTCGTGGACCCAGGTGGCGAGTCGGCCGTAGGTGACGTCGATGTCGTCGTGGGGACCGCGGTGGACGGTTGCGGCGAGCTCGACGGCGGGGAGTTCGAGCGGTCGCACCCGGCCGTACGACGGGGCGTCGGCGACCGGGTGATACACCACGACCCTGCCGCGGCCGGTCGCAAAGAGTTCGTTGTCGTAGTGGCCGCCGGGTGGACCGAGGCGTCGGGTCGCGGGTACGGCGGCGTCGAGCTCGGCCATCGCCCCGTCGTACCAGGGCAGGACGGCGTCCAGGTCGACGACATCCGTGATCGCGGCAACGATGCGGGCCGGCTCCGCACGCAGCTCGACCTCGAGCTCGCCGGGCTCGGGACGGAGCAGTCGTTGCAGTGAGGTGACGGCGGCTCGGGTCCGATCGAGAGACGCCTGCAGGCGGTCGAGGTGCGCGGCGATCACGTCCGCGCGTTCGCCGGGGTCGTCGGTGGCGAGGATCTTCCCGACCTCGGCCAGTGGTACGTCGAGCTCGCGCAGCCTGTGGATCACCTGAGCCGACGGGATCTGCTCGGTCGTGTAGTAGCGATACCCACTCGACGGATCCACGGACGCCGGCTCGAGCAACCCACTGTCGTGGTATCTCCGCAGTGTGCGCACACTCAGGTGCGTCGCCTGCGCGAACTCCCCGATCGTCAACCCGTCAACCACGCCGTCACTGTGCACCCTCCCCCAGCGAGAGAGTCAACTCCTTGACCCTCCCCCCTCGAGACACCCCACGGTTGGCGACATGTTGCCTGACACGATCACGCAGTACCTGAAGAGCCACGTCGCCCGCGACGTCGACACCGCGATGCAGTGGTACGCCGCCGACGCGAACGTCACCGACGAGGGCAAGACCTACCACGGCCGTGAAGAGATCCGAGCCTGGCTCAGCACGGCGGCCAGCGAGTACACGTACACCACCGAACTCACCGCCACTCGCCAAGTCGACGACCACACCTACGTCGCCACCCACCACCTCGAGGGCAATTTTCCCGGCGGAACCGCCAACCTCGACTTCACCTTCACCCTCGAGAACGACCTCATCACCAAGCTCGTCATCGGCTGACTAAGCTCTCCAGCGTGTTCCGGGATGCGCACCTAGGCGACTTCGACGCGATCATGAGGCTGTACCAGCAGTTGCACCCGAAGGATCCGGCGCCGCTGGACGCACGGGAGGTCTTCCAGCAGATCCTCGACTCGCCCGGGCTGCGGCTGTTCGTGCTCGAGGCCGACGGTGCCGTGGTCGCCACGACGTACCTCAACCTCGTCCCCAACCTCACCCGCGGGGCAGCGCCGTACGCCGTGATCGAGAACGTCGTGGTCGACGCGGCGAGACGCGGAACCGGGCTGGGGAAGGCGATCATGGCGGGCACGCTGGACGTGGCGTGGGAGGCGGGGTGTTACAAGGTGATGCTGATGACCGGCTCGCGGAGACCCTCGACGCATGCTTTCTACAAGCGGTGCGGGTTCGACGGCGACGAGAAGACGGCGTACGTCGCGCATCCGGCCTAGCCTGGGCGGTGTTATGGATGAGCTGAGGGCGCTGATTCTTGGCGCGGTCGGGCGTGAGCGGACGATCGACGGGTTGCTGTTGTCGGTGGTCGACGCGCCCACGCCGCCGACGGCCGGGCTGGCTACGCCGACGTTCGCGCTGGTGGCGCAGGGGCGGAAGCGGCTGGCGCTCGGCGAGCAGGTCTTCGAGTACGGCGCTGGCGACTACCTGGTCGTGTCGGTCGATCTGCCCGTGACCGGGCATTTCGTGGAGGCCTCGAAGGAAGAGCCGTGTCTCGGCGTCGGCCTTGAACTTCGGCCCGAAACTATCGCCTCGCTGCTGCTCGACGCGACGGACAAGCCGAGCGGCCCGGTTCGCGGACTCACCGTCAGCCGGGCGTCCGCCGAGCTGATCGATGCCGTGGTCCGGCTGCTGCGCCTGGTCGACCAGCCCGACGACGCCCGAGTGCTCGCTCCACTCGTGCAGCGCGAGATCCTCTGGCGGCTCCTGCGCAGTCCTCAGGGCGCCGCCGTACGGGAGATCGGTCTCGCCGACAGCAGCCTGTCGCACGTCGCCCGGGTGATCCGCTGGATCCGCGATCACTACACCGAGCCGATCCGCATCGAAGACCTCGCTGCGATGGCCGGCATGAGTACGTCGGCCTTCCACCGGCACTTCCGGACCGTGACCGAGCTGACGCCGATCCAGTTCCAGAAGAAGATCCGGCTCCAGGAGGCGCGGCTGCGCGTCGTCGGGCTCGGCGAGGACGTGACCAGCGCCGGGTACGCCGTGGGCTACGACAGTCCGTCCCAGTTCAGCCGCGAGTACCGTCGCGAGTTCGGTACGCCGCCCAGCCGGGACAACGCCGTACTCCGCGAAGAAGTCGCTCTGCCATAGTCGAGCAGGATCGTGCAAGTGAGAGCGAGTTCTGATCTAACGACTCGCCCGCAACTCACCGTGTACTGGTCAGGTACCTGTTCCTGACACGTAGGAGTTGTGCACGATCATGCAAGTAGCTGTGATCACCGGTGGGAGTTCCGGCATCGGCCGGAGCGCGGCGTTCGAGGTCGCGAAGCGAGGTGTTGCCGTCGTCCTCACCTACCACGGCAGCCGCGAACGCGGCCTGGAGGCGGTCGAGCGGATCGAGAAGGGCGGCGGTACGGCGGTCGCCCTGCCACTGGACGTCGGCCGCCCGGAGACGTTCGCGGAATTCAGGTCCGAGCTGACCGGCGTACTCGAGCGATGGGGCCGGACGTCGTTCGACTTCCTCGTCAGCAACGCCGGGGTCGGCCAGCCTCCGGTGATGTTCGAGGACACGACCGAGGACCTCTTCGACCAGATGCTCAACGTCCACCTGAAAGGCCCGTACTTCCTCACCCAGACTCTGCTCCCCCTGATCGCCGACAACGGCTCGATCGTCTACACCACCAGCACGTCCGCGCTCTCGTCGGCCCGGCCGACGCCCGGGTACTCGGTCTACGCCAGCGTGAAAGGTGCCCAGATGGTGCTCACCCGCTACCTCGCCAAGGAACTCAGTGCCCGCGGGATCCGGGTCAACGCCGTCGCACCTGGCGTGACCCGGACCCGCCTCGGCGACGACGCGTTCTCGCAGCACCCCGAGTTGATCCCGCCGATCGCCGAACGCACCGCCCTCGGCCGCATCGGCGAGGCGGACGACCTCGGCAAGGTGATCGCCTTCCTCGGCTCGCCCGACTCCGGCTGGATCACCGCCCAAACCGTCGAAGCCTCCGGCGGCTACGAACTCTGATCAGCGACCGCGTCACCCCAGCCGAGGTCACGGGCGGCCCGATAACCGTCCGCCGACCTCGGTACGACGATCCGCTCGCGCACACCGCTCGCCGTACACAGATCCAGGATCACCCGGCCCTTCGGGCGAACCGGTCGCGCGACGACCCGGCCCGCCGTCGGGTGCACCGGCGCCCGGGTGGCGACGACATACGTGAACTTCTCGTCCTCGAAGTTCCGTGTGCCGTCCTTCAACACCCGATGGAGCTCCGTCCGCGGCAGCCGGACGGCGAAGTGGCACCAGTCGAGCGGACAGGCCAACTGATGCGGACACGGCGCGGCGATCGTCAGGCCGTGCCCGATCAGGAGATCGCGGGCCTCGAGGGTACGGCGGTGCCCGCCTGGCGTTCCAGGTTCGACGATCACGACGGTGGTGGCCGTCCGGGCCGCGGTACTGACGAGCTTGCGCCGAGCCTCGCTGGTCAGCTCGTTGAGGACGTAGCCGATCGTGATCAGGTCGACGTTGCGCTGCGGGGTCCACTGCCGGAGGTCGGCGACCGACCACGTGTAGTTGCCGGCGGCAAGTTGCCGGCCGAGGCGAACGGCGGCCGGCTCACGTTCGACGATCTCGGTGGTGACGCCGGGCCAGACGGTCGCTGCGGCTAGAGCGGCAGCGCCGGTCCCACCACCGAGGTCGAGGTGGGTCCGCACGTCGGCGTCGACCTGACGTCGAGTCGCGAGCAGGGCCGCGTGCAACGCACGGAAGGTGGCCGGCATTCGCACCACGGCGTACGCCAGACAGTCGAGGTCATCCTGCAGGGCGGGTCGCGCCTCGGTCACGGCCTCGGACCGGTAGCGGTCCGAGAGGGCGATGACGCGGGTACGGAGGACGTCGTACTTGACGCCCTTGAGGGCATGCAGAAGTGCAATGTCCGGGAAGGACATGGAGAATCTCCGGTTCGGTCGGCACGGAGTGCGCACACGCGCACGTGATCCGCGGCCAGACGCCGCGACGCACCAACCGGTCCGGAAAGAGCTGTCAGAGGGCAGCAGAAGAGGAGGGGTTGGCGCGGAACCGGATAACCATGCAAGCCATCACGCACCTCCTCGGGTTGCGGACGACCTTAGCGGACCAGGCCGCCATCCGCGCGGGATTTTCAGCGATCCAGGTAGGTGCAGAGGCAGACCTTGTTGCCTTGCGGATCGGCGAGCACGGTGAAAGCCGGCGCCTCGTCGTCGGACGCGACCGTGCCACCCGCGGCCAGCGCAGCTTCGATCCGGCCCGGCACCGCCTCTGGCGCCAGCCAGAGATCGAGATGGAACCGCTGCCGGGGAGGCTCATGTGGCTCGGTTTTCTGGAACCAGATAGTCACGACCCGGCCGGTGGAATCCACCACCTCGATGTCCTCGTACGCGGCGGGATCGCCGGTGAGTACGGCGGCCCAGAACGGGCCGATCGCATCCCGGTCGGCGGTGTCCAGCCCGAGTTCGAGGTGAGCCACCGCGGACGGATCGGCCTTCAACCCCAACGATTGCGCGATCGAGCTGATCGTGCGCGCCAGGTCGAGGTCCCCCTCATCGGCAGCGCCCAGCCGCAGATCGACGAATCCGTCACCCAGCTTGATCTCCGGAACGGCCGAGGCCGCATCACCGACGGCACTCACGAAACGCACACCCTCGGCGAACGACCCGGTGAGGAAGCGGGCGTGCAATCCGAGCATCAGCTTCCGCCAGTCCGCCAGCCCCGCGTCCTGGATCGCCTGCGCACTCAGCATGTCCATGGCCGAACGCTATGCCTGCCCACCGACAAGTACGGCGAGGTCCCGCTCGGCGTACATCCGGTGCTCCCACTCCTCACCCAGGACGCAGCTCAGGCAATCGCTGACCTGATAGCGCTCGGACGCGGGATACCCGGGCTCCGTCACAGGGACCGTCATCTCGCTCAGCCGCTCGTCGGTCAGCTCCGCGAACAGGTCCCGGACCGTCCGCATCCGGTCGGCGCGCACCGCGAGTACCTCTTCCAGCGAGGGCCGTACGGCGCGATCCCGCGGGATCGACGGCTCGTCGTTCATCTCGTCGTGCGGCAGGTCCAGCGGGTCCCACGGACTTGGATCGCCGAGGACGGCACGTCGTACCCAGGCATCGGTGGCGAACACCAGATGCCGTTGCGTCTCGATGAACGACCACTCACCGTTGACCGACTCGTGCAGCAACTCCGGCGGCAGTGCCCGCGCCTTGTCGACGGTCTCGGCCCAGAGCCGCTCCAGCAGCTCCCACGCCTCCCGGTAGCCGTCCGCGTTCGCCGGGCGCATCTTCTCGCGGCCGGGATGGCGGCGGTTGAGCTCGGCATCGATCAGCGGTACGACGTCCACGCCCCAGACCCGGAGATTCCGGATGTCACCGTCGATCGAGGCATCGATCATCACAGCCCGGATCGTCGCGCCATTGAGGTTGACGTTGTCGAACGTGGCGCCGGACAGGTCGACGTCGTGGAACACCGCGCCCTGCAACGACCGGTGCTCGAACCGGGCCTGCTCCTCCTGCGTGAACTCGGTCATTGGCTCAGCCTGGCACGACCTCGCACCGGGTGAGAATGGGCGAAATCCGACGAATGGAGCTCCATGTACCGCAGGATCGTGCTCAAGCTGTCCGGTCAGGCGATCGCCGGCCCGAGCGACTTCGGTTTCGACAGTGACCGGCTGACCCACCTGGCGAACGAGGTGATCGCGTTGCGGGCGACCGGAGTACAGGTCGCGGTTGTGGTGGGCGGTGGCAACGTGTTCCGCGGGAACCGGGCCGGCGACTGGGGTATCGACCGGGTCGAGGCGGACAACATCGGCATGCTCGGCACGATCATCAACGCGGTCCTGCTCCGCGGGCGGCTGACCGCGCTCGGGGCGGACGACGTACGGCTGATGACCGCGATCCCGATCAACAACCTCGCCGAGCCGTACATCCGGCTCCGCGCGCTCCGGCACCTGGAGAAGGGCTCGATCGTCCTCCTTGCCTGCGGCAACGGTCAGCCGTTCACCACCACCGACTACCCCGCCGTCCAGCGCGCCGTCGAACTCGGCGCCGACGCTCTCCTGGTCGCCAAGAACGGAACCGACGGTGTGTACGACGCCGACCCCAACAAGCACCCGGACGCCCGCCGCTACGACCACCTCACCTACGCCGACGTCATCGACCGCGGCCTGGCCGTCATGGACCAGTCGGCCTTCATCCTCGCCCGCGACCACCACCTCCCACTCCACGTCTTCGACATAGACCGCCCCAACGCCGCCCCCACCATCGCCACCGGCACCCCCATCGGCACCCTGATCAACTGAGCAGGTTGTAGGAGGGAGCTAAATAGTTTGTCGGGGTGAGACCCGGGTTGGTGTACTCGGGGGCGTAAGAGCAGGTGTCTAGTCAAGGAGTTCGTCATGCGACCTCGCTTCATGTCTGTCGCGGAAGGAAATGACACCTGTTCTAAGGACATGAAGCTGCGTGGAAGTACTGAACCTAGGGATTCTGGCGCATGTCGACGCCGGTAAGACGAGTCTGACCGAGCGGCTGCTCTACGTGGCCGGGGTCATCGACGAGATCGGTAGCGTCGACGACGGCAGTACCCAGACCGATTCCCTCGCGCTGGAGCGCCAGCGCGGTATCACGATCAAGTCGGCGGTCGTGTCGTTCGCGATCGGCGACCTGATGGTCAACCTGATCGACACCCCTGGCCATCCTGACTTCATCGCCGAGGTGGAGCGGGCGCTGAGTGTGCTCGACGGCGCGGTGCTGGTCATCTCGGCCGTCGAGGCTGTGCAGGCGCAGACGCGCGTACTCATGCGGACCCTGCACCGCCTGAAGATCCCGACCCTGATCTTCGTCAACAAACTCGACCGGCCGGGTGCCCAGTACGACGCTGTGCTCGAGCAGATCGCCGCCAAGCTGACCCCGGCAATCGTCCCGATGGGCGAGGCGACGCATCTCGGCACCCGCGAGGCGACGTTCAAGCCGATCGTTCAGGAGGGCCCTCTCCTCGATGTGCTCACCGAACACGACGACAACCTGCTCCGGCGGTACGTCGACGGCGAGCAGCTCTCCCCCGACGTCCTGCACCACGCGTTGGCGACGCAGACGCGCCAGGCCGTCGTCCATCCCGTCTACTTCGGATCGGCGATCACCGGCGCCGGTACCGATGACTTGACCAGCGGCATCCGGGACCTGCTCCCGCGGGCCGCCACCGCGGAGGCCCGGCTCGACGGCTCGGTCTTCAAGGTGGAGCGAGGCCGGGCCGGCGAGAAAATCGCCTACGTGCGGATGTTCTCCGGTACGGCGCACGTCCGCGACCGGGTCCGGTTCGGCACCGCCGGAGAGGCGAAGATCACCGCCCTGCACACGTTCGGCACCTCCTCGACCGACGAGGTCGGCGCCGGGCAGATCGCCAAGCTGTGGGGTCTCGCCGACATCCAGATCGGCGACAACCTCACCGATCTCGGCAACCTCACCACGACCGAGCGACCGGCATACTTCGCGCCGCCGACGCTCGAGACCGTGGTGACATCGGTGAAGGCTTCCGACAAGGGCAACCTGCGGGTCGCGCTGACGCAACTCGCCGAGCAGGACCCGCTGATCAACCTGCGCCAGGACGACCTGCGTCAGGAGACCTACGTGTCGCTGTACGGCGAGGTCCAGAAGGAAGTCATCCAGACGACCCTCGCGACCGAGTTCGGCATCGACGTCGGTTTCCGCGAGACCACCACGATCTGCATCGAGCGCCTCGAAGGCACCGGCACGGCGGTCGAGTTCAACAAGAAGGACCCGAACCCGTTCCTCGCCACCGTC
>JGI10216J12902_103118803_pt1 | contig 10209 bp, 11 predicted proteins | sample KanNatreferecore_FD_12902 | JGI IMG/M metagenome (IMG submission 12902)
CCGCGCAGCTTGAACGAGAACACCGGCTGCATGTCCTCGCGCTTGAGCAGCAGCCGGTTGCCCAGCCGGGCGGATAGATTGGCCGCGCAATCCAGCGGCGTCTCGACGGCCACGTCGTACACGCGGGCCTTGAGAATGCGCTCCAGATAGTCGGTCACGGGATGACATCCTCGGGAAACGGCCGCAAAGCCTAACAGCCGCAGAGACTTGCGGCAAAGCGCTACAGCCGTTCCCGGCACCGGCCCCGCCGATGCTATCCTCCGTGATCCACCTCGCGCGGCAGCCATGACAACGGAAGAAATGAAGCGCGCGGCCGCCCTGGCCGCGTTGGAACACGTCCCGGACGGGGCGATCGTGGGAGTCGGGACCGGCTCCACCGTGAACTTCTTCATCGACGGCCTGGAGCGCCTGCGCGGACGCATCGCCGGCGCGGTATCCAGTTCCAGGGCGTCCACCGAGCGCCTTGCCAGGCTGGGCATCCCGGTCCTGGACCTGAACCAGGTGGAAAGCGTGCCGGTCTACGTGGACGGGGCCGACGAGGTCACTGAGCGCCTGCACATGATCAAGGGGGGCGGAGGCGCCCTCACGGGCGAAAAGATCGTGGCGGCGATGTCCCGCCGCTTCGTGTGCATCGCCGATCAGGCCAAGAAAAAGGCGGTACTGGGCGCCTTTCCGCTGCCGGTCGAGGTCATTCCCCTGGCACGCGGCCACGTGTCGCGCGAGATGGCGGCGCTGGGCGGGCGGCCGGTCCTGCGCGAGGGCTTCGTCAGCGACTACGGCAACGTGATCCTGGACGTGCACGGCCTGGAGATCGACGATCCGGCCGAGCTGGAAGGGCGGATCAACCAGATCCCGGGCGTGGTCACCAACGGCATCTTTGCCCGGCGGCCGGCCGACGTGCTCCTCTTGGGCACTCCGGACGGGGTTCTCACGTTTCCCGCCTGAGCCTTGAAACGCGGGTGTCAAGTTACTGCAGTAAACTGCTGAACTGGCCGATCAAAGGCCCATGCCATTGACGGCACAAGGAGTCCGGAATGAGCTCTGATCACACCTCCAAGCAGTTCGACGCCGAATTGGAGAGCCTGCGTTCGCGGGTCCTGCAGATGGGCGGGTTCGTCGAGCAGCAGATCACGCTGGCGGTCGAAGCGCTGACCAACGCCGACGTCGAGTTGTGCGCAACGGTGGTCGCCAACGACCACAAGGTCAACGCGATGGAGGTCGGCATCGACGAAGACTGCAGCACGATCATCGCGCGACGCCAGCCCGCCGCGTCCGACCTGCGCCTGGTGATGGCGGTGATCAAGACCATCACCGACCTCGAGCGCATCGGGGACGAGGCCGCCAAGATCGCCCGCATGGCCAACCTGTTCTACTCGGTGGACCGCGTGCAGCAGCCGCGCTATGTCGAGATCCGGCGCATGGCCACGCTGGCCACCGAGATGCTGCGCAAATCCCTCGACTGCTTCGCCCGCCTGGACGTGACCGGTTCAGCCGAGGTGGTGCGCACCGACCGCCACGTGGACGAGGAATTCCGCGCCATCCTGCGCCAGCTCATCACCTTCATGATGGAGGATCCGCGCACCATTTCCGCCTCCATCGAGATCCTGTTCATCGCCAAGGCGCTGGAGCGCATCGGCGATCACGCCAAGAACATCTCCGAGTACGTGATCTACATGGTCAAGGGCAAGGACGTGCGTCACACCGCGCTGGAGGAGATCGAGCGGGAGATCATGGCTTGAGATGAGGCGTCGTCCCCTCGTCCCCGCCCGCCGGGCCCGGTGCACCTCCCGCCGAAGACCTGATCCGCACGCCGCCTGCAGTCGGGCCGCGTGCCGCTTCGCGCGATGAGGAAATTCTCCACGCTTGCGGCGGTCGATCTCGGTTCGAACAGTTTCCGCCTGCAGGTCGCCCGCGTGGTGGACGACCAGATCTATCCGCTGGACGCCCTGCGCGAACCGGTCCGCCTGGCCGCCGGTATCCAGCCCGACAAGCGCCTGGACGAGGCATCCCAGCAGCGTGCGCTGGACGCGCTGCATCGCTTCGGCGAACGTCTGCGTGGACTGAGTCCCGAAGCGGTGCGCGCGGTGGGAACCAACGCGCTGCGCGTGGCCAAGAACGCGCGCGAATTCCTGGTCAAGGCCGAAGCCGCGCTCGGATTTCCGATCGAAGTCGTGGCTGGCAAGGAGGAGGCGCGCCTCATCTACCTGGGCGTCTCGCACAGCCTTCCGGTCACCGGCCACAAGCGCATGGTCATGGACATCGGCGGCGGCTCCACCGAGTTCATCATCGGGGCCGGTTACCGGCCGCAGAAGCTCGAAAGCCTGTACATGGGCTGCGTGAGTTTCAGCCTGCGCTACTTCGGCGGCGGCAGGCTCAGCAAGGGCAACTTCAAGCTGGCCGAGACAGCGGCCAGGCTCGAGTTGCAGACCATCCGGCGCGAGTTCTCGGCGGGTCACTGGAAAGAGGCGGTGGGCTCTTCCGGCACCGCCCGTTCGCTCGGCGACATCCTCGAAGCCAACGGCTGGAGCAGCGGTTGCATCACCGCAGAGGGGCTCGAACGCCTGCGTGCGGTCATGCTCAAGGCGGGTGATCTCGATCGCGTCGATCTCGCCGGGCTGCGCCCCGACCGCTTGCCGGTGCTGCCCGGCGGCTTCGCGATCATGGCGGCAGTGTTCGATGAATTGCGCATCGACCGCATGATCCTCGCCACCGGCGCCATGCGTCAGGGCATCCTGTACGACATGATCGGGCGTTTCCACGATCACGACATGCGCGACACCACCGTCGCGCACTTCGCCAAGCGATATCACGTGGACGTTCGCCAGGCGCGCCGCGTCGAGGCCCTCGCCCTAGCGCTGTTGCGCCAGTTCTCCGGCGACCTGCACGCCGATCCGGACTATCCGCTGCACCTGCTGTCCTGGGCCGCGCGCCTGCACGAGATCGGCCTGTCGGTCGCGCACTCGGGCTATCACAAGCACTCTGCCTACATCCTCAGCAATGCCGACATGCCCGGCTTCTCGCGCATGGAACAGGCGCACCTGTCGCTCCTGGTGCTCGCCCATCGCGGCACGATGGAGAAGATGAAGGGCCAGGTCAGCAGCAGCCTCGACATGGCCATGGTGATGGCGTTGCGGCTGGCCGTTCTGTTCCACCGCAGCCACACCGACGTGGCGCTCCCGCTGTTCGAATCGCACTGCGACGCGCGGGGCTTTCGATTGGGCCTGGGCGCGCAGTGGCTGGCGCGCAATCCGCTCACCGCGGCTGCGCTGCGCGAGGAAGTGCGCGAGTGGCGCAAGCTCGGCGTGCCGGTGGACGTTCCCGCGCTGGACGAACTCGAGACCGACGCCGAGCTGAGCACGGTCGAATAGCGCGCTGTGCGCGTGCCGCGGCCGATGGCACACTGCGCACATGGACTTCACACCCGAACTGGTCACGGTCCGCGATTTCGCCATCGCGCTGCTCATCGGCGCGCTGGTCGGCGTCGACCGCGAGAAGCGCAAGAGCGAGGACGGGCACGGCTCGATCGGCGGGCTGCGCACCTTCATCCTGATCGCCGCGGCCGGCGCGCTCACCGCGTGGCTGTCGCTCGAATTCGAGAGCTACTGGATGTTCGCCGCCGGCCTGGTGTGCGTGACCGCGGCGGTCGCCGCGGGCTACCTGGTGCACGCGCGCGCGCATCCCGACTCGAGCGGGCTCACCACCGAGATGGCCGCGCTCGTGGTGTTTCTGCTCGGCGGGACCGTACTGTTCGGCTACGTCGAGATCGCGGTCGGACTGGCGATCGCGGTATCCGCCGCACTCGCCTACAAGCAGCCGCTGCACGGGCTGGTCGATCGCATCGGGCGCGAGGACATGTACGCAGTCCTGCGCCTGCTGATCGCCACCTTCATCGTGCTGCCGCTGCTGCCCGACGCGCCGGTCGATCCCTGGGAAGCGCTCAACCCGTACAAGCTGTGGCTGCTCACCATCCTGATCGCGAGCCTCTCCCTGGTGGGCTACGTCGCCTCGCGCCTGCTCGGCAGCCACCGCGGCGCCGCCGTGACCGGGCTCTCCGGCGGACTGGTCTCGTCCACCGCGGTGACACTTACCTTCGCTCGTCTGAGCCGCGACGACTCGGTTGCGGCGGACGCGCTTGCGTGCGGCATCCTGATCGCATGGACCACGATGTTCGTGCGCGTGATCGTCGAAGTGCTGGTGGTCAATCCGACGCTGCTCGGCGGACTTTGGCCGCCGATTCTCGCAATGGCCGCTGCGGCGCTGCTTGCCGCGGGATGGTTCTATCTGCGCAGCCGGCGCGCCAGCGATGGCGCGCGCGCGGACGGCGTGATCCTGTCCAATCCGTTCAGTCTCACCGCTGCGGCGAAATTCACCGCCTTCTTCGCGGTGGTGCTGATGCTCGTCGCGCTGGCCGAACGCCACTACGAAGGGCAGGGCATGCTTCTGGTCGCCGCGCTCGCCGGGCTCACGGACGTGGATGCGATCACCCTGTCGATGGCCGAGTACGCGCGCGGCGGGGGAGAGGCGGCGAACGCCACCGATGCCATCGTGGTGGCCGCCCTGACCAACACCGCGGTGAAGGCGGGCATGGTCGCGCTGCTCGGGGGGCCTGCGCTGCGCACGCGCGTGCTCCTCGTCGGCCTGGCGATCTTGGCACTCGGTGCAGCGACGCTCCTGCTGGTCTGACCGGACCGGCCGGGCAGGTGAGTCAGGCGCGCTGACCGACGCCGATTCCGGCGCGCCGGCGCAGTCCGTGCGCGCCCCACAGCGCCAGTGCGAACAGCACCAGAGCGCCCGCCTGGTGCGCTGCGCCGAGCGCCACCGGGACGCGCTGCAGCAGCGTGGCGATGCCCAGGCCGACTTGCACCAGCAGCATCAACAGCATCAGATCGAGCGGCACGCGCACTCTGCCCCGGGCGCCCGCGTGGCGGGCGCGCAACCACAGGATGGGTATCAGGAAGAACAAGGCCCAGGCGATCAGCCTGTGGTTGAACTGCACGGTGGCCATGTTGTGCAGGAAGTTGTCCCACCAGGGTGAGAGCATCAGGTACTCGGGCGGAAAGACGTGCCCGTTCATCAGCGGGAAGGTGTTGTAGGCGTAGCCCGCTCGCGTGCCCGCCACCAGGCCCCCGGAGAGCACCATCACGAAGATCAGCGCGCACAGCGCGGTGGCGAATCCGGCCACCGGCGCCAGCGTTCGGTCGAAGCGTTCACGCACCTCATTGGACAACAGGTCCAGCGCGGTCCAGAACATCGCAGCGAAGATCAGGAAAGCGAGCCCGAGGTGGATCGACAGGCGCACGTGGCTCACGCGCGGATCGTCGATCAGTCCGCTGCTGACCATCCACCAGCCCACGAAGCCCTGCACGCCGCCGAGCAGGAATATCCCGATCAGGCGCGGCGCAAGCGCCGCCTCCACCTTCCTGCGCACCAGGAACCACAGCAGCGGCACGAAGAACGCCAGGCCGATGAGACGGCCGAGCAGGCGATGGAAGTACTCCCACCAGAAGATGCCCTTGAACGCTTCCAACGACATCCCCTTGTTGACCTTCAGGTATTCGGGCGTGTGCTGATACTGCGTGAACAGTTCCTCCCAGTCGCCCTGGTTCAGGGGCGGGACGGCGCCCATCAGCGGTTCCCACTCGACGATCGAAAGGCCCGAGCGCGTGAGGCGCGTGACGCCGCCCACGACCACCATGGCGAACACCAGTGCGCAACACAGCAGCAGCCAGCCGGCAACCTGATGGCGCGCCGCGCCGGCCCGGTCAGCGCGCGAACCTGGATAGGGCACTGGGATGACTTTTTCCATGGGTGAAATTGTAGCGCCCGAACTTGACCGCGGGCCGGGTCGGGGCCATTCTGGAAGCGTGCTCCCGAACCCAGACCGCCGGAGCGAATCGAAGTTCTCATGCTCAAATCCATCAAGGCCCTGTTCGCGACGCCCAGCGAGGCCGCCGAATCGCAGCGCACGCGGCTGGAGCGCGCCGTGGCCGCGCTCGTCTACGAGATCACCCGCATGGACTTTGAGGTCTCGCCCGAGGAAGTCCCGGCAGCCCACGATGCGCTGATCGACCTGCTTGGCGTGAACGATGCGCAGGCGCAGGCCCTGCTCACACGCGCCGGCGCACCTGAGAGCCGGCTCACCACCTACCACGACGCAGTGAACGAGATCAGCCGTGCCTTCGCCATGGAGGACAGGGTTCGATTGGTCGAGCACCTCTGGCGGATCGCCCACGCCGACGCCGACCTGCACGTCTACGAGGACCACCTCGTGCGCAAGCTGGCAGACCTTCTGTACGTTCCCCACATCCAGTCCATGCTCGCGCGCCAGCGCGTGCGCGGCGAAAGCGCCGGTTGACTGCGCGGCCCGGCAGGCTTAACGAGACGCCCGGTCTCGTTGGTAGAATCGGGCCTTCGACCGATCCAGGACACCAAATGAAGCGATTGCTACTGCTGCTGGCCGGGCTGTTCGCGGCCGTCTGCATGCATGCCGGCGCCATCGCCGCCCAGCCGCAGGAGGCGGATGCGGCCGACGCCGTGGCGCGAGTGGTGGAAAGCCACGACAAGGCGCTCATCCTCGGCGGCGGAAAGCTCATGATCAAGCAGTCGGCGATCCGCAGCGCGCGCAAGCTCCTGCTCGAATGGGGACGCGAGGCCGGCCTGGGCGGGGAGTGGTGGGACGATGCGCCCGAGTACCGCGCCGCCAAGGCTATGCTGCTGGAGCGGGGCGACAGCATCATGGCGCAACGTTACGATTCGGGCGTGTGGCTCACCGAGGCGTGGACCCAGTACACTGCGCGCGAACTGGACGGTGAGGAAGCCGACACCGTCGCCACGCAGTTCGCCACCGAGGGCGGACAGAAGCTGCGCATGCTCATGGACTGGTATCTGGGCGAGATGGTGTTGTTCAACTACACCTTCACGGACCGCTTCGACTACGAACTGAAGGACTCCGAACGCGAGTTGCGCGATCTGCAGAAGGAGGCGCAGAAACGGATTCCGCGCGAGGACATCGAGTTCACCAGCCGCTATCCCGACACGTTCCGCTTCGTCGCGTGCAGTCCGGACAGCCGTTACTGTCCGAGCGTCAAGTACTGGAAGATGCTGATCTACCCGCTGATGGGCGAGATCATCCGCTACATGGACGGCGTCGGCGTGGAGATCGAAGCGCAGATGCGCGCGCGCAAGCCGGAGGTGATGGCGCAGATCGAAGCGTTCAAAACCGCCAGGCGCAAATGAGATCGACGAAGGTGAACCCGGCGCAGGCAATACCGGCCGAAGTGATTGCACGCGCCGCGCGCATCGGCGGAGAATGATGCGCCCGGACGAGGGCAGGAGGCAGACCGAGATGGACAAGATGGAGCGACCGGACGAAGAGTGGCAGCGCCTGCTCTCGCCCGAGCAGTACAAGGTTCTGCGCCACGAAGGCACCGAGCGCGCAGGCACCAGCCCGCTCAACGACGAGAAGCGCAAGGGCACGTACGAGTGCGCCGGCTGCGGCCAGCCGCTGTTCACCTCGGACATGAAGTTCGACAGCGGCACCGGCTGGCCCAGTTTCTATACCGCGATGCCCGGTGCGCTCGATACCCGTCTAGACCGCAAGTTCTTCATGGTACGCACCGAGTATCACTGCGCGCGCTGCGGCGGCCACCAGGGTCATGTATTCGAGGACGGTCCGGCGCCCACCGGCCTGCGCTACTGCAACAACGGCGTGGCGCTGCGCTTCGTCCCCGGGGAATAGCAGGCATGCAGATGCGTGCGCAGGGCGCGAGCTTCGTGCGCACCGGCCTGCGCGTGGAGCACGGGCAGGACGAGCTGGAGCGACTCTACGCGCTGGCGCGCCAGCTCTGTCCCGACGAATTCATCGCCGAGGAGACGCGCGAGCTGCACGCGCTCTATCCGCACGTCTCGCTGGGGTTGGTGGACGGGCTGCGGCGCGAGCTCGCGACGAAGCTCGAGCTCCCCCACGAGGCGTTCTCGCGCGACCGGTTCTCCGTGCACGCCTGCGGGCCGGTTGGGCTGCACGACGACTTCTTCCGTTTTCCCTACGTCTACTTCGTCATCGTCGTCGCCCATGCCGGCCGGCTCGGGCTGGTGGACGGCAGCGCACGCGCGAGTCCGCATGCGCCCGGCGAGATCGTCCTGCTCGACCCGCGCCGCAAGCACGCGCTGGTGCCCGCAGGTCTGACCGCCGAGGAGCATCCCTACGAGAGCACGCACGCGCCGGTGCACGAACCCGATCGCCAGTTCATGTTCCTGGATTTCGATCTGCACCGCCCTGATCTGCGCGCGCGCTTTCGAACCGCGCGTGCCCCGGCATGATGCAGTACGCGATCAAGGTGCTGATCACCGCGCTCGTGGTCGTCGCGGTATCGGAGACGGCGAAGCGCAGTTCGCTGATCGCTGCGCTGATCGCGTCCCTGCCGCTTACCTCGCTGCTCGCATTCGTGTGGCTGTACGCGGATACCCACGATACCGCCCGTATCGCGGGCCTGTCGCTCGACATCCTGTGGCTGGTGGTGCCGTCGCTAGTGCTGTTCGCGGTGTTGCCGCTGCTGCTGCGCCTGGGCTGGGGCTTCTGGGTCAGCCTGGTCGCGGCGTGCGCCTGCACGGCGCTGGCCTACGCGTTCACCATCTTCGTCGTTCGCCGCCTGACGCAGGGGTCGTAGGCCGGCTCGAAGGATACCGCCGGGATGGAGGCTCCCGACGCGCACTCAGAGCAGGTTGTCCTCGGCCTTGCAGTACTGCAGTTCCTCGCCGGATTCGCGCGTCTCGCTCAGGCGCTCGTAAATCTCCGCGTGCCAGTCGGCCACGTCCTCGGGCTGGGCCAGAACCGGCAGATGCGGCGGCGTGTGCGCGGTCGGAGCGACGGCAACGGCGGCGGCCTGGGTGCAATCGCTGCGGCATGTGCGTGCGATGACCGTTGCGTTGTGCGCCGCCTGCGACTCGCTCAGGATCAGAACGCGAACGTCCGTGGTGCAGCGTGGCGCGGCGTGTAAGTTTGACACCAGCATAGCCGACATACACAGCAGTGCGACCCGGGCGTACCCAAATGAATTGTTCATGACGCCTCCCTCGGTCTGTACGCGAAGCCCCAGCATACACCATGCCTTTCGGCATGCGCCACATTCGATGGTGTCGGCGCCACGCGTCACTTCATCCCCCTGAACGCCCGGGCGAGCGTTGCGTTTACCCCAGATAGCGCTGCAGTTCCTCCGCACTGGCCTTGCGCGCCACCGTGCCCGGGGGATGCCGGTACCACCCCGGGTCCGCGTAGTCGCCGGTGCGTTGATCCTCGCGCACCTTGACTACGGTGAACATGCCGCCCATCTCGAGGAGCCCGAACGGTCCTTCGCCCATCATCATCGGCAACGTGTTCTCCGGCAATCGCATATGGCCCATCGCGGTGTGCGCGGCATGTTCGGCCATGCCGGTTTCGCCCATTGCCATGTAGCCCGGCACCAGCTTGCGGATGTGCGCCGCGAGTCCGCCTTGGTCGACGCCGAGCATGTTCGGCACGGCGTGCCCCATCGCGTTCATCGTGTGGTGCGACTTGTGGCAATGCAGGGCCCAGTCGCCGGGAAGTTCCGCGACGAACTCGCCCACGCGGACGTTGCCCACCGGCACCAGCATGGAGGTTTCCCGGTAACGCGCAGACGGCGGAATCCATCCCGAATCCGTGCCGGTGACTTCGAAGGCGGTGCCGTGGATGTGGATGGGGTGCTCGTGCATGGAAACGTTGGCGATGCGGATGCGCACCCGCTCGCCCACGCGCGCCACCAGCGGGTCGATGCCCGGGAACACGCGGCTGTTGAAGGTCCACATGTTGAAGTCGGTCATCACCGAAGGGTCGGGCCGCCAGGTGCCGGCATGCACGGCGAAGTTCATCAGCATGATGCAGTAGTCCCGGTCGATCTTCGGCTGCTCCGGTTCGCGGGGATGCACGATGAAGAAGCCTTGCATGCCAAGCGCCATCTGCACCATCTCGTCGGCGTGCGGGTGATACATGAACGTGCCGTTCTGGCCCAGCGTGAATTCGTATACGAAGGTCTCGCCCGGCTGGATGTGCGGCTGGGTGAGACCGGCCACGCCGTCCATGCCGTTGGGCAGGAATATGCCGTGCCAGTGCACGCTGGTGTGTTCGGGCAGCCGATTGGTCACCAGGATCCGCACGCGATCGCCCTCCACGCACTCGATGGTGGGACCGGGCGT
>JGI10216J12902_117686204_pt1 | contig 10208 bp, 7 predicted proteins | sample KanNatreferecore_FD_12902 | JGI IMG/M metagenome (IMG submission 12902)
CGCAGCAACGTTCGAGGCAGGCGAGGCTTTGGGACATTTCAGCGCGGCCGTGTTTTCGGACCTTCCTGCGCCCGAGGACGGGCGCACTCCGGTTCAAGGGCTGCAATGCGCGATAAAGGTTCGGGGCGTTCTCTCCTGGGGGATCGCCGCAGTCGCGGGACGGGGAGGGCTAGGGTGAGGGCGAGCCAATTTGCACTGCCATTAAATTAAGGGCAGACCTGGCCTCTTATTCTTAATCGTACTCTGCTAGATGCTCTGGCGATCAAGATTAAGAGTAGGATTAGGATTAAGAGCCTTGCGGCTGGGGCGGCACCCGGAGCTTAATTCAACGGCAGTGGGGCCGGGTGAGGGGGAGGTCGTAAATCATATCAGCCCTCACTTCAAATTGAATGACACAAATTTGATTCGACTACTTCGCCTCCATTTTCCAAATGCCTTTCCAATCGGGAGGCGGCGCGGCGGCGAGTTGGGCGCAGCGTGAGGCGAGCGTGCGGCTGGGGACGTCGTCGAATTCAGTGGCGAGCTTTCCAAACTGCTCCTGCGCGTCGGCAAAGCCGCCCGAGACGTATTGGTCGTAGGCAATTCTGTAGCGGCGACACAGCTCGGAATAATTTCCCGGCGTGCAGGGATTCTCGCACTCGTAGAGTTCAACCGGCGTGCTCTTGCCCTTGACGATGACGCGATCCACGAGCCGGCGAGCGCTTTGCTGGCCGAGTTGCGCAAGGGTTTCGCCCGAAACCAGCAATCGCACGCCGTAGTATTTCGTGAGCGCTTCGATACGGGCCGCCTCGTTGACCGTGTCGCCCACCAGCCCGTAATCAAGCCGCTTCGCCGAGCCTTTGTTGCCAACCAGCACGCTGCCGCTGTGCAGGGCGACGCCGTAGCCAAACAGTTTCTGCACGTCGGGCGGCAACGAACCGCGAAGTTGCTCCATCGCGGCAATCAATTTCGTGGCGGCCTGCCCGGCACGATCGGCGGCGTCAGGTTGCGGTTGCGGCGCGCCCCAGTAGCTCAAGAACTGGTCGCCGAGGAAATGTTCCAGGTTGCCTTCCTCGCCCATGATGGCGTTGGTTTGGACTTCAAAAACGCGGTTGAGCAGTTCGAACATGCCTTTCGGGCCGAGCGCTTCGGCGAGGGGCGTGGAGTTGCGCAGGTCGGTCAGGAGCAGCGTCACGTCCGCCCGACGCGGCTTCATGGAACCGGGATCGGCCAGCACGGCTTCCAGCACGCGCGGCGAAAAATAAAGGCCCATCGTGTGCCGGAGTTTCATGCGCTCGAGCCGTTCGACGACAAAATCGTAGCCCAAGGCAGCGAACCCGGACGTGAGCAGCACGAGAACCGGTGAAACGACGAGGACCACGAGGTTTGCGTGATTGAACATCCAGAAGGCCCCAACGAGATAGGCGCCGCTCAACGCCAGGATCACCAAAAGCCGTTTGACCGGTTGCCGGACAAACCGGCAGAGGGCAGCGGCCACCAACCCGGCGAGCGCGATGAGTCCGCGGCCCGACCACGGCGAAAGCTCACGCAGGAACTCGCCATGCAACGCGGCGTTGATGATGTTGAGATGGACTTCAGGCCCGGTCATCAGCTCTGAAAACGGAGTCCGTTTAACGTCGTGAAAAATGTTCGCGGTTGGGCCAATCACGACAAGCTTGTCATGGAATAATTCACCGTCCTTGAAATTTACTTTCCAGGCCTTGGCGGAAAGTACGTCGCCAATCGGATGCAATTCGTACCCGAGGCCGGGCGGCGCGGTGTAGCGAAAACGCCGGGGTTGAAAACCGTCCGGGATGCGTTCGTGCTCACCCAGCTTGCTCAACGCTCGCGCGGCAAGGGACTCAACAACCACCTCCGGGCCGGCGGTTACCACATCGCCCAGCTGCTTGTTCTGAAGCCGAAAGTTCGCGCGGCGGAACACGCCGTCGTCATCGGGCCAAACGTTGACCAGACCGACCCGCTCGTCCAATGCAACCGGCATGGAGTCGACCGCCGGTAGAATTCCAGGATAGGGCACCGCCAGCGTCACATTGGGACCCCGATCCGTCACCTCCAAAGAAAAATTGCAGCCGGTGACAACGCGGTCTTTGAATTCTTCGAGCGCCTGCCGCAATGCGTCGTCGCCTTCGCCGGGATTGGCGAAGACGAGGTCAATCACGATGACCTTCGCGCCTGCGTTCGCGAGTCGTTCGATCAGCGCCGCCCAGACCGCGCGCGACCACGGAAAGTTGCCCCGCAACGCGGCCAGGATTGGATCCGCCTCGGCTTCAGAAGGGAGGATTTCCTGGGCATAAGAGGCCCGGTCAATGCCGACCAAGACCAGTCGCGGGTCGGCAGGAGTCTTGCGTCCAAGCCGGACAAACCAGTCTTGAACATAATTCTCCGATTCGTTCAGCGGGATAAACCCGACCCAGTGCACAACGAGGAACGTCGCCGTGACCAGCAAGCAGATGCCGAGGAGAATGAGCACGCGTTGCCTGCCGGCGTTGCTGGAAAGAGTGTCCGCCATAGCGCGATCCGATCAGCCGCCAGGCAAGCGCATTTGACAAGCCGATGACTCTCGCGTAAACAGGGCGCGACCTTAGCCCGTCAACACCATGAAAACAATAACTCTTCTCAGCGCCGTCCTGGCGGGGTGTCTGCAATTGGCGGATGCGGCGTCGCTGACCGAAAGCACGGTCACCGAGATCATCAAGGACGTGAACCTCCTGCCCGCCAACGCGTCGTCGTCGTCCCCGGCCAAACTGAAAGACGTCGTGAAAGCGCCGGATCGCGTGCGTACCGGGGCGGAGTCCCGGACGGAATTGACCGCGCCCGACGACACCATCACCCGGATCGGAGCAAACACAGTTTTCTCTTTTGAAACCAAAGACCGCGTGCTGAACCTCGAAAAAGGCAGCCTTCTCTTTCACTCACCCAAGGGCGCGGGCGGCGGCACCATCAAGTCCGGTGGCGCGTCGGCGGCTGTGTTGGGCACGACCCTGATTGTCGCTGCGACCGACAATGGCGGATTCAAAGTGATCGTGCTTGAAGGTCAGGGCCGCGTCACGTTGCCGAATGGAAGGAGGGTAAACCTGAATGCCGGCCAGATGGTCTTCGTGTTGACGGGTGGCGGGGGTTTGAGCGAAGTGCTGGAGATCAACCTGGCGAAACTCGTGGCCGGCTCACTGCTGGTGAAGGGATTCTCACATGAATTGTCTTCGGTGGCCCGGATCGACACGGCGATCAAGAAGCAAAACGTTCAGTTGAAGAAGGGACGCGCGATGGATACCGGCATATCGGCGGACGCATTCGCCGCGTCCTCATCCTCAAACCAGCGCAACGGACTGAACGCCCTGGATTATAATTCTTACGAGACCGCCGTTCATCCGGCGCTGACGTCTGCGCAGTTGTTCCAGCTTATCCGGGGACAAGGCGTGCCCGGTTCGGGCGGTCCGGGCGGCGCCGGGATTGTTGTGATCACGGATGTTAAACTCCCGTAAACAAGCGGTCTGGAATCCTCCAGCGAGCGGTCATTAAAACTCCATGGCAAAACTAACAGCTCTAGGCTTCGGCGCGTGTTGCGCTTTGATGATGTGCCGCGCAAATGCGCAAACGCCGGGCGCGATCCGGCAAGTGGACTCTGTTCAAGAACGCCGGCAGATCGAGCAAACCGCGAAGTCCTACGAGGAAAGCGGACCGGCGCCGGAACTTTACCCGGGTGAAAGCAGCGATGTCGGACCGCAATCCGTACTGAAACACAAACCGCGCAAGACCTACGTCCAGGCGCTGGCGGACGCGCAGTATTTCTATACGGACAACATGTTCCTCAACGAGCAGGGCAGGCAGGAGGCGGATGTGTTGGTGGGCACGGCGCAGATCGCGCTGGCGCCAACGCCGTACGATTTGGGCGGCGGCAAGCTCGCTCCGCGCCTCGGCTACCGGCATCAGTGGTATTTTTTCGGTCTCGCCTCAGACACGAGTTTAACGGTGTTTGATTTTCAAACGCAAACATTCCGGTCGGCCCGCTTGAGCGAATTCGATTTCAACGCACAAACCATTTTTGCCGACGGGCGCTGGAAGCAAGAGAACTGGACCTTCGAAGCCGGCTTTGACTTCACGCGGTTGATGGACACGTCCGATTACGACCAGTTCTATCGCGAGTTTGTGCCGCGCTGGGGAGTGCAGCGGCTTTTCCCCCTGAACGAGGCGAAGGCGTTTTCCGTCGGTTACGAGGGCGCTTATCGTTTTGCCGATACCGATCTTCCCCCGCCTTCTTTTAACGAGGATTTCAACAGCCGAACGGACCACGGCCTTTTCATTGCCTATACGCACGCCCCGTGCAAAAACGCGATCGTCCAGCCCTTCTATCGCTTCAAATACACCCACTTCACCGAGGGCGAAGACCGTGATGATGTCCTGCACTCCTTCGGCCTCGCGCTCCACTGCTTCTTCACGCCGCAGATCAGCCTCCGCGCTTTTGCGGGCTATGACATCATGAACACATCCGGCAGTTTCGCTCCGGATTACAAGAGGCTCGACGCGGGCGGCGGTGCGAATTTGACGATTCGCTTTTAGCGAAGAGTTCTTCCTATCGCACGGACGAATGATATCCGTGGCAGGTCACGCACGAATCCCTCACGCCGCCGCGTGGGCTGTGGCAGGCCACACAGGAATCCCGGGCGGGCAGAATGATGTCGGACGTCACCTTGCTCTTCTCGGCCTGATGACATTGCGAGCAGGCCACGCCTGAGTGCCGGGCGTGATTGAATTCCCCGTGCGCAAGCCACCGGTCGAACAGGATCGGCTTCGTAATTTCCACTGTCCCCTGCGGATTGGATTTCACTTCATGGCAATATGCGCAGCCCGGATACAACGCGCGTGTCGGGCCACTCACTGTGCCCACCTGGGTCGTCGGACCCGTCGTTGCCGTGCTAAAGAAAATTCGCTTCTCGAAATCTTCTCCCGACGTGACTCGCGCCTGCAACTGTTGCAGCTTTTGCTGCGCGAATTCTTTCTGCTCCTCCCCGCGCGTGATGCCGGAGCGGACCGCGAAATCGGAATATTGCTTCGGCAAGCTGTGGAGAAATGCGGAGACAGAATCCGGATCACCGTGCGGCAGGGTCAAACCGGGCGTCTCCGAATCGAACTGCAGTGAGTGACAGACGCGGCAGTGGTTTTCAAAATGGATTCGTCGGAAATAAACACCCGCGCCGTCCGGCTGATGGCAGAAGGCGCAATCGAGTTTCCGTCCATCGGGTAATTTCGGGATGGTTTCGCCCGTCAGATGCAGTGCATGACCGAATTTAAGCGTGTCCGGATCGCGCAATCGGTCCGCGTGAACGCGGAATTCGGGATGGTCGCTCCCGAAACGATGAATGACCCGGGTGAAACCGCTCGCCGGCCGCGATGTGTGAAAGTCGTTTCGCCCCGGCAGGACCCGGGAATGAAACGCATCCGGCGGTAAACCAGCTCCCTTGGCGGAAGCAGCGGCCATGACAGCGGCATCACCGTGACAAAGTGTGCAGTGAGCATCGGTTGTGGATGGCATCGGGCCGGCACCGTGATGTTCCGCGTGGCAGAAAGAGCACGAGATGTCCCGCACCACATTGGGTTGATGAAACACATGTCCCGGGTGGCATCTCTGGCAGGATTCGTCGATGGCCGTCATCTCCGCCGGCCGGGCATGGGTTAGTTTGATGATTTCAAGCGGACCAGGCGAGGCCTGAAACGCGGCGGCGGTCATGCCGCTCGGTCCAAGCGCACCCGCCTCGTGGCAGGCGCCGCACGTTTGATCGACCTGGTTGCTGCGCGCGTGTTTCGCAAAAGCATCGCTGGAATGGGGTGTCGAGAGTTCACCCGGGTTGATGAATTTGGTTCGCAGCGGGGGACTGCCCAACAGAATCAGCAACACCGCCACGGTCGCTGTCACGACGGCGAGCGTTAACTGCCCCCGTCTTGTGCGCAAAGTCGGCACGGGAGAACATTTTGGAATCGGCCGGCAACAGGTGCCGTCGGGGAGCGGCCCGGTTTCGCAGGCGCCGCCCGGACGGGTGCAGCGCCATCGGCCTTTCGCTTCGCCCTCCTTCTTCTCCAGCACCGGCGCGCACTCGAAGGTCGCCTGACAACGGCCTCGCCCACTCGGACCGGGACGGCAGGGGTTGCCCTCGGCGGCGCGGCCGCAAATCCACTTTTGATTCGGGCGCTCGTAGTTCTGCGAATCGAATTCGGGCGCCGGCAATTGCTCGCTCATCGCGCGCCCCCCGAAAAGGCATAAACCAAGACGATGTGCACCAAGGAGAAAATCATCAGGCTGTAAGTCAGCGGAACGTGCATGAACAACCACAGCTTCAGCGCGGTTTGCAGCGCATGGTGATAATCCAGCCCGTCTTTCCGGCGCACCAATTGCGCGAGTTGCTCGAGCACGGTTCGCTCCTGATCATTGAGATAGCGACGCAGCTCCTCCAGTTCGACGATGACGGCATTGAGAGGCTGCCGTGATTCCAGCAGATGCCGCCAAAAATTTTTCGGGCCGGAGAAGAAAACATTCAACTGCCGGGCGTAAAATTCGGCGATAACGGGGGATTTTGTTTCCGCACCGAGCGCGAGCGCCTCTGCCTGCTGGCGCAGGTCATTGCGAATCGCCGGAATTTTTTCATAAATCACTTCGCCGCCACGCGTCGAGAGGCGGCGTGGCAAAACGCGGCTCAGGATCAGGCCGGCGATGCCGCTGGCCGTGACCAGTACATAGAGCCACGCCAGCGTGCCCTCGAACCAGCCGGTGGGAACATGAAAGTTCAGGTGAATCAGAAACAGAACAACCGTGAAGAAACCGGCGTAAACGTGAATCTGCATCCAGGCCTCGGAACTGCCGAGCGGCAGGAAAGGTATTTTCTTCCGCGCGTTGTAAACCGCGAGCAGAGTCATCGCGGCGAAGAGAACCCACCCGGTGAGGTAGGCGTAGTTCGGCAGGACGCGGTTGAACCGGCCATGCACCATCACCGCCAACACACTGACAAGCGACAACAGGAAGCTCCCAATCAGAAGTTGGCGACGGAAGCGGGTCATCGTTTCAGCCAGTGGGCCAGCGAGTCGAGATCGTTCAGATTCATGCGCGTGAGCGCGCCGTGCGGGCAGGCCCGTTCGCAGGCGGGGCCGCCGTGATTTTCAACGCACAAATCGCACTTGGTCGCCTTGCTGATGGGCTTGAGGTCCTCGCCGACCATGAATTCCCCGGTTTCGTCGCGGATGTCCACCATGCGAATCGCGTCGTAGGGACAATGGTTGTAACACGCCTTGCAGCCGATGCAGGTGACCGGATTGATCACCACCTGCCCCGCGAACGACTCGCGGTGAATCGCGCCCGTCGGACAACCAATCATGCAAACCGGATCGGCGCAGTGCATGCAGGCGTTGGCGATCATCAGGCGCCCGCTCGACGGCCCGTGACGCAGGAAGCGCGGGTTGTTGTCGTGCGTCGAAGCGCACGCGCGCACGCAATCGTCGCAGCGCGTGCAACGATCCAGATCAATCACCATTGCCGATGTGCCATTGAAGAACCGGTTCTCGGTGAGAAACTCCAACACGTCCCCGCCGACCCTGTCTCGCGCATTTGCAGTCGATTTTTCGGCCGGCCGCGCGTCGGATTCATCCGTCGCAAGGGAAACGGGAGGCGGCAATTCCTTTACCGGAAGGGTGGGCAGGACGAGTTGTTCCATCACACGCGTCGGCACGATCAGCAGGTGCGTGTAGCCGATGGCCCGGAGAGAGTACTGAACGTTTACCGGCTGCTGCGGCTGTCGCCAGTTGTGCGCGATTTCGTCGAAACCAAAAAACTGTCCTGCGCCTATGTAATTCAGCGTGCGCTCGCCGCTGCCGAATTTCCGGCTGACACGCGCAAAGCCCGCGCGGAGCAGCACGACGCCGTTCGGGTAGTCACCTTCCTGAACAATGACCGGTTCTTTTTCCGGGCGCACCGTGCCGGCTTGCGCGAGGCGTTTGTATTCGCCCGACCAGTCATAATCGCCGTAGGTTGCGAATTCGATCTGCTCCGCCACCTGATCGAGTTGTTCTTTTGTGAGATGGCGGAACATCGGCGTGGCACGCAGATACGAGGCCAGCGCGCGCGCCCGGTAAATCCGGTCGATGTGCTGGCGCAATTGATTGTCGAAGCGCATCAAGTCGCGCAATCCCTGCCAGCGGATCTCGAGCAATTCAGCCGTGTCGCTGGCGGCAAAAATCGTGGAGGTCCTCGGCATGCGACTGAGCGCCGCGATTTCGCCGAAGACATCGCCCGCGGTCATCTCCTCCGTTCGGTGCCTGTCCAGCACTCTTGGCAAATCCTGCAGAAAGACGCGCACCTCATCGTTTTCATTCTGCCGCGCACCCACGCTCGCGTCCCGGCGCAACTGCGCGCGTTGGAAACTTTCCGGCGGGCGCCGGTCGGACCAGAACTGCGCGAGCGTGCGGAAAATTCCCTTCTTCACCGGCGCTTGCCGGCCAAGCACCGAAGGCGGCAAGTCCGGCTTCAGCACGACCCGCGTGGCGCCGGACAAAATCAGAAACGCCGAAGTGCCGTAGTCGCCCTGGCGCACGATGATTTCGCCTTTGCGATAGCGTCGGATGCTGGTGTCGTGGCGCAGGATTTCCCGCAGCGGTGTGCGTTTGGGAAATTTCTCCGGTGACATTTTACTGAATGGCGGAAGGGCGAGCAGACGATCGACGTCCGCCTCGGTCATCGCGGGATCGAACGCCGCATCCCAGCGTTGCGGGCGTTCAACAATTGGCGGTGTGGGAGGCATCAGTGGTGCTTCATTCCTCGAATGTCTTTCTTTTCACGCGTCGAGGACCAAATCGCTTTTCGGGCGGCAGATGCAGGTCAGGCAGGCGCCCTGTTCCGGTTCGGCGTCCGGCGGCTTTAAATAGTCCACGCTGCCCGATTTAATGGCGACCAGGCACGACCCGCAACCGCCGGCGCAACAACCGGAATCGATCCGCACGCCCTGCGACCGGGCGAAATCGAGCAGGTTTCCCGCGCTCTGCTCCCAGTGAACGGTTTTGGCGGAGCGGCTGAATGTGACTTGCAGCTTCGAAAGAAAGGCGGTTTCGGTCGCCGCAGGCTCGGCGGTTTTTTTCTTCACCGTGGCGGGCCCGAACGCTTCGAAGTAAACATCCTTCGCCGGCACGCCCCACGCCTCAAGGCCGTCGTTGATGCTTTTCATGAACGCGCCGTTGCCGCAAAGGTAGTATTCGAAATTGTTCGACGGCAGCAGTTCTTTGAGCAGCTCGATGCTGACTCGGCCTTCCTGCTGATAGTCGCGGCCTTTGACATCGTTCGGCGCGGGCCGGCTGTAACAGACATGCACGTGGATGTTCTCGTTCCCGGCGGCAAGCTTTTCCAACTCGGCTTTGTGAATGTGTTCCTGCGTGTTGCGAACGCCAAAGAAAAACCACGTCTCGCGTTTGGAACCGCTGGCGGCAATCGCATTGGCCATGCAGAGCAACGGCGTCACACCCACGCCGCCGGCGATGAGCACGATCGGGTTGGTCTTCGACATGTCGAGGAAGAAGTGGCCGGCGGGCGCCTTGACGTTGAGGATGTCGCCTTCCTTCAGCGCGTCGCAAAAGTAACTCGACGCCGCACCCGGCGGCAGATCAGGCCTATCCGGAGGCGATTTTTCCTTCTTGATGGTGACGCGGTAATAATCGGAGCGATGGGGACCATCGGAAATGGAATAGCAACGAACGAGCGGCTTGTCGCGTCCCGGGATGTCGAGTTGAAAGGTGAGATATTGCCCCGGCTTGAATGACGGGAGTGATTTGCCGTCGTGCGGTTTCAGATGAAACGAGCAAACGTCCTCGCATTCACGGGCTTTTCTGGCGACGGTGAACTTCCGGTAACCGTTCCAGAGCAGTTTGCCTTGCTCGACCGCCTGACAACGAAGTTTGATTTCCTGTACCTGGAGACGCAATCGATCCAAAGCCGCGCGCTGCTGCCGGCGGTCGTAGTGCAGCCGCAGGGAGCCCCGGCCAATTGCGATGAGGGTCTGGATCAGCAACGCCCCGACAAGAACCAACCCGACGGTCAAACTGAGACTGTCCCACGCAACCGCATGGAGTGTGTCAAATAGGGATTGCATCGAGACTTCGCCTCAACTAACAAATTTACCGTGTCGCGTAAACCTCTTAGTTTCCTCCCGCTCAACTTTCGCATTCTCGGCGTCGTCGCG
>JGI10216J12902_105310427_pt1 | contig 10204 bp, 8 predicted proteins | sample KanNatreferecore_FD_12902 | JGI IMG/M metagenome (IMG submission 12902)
TGGGGGCGGCGGTGGGCAGGCCGGCGGTTCCGGCGGCGGCTTCAATATCAACTGGGACGGATCCTGGCAAGTGGAGTCGCGAGTGTTCGACGGCGGCTGGAGCGCCGAGTTTGCCATTCCATTTCGCACGCTGCGTTATCCGGCGCGCGACGTGCAGGAGTGGGGGATCAACTTCCAGCGAAATATTCGCCGCCGCAACGAGACGGCGTACTGGTCGCCCCTCCCGCGGCAATACGATCTGAACCGGGTCTCTCTGGCGGGAACGCTTTCGGGACTCGCGATCAAGGCACAGCGCAACCTGCAGTTGACGCCGTATCTGCTCGGCGCCGGCAAGCAGGATGGCAGGTTCCTTGAGGGGACTGCGCCGGAAGAAGACCAGACGATGTGTCGAGCGACGTCGACGGCCAAGGGCTGCTTCGGCATGGACGTGAAGTACAGCGTCACACCCAGTCTGACGCTCGACGGCACCTACAATACCGACTTCGCGCAAGTCGAGGTCGACACGCAGCAGATCAACCTCGATCGCTTCAACCTGTTCTTTCCCGAGAAGCGCCCGTTCTTCCTCGAAAACGCCGGTCTGTTTTCGGTCGGGATGAGCGGCGAGGCCGAGGTGTTCTTCAGCAGGGCCATCGGGATTGGACCTGATGGTCTCGCGATTCCGATCATCGGCGGCGCGCGGCTGTCTGGTCGCGTGTCGCCGCGAACGAGCGTCGGCATCATGAACATGCAGACGCTCCAGCAGACGGAACGCGCTATCCCCGCGAATAACTTCAGCGTCGCACGCGTCCAGCACGAGATGCCCAACCGCTCGGCGGTGGGGGCGATGTTCGTCAACCGCAAGGCGACGGGCGATCTGGCGGGCGTGAGCGATTACAACAGCAGCTACGCTTTCGACGGACGTGTGGGCTTCGGGCAGAACGGTCTCGTGAACGGGTTCGTCGCGCGCACACAGACACCAGGGTTGTCGGGCGACCAGTACGCGTTCAACCTCGGGGCGTCGCACAACACGGAGAAGTGGCGGCTGGGCGCCGCTTATGGCGAGGTGGCCGACGATTTCAATCCGGAAGTGGGCTTCCTCGCGCGTGAAAACGGTTTCCGCAAGGTGGAGATGTCGGTCAACCGCAACATCCGCTTGCAGGAGGGCGCGTTCTGGAAGTTCCACGAGCTTCGACCGCACGTCGGCTACGACTCGTACTGGAACTTCGACGGCCTGCTCGAATCGTCCCGGGTGCACCTGGATCAGCACTGGCAGTTCCGCGCCGGACACGAATTTCACACGGGTATGAACCTGATCCAGGAAGGCGTCGTCACGCCATTCGAGATATATCCCGGCGTCATCGTGCCGGTCGGAAACTACGACAGCACCGAGGCGCAGCTGGTGGCATTTACGAATCAGGGCGCGCCGGTGTCGGGCCGCATGCGGTTGACGTTCGGCGGCTTCTTCGGCGGCTCGCGCGTCGTGTACGCGCCTCAGCTCGTGGTGAAGGTCAGCGACATCTTCAACACCGAAGTCCTGTGGACGCGCAACGACGTTGACCTGCCCGGCGGTGCGTTCATCACCAATCTCGTCAGTTCGCGCACGTCCTACGCCTTCACTCCGCGCATCTACGTGCAAGCGCTCGTGCAGTACAACGACAGGGCCCGCCTGTGGTCGAACAACGTCCGCTTCGGCTGGCTCAACCAGGCGAATACCGGTCTCTTCGTCGTTTACAACGATACGCAGGGGCTCTCGAATTCGACGCTGATGCGCGCGGACAGGAGCCTGACCATCAAGTTCAGCCGCTTGATCGACGTGTTGAATTAACGGCCCCGATGTCTCACCGCGAAGACGAAACCGCGCGGGGGCTGTTCAGTCTCGACAACAAAACGGCGGTCGTGACCGGCGGCGCCAGAGGGATCGGCGCCGCCGCGGCTCGCATGCTCGAGCAGGCGGGCGCGCGTGTGGCGATCTTCGACGTGGACCCGATCGAAGGTCCTGGCGTTGACGTGACCAGCGAGTCCGCGCTGGAAGACGCATTTGCGCGAACGGCGGCGCAGTTCGGCGGCGTCGACATCCTCGTCAACAACGCCGGCCGGGTCGCGCGCCAGCCCGCAACGGAATTGCCGCTCGACGACTGGCAGAGCGTGATCGCCGTGAACCTGACCGCCACGTTCCTGTGCTCGCGCATCGCGCACCCCTACATGAAGGCCCGCGGCGGCGGATCGATCGTCAACGTGGCGTCCATCATGGGTTTGTCCGGCGGGCTGTTTCCGAATGCGTCGTACCAGGCGGCCAAGGGCGGAGTGGTGAATCTGACGCGCGCGCTCGCGCTCGAATGGGCCGCCGATGGCATTCGTGTCAACGCCGTCGCGCCGACGTTCGTCAACACGGGGATGACACACGCAATCTTTTCGAATCCGGAGATACTCGACACCGTCATGCGGCACACACCTCTCGGCCGCCTGCCGGATACGGACGATGTGGCCGCCGCGATCCTGTTTCTCGCCAGCGACGCGGCGCGCGCGGTCACGGGCATTGTTCTTCCGGTAGACTCAGGGTATCTGGCGCGATAAAGTGAGGGCACCATGAGCTTCTGTGATCATTGCGAGGGACAGCGATTCGATCGCGCGCAGGTGCTGCGCGCGCTCCGGGCGGTGCGAAATCAGTTGCGCGAAACGCAGAACTCGGCCGATGCGGAACAGGTCATCGCGCTCGCGATTGAAGCGGTCCGCACGCTGGAAATCCCGCATTTCGACTGGTTCGACGAGGTGGTCGACGGCGAGGTCATTCATTGAACACAGGTTCCATTCCGGCAGAGTGTGTGCCGGGATGGGACACCGCAGGACGGCATCTCTCCGCGCCTGAAATGCGCAAATAGCTCTCCAGTCACAACTTACGTTTCGAACACCAGACGGCCTTCGCCTTGCTTCGCCCGCCGCGGTGGACTCTCGTCTCAAGTATGTCGCCGGCGTCGCAGCAGCCGCTGTTGGAGCCGCGCTGCTCCTGGACAAGGCAGGGCTGCTTCAGCCTGACAAGCCGGTCGAGTTCAGCGGACTGATCGCCGTCGGCATCCTGCTCTCGGCCCTGGCGGCGCAGCCGTCGGTGACCGAGGACCGGGCGACGATGCCGCCCTCGTTCGTCATCGAATTTGCCGCGCTCCTGATTTTCGGCGCGCACGCCGCGCTGGTCGTGGCCGTCGCCGGCGCAGTGGCCCGCGGGTTCGCGCATTCGGAGCGGGAGCACCAGTACCGCCGGACGCTCATGAACGTCGTGACCGTCGCTGCCGCGACTCAAGCCGCAGGCTTTGCGCACATTGCGCTTGGCGGCACGCTCGGCCACTTCGAATGGCCGATGCAGGGCCTTCCCATTGCAGCCGCGCTCGTCGTGTACTGCTTCGTCAAAGTCGTGTCGGCTGAGGTCGCCCGCCCGCTGCTGCGAAAACAGCCGGTCGACAAGATGTGGCCGGCGCGGCTCGTTCTCGATGCACCGATCTATTTCACCGGCGCGGGCGTGGCTGTGGGCCTCGTGGAGATCATCGACCACCAGGTCTGGACCCTGTTGCCGGTCGCCGCGGTCCCGCTCTATTGCGCGCTCCGCACGTACGGCGACTACGTCAACCGGCTCGACGCCGAGCATCGCCGGCGCGAAGTGATCGAATCTCTCGATCAGGGCATGTGCGTCGTCGACAACGGAGGGCGGCTGACGCTATGGAACGACTCGCTGGAGCGCATCGCCGGCGTGCGCAAGGAGCTCGCGCTCGGTGATTCGCTCGTCGGCGCGGTGCCTGTCCTGGGCGACACCGAGCTTCCGCGCGTGCTGAATGAGGCGCTGAAGAATCGCACGCCGCGTGTGTTTCCGCATCTTCGGATGACGTCAGGTTCCGCCGCCAGAATCCTGCAGGTCAAGATGCTGCCGGTGTCGAACGGCATGACGCTGCTGTGGCAGGACGTCACGGATCGCACGCGGACGGAGCAGGCGTTGAAGCGCACCGAGGAGCGGCTCTCGCTGGCGGCGGCGGGCGCGAACGACGGCTGGTGGGAATGGGACCTGCGCAGCCAGGAATTCTATTGCTCCCCGCGCTGGCGCGAGATCCTCGGCCTTCCGGATTCCGATGGCGTCGGGCGCCCTGACGAGTGGCTCGACCGGGTGCATCCCGACGATCTCGCCGCGCTCAAGGATGCGTTGAAGGATCATCTGGCCGGCAAAGCGCCTCATTTCAAGCACGAACACCGCATCCTCCACAATGACGGCACGTATCGCTGGTTCCTGTGCCGTGGAATCGCCGGGCGGGTAGCGGGGCGGAACCCATCGCGTATCGCGGGATCGTTGACCGATACCACAGACCGCGGGCTTGTCCAGGAAGGTCTCCGCACCGGCGGCTTCCGCGATCCGTTGACCGGCCTGCGCAGCCGCGCGGATTTCGTCGAATTGCTGGGACGCCGCCTGGAGGAGTTCAAGCAGCCGCGCCGCGGCGGCGGCCGGTTCGCGATTCTGTACCTCGACCTCGATCGCTTCAAGGTCATCAACGACAACCTCGGCCACCTCGTCGGCGACGAGCTGCTGATTGCGGTCTCGCGGCGGCTGGAGTCGTGCCTCCGGCAAGGCGACACGCTTGCGCGGCTCGGCGGAGACGAGTTCGTGATCCTCCTTCAGACGATTGCCGATGAGGGACAGGCCAACGTCATCGCGTTCAAGATTCAGGAGACGCTGAGCGCGCCGATCATGGTCGCCGGCCGCGAAGTCTTCACGTCGGCGAGCATCGGCATCTGTTTCGGTTCCGAGCAGCACGTGACTCCCGACGAAATCATGCGCGACGCCGATACGGCGATGTACCACGCGAAATCGCACGGGAAGGCGCGCCACGAGCTCTTCGACGCCGACATGCACGCGCGGACGCGCGACCGGCTCGATCTGGAGAACGATCTGCGTCACGCGGTGACCAACCTGGACTTCGAGGTGCACTATCAGCCCATCGTGCTGTTGTCGACGGGCATGTGTATCGGATTCGAGTCGCTGATCAGATGGACGCGCAATGGCAAGCCCGTTTCACCGGTGACGTTCGTCCCGATGGCCGAAGAGCTCGGGTTGATCGAACCGCTCGGCACGTGGGTGCTCCAGCAGGCGTGCAAGACGTTTGCGGAGTGGCAGCGGCGCTACCCGGCAGGCGGCCTCGACTACATCACCGTGAACGTCTCGAGCCGGCAGCTCATGCAGCAGAACTTCATCCGCATCGTCGAGCAGGCCATCGAGAGCTCGGGGTTGAAGCCCGCCGATTTGCGTCTCGAGATTACGGAGACCGCGTTGATGGACAGCCCGAGCTCGGCAGCCGAGGTGCTGACGAAGCTGCGCAATCTGGGCTCGAAGGTGTACCTCGATGACTTTGGAACGGGTTATTCATCGCTGAGCCATCTGCACAAGCTCCCGGTCGATGCGCTCAAGATCGATCGTTCGTTCGTGAAAAGCATCGCCCAGTCCGATCGTTCGTCAATCGTTGAAAGTATCCTGGCGCTGGCGCGCACGATGAAGACCAGCGTGGTTGCGGAAGGTATCGAGACCGACATCCAGGCGTGCGAGCTGGAGCGGCTCGGGTGCACGCACGCGCAGGGTTTCCTGTTTTCGCGACCGCTCTCGGCGGCGGCGGCGGAGGAGCTGATCGTCGCCGGACAGCCGCTCGGTCCGAAGCGCGGCGCGCCGCAAGCCTCGCCGGACGCGGATCCGTACTATTCCTCTTCGACGTCTCAGCGGTTCAAGTGGCCGGAACACATCCCGGCGCGAGGCACGATCAACTAGACCCGGCGTCTAAAAACTAAAACCTAGAAACGCGAATCTGACGCGGTTAGACTGTCACGCGTCTATGCGATGCTTCGTCTTTGCTCTTCTCATCCTGCCCGCGCTGGCTGGGACGCTCGCGGCTCAAACCGGCGTAGCTTACGTCAATGACGACAAGGTCGACGCCGCGCTGAAGAAGGGCGGCGCGCTCGTCGACGTGCCGCAGGCGCGTGTCGCCGGCGCGCATCGAGACAAGCCGGGCGCGCTCGAGACGAGCACGTTCACGACGATCATGTATGTGACCGACGGCGAGGGCATGTTCGCCGCGGGGAATCGCACCCAGCGTCTCGTAAAGGGCGATGTCATCGTCGTCCCCGCCGGGACGTCGCAATCGTTCACGAGCGTCGCTCCGTCGATCAGCTATCTGCTCGTGACCGTGCCGGTGCTCGCAAAAGACGCCAAGGCCGACATCGTCCACGCCGATCGCGACAAGGTTGCGGCGACGATGAAGAAGGCCGGACCGCTGGCGGATGGACCGAACCTGCGTGTGTCGGGTGGTTTTCGTCCGTATGCGTCCGTCGACAAGAGCCCCGTTGCAGAAGTCCACGACAACGAAGCCGACCTTTTCTATGTCGTTGATGGCCGCGCCACACAGGTGCTGGGCGGCCGCGTGATTGACGGCAAGCCGACTGGCCCCGGACAGGTTCGCGGGCCGAAGACTGAGGGCGGGCAAACGTATCAGTTGGGCAAAGGGGACATCATGTGGGTTCCCGCTGGCATGCCGCACTGGTTTCCGGAAATACCCGAAGCACTCAGCTACCTGCTCGTGAAGGTGTTCTACTGACAGCTGATAGCTGATAGCTGGCCACGCCTGTCAGCCACTGCCTAAGCGGGATATTCGGTCCGCTCCCACTGCGGATCGTTCAGGAGCGCCTCGTACTCGTGCGGAAATATTCTCTGCTTGGGATACTTGCACGCGAGGACGAACCGCTGTTTGTGCTCGTGCCAGTCTGCTCTCGCAATCGTGCACTCGAAGGCCATGTCCGACCCGATGCTCACCGCGATCTGTGAGCCCGGGCGTGGGAATGCCGGCACTTGTATAACCTTCCGAAACCTCACGAGTGAGTTGTCGATGCGCTGGGTTTTGTCTTCGTCGATTTTTATCGTCAGCGTCGGAATACGCAGTTCGATTTCTACATCCATTGGCACCCAATTATAGACGCGATTTCGCGTTGGAGGGTTCCGGCGCGTGACCGCTGTTTACTTCGCCGCGCCGTTCACAATCTGACACTGTCCGTAATATTGCTCCGGCCGCGAGGTCCAGCCGGTGAGCCGCGTCGGCGTGAACTCGTGTCGCGTGTGCACGGCTTTGAAGGTGCCGCTCGCCGTGCTGTCCCTGTCTGCGAAAACGGTTGTCAGGTAAACGGACCCCGAGATGTTCATCGCCATGAAGTGAAGATTACTGGCGAGCAGCCGCACGGTGATGTGAGGCGCGCCTGCATCCGGCGCTGAAACATCGAGGACGTTCGCCGTGCCGTCCTGAGTGTCGATCGCGTCGAACACCATCGCGAGTTTTGCCGCCGACAATTCGGCCGCCGGCGCGGCGTCCTTGTCCCAGTTGCCGACCACCTTCTGCGTGAACGCACATTTGAGGCGCTGCACCGTCGCCAGCGTGGCCGCCGGAGGGGTTGCCTGCGCGTGGAGGATCGAAGACGTGACGGCAATCAGGATCACGCAAAGGGAACATCGCATCATTCGTCCGTCTCCTCGCTACGAACGCATTCTGTCTCATCCGGTACGGTCTGTGCACTTCACAGATCGGAGGGCTTTATGCTGTTCAAATTTACTACGCCGGCGTTACTGGCGTGTGCGTTGGCTGTCGGTGCGCCGGCCACGCCGGGCGCCCAGGCGCAAATGCGTTTTCAGGGCATGGACACGAACAACGACGGCGTGATTACGCGCGCCGAGTGGCGCGGGTCCGAACGTGCGTTTCAAAACCAGGACTGGAACGGCGACGGACGCCTGGCGGGCCAGGAGGTTGCCGTCGGTGGACGTCGCAATCAGAACTTCGAGGAAGCGGATCATCTGCCGAATCGGTACGAGCGCTACGTGACGTGGACCCAGGCCGGCTTCAACAATCTCGATCACAACCGCGATCGGAGAATCACCTCGAACGAGTGGCACTTCGATACCGAGACATTCCGGCGCGTCGACCGCAACCGCGATGGCGCCCTCGATCAGACTGAATTCCTCGGCACCGAAGACGACGCACGCGACGCGAGCTTCGACGATCTCGACTGGAACAACAACGGCCGCGTGGAACGATCCGAATGGTCGGGGAGCGCCGCGGTCTTCAACAGTCTCGATCGCAATCGCGATGGCGTGCTCAGCCGGTTCGAAGTCGTCGGCGGTGTAGATACGCCGAACGACACATACGACGAGTTCGCGTCGCTCGACTTCAACCGCAACGGGACGGTCAGCCGCGACGAATGGCACTGGTCGGCCGTCTCGTTCAACCGCCGCGATGCGAACCGCGACGGCCTGCTCTCCCGTCAGGAGTTTGCGGCTTCGGGCGGCGCGCCGGGAGCCGTCGGAACGTCAGGCGTCCAGCAGCGTGCGGTGCGTGTGAACCCGCAGCAGCGATGGACGGACACCGGAATCGTCATACGCGCCGGCGACACGATCACGCTCGACGCGAGCGGCACCATCCAGATGAGCGACGACGCCGGTGACACCGCAACGCCGGCGGGGTCGACGAGAGGCCGCACTGCGGCCGACGCGCCCGTGCTGAATCAGCTCGCGGGCGGGTTGCTCGCGCAGGTCGACTACTACGGCCCGATCTTCGTCGGGGGCCGGCGTTCATTTACGGCGCCGGTCAGCGGCCGCCTGCAGCTCGGCGTGAATGACGATCACCTCCCCGACAACCGCGGTGAGTTCGTCGTCAACGTCAGCATCGCCGGCCGTTAGCGGCTCAGGCACGCACGGCCGGGTCGACTTGGGCGATAATCGCCTCGGCCGTGCGTAAATTTCTTTCGACACTCATCCTGGTCGCGGCAGCTCTTTCCGTTCTGACGGCGGGGCAGGCCGCGACGGCGGTTGACGCCAAACTGGATGGACAGCTGAAGCAGCTGTTTCCTGCCGCGACGTTCTCTCCAAAGATTCCCGATCCGCCACACTACAAGGCCTTCGCGCCCAACCCTCAAACCGTCGCCGGGCTGACATTCTGGACGACGGAGATCGAGCCGCTCGAACGCGGTTACGACGGCCCGATCAAGATCCTGGTCGGCATGGACACCAAAGGCGTCCTGACCGGCGTCGTTGTCGCCGCGCATAACGAGCCCTACGGAGACTTCTCAGTGGACAGACCCGAGTTCGCGGCACAGTTCAAAGGGAAAAGCATTCGAGACCCGTTCCGTGTCGGCGCCGATATTGACGCGGTGTCGAGAGCGACGATCACCATCACCAGCGCCGCCCGCGCGATCCGAATCAGCGCCCGCCGAATGGCCACCCAGCTGCTCGCGCCGCCGTCGTCGTCGAAATGACCCGCTGGCTCGCGTTCCTCCTCATCGCAGCGGTGCTGTTCGGGGCCGGTAGCGTCTCCGCGGTCACGGCGATGCGTCAGGCGCCGGCGGCACAAGTTGAGGATCCCTGGAACTTCGAGGACGAAGAAGAACCGGTCGAGACGTGGCAGGAGCTCGTCAGCAGTCAGGCAGCCGACATCGGTTTGTTCGCCGGATTTGCGACGCTGGCGCTGGTCAGTTTTTTCCGGAAAAGCATCCCACTGAAGTACGCCACCCTGGTGGCGGCTGTCGTCTACCTCGGCGTGTACAAGAGCCAGCTCCTCTCGATCGTGAACATCTTCGGCGTCATGGGCGGCAACCTGCCCATCTTCAGACACAACCTGGGTTGGTACTTCTTCGCGCTCTTTTCTGTGGTCACAACCGTGCTGTTCGGACGGTTGTATTGCGGACGCGTGTGCGCGTACGGCGCGCTGACGCAGTTGCTGGATCCGGTCGTGCCGGCCCGGTTTCGCTATGACGTTCCGCTGCGGATCGAGCGCCAGGCGTCGAAGATCAAGTACGGGATCCTGGGCGGCGTGCTGGTGTATTTCCTCGTCTCGCGCGACATGTCGATCTACCGGTACGTCGAGCCCTTCTGGATGTTCACCGGGCACGAAACAACGGCGATGTGGATTGCGCTGGGAGTGCTGCTGACCGCGACCGTGGTGGTCAGAAATCTCTACTGCCGATTCCTGTGTCCGCTCGGCGCAGCGCTCGGGTTGCTGTCGAAGCTCACGATCTTCGGCATCAAGCGGTGGTCCGAGTGCAAGACCTGTAAGCTCTGCGAAAAAACCTGCCAGTGGGGCGCGATCGAAGGCCCCAAAATCATCATGACGGAATGCGTTCGCTGCGACGACTGCGAGCGCCTCTACATGGACCAGCAGAAGTGCCCGCA
>JGI10216J12902_100204220_pt1 | contig 10203 bp, 7 predicted proteins | sample KanNatreferecore_FD_12902 | JGI IMG/M metagenome (IMG submission 12902)
GGCGGCTCGTGGTACTGTTCGAATCCCATCGGTACGCCCTCGAATTTTGAGGTCGAAGTGTCAGAGCATCACGGGCGCAGACGGTTCATCGTCCGCGGAAACGCTATCGCTTCGCGAATGTGATGGATTCCACAGATCCACCCCACGGTTCGCTCGAGCCCCAGTCCGAATCCGGAATGGACGAAGGTGCCGTATTTCCTCAGATCCAGATACCAGTTGTAGGCATCGACCGGGAGTCCTTCCTGCTTGATGCGGGCGAGCAGCTTGTCGTAGTTATCCTCGCGCTGGGAGCCGCCGATTATCTCTCCGTAACCCTCGGGGGCGAGCAGGTCGTCGCACAGCACCGTTCGCGAATCCGCCGGATTCTCTTTCATGTAGAAGGCTTTCGCTTCCTTCGGATAATTGTAGATGAAAACCGGGCGGTCCTGGCCCTCGACCAACAGCGATTCATCTTCGGCGCCCAGATCCTCGCCCCATTTCACCGAACTTCCCCTGCCTTGCAGCAACGTTACTGCGTCGCCGTAATCGATGCGGGGAAACGGCGGCTTGATCGTCTCCAGTTTCGATAAATCGCGCTCGAGCTCCTTGAGCTCCGGCTGGCGACGCTCGAGAACGCGGGCGACGATGTACGAGACGAACTCCTCCTGAAGTCGCATGTTGTCGTCGGAATCGTTGAAGGCGACTTCCGGCTCGACCATCCAGAACTCGGTGAGATGTCGGCGGGTCTTGGATTTTTCGGCACGGAAGGTCGGGCCAAAGCAGTAAATCTTCCCGAACGCCGCCGCCGCGGCCTCACCATACAGTTGTCCGGTCTGGGCGAGATAGGCTGTGCCTTCGTCGAAATACTCGGTGCCGAAAAGCCCGCTTCGCTCGCCAATTGCGGCTGTGAGAATCGGAGTGTCCACGAGGGTGAAGTCCCGCTCGTAGAAAAAATCACGGATGGCCTGCTCCACTTCGTGCCTGACGCGCGCAATCGCCCTCTGCCTCGGCGTTCGCAGCCAGAAGTGACGATTGTCGAGCAGGAAATCGATCCCGTGCTCCTTTGGCTGAATCGGATAATCGATTGGGCTCTCTCCGTAAATGGAGAGGTTCGCGACGCCCAGCTCGAATCCGCCGGGCGCACGGGCGTCGGGACGCACCTCACCTTCGAGCTCGATCGATGTCTCCTGGGTCAGCTTGCCAAATCGATCCCAGGCCTCAGCTGACACCACATTTTTCGCCAGCACTGCCTGCAGCAAACCGGTGCCATCGCGTAGGACGATGAATGCTACCTTGCCCGACGAGCGAACGTGCGTGACCCAACCTCGCAGGCGGACGGTTTTTCCGCTGTGTGAGGGGAGCTCCGATATTCGAGAATATGGTATGTCAGCCATTGAGTAGTGGCGTGGCAGGGAGGGGTCGCGCCTCAGCGCGAGTGCGTGAGTCTGTAAATCAGGATCGCAGCGCGCTCAGTCGCCGGAACTATGGAGCGGAGATTGACCCGCTCGTCCGGGGTGTGGGATCGCATGCCCTTCACACCCAGCCCGTCCAGCGCATCCACGAAATCGGATACGTACGAGATGTCTCCGCCGCCGCGCCGGCCGGGATCGAGAGCTTCGACGGGACCCTGACCCAGCGCCTGGCTGACGGAATCCTCGACCGCGAGCAGCGCGAGATTGCCCTTTGTAGGCGGCATCGCGGGATTTCCGTCCTCGAACGTTATCGTGGCGACGGTTCCGGGAAGATGATCGGCAACGATCGCGCGCATCGCTTCGCGAGCCTTCAGGAGCTGGTCCTGGGAAATGAAGCGCAGATCGCCCCGAGCGAACAGGCGAGGCGCGATAATGTTGTCCTTGCCGGCCGCCGTCCCGGCAATCCTGGTGGAATCGTAGGTGACGTCGGTGCCGCCAACGATTACCGCGGGGTTGAACGTCAGGTATTGCTCATTGGACAATTTCTCGCGAAACGCATTCAGAATTCTCGCCGCTTCGTAGATCGCACCGTAGCTCGCCCCCGGCGAGAAAATTCCGGACGAGTGCGCCTGACGCCCACTGACCACCAATTGCCAGCCGCTCATCCCGCGGCGGGCCACCGTCCCCTTGCCGGCGTCTTCCTCGAACGCGAGCGCCACGTCGCTGCGCTTTGCAACGTCGATGAGGGGTTGTCGGGAAACGAGATGCAGCGGCCCCGCATCTTCCTCGTCGCCCATCAGCGCCACGACGATTTGCGTTCCGTCCAGCGCACCGACACTCTGCAGCGCTTTGAGCGCGTAAAGAATGACGACGTCACCGCCCTTCATGTCGGCGCTGCCAGCGCCGGCGGCAAGAGTGTCGAGGCGAACGAATTTCTCGCTTTCACCCTCGAAAACGGTGTCGAGGTGACCAATCAGGAGCAGGCGCTTTCCCTTGTTCCCCTTTCGTTCCGCGAAGAGATGACCGGCGCGACCCACGGCATCAGGCAGTGCGATCCATTTCGTGTCGAAGCCGAGGGCCGAAAACTCGGGAGCAAAGAGTTTCCCGACCTCCCGGACCCCAGCGAGGTTGAAAGTCCCACTGCTGATGTTGACGGCTTTCTCGAGAAAGCTTACCTGCTCCGCCTCATGCCTACGGACGTAGTCGCGGATCCGCTGTTCGATGCGGGTCAGCGGTGGCTTGCCACTTTGCGCTGCCGAGTCTGTCCCCACCGAGACCAAAAGGGCATTCAAACAGACAATGCCGGTCAGGCAGGCGCTGCGACTGCGGGTAACGAAATCGAGTCGAGGAGTAGTCATATCAAATGAGGTTATCATCGCAGCGCGGTTCCGTCCACCTGCGGCCGTCGGTAATTTTACAGGCTTGCCTGATTTCAAAACGATAAGATGACTCTGCGCGCCCGCCTCGGCTGGGGCCTCTTCGCCATCGCGCTCGTATTGATCGTGCCGCTGCTCATTTCGCTGCGGTCGCTCGAGCATCTGTACGGCACGAGTCGACTCCTGCGCGACCGTGAGTTTGCGGCTTCAATGGTGCTGGGATCGTTTCGCGAGCGTACCGACGACGCCCGCCGGGCTGAAGATGCACTGCTCTTCATCCACGATCAGAAGAGCGCCACCCGCATGCAGCGGGAGATTGACGGTCTGGTATCGCTGACCGACTCTCTGGACCGCTACCATCTTGACCTTTCTGCATCCCAGATCCGGTCATCGCTCGACGCGCTGCGTGCCGCGGCGCGGGAGGAGTACGAGCAGGCATCCGCAGGCCGGAGCGCGGTTGCCGAGATGATCTCCCAACAACGTACCCGACCAGCAATAGCAGCGGTGGACAGCTCGCTCGGGGTCAGCGCGACACTGTTGCGCACTCGGACGAGAGACCGTGTTGCTGATGCCACCAACGAAACGCTCAACGCTGAACGCTTTGTGGCGGGGGCTCTGCCCGTCGCGCTGCTGCTGGCACTGGCAATCGGTATCTGGTTGCTGAGGTCGATCAGCAGTCCCATCTACGAGCTGGAGCGTGGGATGCACGCCGTTGCCGAGGGTGACCTGGATCACGAGCTGAAAATAAAGCCAAGTCAGGAAACCGAGTTTGGTCGGCTGGCGGCGAGTTATCACACGATGGCCCGACAGCTGGCCGAGCTCGAGCGGCTGCGAGCCGAATTCGTCGGAGTCGCTTCACACGAGCTGAAGACGCCGATCAACGTCATCCTCGGGTACGTGGAGCTTCTTCAGGAAGGGATTCACGGTGAGCTGACCCAGGAGCAAAAGGCAGTTTTGAAGACAATCAATAAGCAGGCGAATTCGCTCACTAGGCTCGTCAAACGCCTGCTCGACATCAGCCGCTTCGAGGCTAGTGGCGGGAAGATTGATGTGCGCGAGGTTGACCTGAGACGTTTGCTCCACACACTCGAGAGCACATTCTCGGTGCTGGCAGCTCAGCGTGAAATCGCGTTCACCGTGACCTGCGCCGAGGGATTGCCGGTGAACGTCGACTGGGATGAAGACCGGATCAACGAGGTACTCGGCAACCTGGTCTCGAACGCGTTCAAGTTCACCGAGCGTGGCGGAAAAGTGACGTTGTCCGTCGAACCAACGGACGGAATGGTAGCCATCACGGTCACCGACACGGGGGCGGGCATCTCCGCGGCTCAGCTACCGCACATTTTTGACAAGTTCTTTCAGGCAGATAATCAGGCGCAGGCAGCTTCGAAGGGCACCGGTTTAGGCCTGGCGATTGCGAAAGAAATCGTGGAAGCCCACGGCGGCCAGATAAGCGTCAAGAGCCGCGTCGGTGAGGGCACTACATTTGTCGTAACGCTGCCGATTGAACCCCAGGGTGAAAAAGTGCGGCGCGAGCACCACCGCAAGGCCGAGGTCGTTGCATGACTAAAGCACTTTCACTAACCGCTACATCTCTGGTACTCGCTGCCTGCGCGCATCTGCAGACGCTCGATCCGCAGCGGCAGAGCGACTGGGATCGAACGCTATACTACGCGCGACGCGACGTAGACGGCGGCAAGTACGTCGCCGCTGATAGAGTTCTCAATGAGTTCGTGCGTACCCATCCTGACACGCGAGAAGCGAGAGAGATCGCTTTTTGGAAAGCCGCGTATATGATCGATCCGGCAAACGATCACGGGTCGCTGAATGACGGTATCGTGGCTCTCGATGCGTACCTGGCCGCAGATTCGACCGCCTGGTACCGCGAGGAGGCGATTCTGCTGCGCCGGACAGCTGCCGTTGCGGCTGGACTCGCAAGCCAGGCAAGGGCCGCGCCGACCGATTCCACTCCCGTCGCCGCCACCAAGGATACGGTCATCATTGTGAAATCGCGCGACGAGCAGATCGCGGCATTGAAGGAACAGCTCGCCAAGAGCAAGGAAGAGCTCGCCAAGGTTAGTGCCGAGCTGGAGCGGATCAAAAAACGACTGGCGAATCCGAGCAGTTAGCGACCCGAAGCAGCCGCTATCCGACTCTGAACAAATCCAGAGCGCGCGAGTAACGGGCGCTAAGCACTTTGCGGATTCCAGCGTTTTCCTTCGATGTAAGCGCCGGATCCCGCTCGAGTATTCGTTCAGCCGCGACGCGCGCCTCGACGTTCAGTACCTCATCGCGCACCGGATCAGCGACCCGAAAAGTCGCTTCGCCGCTTTGTTCCTGGCCAAAGAGATTGCCCATGCCTCGCAACCTGAGGTCCGCGCGAGCAATCTCGAAGCCATCGTCGGTTTCGACGAACACTCGCAGCCGTTCGGCGGCCTCGTCACCAACATTGCCAAGCAGGAGGCAGTACGAGGCTTCGGCACCGCGGCCGACTCTGCCTCGCAACTGATGGAGCTGTGACAATCCAAAGCGCTCGGGGTGCTCAACCAGCATCACGGTGGCATTCGGCACGTCGATGCCGACCTCGATCACAGTCGTTGACACGAGCACATCGATCTTACCGTCGCGGAAGGCACGCATGATGTTCTCGCGATCGTCGGCCGGCACGCGTCCGTGGATCAGCGCAACGACTTTACCCGCGAAAACCCCCGCCGACAGCTGTTCGTACATGGTAGTCGCTGCCTTGAGATCGGTCTTCTCCGATTCCTCGATCACAGGGTAGACGATGTAGGCCTGTCGTCCTTTATCGGTCTCTCGCCTCACGAATTGAAGCACCCGCTCGCGGGCTGATTCAGGACGCATTACGGTCGTCACCGGCTGCCGGCCGGCCGGGCGCTCATCGAGCGTGCTGACGTCGAGATCTCCATAAATCGTTAGTGCCAGTGAGCGGGGAATCGGCGTCGCGCTCATGAGCAGCACGTCGGGCGATTCTCCCTTGCCCGAAATCGCCGCACGTTGCTCGACCCCGAAGCGATGCTGCTCGTCGATCGTGACGAAGCCGAGTCGGCCGAACACCGCGCCCTCCTGAACGAGTGCATGCGTGCCGACAGCGAGGACTGGCTCCGTGCCAGCCAGCTTGGTCGCGGCTTCTTTTCTGGCCCGGGAGCCCAGACTGCCGGTGACGAGTACAGGCTCGAGTCCAAGTGGTGCGAGCAAGCCGGTAAACGTTCGAGCATGCTGTTCAGCGAGCAGCTCCGTCGGGGCCATGATCGCGGCCTGATAGCCATTTTCCATTGCCAGCAGCGCAGCGAAGAGCGCAACGATGGTTTTCCCGCTGCCGACGTCGCCCTGCAACAGACGATGCATCCGGCGGTCGCTCGTCATGTCAGCCACGATTTCGCGCACAGCAACTGTCTGGGCATTTGTCAGAGTGAACGGCAGCACGTTCTTGAGCGCGCTGGTAAGATGACGGCGGTTCCGGAAGGAAATTCCACTACGTCGTTCCCGCTTCAAGGCGTTGGCGCGGCGGTGCAGGATGTGAATGAAGAGCAGCTCCTCGAACGCCAGGCGCGCCCTCCCCCGGGTGCCCTCAGCGATTGTTGCCGGTCGGTGCACCATCTGGATCGCGTCGCGCAATCCGGGCAAGCCGGCAGCGCGCAGTACGTCTTCGGGCAAATACTCTTTTACGAGCGGAAGCAGGGTGTCCAGGTGGCTGTCGATGATTCCGCGAATCACCTTGAATGACAGACCCTCGGTCGCTGGATAAACGGCGAGCACCTTGCCCGCCTTTACGCCGTCTTCCTCCTTTCCGAGCTGTACATACTCACGCGGCTGAAGTTGTCTCCCGTGAAAGAACCGTACAGATCCTGTCAGTAGCATGATGTCTCCTTTCTCGATGCTCCTGTCGAGAAAGGGTTGGCCGGGCCAGGACGCTTCGATCATGCCGCTTTCGTCCTGCAACACCGCCTGAAAAATTCTGAGACCACGACGGGTGGGAATGATGCCCTTCGAGATCACCTTGCCGATGATCGTTCCATCCATGCCGGGCTCCAGCGACGCAATGGGGCTGATGGTGCTGGCATCCTCGTAGCGGTGGGGAATGTGAAAGAGGAGATCACGGGCGGTAACGATTCCCAATCTTCTGAGGGATTCCGCGCGGATTGGCCCGACACCTTTCAGATAGTTGACGGGCATATCGAGGTAGACTTTTCCGCTGCGGCTTTCCGTCATCGCTCCCATTCACACGTCCTCGACCCTGGCGCTATGAAATAAACGAAGCGCGGTTGCTAACCTTCGAGAACTTCGCGCGCGAAAAGTTTCGGATCAAACGCCTCGAGGTCGGTGATCTTTTCACCCACCCCGATAAACTTTACGGGAACGTTCAGCGCTTCGTGTACGGCCAGCACTATCCCGCCTTTGGCGGTGCCGTCAATCTTCGTCACTACGAGACCCGTGATTGGAATCGCCTCGGCAAACGTTCTCGCCTGCGCCACTGCGTTCTGCCCGATCGTTCCGTCCAGCACCAGTAACGTTTCATGGGGTGCGCCCGCGAGTCGCTTGCCTATCACGCGATTTATTTTTTTCATCTCGTCCATCAACGATCCGCTGGTGTGAAGTCGGCCAGCCGTGTCGACGACGACGACGTCCTTGCCGCGACTGATGCCGGCATCGACTGCGTCGAAAGCGACCGAGGCCGGGTCGGAGCCGGCGCTCCCGCCGACGAAGTCGGCACCCCCACGTTGTGCCCAGGAGCGAAGCTGGTCGATCGCTCCGGCGCGAAAAGTGTCGGCGGCACCGACCAGCACCGACATCTTATTCGCTGTGAGGAGATCGGACAGCTTCCCGATAAACGTGGTCTTCCCCGCCCCGTTCACACCGACAACGAGAATGACGGTGGGAGCCGAAGACGCTTTAATAAGCCGAGGATCGCTGCTTCCAGAGAGGAGTGCGCTCTCAATTGCATTGGAGAGCGCGTCGAGGAACTGGTCCTGGGTTTTGATCAATCCGCGCCGCGCCTGCGCTTCGATTTCGGATACCAGACGCATTGTCGTCGGGACCCCGAAATCCGCTTCCAGAAGGACCTCTTCCAGCTTCTCCAGCGAACCCTGGATGGCGCCCGCACGAGCAATCGTCGTAACGTCGGTAAGCGCAACGTCTCTTATTCTGGTCCAAAGCGAGCGGGTCGGTACGTCGCCGGCGCGCCGCAGTATTCTGCCTGCCATTCGATTCTTGTTTGATTTAGAACAAAAAAAACCCGGACATCGATTGTCCGGGTTTGAAGATAAGCTGCGCGAGCTTGCGTCGTCGCTATTCGGAAACGTTCGCCAGGTGGGCCTGATTGAGACTCGCCAGTGTTTGATTTCTCATCTTCTGGAAGAGAGGACGCTCCCCCGCTGGTATTGGCTCGCCGCCCCTGCTTTGGAGTGCCACTCTCGGATCGTGCGCCACGCCCGCGACGCGAATCTCGAAGTGGAGGTGAGGACCCGTCGCCCAGCCGGTCATCCCGACGTAGCCGATCGTCGTACCCATCATGACACGAGATCCTGGTCGCACGCCGGTTGCGAAGTTCCGCATGTGGCCGTAGCGACTCACCATGCCGTTGCGGTGCCTGATGTCGATCATGTTGCCGTAGCCGCCCTTGCGTCCAGCGAAAATCACCACGCCATCGCCGATGGCGCGAACTGGAGTTCCTTCTGACGCGGCATAGTCGGTTCCGGTGTGATTGCGCCACTCCCCGAAGATCGGGTGCTTGCGTGCACCGAACACACTGCTGATTCGACGGAACGTCAGCGGAGCGCGAAGAAAAGCGGCGCGAAGCGACATGCCGCTGGCGTCGTAGAACTGTCCCTTACTCGAACCCGGAGTATCGAAATGAATGGCCTCGAGCGGGTTGCGCGTGGCTGACAGGGCGAGACGCGCCCCAAGGATTTTGTTGACGATGATCGCGCCGTTGGGCTTCTGAAGGCGCTCCACCAGCAGGTGGAACTTGTCACCCTGATGTAAATCGCGGCTCATGTCGACCTTGTACTCGAAAATGTCGGCGAGTGACCAGGCCAGCTGGTGACGGGCGGAGGGTGGAAGGACGCCTACGCCGCTTTCATTGAGCGCGTTATAGAGGCTGGAGCGAATGACACCCGCAATTGCGAGGGTGTCGACCAATTCGGTATTGGAGGCTTGAACGACTATCGGCTGGAAGAGGAAATCAGCCGGTTCGAGGCCGGGCCGGGAAACCACCACCGGCTCCATTGCAAAGACCTGCTTCTTTTCGAGGGAGGGTGTAAGCCAAATGGCGACCGCTGCCAGGGTCGCCACGATAGCATAGCTGATCGGCCGAATTCTTTCCCGCATCAGTCCATCTGTCTCCGAATGAATGTCGGGATCTCCATATCACTCAGATCCTGCTCAGGAGACGACCGATCACGCTCTGGAGTCACAGCTGGATTGCTCGTCGGAGTGGTTCGTTTTGGAAGCTCGAGTGGTGCTCGCGTTGCGCCATTTCCACGGGGAGGACGGAGCGGAATCACCGGTGCGCCTCTCACGATTGGCGAAGGAGTGGCGATGACACTCGGCGTCGGTGTAGTAACGCTCTGCGGGCGATCGAAGCCGGTGGCGATGACGGTCACGCGGATCTCACCCTGCATCGCCGGCTCGTGGACTGCGCCGAAGATGATCTCGGCGTCCTCACCGACTGCGTCGTGTATGATCTCATTGATCTGATGGACTTCTCCGAGCGTCAGGTCAGCGCCGCCGGTGATATTGACGAGCACTCCAGTTGCACCCGAGACCGAGACGTTGTCAAGGAGCGGGCTGGCGATGGCCTGCTGGGCGGCTTCGATGGCGCGGTTCTCACCGCGACCAATACCGGTTCCCATCAGGGCCGATCCGCCTTCCTGCATTACGGTCCGAACGTCGGCGAAATCGACGTTGACGAGACCGGTTACGCTGATGAGGGAGCTGATACCCTGCGTCGCGTGCAGTAGCACTTCGTCCGCCTTCTTGAGCGCGTCCTGGAACGGGATTCCCTTGCCGACGACGGCAAGCAGTCTCTCGTTCGGGACCACGATCATCGTATCGACGTTCTTGCGCATCTCGGCGATGCCGAGCTCCGCCTGGCGCATCCGCTTGCGGCCTTCGAACAGGAACGGCTTGGTGACGATTCCGACTGTGAGCGCGCCGGCTTCGCGGGCGAGCTCGCAAAGGACGGGTGCGGCGCCCGTTCCGGTCCCGCCGCCCATGCCGCACGTCACGAAGACCAGGTCGGCGTTGTGCATTGCACGCGCGACTTCTTCCCTGCTCTCGTCGATAGCTTGCTTGCCAATCTCCGGCCGGGCACCGGCCCCGAGGCCGCGAGTTAGCTTCTTACCTATCTGGATTTTGACGTCGGATTTCGAGTTCAGGAGGGCCTGGGCGTCGGTGTTGACCGAGATGAACTCGAC
>JGI10216J12902_103180371_pt1 | contig 10203 bp, 5 predicted proteins | sample KanNatreferecore_FD_12902 | JGI IMG/M metagenome (IMG submission 12902)
GAGATCCCGGTGTTCAAGGGCGGCTGGGTCATGCCGTGCATCGAGTCGGTCCTCTACCAGACCTCGACGCGCTGGCGCCTCTCGATCCGGTGGGACGGGGGAGATGCGCTCTCGCGCCGGATTCTCGAGGTGGTGGCGCGGCTCCAGCATCCGAACATCCAGGTGCACTTCGGGGAGAACCGGGGAATCGCCTACAACCGCCGCTTCCTCACCGAGCACTCACAGGGCGAATACGTCCTGCCCCTCGATGACGACGACATGCTCGCGCCCGGCGCGGTCGAGAAGTTCCTGGCCTTCGTCGCCGCCCGGCCCTGGAGCGGCATTGCGCGCGCCAGGCGCGCTTTCATCGACGAGGTCGGCCGCCCCGTCAACCAGGACCCCTGGTTTCCGTTCGAACCGAGACATTACCAGCGCGGGATGGTGCAGGACGTCTTCAATCACTGCCAGCCGATGCTCATCAGCCGCTCGGCCTACATGCGGACGGCAGGGTGGGAGGGGTTCGAAGAGTTCCGCTGCGCCGGGGAGGACTGCGACATCTTCATCAAGATCGAGGAAGTGGCGCCGATCGAGCTGCTCGACGATGTCCTGTACTACTACCGCCTCAGCGATCGGCGTACGAGCCTGGTCCTCACCGATCGTGCGGCGTACGAGATGTGGAGGCGCCTGGCGGACGGCGCCATCGCGCGAATCGGCCTGCCGCTCGAGCGGACCAACGAGCGCCCGCCCTTCACATACGCGCGCACGCCGAGGCCTCGTCCCGGCGTGGACGCGATCGACGTCGTCGTCTTTGGCGGGCCGGATGGCGCGGCAGCCCGCAATGCGGGATTTCGCCGATCGACGCGTCCACTTGTCTGTTACGTGCGCGCGGGAATCGAAGTGACTCAGGACACCCTGGGCGCTCTTCTGGACGTCATGTTCGAACGGGACGCGGATCTCGTCGGCCCGCGGATCCTCTCGACAGACGGGAGCGTGATCTCTGGCGCGTCGGCCTTCACAGAAGAGCGGGGTCCGATCCGGCGGGGCCTGGGAGCGCCGCATTGCACTCGCGCCGGTGAGGTCGTCGATGCCCGCTGGCTCCCGTCCGACCTGCTGCTCGTGCGGCGCGAAGTCCTCAACGCGGTCGGCGGCTTCGAGGAGGGTCGGGATGACCTCGTCGCCGATGCCGACTTCTCGCTCAAGGCGCGGCGCCGCGATTTCACATGCCTGTACGCCGGCACCGTCGCCGCCCTCGATCGTGCGCCCCTTGCGGCAGGGTCTGCGCCGGCCGCCGACGTCGAGTGGCTGACCGCGAAGTGGTCGGAGTACGCCGACTTGTGTGAGCCCCTCGATTTCGGCGAGGAAGCGGCTGACTTCAGGCGGCTCTACAAGCGCGGCGTCGCCCTCCTGCGGGACGGCAGGGTTGAGACGGCGATGTCCGCGTTTCGCAGCGTGGCCGCGCTCAACAGCGAATTCTCGTGGGCGCAACACAGCCTTGGTGATGCGCTCTTCCAGGTCGAGCGATGGGAAGACGCGGCCAACGCCTACCGGCGGGCGATCGAGCTGAAGGGAGACGTGTCATGGTCGCATCATCACCTGGCCAACAGTCTCATGAAGCTGGAACGCTGGCAGGAGGCGGCCGCGGCTTACCAGCGCGCCATCGACATCGAGCCGGATGTCGCGTCGGCGTACACGAACCTGGGATCGGCCTTGTTTCGCCTCGAGCAGTTCGAGGCGGCTGCGGCGGCGTACGAACAGGCGGTCAGCCGGGATCCGGCGGATTTCTGGGCCCACTACGGCGCGGGCGAATCATTCTCGAAGCTCGAGCGCTGGCAGGATGCCGCCGCCGCGTATGAGCAGGCGCTTGCCGTCCGATCGGACGTGTTCTGGGCGCATTTCAATCTCGGCAACGCGTTCGCCGGCCTGGAACGCTGGGATGCGGCCGCGGCCGCGTATCGCCGCGCCATCGAACTGGATCCGGGCGCAGCGGAGGCGCACAGCAAGTTGGGGGCGGCTCTGTACGCGCTCGAGGAATTCAAGGAGGCGTCGGCGGTGTTCCGCCGCGCCATCGAGCTGGACCCGCACGATTTCTGGGCGCCCTATGGCCTGGGTGACGCCCTCTCCAGGCTGGAGCGGTGGAGTGAGGCGGTCCGGGCGTACGAACGGGCCATCGCGATCAGATCGGACGAGTTCTGGTCGCAGTACAACCTGGGCGATGCCCTCAGCCACCTGGAACGCTGGGAGCCGGCCGCTGCCGCGTTCCAGCGCGCCTCGGAGATCGATGCCGGCGACGCCGATTCACATTGGCGGCTGGGCCTGGCGCTGATCGAGCTCGGTCGGGGCGAGGAGGCGGTCTCGGCGTTGCAGCGTGCGGTGTCCTCGAAGCCGAACGACGCCTTCTCGCGCGCCAGCCTCGGGAACGTTCTGTTCACTCTCGGACGCTGGGATGCCGCCGCGGCGGCGTACCAGCGCGCCATCGACCTCGATCCCGAGGTGGCGTGGTACCACACCAATCTCGGCAACACATTCATCCGGCTGCAACAGTACGAGGACGCCGCCGGCGCGTACGGCCGCGTGATCGCACTGGTGCCCGACGCGGCGGCCGCTCATGTGGATCTCGGAAACGCGCTGTCCAAGCTGGAACGCTGGGAGGACGCCGCCGCGGCCTACGAGCAGGCGATCGAGCTGGATCCGCGCCCGTTCTGGGCGCACCACTACCTGGGCTACGCCCGGCTCAGGCTCCGGCAGTGGGAGGAGGCCGCGGAAACGCTCAGCCGCGCCGTCGCCATCGATTCGGGCTTCTGCTGGTCGCACCATTACCTGGGCGACGCCCTGGCAAAACTGGAACGGTGGGTTGACGCCGAAGCGGCGTACCGGCGTGCCATCGATCTCGAACCGGGATTGTTCTGGTCCGCCAATAATCTCGGCGAGGCGCTCGCAAAACTGCAGCGGTGGGACGAGGCCCGGGCGGCCTACGAGCGGGCCATCGCCGCGTGCCCTGACTTCTCGCTGGCCCACCACAACCTGGGCGACGCGCTCCAGCGTCTGGGACGCCTGGACGCTGCGTTGGCCGCCTATCAAAATGCCGACGACATCAATCCACCCTGGTCGCGGCGCGAGGTGGATGCGTCAGTCGCTCCATTCGAGCGATGGTTCGACCGCCTGTTGCCCGGCGCCCCAGGGTCCGCCGGTGCCGGGCCCGACGGCGCGCGGCTGATGTTCGTCCTCGACACCGACTATGGCGAGCTCACGACGATCATGTACATGATCCTCGGCCAGGTGCTGGCGGCGAACACCACGCTGCTGATGCCCTCGCGGCTCTTCGTGAACAACAGGGAGACCCTTCCTGGCCGGACCGAGGTCTACGCCTCCGTCAACGACATCGTCGAGGCCGTCGATCGCCTTCACCCGGACATCGTCTTCCTCTGCTCGGCGTACTTGTTCTCGATTCACCACATCTGCACGCCGGAGCAGCTGCAGGAGCTCGTCGCGGTGCTGACGAGCCGCGGCTGCCGGGTGGTGACGACGGATCCGTTCCTCGGCCTGCTCTCCAACCTTGGCACGACGACTCGCATCAGCATCGATATCCCGGAGCATGCAGGTCCCAAGGAAGTCCGGATGAAGCACGAGCAGGATGCGCGGCTCAACGAGGACTTCTCGAAGGCAGTCGCGGTGCTGCGCGATCTCGATCACCTCTACCCGGTGTATCCCGCGGGGCCAGGGGAAACGCCTCGCGCCAAGGACGGCCGCCCTGTTGCCTGCTTCAATCCGGCGCTGCTGGTCGACGGGGCCGTGGTGAACGGCGGAGGGACCACGCCGATATGGGTGTTCGTGCTCGCGTCGCGTGATTACGAGCTCCAGGCCACCTTTCATGGCAAGGCGGCGTTTGCCGCGATCCTTGCGCAGAAGCTCGACGAAGCCGTTCTGGCGGGCCGGCACCCGGTCCTCGTTGCGCCGTACAGCTGCGTCCAGTCGCTCGTCGCGCACATGGAGGCATCCGGCGGGCCGGCGGTTGACGCGGGCGTCACGCTGATGACGTTCTGCCCGTTCAAGCGCTTTTCGGCGCTCCTGCTCGAGGCGGAGTACGTTTTCTACTGGAATGCCCTGTCACATTCGATGTTCCTGCGGCTGTTCAACGAACGGCCGGCGTTCCTGTTCGACCGCGGACACCTGGTGCGGAACGTCTTTCCCCTGTACGAGCGCATCGTCGAGTGGTACTACCAGGGGTGGGAGCCGGTGTATCTCGATCAACAACAGCCATTGACCCTCGAGGCGCTCGCAGGGCCCGCGGAGGCGTACCGGCGTGGCGCCCACGAGATCCGCGGCTCGTTGCGCCGCGCCCCGGAACCGGTCCTGGTGGTCGAACAGATTCGAACCCCGGCCACGCGCGTGTACGTATGAAATATCTTCCGAAGGTCATCCACTATCTCTATCCGTACTGGAAGCTGGCGATCTGGTCCGTCATCCTGATCTTCGTCGGCGGCCTGACGGGTCTGCTCATCCCGTGGCCGATGAAGGTGCTGGTGGACAGCGTGCTGCCGAACCAGCCGTTGCCGGCCGTCCTTCAGCCCTGGTTCGGGGGCTACGGACAGATCACGCTCCTGATATTCGCCGTCGCCGCGTCCTTCCTGACGACGCTGACGGTCCATGGCGTCGCTGTCATCAATCAATACGTGAATACGAAGCTCGACCAGCGCATGGCGCTCGATTTTCGGACCGAGCTGTTCGAGCACGCGCAGAAGCTGTCGATGGCGTACCACGACAAGACCCGCACCGGCCAGTTGATCTTCACGGTCAACTCGACGGGCGACTCGGTGTCGCGCCTCATCATGGCGCTGCCCCCGCTGTCGCAGAGCCTCATCACCATCGTCGGCATGGTGTGGATCTGCTGGAGCATCGACGGCCAGCTCACCGCGCTGGCGTTGAGCATTGCACCGCTCCTGTACTTCAGCACCGCCTATTACATGAAGAACGTGCACACCCGCCTCGTCCAGGTGCGGATGATGGAAGGCGAGGCGCTGTCGATCATTCATGAAGCCTTCACGATGATGCGGGTCATCGCGGCGTTCGGCCGCGAGGCGTTCGAGCAGCGCCGGTACCGCGAGCAGGGCGAAAAGGCCTGCGAGGCTCGAGTGAATCTCACCGTTCGCCAGGCCGCCTTTGCGCTCGTGGTGGCGCTGATCATGGGCGGCGGCTCGTCGCTGGTGCTCGGGATCGGCTTCGTCAAGGTACTGAACGGCTCGATCACGTTTGGAGAGCTGCTGGTGATGCTGAACTACGTCGGCCTGGTGTACCAGCCGATGGCGACCATCAGCGCCACCGTGGGCTCGCTGCAGGAAGTGAAGGTCAGTCTTCAGATCGCGTTCGATCTGCTGAACACCGATCCGGAGGTCAAGGATCTTCCCGGCGCCAAAGACATCGAGAGAGCGGCGGGGCACATCCAGTACGAAGACGTCAACTTCAGCTACGAGGGCCGGGTCGACACGCTCACCGGGGTCACCTTCGAGGTCAAGCCGGGCCAGGTTGTCGCCGTCGTCGGTCATACGGGCGCCGGCAAGACGACGCTGGTGAGCCTGGTCGGGCGATTCTACGACGCGAGCGGCGGGCGAGTGCTCCTCGACGGCCAGGACGTCCGCACGCTGACGCTCAAGTCGCTCAGGCAGCAGTTTGCGATGGTGTTGCAGGAGTCGCTGTTGTTCTCGGCGACGATCGCCGACAACATCCGCTACGGAAGAGCCGATGCCACGATGGATGAAATCGTCGCGGCGGCCAGGGCTGCCAACGCCCACAATTTCATCTCGGCGCTGCCGGACGGGTATGACACGGTCCTCGGCGAACGGGGCGTGAAGCTCTCCGGAGGCGAGCGCCAGCGCATCTCGGTGGCTCGCGCGTTCGTCAAGAATGCCCCGATCCTGATTCTCGACGAGCCGACGTCGTCAGTCGATACCAGGACCGAGGAGGTCATCCTGGATGCGCTCGACACGCTGATGGTGGGCCGGACGACGTTCATCATCGCGCACCGCCTGTCGACCATCCGCCGGGCCGACACGATCCTGGTGCTCGACCACGGCCGGGTCGTCGAACAGGGTTCCCAGGAGGAGCTGCTCGCATTGAACGGCCACTATCGGCGCCTCTACGACCTTCAGATGAATGGAATCTCTTCGGAAGCGGCGGCAGCGCTCGAGGCGGAGGTGACGTAGATTCCGCAGAGCCCTTCCTGCTTGAGGTCGACGACGTAGTGATCCTCGACGTGCAACCCGACGTCGGTGATCAGTCTCATCAGGTCCTCGGCGTACAGCCAGATCGACGGCTGGTCGCGGTCCAGTCCCGAGAGATACCTGCTGCGGCCTTCGGGGAACAGACGGCCGCGATACGTTCGCCCCTGGAAGACGAGCTCGGTGGCGTCAGTCAGATTGCGGACGGCCGAAGCCGGATGGGCCGGGTCCACGGCCAGTTGCGTGGCGATGAACGCGAGCTTCGGCTTGAGCTCGTAGATCTTCTGCAGCAGACGATGCGGTTCGCTCAAGTGATACAGGACCCCGGGACAAAAGACGACGTCGACGTCGGTCGGGAAATCCGTGTCGAGCACGTCGCCTTCGACGAATCTCATGGGCAGGGCGGGAAAGATCGTTTTCAGGACCTGGCATTTCCGGTAGTTCTCGCGCTTGCCTTCGATGGCGACGACACTGGCGGCCCCCCGATTGCTGAGGTCCCATTCGAGCGCGCCTTCGAGCGGGCCCATCGTCAGGCATCTCGTATTCGGAATGACGGTGTCGAGCGGCCAGGGTCCCGAGTCTTTTTTCTTCCGCTCCTCCAGCGTCGAGATCCAGGTGACGCCGTCTCGCTCGAGCTCCTGCATCATGGAGAAGAATTCGTCGCTCGGACTGAACGGCTCGTCGCCGATGAAGCGGCAGAAACTCGTGAACGTTTCCGATTGCGGCACCGTCGCTGACAGCTCCGATGCGCGAATCAGCGAGCGATGTTCGTCACGATGATGCGAGGACATTGGATCGGCACTTTATCCGGGCGCGGCACATCGCACAAGCGGGATTGTGCTAGAGTCGCTGACCCCGTGACCACGAGCCTGCGCCAGGCGTGTGTCTCGCTGCGACGGCTGCTGAAAGGTCAGCGGCGCGACCCGTCGAAGACCGTGTCCGTCTTCTTCTTCGGCCAGAGCCACGTGGTGTGCCTCAAGACAGCATGGAAGCGCCGTCTGTATCGACCGAAGAACCAAGGCTTTGAGTTCAAGTTCATCCTGTCGGGCCAACGGCAGTTTCCCAGCGAGCAGATCGTGATGCGCTCGCCCTCGACCGACACGGATGTTCTTCATCCAGGATTGGCGCAGGCATTCGACGAGTACGGCGTCTACGGCGGGTCGACCGAGACGTGGCTGGTCTCAATGGTGCGCGGCAACGCGTGCAACATGTTCGGGCTGTTCGAACCGGAGCCGCCGTTCGATTTCGTTCACCCGGCCGTTCCCGAACTGCCGGTACGCACGGATGCGCAGCTCCTTCCCTATGACGCGGTACGGGCGATTTTCAATCAGTATTCGCGGCGGACTGCCAGCTTCTTCAAGTGCCTCCCGCGGAAGAACATCGCCGGCATCCTCCACATCGAAGCACCACCGCCGATTCCGAGCGAAAAGCAGGTCTACCGGTCGGTCGAGCGAGTACTGCTGCGACGGGTGCTGGGACGGGCGCGCGGAACCCGCGTCAGTCCCCGCGAATTCCGCATGAAGCTGTGGAAGGCGCAATGCGATGTCAATCGGGAGATTTGCGCCGAGAACGACATCATCTACGTGACCCCTCCCGCGGAAGCGCTCGATGGCGAGGGTTATCTCCTCCCGAAGGCCTGGTTCGGCGCGACACACGCATCCGCGTGGTACGGCGCGCTGGTGCTGGGGAAAATCGAAGCCGTCATCACCGGAGAACGGAGCAGGCAGTGACCTCGAGCCAGACGCCGTACGCCAACCTTCCAGACACCGCATTCTGGCGGCGGGCCGTCGCGTCGATGCCGGCGTCCGGCGTCGACCCGATCGGCCAGGTCCCGTTCGTGTTGACGCGGACCGATCGCATCGCGACCGCAGGAAGCTGCTTTGCGGTCCACCTGTCGCGGCATCTCTCGAAGAGCGGCTTCAACTACTTCGTCACCGAGCCGGGACACCCGTTTCTCGGGGCGGTGGCCGCCGAGTTCAATTACGGCGCGTTCTCGGCGCGCTACGGCAACATCTACACGTCTCGCCAGCTGCTCCAGCTGTTCGATCGCGCCTACGGGACGTTCACGCCCGCCGAGGATGTGTGGCACAACGGGGAAGGCCGGTACTTCGACCCGTTTCGTCCCAATATCCAGCCGAACGGGTTTTCGAGCGAACGGGAGTACTGGGAAGACCGTCACCGGCACCTCGCCGCGGTGCGCCAGCTGTTCGAGCAGCTCGACGTGCTCGTGTTCACCCTGGGCCTGACCGAAGGGTGGCTATCCAGGGAAGACGGCGCGGCGTTCACGCTGTGTCCAGGGGTCGCCGCCGGAACGTTCGACCCGGAGCGGCATCAGTTCCACAATCTGACGTGCCAGGAGGTGATCGCCGACCTGGAGGCGTTCATCCAGAAACTCCGCCAGGTCAACCCCGGCGCGCGTGTCATCTTGACGGTATCTCCCGTTCCCATCATCGCCACGATGGAGCCGCGGCATGTCCTGGTGTCCAACGCCTATACGAAGTGCGCCCTGAGGGCGGCGTGCGACGGCGTCGTCGGGCGATTCAGCGGCATGGCCTATTTCCCGGGCTACGAGATCGTGACCTCCAATTACACGCGCGGCTGTTATTTCGCGGACGATCTCCGCAGCGTGACGCCGGACGGCGTCGACCACGTGATGACACTCTTTTACCAGCATTACGGGGCGGCAGCGATTGGCGAGGAATCGCCCGTGCCGGCAGGCGAGGAGGCCCGGACGAGAGCGTACGAAGACCGGGCCAGGCTCAGCGAGCAGGTGAACGAGGTGCTGTGCGACGAGGAGATGCTGGATTCCGAAGCGGCGTCCGGTTAGGCGATCCCGCCGATGCCGGGCGCGCCGGTGTCAGGGCGCGTCCGTCTTCGACGTGATCGTGTGCACCATCTGCAGGCCCGCCTTCTTGATGTCGGTGGTCATCGTGCCCGCGCTGCTCGAGGCCACGACGACGCCCGCCTGCTGATCGAGAAGAATGAAACCCCTGGCATCGAGGTTCATTTCTTCGCCCTGTGTGTTCTTCTCGGGGGGAACGGTGAGCGCGCCCGAGGTCGTGAAGCTGATCCGTGCCCGTCGCGACGGCCCGACGATCTCCTCGAGCCGCGCAGTCTGACGGAAACGCATCGTCGCGCCATCTTTCTTCCGGGGACTGCCGGTCCATTCACTGTTCCACTGATCGCCCACGTTGACCGGATGGTCCGGCAGCCGGACGGGGACGTTCAGCATGATGGCCATCGGCTCCGCCTGGCCATCCTGGTCGTTGTTGTCCAGCCGATACTCGCCCCGGGCCCCCAGCAGGTATTTCTGCCCCGCCATGCTGAACCCCCAGGCGAACTGCCTGATCGGATCCTGCGCCAGGTCGGCCGGAGCGCCGGGCCCGACGAAGTCGAACTTCAAGGCCGCCTTGTCCCTGGTCCTGGCTTCGACATGCGCAGCGGCGATCTGGACCTCGACGCGGCCGCCATCCCCGGCGGCGGAGATCATCCGCCGGCCCTTGCGGGTGACCCGAAGCTGCTCGACGGAGAGGGCTGCGTTGGAGGAGACCAGCTGGGTGGTCAGGCCTGCAGGGCCGCTCAGCGCCAACGCGTAGGTGAACTCCTGCTGGATCGGCGCGGGATCGGCGCCTGCGGCGCGATAGGCGAGGTTCTCGGGCGGCGCCATCACCAGGACCCCCACCAGCAACAATGACCTGAGCATGAATGATTCCTCAACATCGACCCATGTAGAGACAGCGCGGACGCAGCATCCGGAAGAGCCCGGTTCGTGAAGAGATGATCCGTCAAACGCCGCTGGTCGTGCAAGGGCGAGACATGCCGAAACCGCCGCAGCGACGATCTTGTCGCTGCCACATACGAAAGTGAAAGCGCAGGTAAAGCCGAGGTACAGCCGATGCCGTGCGGTGCAAAAGGCTATACAATCTGCGACTCATGCAAGGAACGACATCGGGCACGGCGAGCGGCGTCAGCCGTCCGTCGGTGCTGGCTGCGGTGCGCGCCAGGCAGGCCG
>JGI10216J12902_100214793_pt1 | contig 10202 bp, 2 predicted proteins | sample KanNatreferecore_FD_12902 | JGI IMG/M metagenome (IMG submission 12902)
GAGCGACTTATCAAGGTGAGTCTAACCGGCGCTACATATCCTGGAACCGACGTGCCTGCCGATTTCACCTGCGAGATCAAGCAGGGTCTGACCGGCTGGAAGATGAAGCTCCGTCATTCGTTGGGCGGATTCAACGGCCAGGCGCCGTTCGAGCGCTGGCTTCTGGGACAGGCCGACCTGGAGTCGGCGGTCAAAGTAAATGCGGAGGTCTGCTCTCTCGGCGGTGAAGCCCCCGTGAGGCTGGCTGGTCGCGCCCACGCACAGTACTTGCCGGACGGCGAATTCCGATTCCGCGGCGAATCCTTCGCGGAGATCGACGGAGATAATTCCCTTGCCGCCGACCGGGTCGAGCTCCGCATATTGAGGTCCTCCGACCCAAGCGTCTTCGAAACTCCGGCTTCAAGCCGTACCTTAGTCACCCTCCATCGTGAAGGGCGCCATTGGCCCCTCAAGCCGATTGCCGATGACCTTCCAGCCGGTGAGCTGACTTGCTACACCGACGCATTTGAGAAGCTTCACATCGAAGTCTGTCCCGGAATCAGCGCCGCGACGGTCGCCCTTCTGGCCGAATCCGGAACTGGGCGGAGTGACATTTCCTACCGGCCGCACCCAAAGCTCCAGCATTGTGACAACAGCCCCTTCGAGCTGAAACTGCGTAACGCCCGCTACGCCATAGCTTTCGAATCGGAAGGACCGCGCACCGCCCTCGTGGCGGATTACGGCGAACCCACATGGATGCACGGCGACGGTTGCAGCGTCCTGGTGGGAGACGGCCTGAATGCGGCGCCTTTCGAACTGGTCGGCCGATCTGGCAAGACAGAGTCGATGACGATAGCGCCTGCGCTACTCGGATTCGTGGCCCCAATTGCCGGCGCCGTAGTCGAACCCGCGCTCATTCCGGCCGGCGAAACCATCCACTTCGAGCCCGAACAGGTTGCGGCGCAGAACCTATCGGTGCAGCCGGGAATCTCCGCGCAGATTAACAAGGTGAAGCTGAATCCGCTCTTCGCCCATATCGGAATCGCAGCCCCGGCACGCATCCGGGTCATCCGGCCGGAAGACATGCTCACGCTTGAGATTCAATATGTCAATATGCGTTTCCAGCCTGGAACCGGAACAACTCGCCCGGCGCTCACGCGCCTCAACTCAAGCCAGGCGGCGTACCTCGTCATCCATTTCCCACCGCAGCATATCAACGAATCTGCGGGGAACGAAACCGTTGTCTCGGGCCAGCCTAATTTTGACCCGCCGACCCCGATGAAATCTGGTGGTGCGGCGCAGGCGCGTATGGCGGGGCCGTCGCGCCTTGCCTTCCTGATACCGAATTCGGTAACGGCGATACCGTACACCCTCGACGGACTGCTGGACTGGTCCAAGCTGGTGGCAAGCGTCGTCCCCGCCGCCGATCCTCCAGCCAGTCTGCTTCGACTCCCAACTGGAGCGATCGCTATTCAATCGACCGGAGTCTCGCGAATTGCGGCCGAGATCGATGACGACAATCGGGTCCGGCTGAGCCGGACTCTCACGACCCAAAGCCGCGGTATCGACGGTGCCAGCGTCATTCCGACGAGGCCGAACCTGGCTGCCATCACGCCCCAGGCAATTCCCGAGTTTCCGTCGCAGCGCGGATTCCAGAAAGCCGGAACCCTGCAAAGCGCGGCCTTGACGGTGACCAAACTGCCGATCTCCATCGCCCAGCTCATCCAGGACAAGACGATCCGCGAGCCGCACGCGATCGAGACCGCCATCGAGTTTCCGTATCGCTTAACGCTCTCGCCCCATGACATTTCGGGCTGGAAGCATGAAAGCGACCTTGCCAAGGTCACGCACGGCAACCGTACGGAGCTCTGGCACACCCGCCTCGGCACCCTGCGCAACGGAAAAGTTGACGAGGATGACGATTACTACCGTACTGTCCGCGCCGTCTGGTCGGAAGATTACGAAGCCACGCTGTCGGGCTCAAATCCTCCCAATCCGCTGAACTTACCACTCAGCCCCAAACATCGGAATCTGATTGTTTGGAGATCGGCGGAATGGAGCAAGCTCTCACAAGCCGGCAAGGTGGTCACGCCGCTGCCGATTCCCGCCCAGCAATTCATGCTGACGCCGCTAGGAGCGTCCGTAGACCTCCATGGCCGGTGGGACCTTGCGGTCGTAGCGCCCCTATTGGAGTGGGTCAACAAATCGCAGATTGGACGCGACAACTTCGTCCGAACCGAAATGGCGGGCTACCTGATGCCATTCGGGCACCGGGCCGTATTGGTGGAGGTTTCGGAGCGAAAAATCTGGAGCTCGGGACAGGAACGTTTCGCCGTCCTCTTCAAAAAGCGATTCGTTGAAGTCAAGGAGCCGGAAAAGACCTATCCGGTCGCTGGACAGCGGGACTCCGGAAACCGGATGCCTTTCGCAAAGGTGCAGATCAAGACTAAACGCACTCCGAACATGGACCCACCGCTCAACACAGACCAGTTCTTCCCGGTGGTAGACAAGAAGGAGTTTCCGTTCAGCCTCGCCGCCACCGACAAGACCGGGAAAGAATCCGAATTCTCCATGGCGCTCATGTTCGTGGGTACGGACCAGGTGCATCCCCTGCCGAGTGGAGTAAACAAGCTAGGTCCTTCACTCGACAGATACAACAGCACCGCAAATAACCGCCTTCGTAATGCGGACATGCAGGGCCAGAAGGTTGCATTCGCTCCCGCCGCTACGCCCGGCGATACGCTGCTGGATACCCAGGTTATTAACTGGAAGGCAGATACGCTGGATTCCATCGCCGATACCCGGGTTCCCTTCGCTCCGGCCATGACGACTGCGGACGTGAATGTGCCGGCGGCCCGCGCCGTAGCCGATGCCGCGGGAAACCTCAATGTGGAGTATCCCCAGGTCTTCTGGGAGAACGGATTCGGCGGAGTCAATTCGAAGAACCAGGTCTACCTCAAGCTCACTCTCGGCACAAACGACAAGGCGCCTCAGCTCAGCTATAACTCCGGAGGCAAGGGCGACCGGGCCGGCGGAATGTCATCGCCGAACGTCTCGATTACCGCCATCTCCCGAAAGCACGGAGTGATCGGCGGTAAGGTTGGAGGCGACGGGAGTTCCGTTCGCGTCACGTCCGGCGGCGTGCGCGGCGCGGCGCCTCCCTGGGACTTCAAGCCGAAGGAGTACTTCGGCGACCAGGCCAAGCTGCTCGGATTCCTCGCGCTCAAAGAGATCATTCCGGACGATCCCATCGGCGGCGACGGCCGCAACGCGCCCAAGCTCACCTTCAAAGAAGAGCCGGACAAGCTGACCACGACTCTGGAGTGGAAGCCGGACCTGAACAACCCGGTGCTCCCCTCCCCCCTGGACAAGCTCTTTGTTCCTTACCCCGAGATGCTGCAAGGGGGCAAGTTTAAGGGGGTCCTTGAGCTGAAGTGCGAGCTGGTTACCTGGCTGCCTTTCGGCGACACTCCGCCGAAAGAACCGACCTACGATATCCTCGGCCAGGCGAACAAGTTCAAGATGGACATCTTCGAGTGCATCGAGCTCAAGTTCGACTACGTGAAGTTTACGGCCAAGAGCGGCGCAGGAGTGGACGTGGATCCGAAGTTCGGAAGCCCGGACTGGATCGTATTCAAAGGCCCACTCTCCTTCGTAAACAAGCTTAAGGACCTCCTGCCAGGGAGCGGCAGTAAAACCGCCCGGTCTCTGGATTCCGGCGAAGTACTTGCCTTCGGTGGTCCAAGTCTGCTTTCAACATGCGCCCCCGGCGAGATGCAGGCGCGGACACGTGGCGAGAGCAAGGATCTTTTCGAGTATTACATCGACCCCAGTCCATCCGGGATCAAAGCTGGGTTCACAATCAACATTCCCAGCGTTGCGGTAGGCGTATTCAGCCTTCAAAACATCGGAGTCGGTGCCGATATCGACATCCCGTTCACCGGAGACCCGCTAACGCTGACCTTTAGATTCTGCAGCCGCGACAATCAGTTCTTGCTCTCGGTGTGGATCTTTGGCGGCGGCGGCTTCTTCAACCTGACCATAGGCCTCGACGGTATCATCGGCTTCGAAGCCGGTTTCCAGTTCGGTGTCACGGCATCCATCAGCTTCGGAATCGCCAGCGGCGGCGTCTCGGTAATGGCCGGGTTCAGCTACGACTACGAGCGCAAGGAGATAGGCACGACCGCCGCGGGAGACAAAGAATACGAAGGCAAGACCACGCTGGTCGGCTATTTCGAGGCCAACGGATGGGTCGATGTACTGGGCCTCATAAGCGCGTCGTTGGAGCTCTATCTTGGCCTGGAATACACGAGCCAGGGCGGCAGCAGCGAGCTTTGGGGGACCGCTCGCATCACCTTCAAAATCGAGATTCTCTTCCTCTCGTTCGAAGTATCGGCGGAGGTGGAGAAGCGGTTCGCGGGCTCCGGCCCTTCCAGCCGGGCACTCCCGCCGGCCGGCCGCCGCGCAGCCGTAACGTCCGCCATGGGCGGCGTCAAATTCGAGGATATCTACTCCGAACCGGAGTGGAACGAGTACTGTTTGGCCTTCGCATAGCGCTCTGTTTACTTTGAAAACTAGGATCAGGATTAGGATTTAGGAGTTTACTGACATGCCTACCACCATCATTTGGACTGCGGTACCGGCTGGGCTCGGACCTAACAATAGAATGAAAGTCTCCGTTTATCTCTCGCCGCGGCTCACCGGCGCGGCGAAGGAGACCACCCTCGCCGAGTTCCCGATGTTTCAGGACTGGCCGGCTCAGATCGCCAAGATCCAGCAGCAGATTCAGGTTCGGTACGGAGCCACCGTCATCAAGCCCGCCGCTTATGGCCCGCTGCCGAACAGCGAGTACTGGCGGAATCTGTTCAAGCCCGCTACTCTTGTCAAGTCCTACGGATGGCAAGAGCGCAGCACCAGAATCAAGAACCGGTGGCGGGGAGTGCGCTCCTACCCGGCTGATGACGTTCACGGAATCGTCCGCGAAAAGTACACGAAACTCGCCAAGGATAATCCTACCAATCCCCCGGTTGCGGCAACGATTATTCGTGAAGAAAACCTCGGCCTGATCGGATTCCACGGCGGGGCGGGAACGCCGGCCGCCGTGAGCCCGGAGGCCATTGTTACCCAGCGGCTCGAGCAGAAGTTCATGGCGAATAAGTTCGTGCCGAGATCGACCGTACGGGCGGCCGGTGGACAGTTGAATCCGGATGCGACCAAGGAAGCGATGCTTCAGGTTAGGCATTTCTTCGTACGTCCGAGTCAGCTCGCGGTGCGGGCCGCGATGGAGCGAGCCGTCAAGCTGAAGCAGGCACCTCCTCCTCCTCCGCCGGTCCCGCCGCCGCCGCCGCTGGACTTTCACGAGCAGTTGGGAGCCCTGGGATCTTTCCCATTCATGATGCGCCAGACCGGAATCGTCATCGATATGGAACTCCAGATTCCACCCGGCACGCCCGCCGCTTCGGAACTCCAGATCGTCGTGCCGGCAATCGCCGGGGTTACCAACGTGACTCCCAAGACGAAGATTCTGGCGAACTTCTTCCCGATGCCGAACCCGAAGCCGGATCCTGCCGATCCGTCGGTCGCCAGCGATGTTGCGAACGGGATGCTCCGACTCGGCCCGCCCGTAAAGGCGACCGATCCCAAGTATCAGGTCGTAATGCTGGACCTGGATGGAGCGGCGCTCAACCTGATGAAGTTCGCCACGGACATGCAGCGCGCGGAGGAGCTCCGACTGCAGAAGCTGGAGAAAGCCTCAATCAACGAGTCACAGGCGAATCCCTCATACGCCGATTTCTGCTCCCAGAAAGGGCGGAATCTGCAGGGCAACATGGTTATCGCGGCGCAGGCGCCGGTGGCGCAGAAGCTCGCAATAAGCAAGTTCATCGTCGATCAGGCTGGCGCGGCGAAGGAAGAGCCGCTGCCCGCGCTTCGGTCGGCCGGAATCACAGTCATTCGGAGCGAGCGGAACAAGAAGACGGTCAGCATGCTCAAGCGGCAGGCTACCCTTCACGACAAGGTCGCCGCACCCCCGGGAACAGTGCGTGCTGGAGAGGAAGAGTTTCTCTATGCCGATGACCTCGTGCGGGGTTACGCAGTGGACATCTTCAGCAATGCGACCGGAAAATGGCACAGCGTCTGCTCCCGCATCGGCACCTACGAGTTCATGGATGCCCCGGCGACGAAGCTCGCCAATATCGTCGACGAGGCCGCGGTCGAAGCCGCCGGAGTCGAAGACAAGGCTACGACCGACCTGTATCACCACGAAGCGATCTTTCGCTGGACCGGATGGAGCCTGGCGGTTCCGCGGCCCGGAAAGTCGCTCGACGACAAGTCCAATCTGGCTCCTCGTGACGGTCGCCAGGAGTTCCAGAAGGGGCTGCGTCTCACGACTGACTTCAAAGTGCCGCCGGGATCGCTTCCGAAGCTTCGCTACGGCACCAAGTATAAGGTGAGGGCGCGCGTGGTCGACCTTGCGGGTAACGTCCTGGCGCCAACCTCGCCCCTTGCTAATATTCCGGAGGTGATGACCAAGGAGTTCACCTATACTCGGTTCGCCCCAGTCGCCGCGCCTCAGATCTCGCTCTGCGCCGACCCGAAGCCCGCGGAGTCCACCATGCACCTGGTGATTCGCAGCAACTACAATACGCCGCTATACGAGCCGGACACCCAGCGCTACATCACGCCGCCGCCTGGCAGCGAAGGGATGGCGGAAGAACACGGCCGGCTGGACGGGGCGCAGAACATGCTCGCAGATAAGGGTGGCCTCAAGACGTATGACGTCGTCCGCAATAACGACCGCACGCTTCGAGACGTGAAGCGTGCGCAGAACGCGGCCATCACGGAAGAGCCCATGCAGAACGAGCCGGCGCTGGTGTTTCCGCCCGGCTCACTCACCGAAGTCCCGTACTTGCCGGACCCGCTTGCCAACGGAGCGCTGATCCGAAACGTTCCCGCCGCGGGACCGCGGCGGAGCCTGGCCGTACCTTTCAGCGCCGCTCCCAGTTGGTTCGACCACAAGCCGTTTCGAATCCGCGTGGTAGAGGGAAACCAGAATCCGGAGTACGACGCCGCGCAGCGAATACTGACCATTTTTCTGCCGAAGGGCGAACGTTACAATGATCTGCTTTTGAGCACCGTACCGGAAGGAACGGCTGTAGATTATCTCGGTGTGAACCAATGGCTCGTCGAGATGAACGTGCCGGTCGCTCAGCGGGCGGAAGTTGTGAAGCACATGAGGGACGGCGTGCACTGGATGACGTCGCCCCACTACTCGATCTCGATCGTGCACGCATTACAGCAGCCGCTGACCGCGCCGAAGTTTGGATCGCTGCGCTCCAATCGCGATATAGGTGACACCTATACCGTCCTGAGCGACACCAACCTGGCGGTCCACGGCAAAAGCACGCTCAAGCTGGACATCGTGGGAGCTTGGAAGGAGTGGATCGACAGGCCGCGGGGCCCGAAGCCCGCGGAAAGGGATCGAAAGGCGATCGCGTTCGATCTGAATGTCCTGTCACACCAGACGAGCCTCATCCTTCCACCCGACCCACCGGCCGGCACGCGGCAGCTTCAATTCCAGGCAGTGGCGGTTCAGGCCATGCCGATCAAGGCCATCTCGCAGCTCATGCTGAAGCCGGGTTATCGCCACGAGTTCAACGACACGAAGCACCGCATGATCAGCTATAAAGCGGTAGGGATGACTCGCTTCAAGGAGTATTTTGCGGACAAGGTGGGGCTCAAAGACCCGGACTTCCAGCGCGAGTCCACACCGGTAACCGTCAACGTCCTCAATTCAGCGCGTCCGGATGCCCCGAAGGTCGCTTACATCATTCCAAGCTTCGGCTGGTCCAAGGTGAAGAGCACTCCCGCGGATCAAGACCCGAAGAAGGTGGCCATTACCAGCAAGCGGAGCGGCGGAGGGTTGCGCATCTACCTCGAGCGCCCCTGGTACTCCTCCGGAAACGGAGAGAAACTGGCGGTCATTCTCTCGAGAGAGGCTAAGCCATCCACCAAGATGGAGACCCTGGTAAGCAGGTGGGGAAAGGACCCGATCTGGCGCACCCAAACCAACCGGCTTACCGAACTCGTGCCGAGTGACTTCCCGCTCGTGTCGAAGAGCCGAGACCTTCAGGGCTTTAACCTTTCATCCGTCGCAACGGCCGCTAACCCGTCTATTAGCAGCGCGGCCAAAGCTCAATTAAGCCCCACCATAAAAGCACAGCCGGGCCTTCAGGTCCAGCCTGCCGATACCAAAGTGAATCCGGGCATTGCGGCGCTCATACAGACCCAACTGCTCACGCTTGCGGAGCTAAATGACGATACGGCCCAATCCGTACTTGTGGCTGCGCACGACGTGTTCTACGATGAGAATCGGGATCTCTGGTACTGCGACATCGAGATCGATATGCCGAAGGAGTACTTCCCCTTTGTTCAGCTCAGTCTCGCTCGGTTCCAACCGAATTCACTGATGCATTGCCATCTCTCGCGACTGGTCCGCGCCGAGTTCATCCAGTTGAGTCCCGAGCGGACGGTAAGTATCGTTCCCGCGGCCGCGCCCGGCCAGCCGATAACCGGCCAGCAGTTCACCGTCACGCATACCGGCGCAACCTACGACGCGCCGGGACGTCCCGGAATCGGTCCCATGCGCGTCCCGCCCGCCGGTCCAAACCTGATTCGCGTCACCGTGGAGCAGAAGCGGCCCGACGGCGGGGGAAATATGGGCTGGGTGCCGATCGCTGGGGAGCCGTACGAGCTGAAGTTCAGATCCATGAGCGGCAGCACGGCGGTCCACAGTGAGGTCGTCAGCCTTCCGGGCGTCCGCAGCGAATTCCGCCTCATCGTGCAGGAATTCGAGATGCATTACGCCGGAGAGATGAATAAGCCCGAAACCCAGGGCCGCCTCATCTTCGCCGACGCGGTCGAGTTGTGATAGATTGTGTGGGTGTATGGGTGTGTGGGTGGCATTCTGCTCACCCACACACCCACACACTTCTCATTCCCTCACTGCCCCCACCACTCTCCGAATCAGCTCGTCCATCTGTCCATCGTGCCAGCGCCAGACGATGATGAGGTCGTGCTCGGGGTCTACCCAGAGGGTGTTACTGCCGTGGCCGATGGCGGCGTAGCTGGATTTCGGCGCGCCCGGCCATTGTATACCGCCTGAATTCAGCCACCAGAGGTATCCATAGTCGGGACCCACTGGCCCTCGCGTGGTCGCCTCCCTGATCCAGCGTTCGCTCAGAATCCGCTTGCCGTCCCACTCGCCGTTTCGCAGGAAAAGGAGACCGAATCGCGCCAGATCCCGCGAATCCATCCAAATTCCGCCGCCCCAACGGGTACCGCCGGTGACGGATTGAACACGCTTCCCTTCCACTTCCAGGTATGAGTTATCGTACCCGTGGTATTGCCAGGAGTTTGAGGCGCCGATCCGGTCCATGATCTCCGTCTTCAGCACGTCCGGCAGAGGACGCTTGCAGACTCGGAGCAGCGAGAGGGCGAATCGGTTGATGCGCACGTCGTTGTACTCGTAGTAGGTCCCCGGCTCGCGCAGTTCGCGCGCATGCCGACGGCCCTCCCCAAACTCTTTCTCCCCCAGGAACGTGTGCGTCTTGCCCCACATCTCGCCTTCCCATTCACTGGTCTGTCGCGCGTGATGGTTCCAGGTGACCTTCGCGTTGTGAGCGGAATCGTAGCCCCCATCCTTCACAGAGTTTCCAACCGGGTCGTCCACACTTTTGACGATTCCACGGTCCACGGCAAGGCCCAGGAGGGTAGAGAGGAAGCTCTTGGCAGCGCTGTAGATCGGCTCGACCCTGCCGGTGTTCCCGAACTCCGCGACGATGTAGCCTTTGCGGATGATCAGACCGTTCGTTCCGCCGCGTAACTTAGGAATCGGTCCCAACAGGCGGCCGAAGACCTTCTCCTGTCTCGAGAAGTCCCGCGGGAACTTGCTTTCGTGCGATTCCGCGAATTCGACAGCCGTCTTCAGAGCCGCGGAATCCATGCCGACGGACTCGGCGGACCTGCGCTCCCACTTGTCGCCTCGGGGAGGGATGTAATTGCGTTCCTTCGCGGACCGCGCGCCTTCCGGCGAGCGAGCGATAAGCGCGAGGATAATCACGACGCCAAGTGCAAGTCTGTTCATATTCGGTCCTCGAATGAGCTTGGGTTACGGAATGCTGGTGATTCTTACAGGACGATTGGAATGGCGCGCGTGGAATGCA
>JGI10216J12902_101956112_pt1 | contig 10201 bp, 8 predicted proteins | sample KanNatreferecore_FD_12902 | JGI IMG/M metagenome (IMG submission 12902)
CTGGTGTTTGCTGATCTCCATTTACACACGCACTTCTCGGATGGCACGTATGGCCCTGAGGAGCTCGCGGCGCTGGCCCAAAAACACGCGTTGAAGGCCGTCGCCTTGACCGATCATGACACGATGGAGGGGTGTGAACGCGCCGCGGCCGCCTGCGCAGAGCGTGGCGTCGAATTTATCCCCGCCAGTGAATTGACGGCGGAACTCGGCGATGTGGAGTTGCATCTCATCGGCTATTTCCTCGATTCGTCCAACGAAAGTCTCCGCGCCGAGCTCTCGCGCTTTCAGCACGTGCGCCAGCAGCGCATCCACGAGATGGCCGAGCGGCTGCAACATATCGGCGTGCCTTTGAAAGCGGAGGCGGTCTTTGCGCTCGCGAATTGTCGGGCGCCCGGGCGTCCGCATGTCGCGCGCGCCCTGGTGCAGCAAAAGCTGGTCGGGAGTTTGGACGAAGCGTTCGAGCGCTTTTTGAAGAAGGGCAAGCCGGCGTGGGTGCCGAAATTCAAGATGTCCGCGCTTCAGGCCATCGAGTTGGTGCACCAGGCCGGCGGCCTGGCCGTCATGGCCCACCCGGGCTTAAATCGCACGGATGACATCATCCCCGCGCTCGTCAAAGCGGGCCTGGACGGCATCGAGTGCTTTCACACCAAACATTCCACCCACGTCACCGAGCACTACCTGGAGATTGCAGAGCAATATAATTTGTTGGTGACCGGCGGGTCGGATTGCCATGGCATCAGCAAAGGGAAACCGCTCATCGGCACGATGCGCATCCCTTACGTATATGTGGAGCGGCTGAAGCAGGCACACCTGCGAAAATCGCTCGCCGACGGGGTTCAGATTGCCAATAGCGGCGCCGGCGCGTCGGCCGTCTGAGTATGGGGTTGTTTCAAAAGTTCAAGGAGGGTCTGAAAAAGACCCAGACGAATCTCGTTCACGAGATCAAACGCATCGTCACCCTCTCGCCGAAACTCACCGGCGCGACCATCGAGGAACTGGAAGCAGCGCTGCTCGCGGCTGACCTTGGCGTGCCCGTCACCAATGCGATCATTGCTGAAGTTAGAAAATCCTACGAGACGCAGGGGCGCGGTGGCGCGGAGATTTTCGACGTCGCGGTGAAAGAAGTCGAAAAGGCTCTGGCGACCGCAAATGGCGCGTTGGCGAAGGTCCCCGCGGGCGTGACGGTCGTCTCAATCGTCGGCGTAAACGGCACGGGCAAAACAACAACGTCCGCCAAGCTTGCGCATTGGGCCCGCGGCCGCGGCGAGTCGTCCATTTTGGCCGCGTGCGACACGTTTCGCGCCGCGGCCATCGAGCAGTTGAAACTCTGGGGGCAGCGCCTGGACGTGCCCGTGATTGCCGGCGCTTACGGCGCCGATCCCGCCTCTGTCGCACACGACGCCGTCGCCGCCGCGCAATCCCGCAAAGCCACTTACCTTTTCGTCGATACGGCGGGCCGCCTTCACACCAAGCACAATCTCATGCAGGAGTTGCAGAAACTTCACCGCGTCATGGATAAGAAAGCTCCCGGCGCGCCGCATGAGACTCTGCTGGTTCTCGACGCCACGACTGGCATGAATGCGTTGAACCAGGCCCGCGAATTTCATAAGGCGGTGACCCTCACCGGCCTGGTCGTGACCAAACTCGACGGCACGAGCAAGGGTGGCATGATCGTCGCGATTCAGAAAGAGTTGGGCATCCCCATAAAGTTCGTTGGCCTTGGTGAACAGCCAGACGATTTGCAGCCGTTTGATGCCGGCGAGTATGCGCGTGCGTTGTTCGACGAAAAGGAATGACAGTGGCTCGCGGCTCGTCGCTGGAAAATCGATTCATGCGCGAGGCCTTGAAACTCGCGCAACGCGGCTTTGGCATGACCTCGCCCAACCCGATGGTCGGCGCGCTCATTGTTAAGGACAACAGAATCATCGGACGAGGGTTCCACCAGCGCGCCGGTCACCCGCACGCGGAAATTGAAGCGCTTCGCGACGCCGAAGCGCGTGGCCATACCGCGCGCGGCGCGGCGTTGTACGTGACCCTCGAACCCTGTTGCACGCGTGGCCGCACGCCCCCGTGTACCGATGCAATCGCCGCTTCGGGCATCCGCGAAGTGATCGTTGGCGCGACCGATCCCAACCCCAAACATAACGGACGTGGCCTGGAGGTTTTGCGCGCCGCGCGTGTAAAGGTGCGGGACGGCGTGCTGGCGGCAGAAGCGACCCGCCTTAACGAGCCGTTCAACCACTGGATCGTCCACCGCACTCCGTTCGTCACCGTGAAGGGAGGGATGAGCCTGGATGGAAAGATCGCTACGCGGACTGGCGAATCCAAATGGATCACCAGCCCGCAATCCCGTGAGCGCGCGATGCGACTGCGCCAGGGCGCGGATGCCATTCTCGTCGGCGCAAACACCATCCTTCGCGACGACCCCAGCCTGACAGTTCGCCTGGCAGGCGTCTCAAAGTCACTCAGGCGTTTTATTTTGGATGCGAAGGCGCGCACGCCGCGCTCGAGCAAAGTGATTGCCGATGATTCCGCAGTGCTCACAACCATCGTGGTCGGCCCCGAGGCTCCGGCAAAGAAAGTCGACATTCTGGAACGAAAAGTGCGCATCTGGCGTGCTCCGTTACAGGACGGCCGCATCGACCTGCGCTGGCTTCTAAAAAAGCTGGGGGCCGAGAATGTCACCAGCTTGCTCGTGGAGGGCGGAGGCGAAGTGAACGCCGGCTTTCTTCTCGGCGGTTTTGCCCATCGCGTGGCGTTTTTTTATGCTCCCATTTTAATTGGCGGGGCAGATGCTGTGAAAACCGTCGCGGGCGGCGGCATTTTGGATGCGGCAAAGGGCCTCAAGCTGAGTGACGTGGACTGGGCACGCACCGGCCCTGACTTGTTTTTGACTGCGCGCCTGGAACGACCGAACTGATTATGTTTACAGGCATCGTTGAAGAAACGGGCAAAATTGTCGCGGTCCGCGACGCGAAAGAATCCATTGAGTTTGCCGTCGAGGCGCCGAAGTGCGCGAAGTCCCTCGACCCGGGCGCCAGTCTGGCCGTCAACGGCTGCTGCCTTACGGTGGTGAAACTGAGCGGGCCGAAGGAGACCATTGTCCATTTCGATCTTCTGCGCGAAACGTGGACTCGCACGAACTTCCAGTTTGCCCACGAAGGCACCGTTGTGAATCTGGAACGCCCCCTCAAGGCCAGTGGCCGTTTCGACGGTCATTTGGTTACGGGTCACATCGACGGTATTGGCAGCATTGTCCGCTGGGAGCAGAGCGGCAAAGACTGGGTGCTCGAGATCCTCGCGCCGGAGGAAGTGCTGCGCTACGTGGTGCCGAAAGGTTCCATTGCCGTTGACGGCATTAGTCTTACCGTCGCCGAAGCGCGCAAGAAGAGCTTCCTGTGCTGGATTATTCCGCACACGCGCGAAATCACTGCCCTGCGTGAGCGCACCGTCAGCGACTCCGTGAATCTTGAGGCCGATCTTATTGGGAAGTACGTGGAGAAACTCGTCGGCCCGCGCAAATAATTACAGCGGCTCGATCTGCTTTACCCGAAAGCCGGGGATGACCACTGGCTTTCCCGTCTCATCCTTGAACTGGTACGTCCCCGTTTCCTTGTCGAACTTCGGCCGGTTGCTTGTTATCAACTCGTGGCGATTTTGGAGGGTCACCTTATAACGCTGCGCGCAACCGCAAGTGAGGCACAGCGCGATAAGCAAAAGAGCGAAAGCTTTCATAGTTGTTTCGGGTTATGCGCACTGTCTTCTCACAGCTTCGGTGCGTCAATACTGTTGTGCTTGGATGCGCGGTTTTAGCGTGTTTCAGGATTAAATCGGCCAATAAGGCCATAAAGCATCTGGCAAGCCCAAACCTCCTGCGGTTTCGGGTGTGGCGGGTGCGAGAATCGGAGGCTCGCCGCAAGCTTAAAAGACCGTGCCAGCTCTGGGCCCTTGTGCCGTGTCCCGGTCGCTGGCACTCTCGCCTGAATATGACGTTCACCCTGCGTGCGTTCGCACTTCTGCTTCCGCTATTGCTCGTCGTGGGTTGTGGCCCGCAGCAGCCATCCCAGGCCGGCAAAGCCCCAGCGACCCAGGGCCAGCTCCTGGCCGTCTCCTTCCAGACGATGAACAATCCGTTTTTCGTGGACTTGAATGAGGGTTTGAGAAAGGTGGTCGAGGCCCGCGGCGACCGCCTGGTCACGCTGGACGCGCAGTTCAACAGTTTGAAGCAGAAAAACGACGTGAGCGACGTGTTGCAGCAGCAACCAGCCGTGGTCTTTATCAATCCCGTGAACTGGGAGGGTGTTCGCGGTACGCTCGTGGAAGCAAAGCGTCGCAATGTGCCGGTCGTCATTGTGGATGCTCCCGTCGAAGATGCGGACCTGGTCTTGACCCAGGTGGCGAGTGACAACGTGGAGGCGGGGCGCCTGGCGGCGCGAGCCCTGGCCGACGTGAATCCCAAAGCGCGCATTGGCATCATTCACTACAGCGTGAACAAGGCATGCATTGACCGTGTGCATGGCTTTACCGAAGTGGTAAAGACGTTTCCCGGCATGACCGTTCTCTCGACACAGGATGCGAAGGGTACGAGTGAGGCCACTCGCCCGGTCATGCGTGATTTGCTGGGGCGCTTTCCCGACCTTGACGCCGTTTTTCCAATCAATGACCCGGGTGCGATTGGCTGCGTGTCGGCCATCGAGGCAGCGGGTCGCGCCGGCAAGGTTACGGTCGTGACCGTCGACGGCTCCCGCGAAGCGGCCCGGTTTATTCTGGACGGACGAATGCACAGCACGTCCGCCCAGTTCCCCAGGGAGATTGGCACCCTTGCCGCAGAAGCGGCATATGACCATCTCGCCGGAAAAACTGTCCCAAAGGAAATCAAAGTGCCCGTCAAACTGGTCACGAAAGCCAACGCCCAGGAATTCTTGAAGTAAGTAATGAGTGACCCGGGGGAGCATCGTGTTCGCGGGACGACACATGCAATGACTGCGTCCGCCTCGACATCGCCGAGCCTGCTTGAGCTTCGCGGAATCAGCAAAGCCTTCGGCGGCGTTCGGGCCTTGCGCGGAGTGAGCTTCGACCTGCGGGCTGGTGAAATCCACGCCTTGCTCGGCGAAAACGGGGCCGGGAAATCCACCCTCATCAAGACTCTCGCCGGGATCCACACGCCGGACGCAGGAGAGATTTTGATGGAGGGCCGCGTCGCTCACATCGCTTCCCCTCGGGACGCCGCTCGGTTTGGCATTCGCGTCATTCATCAGGAGCTTGCGTTGGCCCCAAACCTGAGCGTGGCCGAGAACCTCTTTCTCGGTCGCGAGCCGGGCCGCCTTGGCTTTCTCGACAGGGGCGCGATGAAACGCAAAGGCGCTGCGCTGCTGAACGGGCTTCGCTTTCATGAGTTGAACGATGTCGATGCGCCCGTCGACACGTTGCCCATGGCGTTGCGGCAGCTCGTCGAGATCGCGCGCGCTCTTTTCTGCGAGGCGCGCGTGCTCGTTCTGGACGAGCCAACGACGTCGCTGACTGCGGCCGAAACAGAAGCGCTGTTTCGCAAACTCGAAAGTCTTCGCTCCCAGGGAGTGGGAATCATTTATATTTCGCATCGATTGGAGGAGATACGGCGCCTCGCCGGCCGTGTCACCGTTTTGCGCGATGGCCAGAGCATCGGCACGCAGGACGCGGCGCTTCTCGATGAAGCGGCCCTCGTGAGATGGATGGTGGGCCGGGAAGTGACGCACTCGCTCCAACGTGCTCGTGGCCGGCCGGGAGACGTCGTGCTGCGCGCCGAGGGACTTCGCAATCGCCATCTGCGTGGGGTGAGCATTGAACTCCGGGCCGGCGAAGTATTGGGGCTGGCGGGCCTGGTCGGGGCCGGGCGCAGCGAATTGGCGCGGGCCTTGTTCGGTGTGGATCGGCTGGACGGAGGCAGCATCGAAGTCGGCGGTAAAACGTTGAAGCGACATTCCCCGACCGAGGCGCTGGCCGCAGGCCTCGTCCTCGTCCCGGAGGATCGCAAGTTGCAAGGCCTGGTGATGGGCAACACAGTCGCTTTCAATGCCGCGCTGCCGTGGACGGGGGAATGGATTCGTTTTGGGTGGCCCGATTTGCAAAAGCGCAACGCCATCGTCCGGCGGGCCCTCGATGCTTTTGCCATAAAAACGTCCAGCAGCGAGGCCGAGGTCTCGACGCTGTCCGGCGGCAATCAGCAAAAAGTACTGGTGGGCCGCTGGCTCGAGCGGAGGCCGCGCGTGTTGATTGTTGATGAACCAACCCGCGGTGTGGACGTGCAGGCGCGCGCAGATTTGTTTGGGGTCATCGCGCGTCTGGTGGCCGAAGGCATGGCCGTCCTTCTCATTTCATCCGATTTGCACGAAGTGCTGCAGTTTTCAGATCGCATCGCCGTGTTTCGGGACGGGGCCGTGGTGCGCACCGGCGCGGCGGCCGGTTTCACGATGGAAAACTTAATGGCCGAACTGACTGGCGCCGCCGCATGAAAACAATCAGGACCACCTGGCCGCTGATCGCTTCAGTGCTGATCCTGCTCGTGACGTTTCGCCTGTCCGTACCGGCGTTTCTCAGCAGCAGCAACCTGCTCGATCTGACGCAGCAAATTTCCGTCAACGCGATCCTCGCCTTTGGCATGACGCTGGTGATTCTCAGCGGTGGCATCGACCTGTCTGTCGGAGCGTTGCTCGCGCTCACCGGCACCGCGGCCACGTTCACTCTCTTGCAATCCGGAACAGGCCTGCCTATGCCTGTGGCCTTGTTGGCGGGCGTGGCGTTGGGCGCCCTCTTCGGTGTTTTCAATGGAACGGCTGTTTCCCGCACGGGCCTGCCGCCTTTCATCGTGACGCTCGCCACCATGCTTCTCGCGCGCGGCTGCGCGCTCCGGTTCAATGAGGGACGTCCCATGAGCATTCCACTCGCGCATGAATCGTTTCTCAACCTGGGCAATGGCCGCATTGCCGGCGTGCCTGTGCCCGTCATCATCATGCTGGTCCTCTTCGCCGGGTGCGCCGTGCTCTTGCACCGAACTCGATATGGCCAGCATCTCTACGCCCTCGGCGGCAATCGCGAGGCGGCGCGTTTCGCTGGCATCCCCGTGGCGCGCGTGGAGACACTCGCCTATGTCCTGTGCGGCGCGCTGGCCGGCGTCGCCGGAGCCATTCAGACCGCTCAGCTTTACAGCGCCGAACCGGCCAGTGGCCAGGGCTTCGAGCTGAACGCCATCGCTGCCGCCGCGGTCGGTGGAGCCAGTTTCAGTGGCGGGCGAGGAACGCTCTTGGGCACGTTGCTGGGGGCCGTCATCATCGGGATTCTCGACAAGGGCCTGAATCAAATGGGGGTCCATTTCTCCATTCAGTATATGGTGAAAGGCGCCGTCCTGATCGCGGCCGTAAGTGCCGATGTCTGGCGACAAAGAAAAGCCCGGTAAATTATGAGTGCAATGAAGTTGAATCGACCGGCGAAAAGTGGGCGTTTCATTCTTCTTGTATGCCTGGCCTTTGCGATTGCGGTTCCGGCCGCCGAAAAGCCACTGGCCGATGCGCTCGTGCTGTGGCCGAAGACAGCAACCGATACGGATCCGAAACTTGCCGGGGCTCATATTATGCCAAAAGAACTTGCCGGCAAAGCGATGTCCCTGAGCGTGAAGTTGCGACCGTCGGCACTTGGCGCGCCGGTGAGCATAGTGGGTTGGAACGGTCGGGAAAATCGGCCCGTCGTGCGTCTGTTTTCCGAGCAGGTGAAGTCCAACGTTTTCTTGCGCGCTGAATTATCCACGGACGCGAGGAACCGGCCGCTCCAGCTCTCGCTGCCGGTTCAATCGCTTGGGGCTGGCGAAAGTCATCAGCTCGTGTTGCGTTACTCGGGCGCGCATGTAGAGTTGTTTGCCGATGGCGTGCTCGTGGACGAAGAGTGGCCCCTTGGTTCGCTCGTTCGAGCCGAGAGCGGGCTGGAAATCGGCGCTGCCGTGGAACAAGTGGCTGTTTGGAATCGGGCTCTCTCTGACGACGAAGTGCTGCAACTCTCCGGCGGGCGCGAAGGTCGGGCCGAGGGTGAGCGCCGCATGCTCGGAGCGCAATTGCCGATTGGACAATATTGGAAGCCACGCGGTTTCAACGTGTACGTTGGCGACTGCATGCCGTTTTTTCACGAAGGCAGGTTTCATCTTTTCTATTTATTTGATCGCCGCCATCACGCCAGTAAATGGGGCCTCGGCGCCCATCAGTGGGCGCACGTGTCGACCACCGATTTCAAGCGATGGGAGCATCATCCCATGGCCGTCTCAATCACCGAGGAAATGGAAGGGTCCATTTGCACGGGCTCGACCTTTTTTCACGAGGGCGTTTACTATGCGTTTTATGCCGTGAGAATGTCCGACGGTTCGCCTGCGCAGTTATGCGCCGCCACCAGCACTGATGGCGTGCACTTCAAAAAAAACCCGCCGCTCGCGACATTGAAGGAGCCTTATCAGCCAGGCCCGGGCCGTGATCCCGTCGTGTTCCGCCATCCCACCACCGGATTATTTCACATGCTCGTCACCACGGAATTGGCCAGCCCGCCTGTTGCCGGGCGCGGCGGTTGCCTGGCTCAACTGGTCTCGCCTGATCTCAAGAACTGGGAGCAACGCGAGCCGTTCATCGTTCCCGGCTATCCGGGACAACCGGAGTGTCCCGACTACTTCCTCTGGAACGGCTGGTACTATCTCGTCTTTAGCAACGACGGCGTCGCTCGCTACCGCATGTCGCGCACCCCATTGGGGCCATGGTCGCGGCCAAAGGTCGATGTGTTTGACGGCCCGCGCACTGGCGTGTTGAAGACCGCAGCTTTTACTGGGGGTCGCCGTATCGGCGCGGCGTTTCTCACCAGCCCGGAAGGGTACGGTGGTGAACTGATTTTCCGTGAAGTTTTTCAGCACCCGGATGGAACGCTCGGCGCGCGCTGGCCTTCCGAACTGGTGCCTGCGGCTGGTGAACCGCTCTCGCTCGCAGTCCGGCCGCTGACATCGGGCGTCTCCGGCGACGGCGGCCAGCTGACGCTCAACGCACCTCAGGATCTGGCAATGGCGTCGCTCGCCTCCACGCCGCGTGAGTTTCTCTTCCGCGCTCGCGTGAACCCGGCAACGAACGCTTCCTGGTTTGGTCTGCGCATCGGAGCCACTAAAGAGGGACGCGGCGGACACGAGATTCGCTTCGAGCCACGCCGCGAGAAAGTGGGATTGCGCCCCTCCCGGAGCAGCACCGTTGATGAGAACGAGTCGACTTCCATCTACGACGTCACCGGACTCGGACAACCTTTCGATTTGGAAATGATCGTCAAAGGCGAAATCGTGGATGTGTGCGTGGACAAGCGCCGCACGTTGGCCGCCCGCCTTCCCGCAATGGAAGGAGGCTACGTCTTCTCCTTCGCGCAGAATGCCGAGGTCACTTTTGAAAACATCGAACTCCGGCCCCTGTTGAACACAGGAGACGGACGCTAAAGGCTCCCGTCCATCCCGTGCAGGTGACCGGGGCGAAGGGTTCACGAGTGCGTAACGGTTTGAGCTAGGCAGCCGCACCAGGCATGTTACGCTCCCGCAAACTCAGGCAAAGGATTCGTTATGATGCTTCGACCATCTTTGTGCGGTGTGAGGGCTGTCGCGCTGTTTGTCCTGTCCTGCCTCTCCACTCGGGCGGCAACATTGCCGATTGTCAGCGGGGTTGAATGGCAGCCGCTGGCAGCGCAAATCGAGCGCGTCGTCCAGGCGGCGGAATTCATGGGCGAGCCCCTCACTCAAAGTGAGCGTCACGCCGTTGACGCCGCGCTCAAAGGGAAGGACGCGGCCGGGCTTCAGGCGGCGCTCGATCCGCGCTGTCTGTTCGGGGTGCACATCAATGCCGAGATGCGCGTAAAGGTGCAGCAGGGGCAGGCGAAGCCGGAGTTGCTGGAACAAGGCTGGCGCAGCTTCCTCGTCAAGGTCCACAACGAAGCGGGCACAACGGCGGCGCTCCAGGCGGTCAGTCCAAACGCGCTCAAGGTGTATGAAGGGGGGCGGGACGATTCCCCGTCTGCCAAACTCTATCGCAAACCGGACAGCGCGGCCGAGGCTGAGAAGTTGTGGCTGGACCTCTCGATGTATGACAAACAGCCGTTGCGCGACACGCTCGGCGGCCTGGCGCTGGAATACCGCATCATTCAGCTTTTCAGTCGCGACGCCGGCAAG
>JGI10216J12902_102988421_pt1 | contig 10198 bp, 9 predicted proteins | sample KanNatreferecore_FD_12902 | JGI IMG/M metagenome (IMG submission 12902)
CCCGGCGCAGTTTCGAGCCGTAATAGCTGCCTAGGGCACCGCAGCCGACCACGCCGATCTTCATGCGACGATGGAGTAATGGAGTGTTGGAACGTTGGCGTGTTGACTGTCGCGCGATTCCATTCCAGGTAGCGGCTCAGTTTGGTGGGGCGAGGCTGTCGACGAGCCGGCTCGCGAGGACTCTCGCCCCATCGAATGTTGCAAACTGCGCCACTACTCCATTTCTCCCTCACTCGCTCCAACAAAGCAAAAGGGCACTCTGACTTGTCAGAGTGCCCGATCGGGAAAGTCTCTTGATTACTTGGCTCCGAGGATGGCGTCCTTGGCGGCTTTGGCGACACGGAATTTCACAACGCGTTTGGCCGGAATCTGGATTTGCTCGCCGGTGGCGGGGTTGCGGCCGATACGGGCTTTGCGGTTGACCAACACGAGTTTGCCGAGACCCGGCAGCGTGAAAGAGTTCTTCGCGTTCTTGTACGCGAGATCCGCGATGACCTCGAGGATTTCGACAGCTTGCTTTTTGGTGATCCCGGATTTGCCGGCGATTTCAGCGGCAACTTGAGATTTGGACAGTGCTTTTGCCATAATTCAGTTTTTGTTTTTTTAATTGGTTCTAATGTCGTCCGACTTGCGCGTATTAAAACGATTCATCCCGGCGGTGCAAGGGAAAAAATCAATAATTATAGGGGTAAATTCGCTGTCGCGCATTTTCGAAATCAACGCTCCGCGGAGCGGAGACTTGACTTGAGACGGCATTCACCCAACATGCCTGCGTGAGTGTTTTGTTCACCATTCAAAGCGAGTTCCGCTACGAAATTGTCCGCAAGATTTTCGAGGGCGGAATGGGTGTCGTTTACGAGGCCGAGCAGCACGGCGCCCGCGACTTCGTGAAGCGCATCGCGATCAAGGTCATCCGCCAGAGTTACGCCAACCAGAAAATGTTCATCGAGAATTTCATCGGTGAAGCCAAGCTGGTGGCAGACTTGATTCATACGAACATCGTGCAGACGTATCATCTCGGTTCCACCGGGCAGGTGTTTTTCATCGCCATGGAACTGCTCCGGGGAGTGAACCTCGAACAGTTCACCCAGCAACTCCACGACAAGACCCGCAAATTGCCGCTCGAACTTGCGGTATTCATCGTCAGCCGCATCGCGCGCGGGCTGGCCTACGCGCACGCCAAGACCGACAAGGACGGCAAGTTGCTCGGCATCGTGCACCGCGACGTGAGTTTCAAAAACGTCATGGTCGCCTTCGAGGGCGACGTCAAGCTCACCGATTTCGGCATCGCCAAGGCGCGCGGCTTCCTGCAGGACCAGGAAGGCGAAGTGGTTGCGGGCAAGGCGGATTACATGAGTCCCGAGCAGGCCAGTTTCAAGATCACCGACAAACGGTCGGACATTTTTTCCGCGGGCGTCGTGCTCGCCCACCTACTGCTGGGCTACAACATTTTCAAAGGAGCCACGCCGGACGAATCGCGCGAACGCATTATGACTCTCGATTTGCCGGACTTTAAGGCGCTCGACAAACGGATCGACGAACGTCTCAACCAGGTCCTGCACCGCGCCCTCTCCCGCGATCTCAACGAGCGCTATCCGGATGCGGACGAATTGTTGTACGAGCTGGAGCATTACATCTATCACTCCGGCTACGGACCGACCAACGAGACCCTCGGCAAGTTCATCCGCGAATTGTTCGGCCAGATTGTCCCCGAATACGCGCACGAATCCCGGGGCAGCACGATTTTGCTGGACCGCACCACGAGCCTCGCCCCGCGCCGATTCAGTTAGAATGAAACGGGTCCCCTCCTCCGCCGTCACGCTGGGGCTGGTGCAGACCTGTTGTTCCCCAGACCCGGCCGCCAATCTCAAGAACACCCTTGCGGCCGTCGAACGCGCTGCGAAAGCCGGCGCCCGGATTGTCTGCACTCAAGAGCTCTTTCGCTCCCAGTACTTCTGCCAGAGCGAAGACCACAAATACTTCCACCTCGCCGAACCGATTCCCGGTCCGAGCACCGACGCCTTCCAGAAGCTCGCGAAGAAACACAAAATCGTCGTCATCGTCTCGCTCTTCGAGAAGCGCGCGGCCGGGCTGTATCACAACACCGCCGCGATCATCGACGCAGACGGTTCGTTGCTGGGCATCTACCGGAAAATGCATATTCCCGACGACCCGCTGTTCTACGAGAAGTTTTACTTCACGCCCGGCGACCTCGGCTTTCGCGCCTGGCAGACGCGCTACGCAAAGATCGGCGTCCTGATCTGTTGGGACCAATGGTATCCCGAGGGCGCGCGCCTGACTGCATTGCAAGGCGCGGAGATTCTGTTTTATCCGACCGCTATCGCCTGGCATCCGAGCGAAAAAAAGAAACACGGCGTAAACCAGCACGGCGCCTGGGAGTTGATCCAACGCAGCCACGCGGTTGCCAATGGCTGTTACGTGGCCGTCGCGAATCGCGTTGGCCGGGAGAAACCGGCGGGCGGCGACGGTCTGGAGTTCTGGGGCCAAAGTTTTGTGGCCGGCACGTCCGGTCAGATCCTCGCCAAGGCCAGCTCGGACAAGGAGGAAAACCTCATTGTTCCCGTTGACCTCGGTGAAGTCGATGTCACCCGCACCCACTGGCCGTTTCTGCGCGACCGCCGGATCGATGCCTACGACGGCCTGACCCGGCGATTGATGGATTGAAAGGCTGATCTGGGACGCCGGGTGTCCCCGCAAGCCGTGACTCACGCCTCGACAACCTCACGACCGATTTGCTGGATCACCGGCGCGGGCGGCCTCATCGGAAACTACCTCGTTCAGAACGCACGCGGTTATGCGTCCGATTGGCAGGTCACCGGCCTGACTCGCGGTCCGCTCGACCTGACCGACTTCGCCGCCGTCCGCCGAAGGTTTCAGGAGGATAAACCGCAACTCGTCATTCACTGCGCCGGGCTGAGCCGCAGCCCCGCCTGCGAAAAAGATCCCCCGCTCGCGCGAAAGCTGAATGTGGACGTCACCGCGTGCCTCGCCGGCCTGGCCGCCCATATTCCGTTCATCTTTTTCTCAAGCGACCTGGTGTTTGACGGGCGGAAGGGCGATTACGCCGAGCCCGACGAACCGACGTCATGTTGTGTTTATTCGGAAACCAAAATCGCCGCCGAGAAAATTATCCTCGCCAATCCGAAACATACCGTCGTCCGCATTTCGCTCAACGGCGGCACATCGCCCACGGGCGACCGCGGATTCAACGAGGAGATGCGCCGGGCCTGGCAGTCGGGCCGGTCATTAAGATTGTTCACCGACGAATTCCGTTGTCCGATGCCTGCGGCCGTGACCGCGCGCGCCGTCTGGGAATTGGCCGCGCGCAACCAGCCGGGACTCTATCACCTGTGCGGCAGCGAGCGATTGTCGCGATGGCAAATCGGCCAGCTCATCGCCGCGCGCTGGCCGCAACTGAATCCGCGCATCGAAGCGTCCTCGCGCAAGGACTACATCGGTCCGCCGCGGCCGGCCGACACTTCGCTCAACTGCGCGAAGATCCAAAAATTGCTGTCGTTTCCCTTGCCCGGCTTGAGCGAGTGGTTGAAGACGAATCCGAATGAACCGTTCTAAAGCTCCAAATCCCAAAAACCAAGCTCCAAACAAAACCCAATTCCCAAGCTCCAATTGTGGGCGGCCCTCGCGACGCCGTATCTGGAGCTTGGACTTCCTTTCTGATTTGGAGGTTGGAGTTTGTTTGGAACTTGGAATTTGGAACTTGGAGCTTCGGACATGACCGCCTCCCCGCCAATCCGTCGTTCGTATCGCGGCCGTCTCGCCCCCTCACCCACCGGATATCTCCATCTTGGGCACGCGCGCACGTTCTGGATCGCTCAGCAGCGCGCTCGATCCAACGGCGGAACGCTGGTGTTGCGCAACGAAGACCTCGACCGCAGCCGCTGCAAAAAGGAGTTCGTCACCGCCATGTTCGAGGACCTGAAATGGTTCGGGTTTGAATGGCAGGAAGGGCCGGACTGCTGCGGCCCGTTTGGTCCGCACAACCAAAGCGAACGATTGTCATCGTACCGTGCCGCGCTGGAAAAGCTCCGGACCGGTGGCCTCATCTATCCCTGCACCTGTTCGCGCAAGGACATTCTTGGCGCTCTCGCCGCGCCGCACAAAGGCGAAGACGAGCCGATCTATCCCGGTACTTGCCGCAGCAAGAGTCCATCAACACTCAACCACCGGTCCTCCATAGCTCGCAGAGCGAAGGGGGATCAACCATCAACCCGCTTCAACTGGCGCTTCCGGGTCCCCGACGCCGAAACGGTGTCCTTCGCTGACGGCCATTACGGCCCGCGGCAATTCATCGCCGGAAAAGATTTCGGCGACTTTGTCGTCTGGCGGCACGATGACATGCCGGCGTACCAGCTCGCCGTTGTTGTGGACGACGCCGCGATGCAGATCACCGAAGTTGTCCGCGGCGCCGACCTGCTGCTCTCCACGGCACGCCAGCTCCTGCTCTATCGCGCGTTGGAATTGGATCCGCCGGCGTTTTATCACTGTCTGCTGATGACCGACGAGCGTGGCGAGCGGCTTGCCAAGCGCCACGACGCGCTCAGTCTGCGCGCATTGCGGGAACAGGGAAGAAAACCGGAAGCGTTGCGAGAAGAGTGGAACCGCGATTTCGAACGCTTCTGATTGCTGACAGAATGTGGATCGCGGCGGCCGCTACGACTGACCCGTCGCCCGGCGGACTCGAGGATGCCGCGGAATCACGGACTTTTCCGCAGATGATGGGAATACCGAGTGACCCTCCTGCCTCTACATTTGTAAATTCAGCACTTGACACCTCTACAGATGTAGAGTCCGATGGGTGCTGTCTAATACTGACTCATGTCGAAACAAGCCGTTGAACTCACCGAAGCCGAATGGACGATCATCAAGTCCGTCTGGGAGAACGAACCGTGCGCGGCCCCGACCATTCAGGAGAAACTGCACAAACGCACCCAGTGGACCTACAGCACCGTGCGCACGGTCATGGATCGCATGGTGGCCAAGGGCCTGTTGACCGCCGAAAAGATTCGGAACCTGACTCTTTACCGGTCCGCCGTGACCCGCGCGCAGGCGCAACGCGGCGAGTTGCTCTATGCGCTCAAGCACGCCTTCAACGGCGCCCTCACGCCGATGGTGCAATGCCTTTTGGAAACAAACGAACTCAGCGCCAACGAACTTGCCGAGTTGGAAGCATTGATCAAAGGGAAAATAAAGAGGAAAGCGGCAAGAAAGTGAACCGGTCGGGGCTCTTCTGACGTTTCGCCCTGCCAAAACAAAAAAGTCACCGACCTCCGGCCAAGCCGGAGGCATGAATCGATGAATGGCTCAAAGCCATGCGGCCCTTCCGGCCATGCTCGCGTGCCGAGTCGAAGACGAACGGGCGGTGCCATCCGAACGGCTCCTTTCCCCTCACCCCGGCCCTCTCCCTTGGGGAGAGGGAGAGTCGTTCGCCAGCTTTCGACGAATCGGAGAGCGAAGATCGCCGGAGGATCTTCGGAAAACCAAGAATCACGCCATTGCTGTCCCCTCTCCCCAAGGGAGAGGGTTAGGGTGAGGGGAAGGCGACGCCCGAATTTGAAAACGCGCGGCGGAGGATCGTTCGCGAAACTGTCGAACTCTCTCCGGCCGTCGGCAGACCCGGACATTTCCCGGTAAGACCATGGATGCCATCGAAACCCTGAACTTCTGGGGCGCGAGCTTTGTGGACTTCGCCGTGCCGATGCTCGTGCAGTCCAGCCTGCTGATCCTCCTGTTGTTCGCGCTCGATCTGGTTTTGCGAAACAAAGTCCGCGCCGTGGTTCGCTACGCGCTCTGGATGCTGGTGTTGATCAAACTGGTCTTGCCAACTTCGTTCGCCGCGCCGACCAGCCTGGCTTACTGGTTGCCGGAAAAAAAGTTGGCCCAGGCGCAACCCGCCAACACGCCGCAATTCGTGGTTCGTCATTCGGATATCCAGTTTGACGCACCGCCCATTCCTCCATCGCCCGCACCGCCGCGTCCGAGGCTTCAGTTCGCCGCCTGGCTGCTGTTGAGTTGGCTGGCGATCGCGCTCGGTTTGTTGATGTTAGCAGCTCGTCGTTCCCGCCTCGTTTCGACGTTTGCCAGGCGGGCAGTCCCGGCCCCGATTTCGCCAGGACAACTGCTCGACGCCTGCCGCGCGCAGATGAAAATCAGGCAACCCGTCAGGCTTAAACTTTCCGGCCACGCGAGCAGTCCCGCCGTTTACGGTTTGTGGCGGCCGGTCGTTCTCATCCCGCAACCGCTGGCGGACAAGCTGTCCGCGCCCCAATTACGCGCCGTGTTGCTCCACGAACTGGCGCACATCAAGCGCGGCGATATTCTGATCCACTACACCCAAACGTTGCTGCAGATCGTTTACTGGTGGCATCCCCTGCTCTGGCTCGCCAATGTGCAGATTCGTCGCGTGCGCGAACAGGCGGTGGACGAGACGGTGATGATCCAGATGGGCGCCGAAGCCGAGACGTATCCCGCCACACTGCTGCAAGTGGCAAAGCTCGCCTTCAAACGTCCCCTGCTCGCGTTGGGCCTCATCGGCATTGTGGAATCGAAAAGCGCGCTGGCGCAGCGCATCCACAGAATGATCAACCGCCCGGTTCCCAAATCGGCCAGGCTCGGTTTCACCGGATTGGCAGCGCTCTTCCTGGCTGGAGCCGCGTTCCTTCCGATGGCCCGTGGTCAGAGGTCAACGCCTCAACCTCCACCGGTCGCGTCTGCGTCGGGTCAACAACCTGCCGTCGTCGGCATGGACGTGAAATTCATCGAGATCGAGGAAAGCCAATTAGCAGCCCTCGGTCTGGGTGAACCCACTTTGACCGAGTTCAGCGGTCATCGCGCCTGGGCGCTGTCGTCGGAGCAACTGAACGGCGTTCTTCAACGCGCGTTGGAACAAACGGGGGCCGACGTCCTGGCCGCCAACCGCGTGACAACTCTTAGCGGGCGGCAAAGCCGGATCCAGATCGTTGACATCGCTCCTGTCGAAGGGACCGAAGTCCGAGTCGGGCCGACCTGCGATTTGACTCCCTACGTGACCGGCGATCTGATTGATCTGGCGGTCGCCGCATCGGTGACTGAACGGAGGCCGGTTGATCCCAGCGCGCCTTTCACTACAGTCGCCGACGCCTTCCTGACAAACGACGTGGGCACTGCGCGAGTCATTGTTGGTAACGGCGGCGGTGTGGTATTGGAGAATCCCGAGGCCAAAAGCCACAAAGGGAACCGCTATCTCATCATTGTTTCGGCGACCCTCATTTCCGCCGATCGTGCTGCAGAAAGCCAGACTCCCAACCCGGCCGACGCGCCATTTAGTGCGATCGCGAAAGTCATGGATGCCGCCAAGGAGGCCGGGATCAAATCGGTCAGCGCGTTCGTGCCGCCGCAAGACAGCACCGCTGCGACGCTCGAAACCGCAAAGCAGTTGTTCGAGCGCGGTCAGTTAGAGGCGGCAGAGCAGAAACTACGGTACCTGTTGAAGACCGATCCGGAAAACAAGGCTGCAAAATATTACGTTCATTTAATCCAAGAATCTCGGACCGAAGCCGAGCGCAGGCGTGCTAAGTTTGGACTCTGGTATCCCACGATCCCACCTCGACCTGCGGAGTCGCCCTCGAATCACCCTGGTAGCACGGTGAAGGAGAGCGAAAGGAACTCAGCAAGTGACAGCACCATTCCCCCATCTGCCTCTCGCCGTGTGCAAGTCCCGGTTCTGGGCAATCTGCCGTTTCTGGGACCGGGGCGAAAGGTAATTCAGGCCAAGTTGAATCGGATCGTCTTGCCGGAGACCGGATTCGACAACGTACGGCTGCTGGAGGCAATTCAATGGCTTTCGAAGGAATCGACCGATCGGGACCCGGACGGAACAGGGCTGAATTTTCTCGTTAACCCAAACGTGATCCGAGCGGGCCCAGAGGCGATGATCGATCCGGCCACAGGCAATTGGGCTACTCTCCCCCAGCCTGAACCACTGGACATGAAGACGGTCAGGGTGCGCATCATTCCACCTTTGAAGAATCTCCGGCTGAGCGATGCACTCGAGGCAATCGTCAAAAGCGCCGATAAGCCGATCCGATACTCGGTTGAGGAATACGCCGTCGTCTTTTCGCAGAAACTTCCCGAAGCCAAACAGCTCGAAACACGGTTCTTCAGGATCGACCCTCCAACCTTTATTGCGCAGGAGGCGCTGAAGAATTACGGCCCGCTCCAGCAATCGCTGAGTTTCCCGGAACTAATCTGCTCCTTCCTCAGCGCAGCCGGTGTGGATATCAAGGCACCAAATACGTTTTACTACAAAGACCGCACCGGCGTCTTAATGGTTCGGGCCACACCTGAAGAACTCGAGCGCGTTCAAAAAGCTATCGATCCCTTCAACGTCGTGCCGCAGAACAAATCCCGCGCAACGCTTCGCGCAAATACTTCGACCGGCGACCGAACTGCCAACGCGGATGCAGACAAGAATTCCGGCGACGCCGCGGAATCAGCAGCCTGGGCAAGGACGTACGTCTGCGGGGGATTCCGTCTGAAGCTGGACGCGGACGGCACCTATCTGGCCTCTTTGGTTGAAGACGGTGTTCGTCGAACTGAACGTGGCATCTGGAAGAAACGCGGGCAGGAGTTCGTTTTGGAGCGCCAAGCCGGAGATCTTGAGTACGCGATCCGGCGATTGCGCGTGGACGACAGGCAACCCACGCATCTGCTATGGGTGCCCGAGGTGATCAATCCATCCGGGGCGATTGAGTATTTTTCATTCAAGCCCGAGGACAAAGCGCCATCGACTTCGGATGGCAAGAGGCTCGGCTTTGATTGGTTTCTGGGAAATACGCTAATGAGCAACGGCCGGACGAGTTCCCAAGGCGGCATCGCTGCGTCACAGGAGGACAAAACGAAGCCCGTCAGTTCGCCAACGCCGTTGGAAACCCGCACTTTCCGAGTCGATCCTAATCGATTCCTGGAGAACCTCCGAAAGCAAATGGCCGGCGACGTTTCGACCAATGTTGTGGAGTCGGTCCGACGGTTTTTTGAAGGCGCAGGCGTAAATGTTTTTCCGCCGAACACCATTTACTACGACGACCGGACGGGGCTGCTGATGGTCAGAGCCACCGCCAAGGAATTGGATATCGTCCAGAACGCTCTCGGATTGCTCAACTATTCTCCGCGCCAGGTAACCATTGAGGCGAAGTTCGTGGAAGTCGGCCATGAGGATGCCAGGAAACTAGGTCTTGACTCGCTATTCGATAACGGCCCGGGCATCGGCCGGAACAGGGCACCGGCAAAAGTGCCGGACAGTCCTAAGAACACCATTGCGGTCCTCACGGCCCACCAGGCCAAAGTCGTCTTCAAGGTTGTGGACCAAAGAGACGGTGTCGCCATTCTCTCTGCTCCGAAAGTGACGACGCTTTCGGGACGGCAGGCGCAAATCTCTATCACTCAGACGACCGAGGTAAGTGAGAACCAGGTTCCGAACGGTCCGGTATTGGAAATCCTGCCACTGGTTGCCGAAGATGGCATTACGCTCAGTGTCGATGCTTCCGCGACGATCACCGACATATTGGCGGAACGCCACGTGCGCACCAGGAAACTCCAAGGGAAAGCCGCGGTTTATGATGGCCAGACGCTCGTCCTCGGCGGCACCACTGCAACAGTGATTGCCAGGGAGTCGAACGGCCAGTCAGTAACCAACGCGATTCCTGAAGATACCGGCAAGCGGCTGTTCGTCTTCATCACGCCGACGATCATCGACCCAGCCGGCAATCCAATCCATGCGCCGGGCCAGGAACCGTTCGATACGAACGTAACTCCGTCGCAGCCGCGCCGCTAACCGGCACGATTCAGTTAAGGAATTGGACCGCCCTCACCCGCCTCCGGCCACACCCCCCATTCGGGAGAGGGATGGGGTGAGCTCCCAGTGAATCGTTCCGCATAGCGGAACATTTCAAGAAGAACTGCATCGAAGTCTCGTTTCAGTTGTGTTGGAAGATTCGTGCTACAGTCATGACAGAAGTCACGCACGGACGAACAAAGATTTGGAGTGCGGTGACTTGTCACCGCTTTTGTTCTTTGCCGACTCGTCGGCAAAGCAGAGCCGCGTTCAGCGGCGCGGAGAATATGCCCACGTCGGTTCGACGGCGACAAGTCGCCTGCTCCCGCGAAGCGGGACGGCGAGAAC
>JGI10216J12902_100704680_pt1 | contig 10197 bp, 1 predicted proteins | sample KanNatreferecore_FD_12902 | JGI IMG/M metagenome (IMG submission 12902)
CCGCCAGTGGACCACCCACCCAGCAGGTATGGACCGTCTGGCTTGGCCGTTCGCAGAACCTGCACGTAGCTCGACGCCGTCGCCTCGAGTTCTCTTCCCTCAAACTCGCGCTGTGTTCCTTCGAAGGCGTAAAAAGGGCGTTCCGTTCCGAGCGCGCGGGCCAAAGTAAAATAGGCGGCGATGCTGCCGCCCGCCGGGTGTACAAAGAACCGCGGCGGTAACGTTCCCTGCGGCTGCATTACGATGAGCGGCGCGGATGCAGACGCATCTACTTCGCGACGCAGCAGCAACGCCATCGCTTCAATAGTCGGCACCCGCAAAACCGCCGCCACTTCCAGCTTCTTTCCAAAGATTCGTTCCACACGGGCCAGCAACGATAAGAGCAACAGTGAATGCCCGCCCAAGTCGAAGAAGTCATCGCGCACGCCCGGCTTTACGTGCAGCAACTCTTCCCAGATGTGGACCAGTTGTGTTTCCAGCAGGTCACGTGGACCAATGCTTTCCTCGTCTCGCGGCTTGCTGATTTTTAACTCGGGCACTCGTCGTAACTCGGGCGCGGTCAACATCGGCAGCGCTCCGATTCGTCGACCGGGAGCGGCAACCACACCGGCGAGCAAGACTTTAAAGTGCGCGGCCATTCGTTCGATCGTTGACGCGTCAAACAGATCAGTGTTGTAAACGAAATTCGCATGGAGTTGCCCGCGGAATTCGGTGACGTCGAGAATGAGATCAAACTGTGCGCGTGTTGTCTTTACATCAACGGAACTGATGTCGATCCCGAGCGACTGTGAAGCAGCCTCCGGCATGTTCTGGAGAGCAAACAACACCTGAAACAGCGGATTACGGCTGCGATCCCTGATTGGACTCAACTCCTCCACCAACATCTCGAACGGCAAATCCTGATGCGCAAAAGCTCCGAGCGAAACCTCACGCACCTGCGCCAGCAATTCACGGAATGCCGGATCGCCCGCAAGGTCCGCGCGCAATGCCAGCGTGTTGACAAAGAAGCCGATCAGAGATTCGAGCTCCTGGCGATGGCGGTTCGCGACCGGAGTTCCAATCACGATGTCAGTGTCACCCGTGTACCGGTAAAGCAGCACATAAAAAGCGGCGAGGAGTGTCATAAAAAGAGTCGCATCTTCACGGCGACTCAATTCCGCCAAACGCGTCGATAGCTCACGCGAAAGCGCGAACGATGCGCGCTCGCCGTTGAAGCTTTGCACCGCGGGCCGTGGCCGATCTGCCGGTAGGTCCAGCGACGCTGGCGCTCCAGCCAGATGTCCGCGCCAGTACTCGAGCTGTTGGTCCAACACTTCGCCACGCAGCCACTCGCGCTGCCACACGGCAAAGTCAGCGTACTGGATCGACAATTCCGGCAACGGCGAGGGCCGGCCGGCTACAGCAGCTTCGTAAAGCGCGGCCAATTCGTTCAGCAGGATCGTTTGCGACCAGCCGTCGCTGATGATGTGATGCATCGTCACCAGAAGCACGTGTTTTTTAGCACCAAGTCGCATCAACATGGCACGGACGAGTGGACCACGAACGAGATCGAACGGCCGTTGCGCCTCTTCGCTCGCCAACACTTCGGCTTCTAATTCGCCATCCGGGAGTGAACTCAAGTCCTTAACGATCAGCGGCAGGTCTCCGCTGCCGGCGATCAATTGCACCGGTTCCTGGTCCAACACGTCGAACGTGGTGCGCAGGATCTCATGCCGCCGGACGACTTCGTCGAGCGACCATTGCAAGGCCTCCACTTCGAGAGCGCCTGATAGACGGAAGGCAAGCGGCATGTTGTAAGCCGAGCTCGACGGATCCACCTCATGCAGAAACCACAAACGCTGCTGGGGAAACGAAAGTGGAAATACGAAGACTTCGTCAGATGAAACAGCGGACGTCATTGATTGGATCTCGCGGGTCGCACCAAACGTCGCGCTTCTCGATCCACGCGAACAATCCTCGGCATCTCGGTTGGCGCGCTGTTGCTCTGTGATTGTTCAATTACGAGCGCAAGCGCGGCGATGGTTGGTTGTTGGAACACCTGGCGCAACGGAAGTTCCACCTTGAACAGGTCACGCACGCGTGAGATGAGCTGCGTCGTAAGCAGCGAGTGACCGCCAAGATCGAAGAAGTTGTCGTGGATGCCGACCTGCGGCAATCCAAGCAAGTCGGCCCACGCGCCGGCGAGCAACTTTTCGACGTCCGTGCGCGGAGCAACAAAAGCTTCAGGCAGATCCGGCCTGACAGCTTTTGGCGCCGGCAGCGCGCGCCGATCGATCTTGCCATTGGGCAACAAAGGCAACTCGTCGAGAATGACGAACGACGATGGGACCATGTGTTCCGGCAACCGCGCTCTCAGGAAGTTTCGTAACTGTGGTCCAAGCTGTCGCGCCTGTCGTCCAAGCAGCGGATGGTTCACGTAGTCGTCCAGCGACTTCGCCGCGTTGAGTTCGCAAGGGAAATCAACCGCTCGTGAATTTTGTGTGAAGGCTGCGTCGAAGCTTCCATCCGCGCCGTGTCTGGCCCAACTCAGGTGGACTTGATACGACAACTCATCCGCTAACCGGTACAAGTCTTCAGGATCGATGCCTTCGCCGAGTCTGGCGTTTGCGATGTTTGTGAAGGCGAGTGGCTGATCGTGAAGTCTGCTGCGCAGTTCGGTCAGGTCGTAACGCTCCTCACGCCAATCGATCCACGACAAATCTTTCGCAGTCTCGACCTCTTGACCGCCGACGCGGATCATCACTTGATAGCGAAACCGCGTTAGCTCGTTATGAAAGCGCCCGCGTTTAGGTTCAACTTCAACGCGGCTAATCCTCGGCAAGTGCTGCCTGAGTGCCGTGAAGAAAGCCGGATCGATGAGTAACTCTTCCTCCTGGTCCATACGCCGCTGGACGCGCTGCCGCAACTGCTCCGGCGAGAGTCCCGCCTCAGCTTTGTGCTGCTCGACTGACTCGTGCAGAGTTCTCAGCAACGGCAAGCTGCGCACGTCGCCAATCGCGATAAATCCTCCGGGCGCGACCGCCTCAACCGCGCCGCGCAGAACGCGCATGAGATAGTCAACTCCGGGAAAGTACTGCACCACCGAGTTGATGATCACCGCGTCGAACGACGCCGGTTCAACGTTAGCGAACTCGTCCGCGTTCTGTTCGAACAGCGAGACCTGCGGTAACGCGTTATCCGACAACTGGCCGCGAATGTAATTCAGCGCGGCCGGTGAAAAATCCGTGCCCACGTAATGTTCGCAATGCGGCGCGATACGGAACAACAACAACCCGGTGCCGCATCCGATCTCCAATACCCGGCGCGGTCGTTGGGCAACGATACGCTGGACCGCGTCGTCTACCCATTCCTGCATCTGCTCCGCGGGGATCGGCTCGCCCGTGTAACTACTGTTCCAGCCGCTGATGTTGAAAGCCGGATCCTGGACCACGTCGTTCTGATTAAAAACCTCGTCGTCGTGGACCGTGCGCCACTGCGCGAGTTGTTCGGCTTCAAGCTCACTTGAGTCAGAAACTTCGTCACGCTTAGGCGTTACGTAAGCAATCAAACTCTGATTACCTGCTGACTCACGTAACACCACGACAGCTTGCCCCACTACAGGCGCGGAGTTCAGAAGCGTCTCGATCTCGCTGAGCTCGACGCGATAGCCACGCAGCTTGATCTGCTCGTCCGCACGTCCAATGAATTCGATATTGCGATCCGTGCGGTAACGGGCTAAATCGCCCGTTCGGTACAGCCGCGATCCCGGCGCACGGCTGAAGGGATTCGGAATGAACCGCTCGGCGGTCAGATCAGGACAGTCGTGATAACCACGCGCCAAACTCTCGCCCGCCAGGTACAACTCACCGACGAGACCAACCGGCACGGGGCACAGCTTTCGGTCGAGTATGTAGACTTGAGTGTTCGCGATCGGCAGGCCAATGGGTAAAGACTCTGTGCCACTCCCGTGGTCCACCTTGTAACGATACAACGTGGAAGTTATCGCAGCTTCACTGACTCCGTATGCATTCAGTAAATTGCTATTCGCCGTCGCCAACCTGGACCAAAGCGCCACGCCTTCGGCAAATACTTTCTCACTGCCGGCAATCGTGAGACGCACGCACTCGGGCAACTTCACACCTTTGCGCTCTAAACCCTCCAACCACTCCTGCCAGAATCGTGCGGGCAGGTTCAGCACGCTTACTCGCTCCTGCTCGATAAATTGCCGCAGCGACGTTGGCTCCAGCACGCGTTCACGTTGAAGCACGATGGCCGCTCCGGCGAGCAAAGTGGGGAAGATCTCTTCAGCCGCCACATCAAAACTCAACGAAGCAAACTGAAGCACGCGATCAGATGACGTCAGCTCGTACTCCTGTGTCACCGCAAAGCAGTGGTTTGATAAAGCACGGTGAGTGATAACGACGCCTTTTGGCGTTCCCGTCGATCCGGATGTGTAGATCACATAGGCCGCATTATCGAGACTTGCCCGTCGAACAGGGTTTTCCGCCGAGGTCGACATTGAATCGCTCACGCTGTCGCGCGTCAGTATCAAGGCCGCGCCGGCGTCTTCCGTCATGAACGCCAGTCGCGTTTGTGGATACGAAGGATCGAGCGGAACGTAAGCGCCGCCGGCTTTTAGAATGCCGAGTAACGTGACGACCATCTCCACCGAACGTTCAAGCGACACCGCAACCGGAACTTCTGGTCCAACACCGGCGGAGATCAGGTGATGGGCCAACTGGTTCGCGCGCCGGTTAAGTTCCGCAAACGTCACAGTCTCCCCATCGCAAACCACCGCGATCGCTTCGGGCGTACGAACAACCTGTGTTTCAAACAACTCGACGACAGATTGCGACGGAAACGCTTTTGCAGTTTGATTCCAGTCGATCTCCAACTGGCGACGTTCGGCATCATCAATGAGCGACAATTCACTCAGACGTTGCTCGGGCGCCGCCGCAATACTCTCCAGCAAAATCTCCCAGCGCTTAAGCAGTTGGTGGATCGTCTCCGCTTCGAACAGGTCCGTGCTGTACTCCGCCGTAACCCCAAGCACGCCATCGCTTTCGACGACGTCGATACTCAGATCGAACTGGCTGGCGACGCCCGCAACACCGACCGGACTCAACGTTAAACCCGGTAGCGGCAGTTCCTCCTTGGGTGTGTTCTCCAGTTGAAACATCACCTGAAAAAGTGGGTTGCGGCTGAGGCTGCGTTCCGGCTGCAGGTCTTCGACAAGCACTTCAAAAGGCAGATCCTGATGCGCGTAAGCTTCGAACGTCACTTTGCGCACGCGCGCCAGGAGCTCGGGGAAACATGGATCGCCGGAAAGGTCGGTACGCAGGACCAGTGTGTTGACGAAGAAGCCGATCAGGTTTTCGGTCTCGATGTTGTTGCGATTCGCTATCGGCGCGCCTATGACGATCTCATCCTGACCCGTGTACCGATACAGCAGCGTTTTGAAAGCCGCGAGCAACAGCATAAAGAGCGTCACGCCTTCGCGCCGGCAGACGCTGCTGAGAGCTTCACTCAAAGCTGACGGCAAGATCGTAGTCAGAGTCGCGCCGTGAAAGCTCTGCACTTCAGGACGCGGCCGGTCGGTTGGGAGATCGAGCACGGGGAGATCGCCGGCGAGTTGTCGTCGCCAATAAGCGAGGTGCTGGTCCAACACGTCGCCGGCCATCCAGTTGCGCCGCCATTGCGCGAAGTCGGCGTATTGCACCGGCAACTCTTCGAGTGGCGATTCAGCGCCCTCGCTAAAAGCCTGGTACAGCTTGCCCACCTCACGCACCAGCACGCCCTGCGACCAGCCGTCGGAAACGATGTGATGAACAGTCAATAAGAGTACGTGTTCCTCTGGTCCAAGCCGCACGAGGCTCGCACGCAAGAGTGGTGGACGAGTCAAATCGAAAGGCTTGCGCGCCTCTTCCGCCGCCAGCTCCAACATGCGCGGCTCCCGCTCACTCTCAGCCAATTCACTGAGATCAAGCAGATCGATCGCCAGATTCGGCGGTGGACCAACCACCTGCGACGCCTGACCATCGACCATGCAGTAGTACGTGCGCAGGATCTCGTGCCGCCGCACGACTTCGTTGAGCGTGCGTCCAAGCGCATCGCGATCAAGCAGACCACGGAGACGAACCGCCGTGGGGATGTTGTAGGCGGACGTGCTCGGCTCCAACTGGTAAAGGAACCAGAGACGTTGTTGTGAGAACGACAACGCCAGATGGCCGTCGCGAGATACGGGCACGATCGGCGGCGCGGGCAAATCGCTTGCGGCGCCCAAAGCTGCTTCGACTGCGGCGGCTTGTTGGGCCAGCGTCGCCGACTCGAAGAACAGTTTCAAAGGCAGTTCCATGCCGAAGTGCGCCTGCGCGCGAGAAACAAGCCGCGTCACCAGCAACGAATGGCCGCCGAGTTCGAAGAAGTTATCGCTTCCGTTAACGTGGTCCACCTTCAATACATCGGCCCAGATGCCTGCGAGCAACTCTTCGACCGGCGTTCGCAGCGTCGCCGGAGCCGGCTTTGACGGCGTTTGAATCTCTTCGCGCGCGATCAATGCACGCCGATCAACTTTGCCGTTCGGAGTCAACGGCAGTTCATCAAGCATGACGACGGCCGAAGGGATCATGTAATCGGGCAAGACTGCGCGCAGAGTTTTCTGAAGCTTGTCCGAGACCACGTCGCCCACGAGGTATGCAATGAGACGCTTGTCGCCGGCGCCGTAGTCGCGAACAGCGACCGCCGCCTGCTGCACTCCGGGCGCCCGGGTGAGGACCGCTTCAATTTCGCCCAGCTCTATTCGATAGCCTCGGATCTTGACCTGCTCGTCGGCTCGTCCGAGAAACTCGATGTTGCCGCCGGCGAGATACCGGGCGCGGTCGCCGGTGCGATAGAGTCGCGCTCCCGGTTTCGTGCTGAATGGATGCGGAATGAATTGCTCGGCCGTGATTTCCGGCCGTCCGTGATAACCACGCGCCAGGCCATCGCCGCTCGCATACAACTCGCCAACGAAACCGGGCGGCGACAATTGCAGTTGCTGGTCCAGGATGAAAACCTGCGTGCTTCCGATTGGACGCCCAATTGGGACGGTGTTCGCAAAGTCCGTCTGATGATCCATCGCGTAGCAACAGGTAAACGTCGTGTTCTCGGTTGGACCATAACCATTGATCAGCTTGCACGAGGGAACTGCGGTCACAAATCGCGTTACGTGTGACGGCGAAAGAACGTCGCCGCCGGCGAGCAGCTGTCTCAGCCCGCCAAGAGCTTCGAGCTGCTCGTCGACCATCTGATGAAATAGACCTGCCGTTAACCAAAGCGTCGTGACGCGATGGTCCAACAGCGCCTGGCCGAGATCCGACAGCGAGGCCACGCCGGGCGGCATGAGCACGAGTTGCGCGCCGTTGAGCAGACTTCCCCAGATCTCAAACGTTGATGCATCGAAGGCGAGCGGTGCGAACTGGAGGAACGTCTCGTCAGGACTGAAGCTGGCGTAGTTGTTGCCGTGGACCAGCCTCACCACTCCACGATGCGGCACGGCGACGCCCTTCGGAGTTCCCGTTGAGCCTGACGTGTAGACGATGTAAGCAAGTTGATCCGGCGTGATCTGTTGAGTGGGGTTCTCGTCGCTGTTGGCGGCGATCAGCGGCCAGTCGGAATCGAGCAGGATCACCGGCGCTCGATGCGCGGGCAGTTCGTCCTGGAGGTCCGAAACACTGAGCACCAACTGCACACCCGCGTCCTCGAGTATCCACAACAGTCGCTCATCGGGATACGACGGATCGAGAGGAACGTAAGCGGCGCCCGCCTTGAGCACGCCAAGGACGGCGACAATCATGTCGAGCGAGCGTTCGCAGTGGATGCCGACGCGTGTTTCTTCCCCGGCGCCGTAAGTGATCAGATGATGGGCCAACTGGTTGGCGCGGCGATTCAATTCCTCGTAAGTCACCCGCTCAGATCGCGAAACGAGCGCGATCTTTTCCGGCATGCGGCTGGCCCATGTTTCGAACAGCTCGGGAATACAACTCTCGTTCACTGACGAACGGGACGTTCCGCTCCATGACAGCAACTGCTCTCGTTCGACACTCGTGAGCAAATTAATCTGCGACAACCGCTGTTCAGCGTCGACAACGACTGCCTCCAAAAGCATTCGATAACGATCGGCAAACTGACGAACAGTCGCTTCAGTAAAAAGATTCGTGCTGTAGACAAGCGCTCCAAGGATTCCTTCGGGCGTCGACGTGAGGTGTAGTTCCAGATCGAAGCGCGTGGTGTCTGCCGTGAACTCGTGCGGCTGCAACGTGAGTCCCGGCAACGTGAGCGCGGACGGCGGCGCGCTTTGAAGATCGAAAACGATTTGAAAGATCGGGTTGCGGCTCAAGTCTCTGACCGGTTGCAACTCCTCCACGAGCAACTCGAAAGGCAGATCCTGGTGCGCGTATGCACCCAGCGCGACTTCACGCACTCGCTGTAATAAGTCACGAAACGTTGGATCCCCCGAAAGATCGGTGCGCAGCGCCAACGTGTTGACAAAGAACCCGATCAAACCTTCGAGCTCTTCGCGATTGCGATTTGCCACCGGCGTTCCGATCACGACGTCAGTCTGGCCCGTGTAACGCCAGAGCAATGCCTTGAACGCGGCCAGCAACGTCATGAACAAGGTCGTTCCTTCGCGCCGGCTCAAAGCATTGAGCGACTCCGCCAGTTCCGCCGAAAGCTCAAACAGAAACGTCGAGCCGCGATAATCCAACCGCGGCGGTCGCGCGCGGTCTTCCGGAAGGTCTACTGAAGGCGGCGCTCCGGTCATGACTTTTCGCCAATACGCGAGCTGCCGGTCCAACTCCTCCCCCTGCAACCAACCTCGTTGCCAGTGGGCAAAGTCGGCGTACTGAATCGCGAGCTCCGGAAGTTCATTCCCAGCGTAAAGCGCGCCAAGTTCAGTCTTCAACACACCCTGCGACCAGCCGTCACTGACGATGTGATGCATGGTCAGGACCAGCACATGCTCTTCGCTACGCAAGCGCAACAGCAGCGCGCGAATCAATGGACCATGAATCAGATCGAATGGACGTTGCGCTTCTTCACGCGAGAGCCGCATTGCTTCCGCATCGCGTGCGTCGTTTGGGAGGTCAATCAAATCGATTACGGGAATAGATAACTCGAGAGCGAGTGAGACGACTTGCACCTGCTGATCGGCGACAGAGCTGAACGTCGTGCGCAGACTCTCGTGACGCCGGACGATCTCGTTCAAACTCCGGGTCAGTACCGTTACGTCAAGACTGCCGACAAGACGCACGGCGGCGGGCATGTTGTAAGCCACCAACCCCGGTTCCAGTTGGTCCAGAAACCAGAGCCGTTGCTGCGCGAACGAAAGCGGCACTGGTCCACTGCGCGGAGCCGGGCGAATGGATTCAGCTTCAACTGATCGACCCGCGAGTCGTTTCTCGAGCAACGCGCGCTTGGCCGCCGACAGTCGATCACGACCTTTGTCCTGCGTTTCAGAGCTCATTCTGCAAAAGTCTCTCGGCCTCTTCTTCGCTGAGATCGTCCAGTTGCGCGATCAACAGATCCTCGACCACCTGGGCCAACTCGAAAACAGTCGGTTTCCAAAACAGTTCGCGCAGTTGCAACTCGATGCCGAACGTCCGGCGCACACGTGAGACGAGGCGCGTCGCGAGTATCGAATCGCCGCCGAGTTCGAAAAAGTCGTCGTGAATACCGACTCGATCGAGGCCCAGAACGTTCATCCACATCTCAACCAGCCTCGCCTGCGTCGGGTTTTCGGGCGGCGCAAATTCGCGGCGCAGTTCCGGCCGCGACGAATCTGGAACCGGCAGCGCGCGACGGTCAACTTTGCCGTTCGGCAACAACGGCAAAGATTCCAGAGTGATGAACAACGACGGGATCATGTATTCCGGCAGACGTTGAATGAGAAACGATCGCCACTCACTCGCGGTCGGCAACTGGTCGCCAACAACGTAAGCAACCAGGCGTTGTTCGCCCCGTAGCTCGCGCGCAACCACCACGGCGGCGCGCACCGAATCGTGCCGCAACAACGCTGCTTCAACTTCGCCGAGCTCGATACGAAACCCTCGCACCTTGACCTGATGGTCCATGCGTCCGCTGAATTCCAGCGTGCCATCATCGCGGTAGCGAACGAGGTCGCCGGTGCGATACAGGCGCGCTCCCCGTTCGCGTCCGAACGGATCCGGCACAAACTGT
>JGI10216J12902_101787716_pt1 | contig 10197 bp, 2 predicted proteins | sample KanNatreferecore_FD_12902 | JGI IMG/M metagenome (IMG submission 12902)
GCCTGCCGCGTCGAGACGGTCGCCGCCGTCGTGTACTGCGGGAAGATCGGGCTCGTGTTCTGTGCCATCTCCGCCGGCGTGAACGCGATCACCGATGCCGCCCACTCGAGAAACATCTGGTTGCTCTGCGCAGCGTTCTGGAAGGCGCCGCGGTAGTCGACCACGACGTCTGTCGGCCCGACTGTGAGCGAGTCGATGTGTCCGGAGAGGGCGTTGAGGGGCACGGGGCCCGAGTTCGAGCCGAGCTCCCAGCCCCGCGTGCCGAGCCCGATGTAGTGCATCCCCGGCGGGATCGCGCCGGCCAGGTTGCGCGAGATCGTGCACTGCCCGGCGCCGCCGCAGCTCCCGTTGACGTCGGTGAACCGAGCCACCTTCGGATTGGTGAGAACGACGACGAGCGTGACTTCGTACCAGTACGGCTGCCCGCTCGCCGTGGCCAGGTTGGCCGCCACACCGAGCTCGAGCTGGCCCGCCACCGGATCGTACTGGTACTTCTCGACCGTCACCGAGACACGCGCAAGCTTGTCCACGCTCTGCCTGGCGGCGATCGTGAAGCCGCAGATGAACACCTCGGCGATCGGGTAGCCGCGCGGCACGCGAACAAAGCCGCGGAACGAGCCGCCGACCGCGCGAGCGCGGTACGTGAAGTACGCGATCACCGTCTTCCTGGACGAGCTGCGGAACGTCCTCGTCCGGACCGGCCTTCCGACTACCGCCACGATTCCCACCTCCTCATTCGAGGCCACCGCCCTCGATGTGAGCGGGGGCATGCTCTGCACTGACGTTCACCGGCGTCGCCCGTCTGTCGTCTGCGGCCAGGGACGCACCGCTACGCCGGATCGCGACGATCTTCCGCTCGCGGTCGATCGTCAAGAGGTTGAAGTGCAACCACGTCGGTCGTGGGCTCAGAAACGGCTGCCACCGGTCGTCGTCGTCCAGGCCGAAGAGGTCGCTCTCCCTGACCGAGATCCGATCAGGGAGGGCGTAGTCGACCGTTGCATCGGCGACGAACGAGACCGTGGCGGGTACCTCGCAGCCGAGCTCGTCGACCAGCCGGCGCCGTGCGACCTCCCATGCTTCTGCCGAGGTCATGGACCCCCCACTACCCCGATCTCGCCGGTGACGATGTAGCGGTTGAAGAGATCGACTTGCTCGGGCGTTCGCAGAACTATCTCGCTGCTGCCCGGAAGACGGCTGTTGAATCCTGAGTACGCACGTTCGTTCGGGGCCAGGAGACGCTCGAACTCAGATCGCGGAACCCTCGACTCGATGATCCCGGGGTCGCGCATCATATCCACGCGCCCGGGGCCGATCGCATCCTGCGCGGCAGCGAGATCGCGCGTCGCCCAGGTCGGGGTTCGGGTCGGGTCGAGGCCCTCGCGCGCGATCGTGGTCGCGTCGTTGATGCTGCCGTGGTAGATGGAGACGGTCTCCTCGGCCTTCTGCGCGGCACCCGCTTCGTTCAGCGCGCTCGCGCTGGACGCCTCGTTCAGCAGGCTTGCGTTGGGTGCAGTCGCCGCCCAGGCGCGGAATCCCGCCGACTCCGCCATCGTCGCCCGGAACATCGCCACTCCGCGCAGTACGACTCCGCCCAACGCGAGGAGGTTCTGAACCCCCTCCTCACGGACGGTCTGGAACGTGAGGTTGCCGTCGGCGAGACCCTTCGTCGTGTTCTGACCGAGCCCGTTTGCGTACCCGGCTGCAAGGCTCGCGTTCCGGATGATCTTTGCCGCCCGCTCGTCTGGCGGGGTCGTGTCCGGGTGGAGGTAGAGCTGGAGCCCGCGAACGAGCATCGAGACGCCCTCGAGCGTGAACGGGTTCTGCTGGAAGCGCGCGAGCTCCTCTGGCGTGACTACAGTCAGCACGTCGGCCTGGACGCGAGGATCGAGCACTGCCCGCTTCGGCTGGTGCCCGTCGGCGTCGACGTTCACGATCGGGTCGTTGAAGACGTAGGCGTACCGGTTCGGCGCCTGCGAACCGCCGTCGTCGGGAATGACGGTGTCCGGCGAGATGAAGCGGCCGAGCTGTGGGTCGTAGTCGCGCTCGCCGACGTGCAGCACGCCGTTGTCCGGGTCGCCTCGGTAGCCGGCGAAGCCGCGCTCCCCCAGAGGAGCGGCCAGCGACACGCCGAACGCCCTGTACTCGTTGGTCCCGGTGACCGCCCCGGCCTGATCGGTGAGGACCCGCGTGGAGCCGGCGAGATCGCCGTGATACCAGGTCACGCCGGCCGCGTCCCGCGTGGCGATCAGCAGGCCGTCAGCCCAGTAGTACTTCGTCGGGCCGGCGGTCGTGCTGGGGACGTCGAGCAGCTGACCGTAGTAGCGAGTCGTGCCGGTGCCCCGTTCGCGGGATACCCGGAGGCCGCTCCAGTCGTAGCCGTAGTGCGTGAGCGTTCCGTTGAAGTCGGACAGCCACTCCGGCCGATGGTCGTACGTCCAGTCGATGCCCTTCGACTTACCCGTCGCCGTATCGAGGACGGACGAGAGGTCGCCGTTGGCGTCGTACCCGAGCGTGAGCGGCCCCGCCTGCCTCGGTGCGTGCGGCGTGCAAGCCTTCGGCCAGCTGCCGAGGCACGCATTCGGCCCCTGGACGGGATAGGTGTACGTGCCGACGCTCGAGCTGGAGAGCATGTTCCCCGCGTCGTCGTAGTGGAAGGTCTCCGCGTGGGGCCCCTTCACGCCGGTCAGGCGGTCGAGGCCGTCGTAGCCGTAGGTGACGCTTCCGCCTGGTGACGAGGCCGAGGTCACGAGGCCGTCCGGCGCATGCCCGTACCCGAGGTGCAGCAGCGACTGCCCGCCGTGGCTCAGCGTCAGGTGGTCGAGCCACCGACGAGGGTTCGCGTAGCTGAGGCCGGCGACGACACCGTTCGCATACGCGATCCGCGTCTTCCGGCCGGCGGCGTCGTAGCTGAACCGGTCGACGTAGCCCGGGACCTTCGACAGACGGCCGGCCGGGTCGTACTCGTAGGTGACGACCTCGCCGTCCGGATAGGTGATTTGGCGCCGCCGGCCGACGTTGTCGTATGCGAACCCGAAGCTCTTCGCGTTGCCCGAGATGCACTTCGTCCAGCCGACGATCTGCCCGGCGGCGTCGTAGTCGAAGCTGTCCGCCCGTGTCTGGGCGCAGCCGGCCGCCGACGGATCCGACACGGACGTCAGCCGCCCGACGCCGGCACCGTGACCGGGCTCGTCGTAGTTCCAGACGACCTGCTCGCCGTTGGGGAACGTCTTGGTCTTCTCGCGGTCGAGCGCGTCGTAGGTGAAACGGATCGTGCTGCCCTTCGCGTCGGTCACCGTCTCGAGGTTGCCGCCGAGGTCGTAGGTGTAGGTGCGCCGCCCCAGGTCAGGATCCTCGATCTTGCGGAGGCGCCCGAGCAGATCCCAGCTCCAGGTCGTGACGTTCCCGTTGGGATCGGTCATCGTCAGCGGCTGGTCGGCGGCGTCGTAGGCCGTCGTCGTGCTGGCGTCGATCTGCGGGGCAGTGTTGCGCACGCGGACGACCCTGCCGTCCGCGTCGACGTAGGTCGTCCGTGTGTGCTTGCGCTCATCCGTAACCGTCGACGAAGCGGTCTTGCCGTCGCTGCCGTAGCCGAAGGAGATGTATGTCCCGTCGGGATGGGTCTGGCGCGTGACCCGCCCGGCACCGTCGTACTCGAAGGTCTCGTAGCCATGCCTGGTCGAGCCCGGCCGGAACCACTCCGACTGCCGGTACGGCGCGTCGGTGGCATCGGCATACGTCGTGAGCTGGACGAACGTCTTCCGTGGCCCGTCGCCCTTCTTGACGACCCGGTACGCACGCCCGAGCCCGTCGAAGTACCGGTCGCTCCAGAGCCCGTCGGCGCTCCCGTCCTCGATCTTCTCGTGGACGCGCTGCCGGGTCGGCTCACCCCAGTCGAGATACGTCTCCTCGACGACCTTGCCGTCCGGATACTCGGCGCGGGTGATTCGACCGAGCTCGTCGTACTGGAAGCTCGTCGCCTTCTGGTTCGCGTCCGTGAGCTTCTCGATCACACCAAGGGCGGGGTTCCACCGGGCCTGGAGGCATTGCGAGAGCGCGTTGCAGACGGACTCGGGGTAGAGATGGAACGTCGAGTCGTAGAAGGCGGCGGCTCCGAAGTGCCGCGGGCCCATCGCCGCTGCAGCGTTGCCGTACGAGTCGTCCGCCCGCGTCGAGCGCACGAACAGGCCGAGGTCGTCGACGGCCTGGACACCGGTCAGCTGGCCCTTCGTCGGTGTCCCGGGGCAGCTCGAGGTGTCGCTGCCGTTCGCGCCGTCGTAGCAGAAGAAGGTCGACCGGCGCATCGTCGTGGCGGGCTGCACGCCCTCGAACACGCCCTGCCAGGCCGGAAGCCCGACCAGCCAGGGGCCGACCGAGGGATGGAACGTGACGATCGTCGTGCGGTCGTCGCTCTTCGTGCCTGGGTCGCCCTCGTCGAGGAAGTCGACGACGTTGCCGAACTCGTCGTACACGTAGCTCGTCACCGAGTTCAGTGCCGTCGTCGGGCCACCGTACTGGAGGTGGCGGTGCGACGAGAGCAGGCACGAATAGGGAGGGCCCGATCCCGGAGGCGCGTACGTGAGGACGTCTCGGCCGGCCGTGAAGCCGCCGGCGAGATCGCGAGAGCCCTGGTCCTGAAGCTGCGTTCCGCATTTCTCGGTCTCGAGGTAACGGCGGTAGCTCCGCGACTCGGCCCGCGCGAGCGTCCCGGGGCGGCGCGTCGTCACGTCCGTCCAGCCGAGCATCGACCGGGTCGAGCGTGACCAGCGCGCGCAGCCGTAGCCGTAGTGCGTCTCGTCGGCTGCGCTCGTGCGGCCATCGCGCACGGTCTCGGAGGCGACCAGCTGGAACACCACGCCGGCGGGCACGCCGCACGCGTACGCCGGCTGGCTCTCGACGAAGCGTGAGGACGGCGTGTAGTTGACCGCGGTCGTCGCTCCAAACTCGCTCGTCACGCGCGTCAGCAGCTCCGCAGGAGCGTCCGACCCCAGCGTCGAGACGCGCAGGTGCGGCGCGCCGCTCTGACCCGGGAGCGGGCGGTCGACGCGGATGAGATCGCTCCGACCGTCACCGTCGGCGTCGGCGATCCGCCAGCTGCGCATGCCCCGGTTGCCCGACGCACCCGGGTCCTGGGCGGAAGCCGTCTTCAGGGTCCAGCCACCGGCGCCGTTTGAGCTCAGCAACGTGATGCTGACAGCGGATCCGCGCAGGCGGGCGTGCACGAGATCGCCCCGCCCGTCGCCGTCCGGGTTGCCGACGAGCCAGTTCAGCCGGTCGCGGACCGGCCCCGGCTTCAGGGCGACGTTCGCTCGCTCCTCGGTGAAATCCGCATCGCCGTTCGAGAGCAGCGTGTGCAGGCGCAGGCCCTGCGGTGTGACGGCGATGTGGACGAGGTCGCCGAGGCCGTCTCCGTTCGCGTCGACGCTCCGCCAGTCGGTCGTGTCGGAGACGATGTCGAGGTCGCTCCAACCGTCGCCCGAAGTCTGCGTCCGCGAGAAGAGACGCTGCTCCCAGTCCGAATCGCCGCGGGCGAGCAGCGTGGTCACGCGGATCGACATCCTGCTCGTCACGAGGTGGACGAGGTCGGTGCGACCGTCGCCGTCGACGTCCAGCGGCCCCCAGTTGTGCGTGTCGAACGAGAACGTCGACCCCGGAGGCTGGAAGGGGCCGCGGAGCGGAGCGCCCGTCCAGCCGCCGGTTCCGTCGGCGATGAATGTGCGGACGTACAGCCCTGCGGGCAACGTGTCTCCGCTCGACCACTCGAGCGCGACCAGATCGGTCGCCCCGTCGCCGTTGACGTCGGCCGCGCGCCAGTCGGCGGGCTCGGGACGATCGAGCACCGACCAGAGGAACGAGAAGGGAGCCTTGGTCGTCCAACCGCCGTTGCCATCCGCGAGGAACGTGTCGACCCGCGTGACGCACGGCCGCGGCGTGATGAACACCTGCGTGCATTGGACGTGCGCGAGATCCTCGCGACCATCGCCGTTGACGTCGAGAACCTTCCACGTGGCCCGCGCCGGATTCTCGAACGCGCGAACCCGCGTCGAGACCTGCGTGTAGGTCCCGTTCGGCTTCCGCAGCAGGACATGGAGACGCGTCGCGTCCTGCTGCGGCGAGACGTAGAGGAGATCCTCGCGGCCGTCTCCGTTCAGCTCCGCCGGAACCCAGCGAAACGTGTCGCGTCCGGTCGGCTGCGAGACGTCGTCGAGGATCCTGATCGTCGAGTCGGAACCGTGGTCGTCGATGAATCGCGTCAGGAAATCGGCAAGCCCGTCTCCGTTCGTGTCGGCGGCCTGGATCTCCGGAGGCGCCGAGATGTTGTCCCACTCCCCGTCGAGGACCTGCGAGTGTGCGCAGTCGTCCCACCGCGCAGGAAGGTCGAAGGTCCCGTCGCCGAGCGAGCGCACCACGGTCAGCGCCGGTCGCACATGGTTGATCTGGGCGCAGTTGAGGCCGCCACGCGCGGGTACCGGCGTCATCACGAGGAGATCGGTCCGACCGTCGCCGTCCGCGTCGCCCAGGCTGACGACGTTCTCGACATCGGCAAGCGCCGCCGGCACGTCCTGGCCGACGAGGTCGAAGCCGCCGGTCGGCTTGCTGATCGCCGTCCGGATCCGCCCGAGAAAGCGGCCCGCCTCGTCGTGGGTCGCGCCCGCGAACGAGAGGTAGTCGGCGCGGCCGTCGCCGTTCAGGTCCGCAGAATAGACGGTCGGGTCGTACTCCCCCGTATCCCAGTTGGCGGGCACGCGGACGAACCTGTACTCGCCACCGCCCACCGAGAAGGCGGTGAGCGGATCGTAGGTGAACTTGCAGGTGTCGTTGACAGGACAGCCCCCGTCGGGTGGCAGGACGTCGAGGAGCTGCACGTCCTCGAGACCGTCCGCGTCGACGTCGCCGATCGCGAGGGGCAGGGTTCCGGTCCTGGCGCCCACCGGGATCTGCTGCTGCGTCGAGCTGAACGTGCCGTCGCCGCGCGAGAACGCCGTCCCCACGAACTCATTGCCATCGTCGTCTGCGTACGAGCAGACGAAGTCCGCGCGGCCGTCGCCGTTCATGTCGCCGGGCTCGCAGTGCGCAAGCCACCCGCTCTGAGCGTGGTCGATCCAGGCCGTCGCCTGCGGCACGGCGCCGAGGCGGAACGTGCCGTCGCCGAGCGACAGCGCGCCGATCAGGTGGATCAGCAGTGGGCTGTGCGCGCCCGCTTGCTCCCACCAGAGGAAGACGATGTCCGAGCGGCCGTCCGCGTTCAGGTCCGCCGCCCAGGAGAGGGCGGCCGCGTGCACGGGGAACACCAGTGAGCTCGAGATGTTCCCGCCGTCGGCGAACTCCGTCGCAAAGTGCACGCGCGTCTCGTCTTCGCTGATGCCGGTGAACGTCACGAGCAGGGCGTCGGTCCGGCCGTCGCCGTCGACGTCCGCCGTGTGGAACCTCCGCTTCCAGATCCGCTTCTCGATCACCCGGGTGCGGTCGAGGAACACGTTCGGCGGAGCCGGTGCCTCCCAGCCCGGCGCCGTCATCGGGCTCAGCTCCTCGGCCGGATCGAAGCCCGGCTTGGCGCGCCCGGGGTAGTGCAGCCGGAGCGGCGGCAGCCGGTGACCTGACATCACGGTGCCGTCGCTCGAGAGCGTCGCGTCCGTGCCGTACTGCTGCACCTCGGCCAGCGCGGAGCGGCGGGACCCTCGGAGCGCGCCGTAGCGCAGCGCGTACGCTCGCGTGCGGTGCGATCCGGCCAGGACATCGATCGTCTTCAGGCGCAGTCGCAGCTCCGAGAGGCGGTCGCCGATCCCGGTCTCGACGACGTCCGGCCGCGACTCGTAGAAGAAGCGAATCGACATGCCGTCGTACGAGATCGCCAGCGGGTAGCTGACGCTCACGTCCGTGCGGTAGGTGTAGGTGACGGTGTTGCCGTTCGTGTCGACCACCGTCGCCAGGCGCCACCGGCCGATCTGGCCGTCCGCGAGTCGCCGGACGTCCGGCTCGTAGGTCTTCTTCCGTCCGTCGTTCTCCCAGACGATCCACTGCCGGGCTGCCGGGTCGAACGCGATGCGCCGGGAGCTCTCGATGCTCGTCGTGTAGCCCTGGTAGGAGGGCGACGCCGGGTACTTGCAGCTCGGGCTCGTCGCAGCGCGGGCGCACGGGATCAGCTTGACGCCGTCGAGGTAGTACTCGTCCGACGGGTCGTAGCGCGGCGGTCCCAGCCCGGGTGAGGCACGGCGAACCGTCGAAAGGCCCTCAAGCTCCCAGCCGACGCCGAGCGGGCCATTACCGACCTGCGAGTTGTAGGCCAGCTTGAGCCCCGGCTCGAGATCGTGAAAGTGCGGAACCTCGATCGGCACATCCGTCGCGAACGCGCCCGATGCGGTCGTGTCCGCGAATGCGGCATGCGCCCCGGCGAGGGCCGAGATCGCGGCTCCAAGGACGAGCAAGATGCGCAGGCAGGTGTTGCGAGCGCGGAGATGACGCCGGCGGCTGCTGTTTCCCGCCTGCTGATCGAGCCTGGTCATAGCGGCCTCCTTGTGTTCCCCATCCATACGGCGAGGCTACGACCGGGTCCTAGAGTTGCCTTAAGGCGAGGCTAAGGTTGCCCCCGAGTTTGCGCGCCCCAGCTCGGCGGCGCTACGATTGCTGCCCCTTCCCGGAGAGCCGATGGGCGCAGGCACATCCGCGGCACCTTCACCCGCCGCGAGGAGTCCGATCCCCGTGGTTCCGCCGACCACGCTCCCACGTCCGGCGCTGCAGTCGCGGCTGGACGAGGCGCTTGCACGGCGCGTGACGGTGGTCGTCGCGGGGCCGGGGTTCGGAAAGTCGACGCTGGCCGCCCTGTGGGCGGCACACGTCCACTCCGCGTGGTGCACCCTCGCGCCCGAGGATCGAGCGCCGCTGCGGCTCGCCGACCGCCTCGTCCAGGCGCTGCGCCTCCAAGTGCCGACCCTCGGGCACGAGCTGCCGCTCGACGCTGCGCGCGGCCCGGATGCGCATCGAGATGCGGAGGCAAGTGTGGAGACGGCGGCGAGCGTTCTCTCGGAGGCCCTGGCCGAGCAGCTCGCCGGCGACCTTGCGCTGGTGGTCGAGGACGTCCATGAGCTGGGCGGGCCGGGCGTGGCTGCGCAGCTACTCGAGGGCCTGTGCCGCCAGGCGCCACCGAACCTTCATCTCGTGCTCACCTCGCGGGAAGAGCTGCCATTCGGATTGGAGCGGTTCCGCGGCCGTGGCCAGGTGCTCGAGATCGGCGGCGCCGAGCTTGCGTTCACCGTCGATGAGGTGTCGGCGCTCCTGCCCGCGGAGTCGAGAGATCTCGCCGGTGAGCTGCATGCCGTCACGGGCGGCTGGCCGGCGGCGGTCCGGTTGGCGATCGAAGCACTGATCAGGGTTCCAGGCGCTGATCGTCCCTCCGCGCTGACGCGGATTCGGCGCTCCGGGGGACCGCTGTACTCCTACCTTGCGGCGGAGGTTTTCGACCGTGAGCAATCGCAGACCCAGTCGGTTCTGCAGATGGTGGCGACGCTCGGTCGCGTCACGCCCGAGCTGCTCGCCGCGCTCGGTGTGGACGAAGCGCCCCGCGTGATCGCGTTGCTCGCTCGGCGCGGTCTCTTTCTCGAACTGCCTAGGGCCGCGGCGAGCTGGTACTCGCTGACCGAGCCGCTGCGCATGTTTCTGCTCGAGTACAGCCCGCTCGGCCGAACCGCCCGCGAGGGTCTGCACCGCCGCTCGGCGATCTGGCTCGAGCAGCACGGCCATCTCGAGGAAGCCCTGCAGGTGCTGCGGGCGATCGACGACGACGCCAGCGTCGCGCGTCTCCTCGCCGAACAGGGGCGCACGCTGCTTCGGCGAGGTGCGCTCGAGACCGTCGTCGAGGCGGCGTCGGCCGTTCCTATGCCGATGCGGACGCCTGAGCTCGACGAGGTCGAGGGGGCCGCGCGCCAGATCCGTGGCGATTGGGAGGGCGCGCTCGCCTGCTTCGCGAGGGTTGCAACCGGCGACGGTCCGCTCGAACCGGGCCTCGCCTGGCGGATGGGGATCATTCACCACTTCCGTGGTCACCTCGACGAGGCGCTTGCCGTCTACCAGCGAGGCCGCTGTGACGGGACCGCGCCGCGAGACGAAGGTCTGCTGCTCGCCTGGCAGGCGAGTGTGCACTGGCTCCGCGCGGAGGGCGACGCCTGTCGCGCGCTCGCCGCGCGTGCCTTCGCCTTGGCCACG
>JGI10216J12902_104061803_pt1 | contig 10196 bp, 5 predicted proteins | sample KanNatreferecore_FD_12902 | JGI IMG/M metagenome (IMG submission 12902)
ATCTGGATGGAGACGGCGACCCGGAGCTCGTCGCCGCCTGCGAGTGGGGAACCATACGCGTTTTCAAATTCACCCAAGGCAAGTACGAAGACCAAACCGAACAGTTGCGATTGGGAAAGATAAGAGGCCTTTGGAACGGCGTGACGACGGGTGACTTTGATGGTGATGGACGGCTCGACATCATCGCGTCGAACTGGGGATTGAACAGCCCATACCGCGCGAACCAGCAACATCCCCGACGACTTTATTATGCTGATGTCGACGACAACGGCAGCATTGAGATCATTGAGAGCCGTTTTGCTGCGGAGGTGAAGAAGGAAGTGCCGCTGCGTGGCCTGCGCGCAATGATGATGGGAATGCCGCTGATCCGCGAACGAGTACCGACTTTCGAAGCCTACGCGAATGCGAGCGTGGCTGAGATTTTTGGCGCGTCCCTGAGCGCAGCGAAGAAGCTCGAAGTGAACACGCTGGCGACAATGGTATTCTTCAATCGCGGCGATCATTTCGACGCGGTGCCGCTGCCGACGGAAGCGCAATGGGCGCCGTCATTTGGCGTGGCCGTCGCCGATGCCGATGGCGATGGCAACGAGGACGTGTTTTTGAGCCAGAACCTCTTTGCGACGAACATGGAAATGGGACGCAACGATGCGGGGCGAGGGCTGTGGTTGACGGGGGATGGAAAGGGCGGTTTCCGCGCGATGTCCGGACAGGCGAGCGGCGTGAAGATTTACGGCGAGCAACGCGGTTGTGCGGTCGGGGATTATAATGGCGACGGCCGGGTCGATCTTGCCGTGGCGCAGAATGGAGCGGAAACAACGCTGCTGCGAAACGTTGGGGCAAAGCCTGGAGTGCGAGTGCGCCTGAAGGGGCCGCCCGGAAATGCGACGGGCGTTGGCGCAAGTATGCGATTGGTTTTTGATGAACACCGCGGACCGGTTCGCGAAATTCACTCCGGCTCTGGTTATTTATCGCAAGACGGTGCGGTGCAGGTAATCGCGGCACCGAAACCGCCAAAGCAGTTGTGGGTCCGTTGGCCGGGCGGGCAGACGACGACATCTGATATCCCCGCGGGCGCGCGTGAGGTCGATGTAAATGCGCAAGGGCAACTGCGGCAGGCGAGATAATTGCAAGTAATGTCGAACCAGAGTTTTTCTGTTGTGCGAACGTTGTTGGTTTTCATCGTCACCGCGCAGGTGATGACGCCGGATGCCATGGGGCAGGGAGCCAGCGCACGATGGGCGCGCGGGGTCGGCGGAATCGATGACGATTACGGATGGTCGGTGGCGACGGATGCTGCCCGGAATGTTTACGTGGCAGGATACTTCACTGCCCTTGCCAGGGTTGGGCCGACCAATTTCATGAGTTACGGGGGAAGCGATATTTTTCTGGTGAAGTACGATCGCAACGGCGATCCGCTGTGGGCGACGCGGGCCGGCGGAGCGACGAACGATCAGGCTCGGGCCGTTGTTACGGACTCCGCCGGGAATGCGTATCTGACCGGGCACTTTCGCGGCGCAGGGATGTTCGGGACAAGCAACATCGTAAGCCGCGGCGGCGAAGACTTGTTCCTCGCCAGGTTGGATGCTTCCGGGCGGTGGCTGTGGACGTCCACAGCCGGCGGCACGAACACGGATGAAGGGCGGAGCGTTGCGATCGATGGCGCGGGCCATTGTTATGTGACGGGCGTGTTTTTCGGTTCCGCCGTCTTTGGGACCAACGTCGTCACGAGCGGTGGGCAAATGGATGTCGTTGTTGCAAAAGCCAATGCGGGAGGCGAGTGGCTATGGGCAAGGTCGTTCGGGGGGGCGGGGTTCGATGAAAGTCGCGGTCTTGCGGTGACGGCATCCGGCGAGTGCTACGTGACTGGTTTCTTCAACGGGTCCGCGGAGTTTCCGGGGACGAACATGGTCAGTCGAGGCGGGGCGGATATTTTCGTGGCGAAGTTTGGCCCGCGCGGAGATTTGCTTTGGGTGCAGCAAGCGGGCGGAGCCGACGCAGATGAAGGTCATGCCCTCGTCCTGGATGCCGCGGGCAACCTGCATTTGACGGGTGGATTCGCCGGTATGGCGAACATTTTTGGAACCGATGCGAGCGCCCAGGGGTTCCCCGGGTCGATGGATGCGTTTCTCGTTAAGCTTGATGCCGACGGAAGGCCAATCTGGTTCCGGCGTGGCACGGGATCCAGTCATGACAGCGGAAACGCGATCGCAGTGGACGCCGAAGGCGATGTCTACGCGAGCGGATTATTTGTGGGCAGCGCTTCGTTTGGTTCCCAGCGGTTAACGAGCACGAGCGGTCAGGCCGATGTGTTTTTCGTGAAGTACAACCGTTCTGGTGATTTTCTGTGGGCATTTCAAGCGGGTGGCACGGCCTACATGAGTGGAAACGGGTTGGGTGTTGATTCAGAAGGGAGCGCGTATGGAACGGGCTTTTATCGGAGCAGCACCACGGTCGGAGGGCTGATCCTCACCAACAACAATTTTGGTCGCGATGCATTTATTGTGCGTGTGGATGGCCCACCGCGGTTGCGCATCACGGCCTCGAACGCGCAAGTGGTCGTCGCGTGGCCCGCATGGGCGAACGGCTATCAACTCCAAAGCAGCGCGGTCTTCGGAAGCTCGAACGTCTGGGCTGTGGAGACGAACGTGCCCGCCAGCCAGGGCGAGCAGCGACACGTCACGCCGGCCCTGTCGGAGCAGCGCCGCTTTTTTCGATTGTACAGACCATGAAGCATTGTCGGCTCATACTGTTTCTCGCCGGCGCTTGTCAGGCCTGGGCTGCCGAATGGCACGACGGCCCGGGCTTTAGAAGTGCGAAGCTGTCGGTGCCGACCGAAGGCCAGACTGGGTTTTCTTCGCTCCCCCCCGCCGCGACGGGAATCACTTTCAGCAATCACCTTTCAGACGCGACGGCGGCGGCCAATCGAATTTTAGAAAATGGATCGGGCGTAGCGCTGGGGGATGTGGATGGAGACGGCTGGTGCGACGTTTATTTTTGCCGGCTGGGGGGACCGAATGCGTTGTATCGCAACCTTGGGAGCTGGAAGTTTCAGGAAGTTGCCGCGACGGCGGGTGTGGCATGCCCGAATCAAAACTCGACGGGCGCTGTGTTTGCGGATGTCGACGGCGACGGCGATCTCGATTTGCTTGTGAACGCGATCGGCGGGGGCACGCGGCTGTTCGTCAACAATGGCAAGGGGCAATTCGCCGAGGCAAGGAATTCCGGGCTCGATCGGACGCTGGGCAGCACTTCGCTCGCGCTGGCGGATGCGGACGGTGACGGCGATTTGGATTTGTACGTGGCGAATTATCGCACGACGACACTGAAGGACAACCCGCCGGGAGTGAAACCCGAAGCACGACGGGTTGACGGCAAAATCGTGGTGACCCCGGAAGATCGGTTCACGGCGCTGACGGCGAAGGAGGGTGGCGTGATGATCATCGAACGCGGAGAACCGGACGCATTTTATCTTAACGATGGCAAAGGGAAGTTCACCGGAGTGCCGTGGACTGGCGGCACTTTTTTGGACAGCGACGGCAAGCCCCTTAAGGACGCGCCGCGCGAGTGGGGGCTTTCAGTAGTGTTCCGTGATTTTAACGGGGATGGCGCGCCCGATCTCTACGTGTGCAACGATTTTTTCTATTCGACGGATCAATTCTGGCTTAATGACGGGCGCGGGAAGTTCCAGGCGGCTCCGCGGCTTGCGTGGCGTGGCATGAGCATGTCGTCCATGTCGGCAGACGTGGCAGATATCAATCGCGATGGACATGATGACTTTTTTGTGGCGGACATGCTGAGCCGGGACCATGTGTCTCGCCATCGGCAACGGGCCAACGCGCGCTACGTCCGGGAATTGAGACCGCCGGTGAACGATCCAGAGTTTCAGCCTGAGGTGATGCGCAACACGCTTTTTCTCAATCGAGGAGACAACACCTACGCTGAAATTGCGCAAATGAGCGAGCTCGAGGCAACGGAATGGACATGGAGTGCAGCGTTCGTGGATGTCGATTTGGATGGTTATGAAGATTTGTTGATCACGAACGGCAATTTGCACGATGTGCTTGACGCGGACACGCTGGCGGCGATCAGCGGTCCCGGAGGCGGGGACCTGGCGACGCGGCACCTGCAGAACCTTTTGAAGTTTCCGCGAATAGAAACGGCGAACCTTTGTTTTCGGAATCGAGGCGACCTTACGTTTGAAGAGGTTGGCGCGGCATGGGGATTCAGCGCGCGGGGGATTTCGCATGGCGCGGCCCTCGGTGACCTGGACAATGACGGCGACCTCGATGTGGTGGTGAACAATCTGAACCAGGCGGCCGGGGTGTATCGCAACGACTCGACGGCCGCACGGGTCACGGTGCGATTGAAAGGCAAAGCGCCAAACGTCCACGGTATCGGCGGGAGAGTGAAGGTGCTGGGTGGGCCCGTCCTGCAAAGTCAGTCGATGAACTGCGGAAGCCGTTACCTTTCTGGTGACGATCCGGTGCGGGTCTTCGCGGCGGGATCACCAACAAATAGTTTAACGATCGAGGTTGTATGGCGCACGGGACAGCGTTCGGTTGTCTCGAACGCAGTTCCGAACTGCATTTACGAAATCGCTGAAAGCGGCGCGCGCCCGGATTCGAGTGAGAAAAAATTGGAAGTGAAGCCGCTTTTTCAGGATGTCAGCGACCTGATCAATCATCGGCATACGGACGCTGCGTTCGACGATTTTGCGAAACAGCCGTTGTTGCCGAAACGCTTGAGCACTTCGGGGCCCGGCGTCGCCTGGTTCGACGTGAATGGTGATAATTGGGATGACCTCATCGTCGGGACGGGGCAGGGAGGGTCGCTGGCGGTTTTTACGAACAACACCAAAGGCGGATTTGCGCGCCTGGAAAGCGGGGTGTTCACGAGAGCCGAAGCGCGTGATCTCACCGGGGTCATCGGCTGGAGGGAAGGTGACCAGCGGATGATTCTCGCGGGGGCTTCGAATTACGAGGATGCGACGACGAACGGGGCGATGCTGCGCATATTTGATCCGAGCCAGGCGGAGCCGATGGATGGCTTCCGTGCGCGAACCTCCGCGGCTGGGCCGCTGGCCATGGCGGATATCGACAATGATGGTGATTTGGACTTGTTCCTGGGCGGGCGCGTGATGCCGCGAGGTTATCCGGAACCGATTTCGTCCATTTTGTTTCGTAGTGAAGCGGGGCGCTTTCGACCGGATGCGGAAAACAGCAGGCGATTCGCGCGCGTGGGTCTGGTGAGCGGTGCGGTGTTCAGCGATTTGGATGCGGACGGCGACGCCGACCTGTTGCTGGCGTGCGAGTGGGGATCGTTGAAGATTTATCGAAATGAGCAGGGCAGTTTCACGGCCTGGGACGCCCCGGTGGCGCACACCCATGCCGAACGCTCGACGCTTGGCCGGCTGACGGGTTGGTGGAATGGCGTAACGACGGCGGACTTCGACAACGATGGGCGGCTGGACATAGTGGCTTCGAATTGGGGACGGAACACGAGGCACCGGCGGCACCTGGGCCGGCCACTGCGGGTGCACTGGGGAAGTCTGAGCCAACCCGGCGGGTTCGACGTCCTGGAAGGATATTACGATTCGACGCTGAAGAAAGTTGTGCCGTGGGCGGCCCGCGATGTTGTCTCAATGGCCTGGCCATTCGTGCAGGAACAGTTCGTTTCGCATCGCGCCTATGGAAATGCCGGCGTGGAGGAAATCGTCGGGGCTGGCGGGAGCGGCATGAGGTTCGCGGAAGCCAGCACGTTGGATTCGATGTTGTTCCTGAATCGAGGCGATCACTTTGAAGGCCGTTCTTTGCCGGTCGAGGCGCAGTTGGCGCCGGCTTTTGCCGTGTGCGCGGGTGACGCCGATGGCGATGGCAATGACGATATTTTCCTTAGCCAGAATTTTTTTGACGTCGAACCTGAGACGTCGAGGTACGACGCTGGACGCGGGCTTTGGCTGCGGGGAAACGGGCGTGGGGATTTTAAACCAATGACAGGCACGGAAAGTGGCGTGAAAATTTACGGCCAACAGCGGGGGGCCGCGTTGTGCGATTTCGACAAGGATGGACGGGTTGACCTGGTGGTGACCCAAAATGGCGGGGAAACGAAGCTCTTTCGGAACGCTGGCGCGCGCCGCGGTTTGCGTGTGAGGCTGAGCGGACCTGCGGGAAACCCGATGGGCATCGGGGCGATTCTGCGCCCGCAGAACCGGCCCGCTCGCGAGGTTCATGCCGGCTCAGGTTATTGGTCGCAGGAAGGCGCGGTGCATGTTCTCGCGCCGATCACGGATGGAAAGCTTTCGGTGCGCTGGCCGGGCGGGCAGGTCACAACTGTCGATGTGCCGCAGAACATGTCTGAAATTGTCATTGGAATCGGTGGATTGATGGGCCGTGCGCGTGAGTAACACGTGCGTGCGGCGCGGTTCCCGTGTAATCTCAATGCGCTTGGACATCTCGTTGGACAACGTAACCAGGAGGTTTGCGACAATCGCCGCGTTGCGCGACGTGACGTTGCGGATTGGATCCGGTGAACGCGTTGTCGTCCTCGGGCCCTCGGGGAGCGGCAAGACGACGTTGCTGCGGTTGATCGCCGGCCTGGAACGCGTCTCTGCGGGCGTCGTCACGGTGGGAGACCGCCGCAATGCCGACGCGCATGCGTTGGCGAATGAGGTTGCCATGGTTTTCCAAAACCTGGCTTTGTTTCCGCATCTTACTGCGCGTCAGAATATTGTGCTTGGCCTGAAGGTGCGGCGATTGCCGCGTGCCGAGATCGAGCAAAGAACGAGCGAGGTTGCGACGATGCTGTCAATTGACGGTCTCCTGGGTCGCATGCCTCACGAACTGTCGGCAGGAGAACGGCAACGCGTGGCGCTGGCGCGCGCGCTCGTGAAGCACCCGGCGGTGTTGTTGTTGGATGAAGCGTTCGCGAATTTAGACACGCACTTGCGCGCGGAGTTGAGACTGGAACTGAAACGATTGCACGAGGCGCATCGCATGACCCTCGTGTGCGTGACACACGACCTGGTGGAGGCAACGATCCTTGGTGAACGCATTGCGGTTTTGAACGCAGGAATGCTGGAACAATTCGACACGCCAGGCCGCATGCTGGATGAGCCGAAGAGTGCGTTTGTGAAGAGGTTTTTGACTTTGCCGGACATGCCGGAGCTGGCGCGGAGGCTGGCCGCCCCCGCGAGTGCTTATGATTGATTTGGAATTGCAGTACGGATACTTGCGGAAAAGCGCGGGCGTGCTCGATCTGAGTTCCCGCAGCCGCCTTTGCGTTACTGGCTCTGACCGCGGGCGATTCATTAATGGCCAGGTCACGAACAACGTGAAAGATCTGAAGGCGGGCCAGGGCTGTTACGCGGCCCTGGTGACGGCCAAAGGCAAAATGCAGAGCGACCTTTTTATTTACTGTCTGCCGGACGAACTGCTGCTGGATTTCGAGCCGGGTTTGACAGCGGCTGTGACCGAACGCCTGGAAAGGTATGTGATCGCGGATGACGTGCAGGTGGTGGATGTGAGCTCGATGTACGGACTGCTTACGGTGCAAGGACCACGCAGCGCCGACGTCGTCCGCGACGTTGACCTGGAGCCTCCGCAGTCGCCGTTGAACTCGTCGCGATCGGAGTCGACCGGTGCTGAGATTTACTGCATGCACAACGCGCGTGGGACGGCGCTGGGCTTTGACGTATTCGTTCCGACCGGGCAGGCCGGCACGATGCGGGAGCGGTTGATCGAAGCCGCCATGAAGGTTGGAGGTGGAGCGAGCAGCATCGAGGCTTTGGAGATTGTGCGGATCGAATCGGGCGTTCCGAAGTTCGGCGTGGACATGGATGAAACGAACCTTGCTTCCGAGGCGGGGATTGAGTCCCGGGCGATCAGCTATAGCAAGGGGTGTTACATTGGCCAGGAGGTGATTTCGCGCATCCGGGCCTTCGGCCAGGTCGCGAAGTCGCTGCGGGGGCTTCGGCTCCCCAGTGAACTGCCGAGATTGCCCCTTAAAGGAGACAAGCTGTTTTATGACGGGATGGAAGTGGGTTACGTGACGAGTTCATGCCGATCGCACGCGTCGCCATTGAACATCGCGCTCGGGTACATCCGTCGTGAACGTAATTCGGCTGGCACCGAACTGAGCCTTGGAACCGCAAATTCGCCGTGGCACGCGGTCGTTTGCGACCTGCCTTTCGTGGCGCCGGGCGCAGTTTAGCATTGCACGGACGGCTGGCGTTACTCTACAAAATTGCCCCTTATGACTTCATCTGCTGCCACGCCGGTGCGCGTATTCCAGGCCGACACGCTCCCTGTGCGCGTCTATAACTCGCCAGCCGACATGGCTGCAGATGCGGCTCGGATGGCGCATGAGTATCTCACCGGGTTGCTGGCTAAACAGGCCAGCGTGGCTTGTATTCTCGCCACGGGTAATTCGCAGATTCGGTTCCTGGAACAGCTCATTGCCCTGGGCGGGGTCGATTGGTCGCGCGCGACTCTATTCCATATGGATGAGTACTTGGGGATTGAAGCGAGCCACAAAGCCAGCTTTCGCCGGTATATGCGCGAGCGCGTGGAAGCTCGCGTTAAGCCCGGTCGGTTTCACTATATTGAAGGGGATGCCCCGCTGCCGATCGAGGAATGCAAACGGTACACGCAGTTGTTGCTGGCGCAGCCGATCGACCTCTGCTGCCTGGGGGTCGGTGAGAACGGTCATCTCGCATTTAACGATCCGCCGGTTGCGAATTTCGAGGATCCGCACAAGGTAAACATCGTTAAGCTGGACCTCGCATGCAAGCAGCAGCAGGTCGGCGAAGGGCACTTTCCGAACCTGGATTCAGTTCCTCCCTACGCGATCACGCTGACCATCCCGATGCTGTGTGCCGCGCGGAAAATACTCTGCGTCGCCCCGGAAAAGCGCAAAGCCAACGCCGTCAAGGAGATGTTGACCGGGCCGATTTCAACGCAATGTCCGGCCTCCATTTTGCGTCGGCAGCCCCAGGCGACCCTGCTTTTGGATACTGATTCGGCCAGCCTTCTTTGAGTGGTTCACAGAGTTGATTTTTCCGGGATTGCTTCAGGACGGGGCGAACTGAAAAGTGGTTTGTTCCGTTTCACCGGGCAATCTGGGAACGCGGAAGGAAGCAGTTGAGAGATCGGGGCGAGGCCTGGGCAAACCTGCTTTCCGGCAGGCAACCGCAAACAGATCGTGGATTTGCTCGGCGAAGACGCCATCGCCTCGCATGCGGGTCCCGAAGTTTGGGTCATTCAACTTTCCGCCGCGCATGTCGCGAATTCTGCCGAGCACCTTTTCCTTTCGATCGGGAAAGTGGCGTTCGATCCATTCAACGAAGAGGTCCTTTACGGCATAAGGCAATCGCACAGGAAGGCAGCCTGCGCTCGTGGCGCCGGCTTCGACGACGGCGGCGACAATGGCGGGAATCTCGTGGTCGGTAATGCCGGGGATGACGGGCGCCACCATGGCGTTCACGGGAATACCGGCGGCGCTGAGCTCACGAATGGCGGCAAGACGATGCTGCGGCAGGGAAGCGCGCGGCTCGAGTTTCGGCGTGAGCGTTGGATCCAGCGTCGTGACAGAGACGTTCACGGCCGCGGCATTGAAGTGCGCCAGTTGAGAAAGCAGGTCGATGTCGCGGGTCACCAGGTGATTCTTGGTGATGATCGCGATAGGATTGCGAAAATCGAGGAGCACTTCGAGGCAGCGGCGGGTGATTTGGAGCTTCCGTTCGATCGGTTGGTAGCAATCGGTGACGCCACTCATGACGAGCACTTGCGGTTTCCATTTAGGCGACGAGAGTTCCTTGCGCAAAAGTTCCGGCGCGCGCTCCTTGACCATGATGCGGCTTTCGAAATCGAGGCCTGCGGAAAAACCGAGATACTCGTGGGTTGGGCGTGCAAAACAGTAGATGCACCCATGCTCGCAGCCGCGGTAAGGGTTCAGGCTGGCCTCGAAACCCACGTCCGGACTGTCATTGTAAGTGATGACGGATTGCGTTGTGTCGCGGTAGAATTCGGTTCGTAAGGGACGGTCGTCCTCCGGATTCCAGTCGATGTCTCTCTCGAAGGAGATCTTCTCGAAGCGGTTGGTCGGATTAAGCCCGGCGCCGCGTCCTTTTTGTGGTGCAGACGCGTTTGTCACGCTAACAATATAGGTGGAACAAATGAACAGTGCAAGTCGTGTTTTCG
>JGI10216J12902_100062658_pt1 | contig 10188 bp, 8 predicted proteins | sample KanNatreferecore_FD_12902 | JGI IMG/M metagenome (IMG submission 12902)
CGGTTGGGTTTGCATTGCCGATATCTTCACTGGCAAGTATCACCAGCCGGCGTGCGATAAATTTCACATCTTCCCCGCCTTCTATCATCCGGGCCAGCCAGTACACAGCAGCATTAGGATCGCTTCCCCTTATAGATTTGATAAATGCCGATATGATATCATAATGTTGCTCCCCACTTTTGTCATAAAGCGCAATTCTTTTTTGAGCAATGTCCATCACTAGTGTGTCTGTCACTTCTAAGGAATCAGACATATTAGTGGCAACAATTTCCAGCAAATTCAATAATTTCCTCCCATCCCCACCTGATAAATTCAGTAGCGCTGTCGTTTCTTTTAAGACGATCTTTTTTTTCCTAAGCCATTCATCTTTTTTAAGGGCTACATTCAATAATGCAATCAAATCTTTTTCTACCAGCGGCTTCAATACATATACCTGGCAGCGACTGAGCAGGGCGCTGTTCACTTCAAAGGAAGGGTTCTCGGTTGTAGCGCCGATCAGGGTGATGATCCCTTTTTCCACGGCACCGAGTAAGGCGTCCTGCTGACCTTTATTGAAACGATGGATCTCATCGATGAAAAGGATGGAACCAGGTTGTGATTTTGACTTGTCAATAATTTCCCTGATGTCTTTTACCCCGGCGCTTATCGCGCTAAGCTGGAAAAAAGGAACATGAAGCGCATGGGCAATGATATTGGCAATTGTTGTTTTTCCTGTTCCGGGCGGGCCCCAAAAGATCATTGATGGAACTTTACCGTGCTCGATTGCTGTCCGTAAGATACTTCCCTTCCCCACGAGATGCTCCTGCCCCAGCAACTCATCCAACGAATCCGGGCGGATACGTTCTGCTAATGGTACATGTGTGTTCATGCATGTAAAGTTACTGGAATAGGGATAGCGATTCGAGATACGAGATCATAGCTAAGTGTCATTGCTATCCCGCATCCCTCTTAATTTACATTCGCAGTAAGGAAAACCACAATCCTGTCAAATGAATCCGTCATATTTGCTCCAAACCAACCATGGGATTCACTGGGATAAAGTACGTATTGATGAACTACACCCATCGCCTGGAGCTGGTTCTTTAGCATCAGGGCCTGCGCGGGTGAGACCAGTGGATCCAATCCTCCATGTAAAATGATCGTGGGTGGACTTTGTGCTGATACGAACGTGACCGGACTTGACTGCTGGTAAAGACTAAGATGAGTGGCGGGTGTACCACCGACTACTGCTGCTAATGCTGCGGGTGGAGCAAGGATTGAAGCTGGATTATTATACATGTCCACGAGGTCAACAGGACCAAAAAAATCTACGACTGCTTTTATTTTTACCGGGCTGGTATATTTATATGCCTGTAGTAAAGACAGGTGAGCACCGGCGCTGGCACCGAGCATTACATACTTATCTGAGATATTATATTCGTTTCGTTTAGAATGGATGAATTCAAGAGCGGCTTTCACATCATTTTCCTGTGCAGGAAACTGGTTGCTTGTGCCACTTACCAGGCGGTAATTCAAATTAAAAATTGCATACCCGGGCAGACGGCGCTTTAATGTGTCTATATAAGAATTGAAATCAGCTTTATCGCCCGAACTCCATCCGCCCCCATGCACTACCAATATTACTTTAGTAGAACTTGTAGTGCGGCCTGCCGGCAAATAAATATCCATCTTCTGGGATGCATGGGAGCCATACGATACATCAGGCTGCGTTTTTTCGGCAAGGGAATAATCGGAATCCTTCTCTTTCTGGCAGGATACAATGCAAGTGAAAAGGGCAATGAAAAGGGACAGTTTACGCATGAAATGGATTTAAGGCAAATGTATCACTCTAACGTAACCTTAGCCCTTTTATGATGCATTTTAAACAGGCTGTAGGCTGCCTGCCGTCAACTGCTCAAATGTCCCGGGTCATTGCCCCTATGGAATTCCGATAGTTTCCGTTTTCTCATCCGCCTCACTTGCTTTATCTGCAGGCTTGATCGTAGTTTTTTTGTGGATTTCTTCTACTTCCTGAATGAACTTGGCTACCAGGGGATCGGCATAAGGCCCGTAACTATCGGTAAGGGTGCCTTTGTCACCATCATTGGTTTCAATTGCATATAATATGGAGTTATCTGCCGGGTCGCTTGCACCTTCAAACCGGTAAAAATTGACTATAGTGATCTCGTCAGGTTTATATACCTTCTCTTTATCAGGTGAAAGCAGACCTTGTTCACTTACTTTAAAGTTATCGGTGAAACCATCTTTGACCAATTTGTTACTGCAGGAAACCAGCGACATCATATCCGAGGTTGTTGCATTTTTTTCCATAACCTGTTATTTTATTTATGTGAATTAAGGTCCTGAGAATTTAAAGGTTTAAAAGGTTTATTAGTTTAAGATCTCTCTTATTCAACTTTTAAACCTTTTAAACCTTAAATCATTTTGAGTTACCTTTTTTTTTACCGGTTAAAACTCATCCCGTCAGGAAGCAGTTTGTGCATCCCTCATACTTTTTACACGATCATGACCCTTTCTCAAGTTCTGTTTCTGTTCCATGATCACCTGGCGAACATCTGCGGCAATCTCCGCATCCGATTCTAATGCCCGCTCATATGCTCTTTGTGCCGCATCTTCACCATATTCACAGGAATCCAGTATTGCTTTTCGACTACTCCCGGTTATCACGGCCTTCACATCCATCCAGGCACGATATATCTTACCTCTTTTCGTGGTATCCGTTGCAGGTTCTTCACCTAACGAACGCACTATTGAGCTGAGTTCATTTGCATAGCGCCGGCTTTCATTGGCAAAGTCTGTAAACAAGGACCGCAGATCAGCGTCTTTGGTATTTGTTTCATCAGCTGCTTTTTCATAACCACGAACACGGTCATAGTTGATTTCTATAAGGTCGTTTAGCACCTCCACTGTTTTTTCATTGGTTGCCATAATCTTAGTTTTTTAGTTTAAGAAAAAAGTGATTTATTTCTAACGTGATAGGGGTAAAAACCATACCAGTTATACACGTATCTGTGCATTTCTTCCCATTGGTTGTGCTCCAGCATACAAATACTCTTTCCCGTCAATATATTACTGACTGTTTATAGAGGACAGGTCTGTTGTAAACCCACAAAAGTTATAATGATTGGGGAAAACCTTTCCCAAAAAACTGTAAATAGATGATGTGTACAAGTCAATATAAAACTGGTCTTAGATTTGAATAACTAGCAGTATAAACATTCAGGTTATGACAATGGATAATAATCTTCAGTTCATCAGGGAAAAGATCTACGAAATAAAGACGGCTGTTATGTACAGCATGAGCAATGGCGTAGTCAGGTTACCAAATAGTATCGTTTCAGTTGTAAAAGTGGATGAGGAAGCTCAACTGTGGTTCCTTTGCACACCGCCCGTACGCCAATTGGATGCTGCTGAGTGCGTGTTTCCTGCACGGTTACATTTTTACAGGAAAGGGAAATTCTTTCATGTTGAAGTCAGCGGAAAAGCCACCATTATGAATAATGAGTCTGGACTATATAATAGTGATAAGCCGCTGCTGATCAAAATGAACATGACTAACGTTGAATACAACGAATCCCAGGAAAGAAAAGCCAAGGGTAAGATCGAATCGTTTTTGGGTGAAACATATAAATGGATATTGAGGACTATCGCGATACCCCGCCACGAGAAATCTGTATTATCCAAATTACACTAATTGCAAAACCGGATACCATTAAAAATCTATTATGAATAATACATTACAGAAAATTCTGCGCAAAGTTGAATCAGTGCAGGTAGGACTTTTACGCGTAGAGAACAAAAATGAAAAGTTATTATTACAGGCAAGGGCAGGAGCCAGCCAGGACCACCTGAATTGCATTATCGAGAAAAATAACAAATCAGACAGCCTGCTTTCCAGGAACGTTAGTCTCATTCAGAAAGATAAACAGGATTACCTCTACATCAGTTGCAAGGTGAAGGAAGAGATTCAAAACAAGTCTGCCGTGATCATGTCAATGGAAGTGCTTAAGGCATGCTGGTTTACCCGGCGCTCCAAAGGATCTGTGAGCTGGTTGCAACAGAAATACACCTATGAAGCATTGAGTAACAATCTCGATCTGGCTTCATAATAACCCTCACCTGTCGGCGCAATCCTCGTAAATTAGTTAACAGTTATTACCCGTTCTGTAGGGTAATCTCCCGGGCAATGCCAATGCTTGTTTCGGAGATTACAGACTGAATTCCCAGCAAACGGATTTTATCCGGGAAGATGATACCACGTTAAATAAAGTTTGAAGGAATAGCTAAATACCCGACCCCGAATGGAGATAACGGGGCATTGCGGGTATTTTAATTGCAACATCTTAAGTATCAGCTAGTATAGTTAATTTGACCAGAATTTATTAACTTGAATCTGTGCTTCATGGGGATTTATATCCTCACATTTGTCCAGTTTTTTCCACAGCGATTCAAGTCTGACAATTATTTACTAAGCTGTAGAAATAAAAGATTTGCACTTTCAATTTTTTTTTAAGCCTGTCCTGGCTTACGTATATAGAATATTCGTAAAACTGCTTGATTTTTTTGAAAAGTAAAGGTTCAAAAACTGATCGAATGATATTGGAATTTGTCTTCAGCCAGGTCTTAGTCCTGGAATAAACCAGTTGTTTGGCAAGAAAAACTTTCAGAGTGCTTTATTTATCAAATTGTTACTTAAAAAGGAAATTGAGGATCGTAAAATATTATCAGTGGATAAGTAAAATAAAAGAGAGAAATTATTTAAAACAATAACAGATGAAGCCGGATCGGAAAAATGGTGGGTAATTATCCGGTTTGTCTTTTTTTATAATCCGGCACGATTTGCGTATGTGTGGAAGTGCTGGGACGAAATCATTAATCTTAACCATAAAAAAAAGTCTTATGAGTAAAAGGGTCCTCATTATAGACGATGACATGGACTTATGTGTCCTTTTGGGAAAATTACTGTCCAAAAATGAGTATGACACGGATGCTGCTTATACCGGTGCAAAAGGAATTGCCAAATTCCAGGAAAAAAGGTTCGATGCCGTTATTTGCGACTATCGCCTGGGCGATATGGAAGGCAAGAATGTGTTGATCGAGCTTAAAAAGATCAATCCAGGAGTAGTAGTCCTGATCATAACCGGGTATTCAGACATAAAAACGGCCGTTGAGCTTATTAAACTGGGGGCGTTTGACTATATCACGAAACCCCTTATCCCCGATGAGGTCCTGGGTATCCTGAACAAAGCTTTCCAGGAACCTAAAGGCGTGGCTCGGGAAGCAGCAAATAACGAAAGACGGCCCTCTGAGATGGGCACGCATCATAGTAATGAGCAATTTATGGTCGGTAAATCAGCCACGGCCCGTGCATTATACAACCAGATTGACATAGTTGCTCCAACGAATTACAGCATTATACTTTATGGTGAAAGCGGCACAGGAAAGGAAGTGGTGGCAAAGACCATACATGACCTTAGTGACAGGAGGGATAAACCATTTATAGCAATGGATTGCGGCACGCTTTCAAAAGAATTGGCCGGCAGCGAAATGTTTGGCCACGTAAAGGGAGCATTTACCGGCGCCTTACAGGATAAAGAAGGACATTTTGAGCTGGCTAATGGTGGTACGCTTTTCCTTGATGAAGTTGGAAACCTTTCGCTCGAAGTGCAAGCCACCCTGCTGCGTGTGATCCAGGAAAGAAAATTCAAACGGGTTGGGGGAAATAAAGAAATGAATACCGATGTCAGGATCATCGTGGCATCTAATGAAAGTTTACAGGACGGTTATCGTAAAGGAAAATTCCGTGAGGACCTCTATCACCGCTTTAATGAATTTTCAATCAATCTTCCGCCATTAAGAACACGTAAAGAGGACATTTTACCTTTTGCAGATTTCTTCCTGGCAAAAACCAATGCAGAGCTGGGTAAAGAAGTAAGCGGTTTTGAAGATGAAGTATTACAAAAGTTCATGCAGTACGGATGGCCGGGAAACCTGCGGGAATTCAGGAATGTGATCCGCCGTGCAGTGTTACTGACACAACCAGGAAAAAAGATTAATGCCAGTTGCCTGCCATGGGAAATCACCACGGATACAACCTTGGCTTTCCAGGACCAGGTATCATCCACTGCGCCAAAAGTTGGACAGGAACTTGATTTAAAGAATGCGGCGATCAAGGCGGAGTATGAAACGATCATGGGCGTGTTACAAAAAGTCAATTTTAATAAGAAGAAAGCAGCTGAAATGCTTAAGATCGACCGAAAAACACTTTATAATAAAATAAAGAATTTCCAGGATTAATTTCTTCTGAATATAACAAGTCACCTGCGACGAAATATCAATCATCACCAGTAATGATCTCATTTGCATGTTATGCAATCAACCATTACATCCGGTCAATTGCACGAAGAACAACCATATTCTACGGGCCCAATAAAAGAATTGAGCCAGGAAGAAAAACTTGCCCTCCTGGCAGCCATTGTTGAGTCTTCAGGTGATGCCATCATCAGTAAAACCCTGGAAGGAATAATCACAAGCTGGAATAATACCGCTGAACGAATTTTTGGATATACGGCAAATGAAATAATCGGGCGTTCGATCGCTTTGCTGATTCCCCCGGAAAGACTAAACGAAGAGACAACGATAATTGAAAGATTGAAAAGAGGCGAAAGGGTCGAGCATTTTGAAACGCAGCGATTGACAAAAGACAAAAGGCTCCTTGACATATCCCTAACTATTTCCCCGGTTAAAGACAGCAAGGGTCGTATCATCGGCGCTTCCAAGATCGCGAGGAATATAACGGAGCAAAAAGAGGCCGAACGCGGAATCAAAGAAAATGAAGAAAGGCTGAGAATGGCCATCGAATCAACCCAGCTTGGTACCTGGGAGTATTTCCCGCTGGAGGGTAAACTTATCTGGTCGGAAGAATGCCGCAAACTTTACGGGGCGCCAAAGGATCTGGAATTGAATTATAGTTTTTTTTCAGATCATGTTCACCCGGATGATAAAGAGTTGGTGCAGGAGGGAGTAAGCCGGGCATTGGATCCGGGTGGGGAAGGAAATTATGATATTCAATACCGCATTCTTCGCTATAATGATAAACAATCCCGTTGGATCAGGGCTAAAGGGAAAGCATTTTTCAACGCTGCACAACAGGCAGATAGGTTTATCGGGACGGTAGTCGATATTAATGACGAAAAATTGCGTGAGCAGGAATTGAAGGATAGCGTTGAACTATTTACCGTCATGGCTAATAACGTACCTGCCATGATCTGGATGTCAGGGAATGATAAGTTTCATGATTATTTCAACAATACCTGGTTGGAGTTTACCGGCCGGAATGTGGAGCAGGAAAAAAATGAAGGTTGGCTTCAAAGTGTACACCCCGAAGATGCGCCCCGTTGCCTGGAACGATTTAGTAAAGCTCTTGAAGAGCAGGTAGGATTCTATTCTGAATACCGGCTTAAACGGTATGACGGTGAGTACCGCTGGGTCGCGGATAATACAGTATCCCGATATAATCCAACCGGTGAATTCGCGGGATTCATCAGTGCTTGCATCGATATTGACGATCAGAAACGGTTCAATGAAAAGATAAAGGAAAGCGAACTTTTGCTGAAGAATATTTCCAATGCTTCACCAGTAGCGCTATGGATGACCGACACAGATGCTCAAAGCACATTCGTGAACGAAACCTGGATCGAGTGGACTGGAATTCCGCTGGAAGCGCATGTGGAGTCGGGTTGGCAGGAATGCCTGGTGGAAGAGGATCGTACCGCTACCAGCAATAGGTTCATGGATGCTTTGCAAAAAAAAGAGAAATTCTCCTCGGAGTTCAGGATACGACGAGTCGATGGAGAGATCCGCTGGTGTCTTTCTGAAGGATATCCTTATTATGATATCAATAATGCATTTGCGGGGTATGCGGGTTCCGTTACCGATATCACCGAACTGAAAAAAATGGAACAGCGCAAGGATGATTTTATCCAAATGGCCAGCCATGAATTGAAAACACCTATTACTTCTATCAAGGGTTATGTACAATTATTATTGAGTATTTACAATGAATGGAGCGACGAAAAACTTGTCTCCGCCAGTACCACGGTAAAGACTTCCTTGCAAACAATATCTAAACAGGTGGCAAGGCTCACGCGGCTGGTATCGGAATTACTTGATCTATCCAGGATCGAATCAGGCAAACTGGAAATGAATATGGTGGAATTTGACCTGGGAGCACTAGTCGTTGAAACTGTTGAAGATGTTAGGCATACTTCAGCCCATCATATTATTAATATTCACCAGCAGGATTCTGGTACCGTCTTTGGCGACAGGGACCGTATCAGCCAGGCACTGGTCAATCTCCTCACCAACGCCATTAAATATTCCCCTGACGCCGATAAAGTAGATGTTTACGTTGAAGCAGATAACAATACCCTTACTGTTCGGGTAAAGGACTATGGTATAGGGATAGACAAAAAGGATCAGCAAAAGATCTTTGACCGGTTTTACCGGGTAGAAGGAAAAAGCGAACAGACCTACCCGGGCTTTGGGATCGGGCTGTTCATCGCCAGCGAAATCGTACAACGGCATAATGGGAGCTTAACGGTGGAAAGCGAAAAAGGAAAAGGTGCCGTATTTTCGATCAGCCTGCCGGCAAGTTAGCGCCGGGAGATATAGACTTGCTTTAGTTTTTCATAGCCTTGATCATGAGTACACAGAACTATAGGATTTTGGTGGTTGATGATGATCCGGATATTGGCATCATGATCAAGATCATGCTTGAATATAAGGGATACAGTGTGATGGTAGCCGAGCGGGCCGATATGATCGACAACATACTTCGCGACAATTCTGTCGACCTGCTTATTATGGACATGCTTCTGTCAGGTGCCAATGGTATTGATGTTTGTGAAGAATTAAAGAAAGACCCGCGGACTACCAAATTGCCGGTGATCATGATCTCGGCGCATCCTAATGCTCGCCAGATCAGCCTGGATGCAGGTGCCGATGATTTTATTGCCAAGCCCTTCGATATGCATGATATGTTCTCTAAGATCGGTATGTTACTTGAAAAAAAGCCGGGCGCAGGAATAGCATCGTAGTTATTTCACTGAACAGAATGCAAGCCATGAACCGTTTTTTTAAAAGACTCTCATTACCTGTAAAATTATTCCTGCTGGTGCTGGTCCCGATGACCCTGATTATCTACCTGACCTATGATATTTATATAGAAAAAAAAGACAGGATCAATCTACTGGCCAGTTATGTCAGCGGGATCAATGCATCAGCCGATATTTCCGGGGTTATCAATGAACTTCAATTAGAAAGAAGATTCAGTTACGCATATGCCATCCGGCATGACTCCGCTTCACGCATAACAATAGACCATCAACGACCACGCACAGACAGTGCCATCCGGAAGCTGGATAGCTACCAGGATTTAATATTGAAAAATTTTCGAGCTTATACCTTCCTGCAGTCACTTGATTCCATGCGGAAGAGAGTAGATACAGCCGCTTCGGCCAATATGATCATGCATTATTATACAACAGCGATTTACCGGTTGAAAACAATTGGACAAGCTGATGCCGGGAATAATAAATTCCTGGAACCTGTCTATGTTGAACTCACTGCTGGCAGAATTTTAAGAGAGATGTCAACTTACCTGGATATTATCCGGGCAAATTTTTATAATGCACTTTATAACAAGCAGAATAATATCCCCATGTTATTTGGGTTGATGGGATCTTATGATGTGTATAAGAGTTATGAAACAGAATTATTGACCAAATCAGGCCCGGAACTGCTGCGAATATATGATTCGATACGCCACGAAACTGAACTAAAGATTACGATGGACTATATCGACACGATATTTTCGCACTTTGCGTTCGATACATTGTTCAATGCAGATGACTGGTGGGAAATTTCGGGAATTGCTACCGATCACATCAAGCGGTTACAACAGGAAGTGATGCAAGAGGTTAAAACGAAGATGGAAAAAGCCTATGAAAAAGAGATGAGGAGCAGAAACTGGAAACTTGTTTTCCTGATCATTGCGCTCGCTATTGTGTTAACGATCATGGCTTATACAACACGTATTATAACCAGGATGCTAAGTGCATTGAACCGGTCAGCCAGCAGTATCGCCGTGGGGGATGCGGGTATTCCATTGAAAGATATGCCGGATGA
>JGI10216J12902_104086599_pt1 | contig 10187 bp, 11 predicted proteins | sample KanNatreferecore_FD_12902 | JGI IMG/M metagenome (IMG submission 12902)
GCCTCAGGGCAAAGTATTCGATTTGCTCCTTGGCAAACAGGGAAATGGCGGCCGCCCCAACCCAGCCCGAGAAAAAGGGATCAATCAAAGACGTGAAGTAAGAGATGACCAAGCAAATGGCTGGTTCACAAAAACGACGCACAACACTATCAGCGAATCCAAACTGCTGCCACACACGCCACGGTTCACCTCGCCAATAGGTATGCGGTTCCGGATGTCTGCCCCACCGTCGGGCCGAATTGAAACCCAGGTGGAAAATAAGCATGACAAAAAAGCCAGTGACAAAACTGTGAAGGAGAACGGCCTTCGGCGGCGCAGCACTGGCGTAAGCGAGGCAAAGGAGAAACGCCATGCTGACCTTACGTATGTAGCGCCGGCCTAGATTACGGTGAAGATAGGCTTCGAGACTTGCGGAAAGGAGAAGGCTGACATGTTTCAACAACCAGAGAAACACCCGCGCGTACCGCCGGATATTTGAAAGCCGAAAAATATTGCGAAGGTTACGCATCATTTTGGGAAAAAGTGACTCGAAGGTAATTCCTGCCGTTGCTCCAGATCCTTCCGTTCTCGTAAACGATTCCGTCGACCAGGCACTGATTGGGAGGGCCTCCGTTGCGCAGCAACTGGAATTCGCCCGGCAGAATCTGATGCTCGATACTATCGGTGCCGCCAACGTTCCGAGAGACACGCTGTTCACCGTTGGCATCGTCGGTGGTCGATGTGCCGGAGTTCCATCGGAACTGTCGAGTGCGGGCAATCGTTTCAGAAGCAGCCGCATTTGTGACCGTACAGTTATTGCGATGCCAAACGCGTGTGGCGAGGTTGGCTAGAAGGCTATCCGTTTCATGCCGTGTCATCACCGCGTTGTAGTTGGCAAGAGACTGGGTCAAATAAACCGTCATGGCCCGCACAGAACGCGAAGTCATCTGGAAAGTCGCGTCATACCGCGTCGTGAAGTGCTGGCTTTCATCTGCCCAGAGAAATACAGGGTGAGGATGAACCCGCACATCGCGTCGTTCAACGGCACGCTGCCAGACAAATTTCCATAGCACTTGACTGAGCGCTCCGACGTCGTCGTACTCCTTCACCGGCAAATCAATCACGAGGATCTTGCGGTCGTTAAAGGTGATTTCTGGGTCAATATTGATGTCAGAACAAAAAAGTCGGCGAATTTCACCACGCAAAAATTGTTCAGACAGCGTAGTGAACATGCTGACGATGCAACTGCGAGTCCGCGGCGACAAAGCGGGGAACTCCCTGGTCCAAAAGCACACCACTTGCGGCCAATCGGCTCGTTGCAACTCGTCTTTTTGAGCAGCCTCACCTTCGACAATGCAAGCATGGCAAACGGAAACGTCCTGCCAGGCCGGAGACACGACTTCCTCAGGACTGGACGGAGCAGTCGCAATGATTTGCGCGACGAGGTCAAGTGTGGGCACGCCTCTAGAAATGGCTGCGAGTTCAACCGCATTCCGCACCAACTGATTCATCGCTCTCCGCCAATAATCTTGGCCCCCGTTCTGGCTTTTGCGATCGATCACTTCGGCCAGCGTACCGAACAGGCGAACCAGATTCTCAGTCAGACGCGCGCCTACGCCCGCACGGCAGTACTCGTACTGCATGAAGTTAAAGCGCCAAGGTTGCGAAGGGGAGAACGCGACGAGATCCTTCGTGCGGCCGGTTTCGGCACAGTAGCGTTGCCAAACGTCCCTTTCGTCCGGTTTACAAGTGAGGACTAAGCCGCCAGTGCCAGCTCTCAACATCGCATGTGCAATGAGACGAGCGCTACCGGAAGATTTGCCGCTCCCGGTGCTGCCGAAAACCTGCGTGCCCTGGCAGGCGCTACGCACCGTCCATGCATCGCATGGGTCTTCACTGAAATAGAGAAGCGGCGCATCGAGCGGGTCAGCGACCGCACCCCGCCGCTGTCCGGAAACGATGACTTCTCTTTTGAACCAGTCTAGTAATCGCTTCATGTTAAGGCTCTCGATTCAGTTCCAAAACCATTCCCTGATCCCGTTCGGCGGAACCTCGGGTTGCGGCCGGTGCGATGCCGTATTTGCCGAGGATGGCCTGACTCACCGCACGCCGCTGGAAAAGCGCTAGCGCTTGGGGAGCTGTTTCTCGAATTGCTTCAACTGATGGCTCAAGGCGGCGACTTGCGTGCTCAACGTGTGCACGCGCGGCACCCAGAGCTCTAGTTGCTCGGCCAAGGCGATCAAGCGCGTCTCGATTGCCTTCGAACGGTTCTTGTGCTGTTCCTCCAGGCGCTGTAACGCCTCGGTCAGCAAATCCAGTTCTGTCTTCATAGAGTTGGGAATTCAATTCTTGCGGCTCTGGAGAAGCGCCGTATCTACCGATATTGTACTTCGCGCGCGCTTCCGTCAGTCGCGTAAGCTTTTCGCCCAGCGATTTGATTTGGTCGGAGGACAAGCGGCTGAATGCCGGATGCGGATCCTTGAGCTTGAACTCATGATTGATGAGTAGCCGAAACGTGTCATATATTTCATCGGTTCGTTTGCCCGGGGGCCGAATATTCAGCGCTTTGCCCGTCGAAAGTTCGATCCGTGGCACAAGGAAATGCAGCTCACTCCTGTGATGTCCTTCTGGTGCATTGTGGGAATGACGAATCCAGAGACAATCAAACTGACCCCGCCGCAGTCCGGGAAAGGCAGTCGCCTCGAATCGATCCATGATCCGTTGTTCCTGTTCCGCGGTAATGAGTTCTTTGAAGCTTAATACCCCTGAAACGTAGCGATGCTTTTTTGCGATGAGCTGGTTGATCAATTGCCGCGTCAATTCAGAGTTGCCGCGGACAACGGCCGGCCTGGGTTCGCGGATCACGCCTTTCTTGTCCTTGCGGCCAGCAAGGTATTGCAGAGGAGCTTCGCTCAGGAGATAGCTCATGGCTGAATCACTCGTTCCGGTCCCGTGATGGAAAAACTTTACAAGCATAGTGAGTGGGCTGCTGGGGCAGGTTGTTAAGGTGTCGGTGAATGCCTGCCAAATATGAAATCGTCACGACAGCATCAATGGAACTCAACTCCGATGCCGCTCGTGCCAAAGCCGCCGTCGTGCTTTCGAAAGCACACATCGTCCGCAGCCAGGTCTCCTTGTCCGCGTGATTGTAGATGCGGACGTTCTCAATGTGGTTGCGGACCAAGGCACTGACTGTGATACCAGCGGCCTTCGCCTTGGCGGCCAATATTTGGTGCTCCTCTTTGGAGACCCTGACAAAGATTCGTTTGGTTCTGGCCTTCGGCATTTTGTGATTAGCCCCAGCGGAGTGTGCGCACGCTGGGTAAGACTTGCTTGTGATTAGGTTCAAGGCGCCTTGGGATCTTCTGCGATTGAGATTTTGCGATGACAGCGAGGGCAAATCCCGAGCTGATAAATAGAGGTTCGAGAACTGCAATGCCTCTACCACGACGGAGTCGTTTTCGTTTTGAATCAGTCATGAGTTTTGACGTTTTGGTTTGCAGGTGATAGGCGGACCCGCGTGAACGGTCACGAGGCGGTGTCCTTCGACGGCGGCGAGGGCGAATGGCCCGCCGAAAAGGTCGTCGGCGACACAGCCGCACGAAGTTTGGTCTTTGGCCGAGTTAAGCTTGTCCTGCAGCTCCTCCAATACGGACGTCTCAATCGAGCATACCTCGACTTCATAGTTTTTCGCCGTTTGCTTCACGAGGAATTCGAGGAGCGGTTTCATCGCCGCCGGCGCGGTATTCGACCCAGCAGCTTCACAGGCGTTGTCCGGCACCGAATGGGAGGAACGTGACGCATTACCGCTTGCATGTTGCGCATACCCACCGCTTGTTTGAGATCTATTGTCTTTCTCAAACTCGGGCTTGATCACCGCAGCGATCCACTGGCGAAACTCTGCGAAGGATGGAAGCGACAATCCGCCGTCTTGCAGCCAACGACGTATACGTTGGTTTGCTCCATAATAGCGGATGCCGCGCTCGACAAAAATAGTAGTCACTCCTGACCGAGCATCTAGCGCCAGGCCCACGCGGCTTCGTGGCGGTACGCAACCGGGAGGAAGCTCAGCTCCGCGGAAGTTCAGGTAGGCCGCTGATCGGGCTTGTCGTTCAAGCGCAACGTAGCAGCCGTTTGAACCATTGATAAATCTTCGCATGGGTGGATGGCGCGTGTTGTGGGACGAGACTCGCCGGAATCAGAGCCCTTGTGTCAGCCACGCGGCCCTTGGAGTCTTCGAGGTTGCCCGTTCCGCCACAGTCAGGGCAATCGGAGTGGTAACCGTTCGCTTTATTCTCCGGATGTTGCGGCAGCCAAATGGTTTCATCGCAGAGAAGGTGATCGGTCAACGCCCCTGCGAATACTTTGTCGAAATTTTCCAGACCAATTTTTGTTTGAAGATCGGGATCGCAACGAATCTGGATACAGTTGCGCTGTCCGATTCGTGACAGCATCGGCCCCCAAAACTTGTGGTTGGTTCCGAAATGGAGAATAGCCATGGCCACGAAGAGCTTGGTCGCGTTAAGTCGGGGCGTTGTGAAATAGTGAGATCCCTGGGATGTCGCATCATTCTTGAAGCCTCGTTCGATGTACGCGGTATAGCGCTGACTCAAAACGCATCTCGCACATTGGCGACTTACAGCTTGATGAAGGAAAACGATTTCCGCACCGGCACCGCCGCGATAAACTTGAGCTAATAACGCCGGTATTCCGAATTTAAGCGAGACCAAATTCGTGCGCATTTGCGCCGGAAAGAAGTCCGTTAGGCCGCATAGGATGCGCGCTTGAATTTCGTGGTCCCATGCGTCATCGAAAATCAGGCTGCGCAGATCTTCATCAGCAAACGCATCGAGCGGCTTCGCGAATGCCGTGATTACGGCAAGCGGATTGATTTGCAAGAGACGCTTCTTCAGGGCTTGCACTTTCGGCCGGCCGATGTCGTTCAGATAACATTGTTGAGTCGCGATATTAGATTCACTGACCACATCAGGGTCGATCAGGATGAAAAAGCGGACACCGGCGCGACAGAGGTCCTCGACGAAAGATGCGGCACCACCGCAACCGATGATGATGGCCATCGAGTGGTGCAGACGACTAAGGTCATAAGATTCTCGGACGCGGGCGAATGTCTTTTGATAAAGTGGCGCCTCGACCGGAAAGCGGCTAGTTTCAGCGGATGGAATGATTTCGTACGGGACTTCGAAAACAGCGTTTTCCAGTTCGCGCGTTACGGCAAAGAGCCGGAGGGAGAATTCGCCGTCGGCGGAACTCTGGACGATTGGGATCAACAAATGCTCAACCCGATCGTTACCGGCGTGTCGAATAATTCGTTGCGCGTACTCAATGTCTGGTGCGCTCGGTTCTAAGCATCCGCGCGGATGCGAATGCACAAAGCCGCAAAGATGCGCCCCATCCGCATTCCAGGCATCAATGATGCGATTGATTCGCGTCGGATCGACACTGTAGGTCACGGATGATCGCACCGCCTCGCGATCGAAATAGAATCGTGTGATTGTTCCGTTTCCATCGTCACCCAACACGCCGCCGGTTTCCGCCGGCAGTGATCCAACAGTTCGCCGAATTTGTTCAAAGACGGATTGTTCAAATACAATTTTTGGAAGTCGAATTCGTTTGGTCATAAGTCAAAAGCTTTGCCCGGTTTTTCGGAAGTGCTCGACTGCTTCTGCCCACTTGGCGGCGATGGCTTTTGCGCCCTCATAACTTTCAATGACACCATCCCAGCAGATGTAATCGCCATCTAAACTGCTGATGAGATGTGGAGCAGTTAAACCCTCGGTACCGCCTTCGACGAAAATCCTGAAATTTTGGTTCCCGTCCTGTCGAAACCGAAAAACGTAGTCGCGAGTGCCGTCTTTGGTGCGGTATTTTGCCGTCGAGACAATTGGTGCGGCTACAGGATTCGGAGTTGAATTCCGCTTTAGGAAGGGCGGGCGCCCCTCGGTAGGGCGCCCGCTTGTGGTATAGAGCGCCACTGTCAGCGCTATCAGCACAATAATTGCGAGTAGGAGGAGTAAGGGATCGCTCATGCCTCACGGCCTCCTTCGCCATCATGGCTTAGCGGTGAAAAGTGCCGCTCGGCACTGTCTCGCCACAGTGGGGATAGAGCAGAATTCTCATTCTTACCTCCGTCGGTTGCGGCCCGTTGCGTTCGACTTCGCAACTGGCGTGCGCCTTTCGCCTTGGCCCCTGTTATGTTGGTTTTGCGCATAAAAATCGAGTCGTGGAGTGCTGATCGAAAGGAAGTGGGTCCGAAAGCAGCGCTTGGTCCGCACTCTGTTGGGGAGATCGTTATGTTTTTCATTAATGACGTATTCGATGCGCCGGTGTCTGCGCGGTTTCGCCGCCAATTCGCGGCGGATTACTGCACGTGGATCACCAATCCGCGTGGACTGGCTGCGCCGTGCCGGAGGTTATTTCGCCTTGCAGCGGTAGCGCACTGTAAGTCACTCTGGTGGTATCGAGGGCAGTCCCCCAAAATCCCTCGGCTTATCCGTAAATCGTCCAACTTTCCGACGAAATTCAGCCCAGTAATCGTCGATCAGATGCACACTCGTCGCCGGCGTCGTTTCAAGGGGGGAAGTCTCGCTGACAACGTTCTTGCGAGAGGGTTGCCCGACAGAAGCCGCTACAGGTTGAACTCCAGCCCCTTGTACTAATTTGAGGTGGATGGTAATGTTGATTCGGGAGCCGTTTGCTTCGTGTTTCATATCACTCTTACGGTTCTCAGCGTGGGCGGACACCCACGCGGGGCCGAATGGCTTGTTCCATTCGGCCCTTTTTGCCTCACGAAATTAAGCCACTCAACGTATTAGATTTACTACAACTACAGGAAATAAGTCAATGCAAACTTGAAATTAACGGAAATTATGAGGAAACATCCCATTTTTAGCGTCTTTTTAGCGCCGCAGGCAAGCGTTTTTGGTAGATAATTTGCTTTCAAGTAGGTGAAATTTCGGGTTAATATCGGAAATCTGAGTGCCAAATCTGCTTAATTAACCGAAAATGAAACTTCACTGGGGCCAAACTTGGGCGTTCGCACAGGTTCTTAATCTGTTCAACAGTCTGGGCAAGGACCAGAAGACGTTGGTCGAAGAAATCGGCGGCGGTGTTCTTAATGCTGATTTGTCACGAGCGAAAGCAGGTTATGTCCCTCCGAAAAAGTGGGCCCACATCGTGGAGCGATGTTACGAAATCGCTGAGAAAGAAATGCTGCAAAGTGCCTCGACGGCCACATCAAAGAGGGCGGTTGAACAGATCCGGACGCTTATCGATACAAGGCTTCGCAGCCCGCTCTCAAATGTTACAATGGATAAAGCTTCCTTGGCCGAGTTTCCTGAACTGGAGATTGCGTCGTTGGCGCGATATTTTAATCAACTTCTAAATCCTGACATTTGGAACGTTACGTCTGCCACATCGATCTTTACAGCGCACCTCACTTATCCGCGGGTGCCGGACGAGCCCATTGATGGGATGAATAGGAAGCTTCTACCCAGCCTCATCGGCGAAAACTGGCAGGAGCAGTATCAAGAAACAAAGCGACTGGCAAAGGGGATGAAGTCGTTCCAAGATGATATGGAACGCGTTATCTTCAAGGAGAACACAGCAGCTGACAAATGCCAAATACTTCCAGCAGCGAGTGAGATTCGGGGATTACTAAGCCCCGCCCGGATCAAAACCACTGCGCTGATCTACTTGGTTCCATTCTTTTATACTGCTGATCGCCGAGCCGATTATGGCGTAATACGCTACGGCAAACATCGAAGTTTGGGCATGCTGGCCTCCAGGGCCACGCTGAACCGTATTCTTGGCAGCCAGCCTGAGGTCATAAAACGCGAGCAATTCATCCGCTTCATAAATCCGACAGTGAAAATTCACCACGTCGCTCCTTACTCAGCCGAGCACATCATTTGTCAGATGCTTTTGGAGTTTCATGATGAAGAGTTATTGGCGAAGTTTAATGAGGCAAATATACCCCCTGAGAGTGACTTCAGCCAAGCTGCCAAATCCCTGGCAGAAAAGCCTGATACTCGCATCTTCCTCTTCGATCTGCCGGAGAAATTCGAGCTGGCCCGAGAACTTTCGAATTACGCTAGCGCCTTTGCTGATCACGCGATTGTTCGGCTAGATCATGGTGTTGATCTGGATGTCGGAGTTGGTTATTCGCTTCGTGCATTTGATTGGATAGTTAAGGACGGGCGGTTCAAGAATTTGCACAGGCAGGCCTTTGACTTGGTTCGGAAAATTGGCGGCGACTTAAAACTGGGCGGCATTGAAATCGACGAAACGACTGGAAAAAAACACCAGAAATGAAAGGAGTGTATGTCTGCAAAGAAAATAACAAAAGCACTTGCTCTACTTGTTATAACACTTGGGCTCATTACGTCGTGTCGACGAGGGCAAGACGGCACGACCGTCCAAGGGAATGATTCACGGAACCAAGAGTCGTCACTTGCGCGGCTAAGAAAAAGCGGCGTTGTTCGAGCGGGGTATGGCGGCTTTGAGCCCTACACGAAAATCAATGTGACGGGAGGTCGCGAACAAGCGCCAGTTACCGGCTATTCCGTCGATCTTGTAGAGGAGATCTGCAAGCGCTTTGAACCCCCTCTTAAGGTTGAATGGCACCTGATAAAATTCGAGACGATGAAGGCAGAGCTCGAATCCGGAAAATGTGATTTCATCATCGATCCTATTTATCACACGATAACCCGCGCGGCCGATTTTGGACTTACAGAGCCCTTTACTTATGTCGGGGTCGCATGTGCTGTGGTGCGTAAAGACGAAATGCGTTTTCAAACCTTCAGTGACCTCGATCGACGCGACATTACGATCTCTGTGGCGGTTGCCTGGAGTTCCACAGAATATGCGAAACAACGGCTGACAAAGCCGAAGTGGAAGGAGGTCACGGTTGGTGGCACACCGTTTGAGCAATTGGATGACGTGTTGAATGGACGGGCCGACGTTGCGCTCCAAGATGCACCGAGTGTAGCTCAGTACGTTGCTGCGCATCCGGACAAAGTGAAGGCTCTCTGGTTGGAGAATCCTCCGTCATTGCTCGCTGCGGGATTCCTTACACGAAGAGAAGATGTCGAGTTCACTGAGTTTTTGAGCCGGAGCTTACGCATATTGAAAATCGACGGAGCCCTGCGCCAACTGGATGAAAAGTGGAAAACCTACGGATATTTCGAAAAGGTAAATTTGGTTCCGGGACGAGGCTTGGAGAGTCGGCGGTAAGTCCCTCCCCTAGTGCCTGCGTATGGATTACGATTGGAATTTCAGCGTTTTCGCGCCTTACGCCGTCGCGTTTCTCCGCGGTGCGTGGGTTGCCTTGGCACTTGCACTGGTTTCGTCGGTCTTAGGCTCATTTCTTGGAATTCCCTTGGGGGTACTTCTGAGCCTTCGACAAACATCTTGGGCGCTACTGTCCTTAAACGACGCGCTCCGGGCTATTCCAATACTGGTGCTGATGCTGTTCTTTTACGCGTTCCCGTATAAGGCCGTCTTCGGGATTACTCCGCTGTCAGGGTTTACAGCGGCCGTCCTGGCCATGACGCTTTCGCAAATGGTCTTCACCGCCGACCTGGTGCGAGGCGCCGCGGCAGGAGTTTCGAAGCAGACCGTCCTGGGAGCTCGGGCTATTGGATTGCGTGAACCAGCCATCTGGCAACACATCATTTTACCCGACGTGATACGGCAAATCATTCCACCAGTCTTTGCTTTCTTTATTGCCAACATAAAGAGTTCGAGCTTGGCGTCGGCCATTGGCGTGCATGAATTGGTTTTCAATGCACGCGTAGCCACCGGAAGTACCGCACGCAATTTGGAGGCTTGGATCATCGTTGCGGCGATTTATATTGTGTTGGTTGTGCCCATGGGTTGGGTGGGTCGCGGCATTGAGAAAATACCATGGCTCAAAAGACGCTCATAGAGAATAGATTCCAAGTAAATGGTTTGGCCGCCTCATACGGAAGAGACGAGCCCCTCCGGGGCGTCAACCTGACAGTCCGGCGTGGCGAAACGGTCGCGATCATTGGCAGAAGCGGCGTTGGCAAAAGCACCTTTTTTCGTTGTGCGGCCGGCTTGCAGCGAGCTTCTGCCGGAAACGCTTTTCTTGACGGCGAACCGTACATGGTCGACGGGGAATTGCAGATTCCGGCCTGGCAGGTTTGTCGGAAAATTGGCTTGGTGTT
>JGI10216J12902_101419935_pt1 | contig 10183 bp, 10 predicted proteins | sample KanNatreferecore_FD_12902 | JGI IMG/M metagenome (IMG submission 12902)
ACCTTGTACTCGCCCGAGTTGACCTTGAAGCCGGTGTAGTAGGTGAAGGCGCTGTAGAGCAGCCCGAGGGAGTGCGGGAAGCGGATCTCCTCCAGGATCCGGACCCGGTTGCCCTCCCCCACCCCAACCGTCGTCGTGGCCCACTCTCCCACTCCGTCAACCGTGAGGATCGCAGCGTCCTCAAACGGCGAAGGGAAGAAGGCGCTGGCGGCGTGCGACTCGTGGTGTTCGGTGAAGAGCACGGGCCCGTCGTACGCGGCGCCCAGGTGTTTCCGGATCTCCGCGCGGACGTTCGCCTTCCCGCGCAGCCAGGTGGGGATCGCCTTCATGAAGGAGCCCAGGCCGCGTGGGGCTGTGGCCAGGTAGGTCTCCAGCAGGCGCTCGGCCTTCAGGAGCGGCTTCTCATAGAAGACGACGGCGTCCAGCTCCTTGACGGCCAGGCCGGCGTCGCCTAGGCAGTAGGCCACGGCCCGGGCGGGGAAGGCAGCGTCGTGGCGCTTCCGCGTGAAGCGCTCCTCCTGGGCGGCCGCGACGATCTCGCCGCTCCGGACGAGGGCCGCCGCGCTGTCGTGATAGAATGCCGAGATGCCCAGGATGTTCACTGGCGGCGGACCCTCGCTGGCCTGACCTGCCCCCGCCAGGGGGCGCCCGTTAGAGATACGCAGCCCGCCGCTGACGCGTTCGACGGTCGTGCGAGCCGCCCTACCGGCCGATGTGACGTTGCGGCCGCCCCGGTAGTTTAACGATCACGCGGCGCATGGACCCCACACCCGAGATCCGTTACCGGCGCTCCCGGTTCTCCACGCGGCTGCCGGTGGACCGCTGGTACACGCCCTCGCACTTCTGGCTTAAGGAGGTCGATCCGGGTGTCTGGCAGATCGGTTTCACCCGTTTTGCGGTGCGGATGCTGGGCGACACAGTGGAGATGGGGTTCGAGCTGCAGCCCGGCGACGCCGCGAGGGTGGGTCAGACCATCGGCTGGGTCGAAGGGTTCAAGGCCATCACGGACATCTACTGCGTGGCGGAGGGCCAGTTCCTGGGGAGCAATCCGGAGCTGGAGCAGGACATGACGCTCACGGACTCGGACTGTTACGGGGCCGGCTGGCTGTACCGCGTGAAGGGGACGCGCGAGCCGGCCAGCTTCGACGTCCACGGTTACGTGGAGTGGCTGGACCGCAGCATCGACCGGATGCTCGGTAAGGAGCAGGATGGGTAAGGCCTCTTACATCATGGTGGGCGGCTTCCTGGGCGCCGGGAAGACGACCGCGATCCTCCGGCTGGCCGAGCGGCTGAGCGGCGAGGAGCTGCGCATCGGCCTGATCACCAACGACCAGAGCTATGGGCTGGTCGATACGGTCATGCTCAGCTCGCACGGGTTTCCGGTGGAGGAGATCACGGGCGGCTGCTTCTGCTGCCGGTTCAACTCGCTGGTGACGGCCGCCGAGAAGCTGACCGCCGATACCAGACCGGACGTGTTCATCGCGGAGCCGGTCGGAAGCTGCACGGACCTGAAGGCGACCGTCGATTACCCGCTGCGCCGCATGTACGGGGACGAGTACGAAATCGCCCCCTTCAGCGTGCTCGTCGATCCGGTCCGCGCGCTGCGGATCTTGGGGCTGGAGCCGGGGCGCTCTTTCTCGTCGAAGGTCACCTACATCTACGAGAAGCAGCTCGAGGAAGCGGACGTCATCGTTATCAACAAGACCGACCTGCTCGACGCGGACCGGCTGGCAGGGCTGCGCTCCGCGCTCCAGGCACGCTTCCCGCTGGCGCGGGTTCTTGCGATCAGCGCCCGTGAGGGCGAAGGCATCGCCGATTGGCTGGACGTGATCACCTCTGGACCCGGCCGGCAGGCGGGGGCGATGGAGGTGGACTACGACCTCTACGCGGACGGCGAAGCGCTGCTGGGGTGGCTGAATGCCTCGGTCGAGGTCTCGTCGGACCAGGAGTTCGACGGGAACGACTTGCTGCTCCGGGCCGCGCGGGAGGTCGAAACGCGGCTCCGGACCGAAGGGCACGAAGTAGCCCACCTGAAGATGACACTTGCAGCCGAGGAGTACGGCAACGACCTGGGCGTGGTGAACGCCGTGCGCGGCGACGCCGGCGCAGAGTTATCGCACGCGCTGCAGGAGCCGCTGGAGGCGGGGCAGCTGATCGTCAACCTGAGGGCGGAGGCGGATCCGGACCGGCTGCGTGAGCTGATCCTGGGGGCGCTGGAGGCGCTGCGGGGTGACACCGGCCTCACGCTGGATGTAGAGCACTTGGAAGCATTCCGCCCGGGCAGGCCGATGCCCACCCACCGCCTTGCCGCCGTCTGAAGTAAACGACATGCCGCAGCCCCGGATCCTCTACTGCCACTGCGCCTACGCGCAGGTGGTCCCCAAGTCCGTCAAGGAGGAAGTCCTCCGGCAGCTCGCGGCGTCGGACGTGGCGTTCGACGCGGTTGCGGACCTGTGCGAGATGTCCGCGCGGCAGGACCCGGCGCTGGGACAGCTCGCCGGCGAGGGGTGCCTGAAGATCGCGGCGTGCTACCCGCGCGCGGTGAGGTGGCTCTTTTCCGCGGGCGGGTCGCCCCTGCCCTCGGAAGGGGTCGAGATCCTCAACATGCGCGTCGATACCGCCGAGACGGTCGCTTCGGCGCTGCTCGGCAGACAGCCGGCGGAGGTGGCCGCGTGAACGCCGCGCTCCGGGTGGTGCTCTACGAAGGGGACGGCAGCCGGCCGCTGGAGAACGGCGACCGGTACAACGTGATGCGCACGCTGCTCGAGAAGGGCTTCGCCGTCACGCGGGCTACACCCGGAGGGCACGTGAGCCCGGCGGGCGACGGCGAGGTGCTGGTTCTAGGACGCTTCAGCGACGGTGCCGCGGCTGCCGCGAACCGCGGAGACGTGCGGCTCCGGGACATCGATGGGCTGGACGCGGACAGCGTTCTCGAAGTGGTGGAAACCGCGGCAGGGGAAACGGTGGGCGCGCGGCGGCCCTGGAAGCCGTGGTTTCCGGTCATCGACTACGACCGCTGCACCAACTGCATGCAGTGCCTGAGCTTCTGCCTGTTCGACGTGTACGGCGTGAATGAGGGCAAGATCCAGGTCCGGAACCAGACCAACTGTAAGACGGACTGCCCGGCGTGCTCGAGGGTATGTCCGGAGGTGGCGATCCTGTTCCCGAAGTACCGCTCCGGGCCGATCAACGGGGACGAGGTGGACGCCGAGGACGTGCGACGGGAAGCCATGAAGGTGGACATCTCCTCCTTGCTCGGCGGGGACATTTACCAGACGCTGCGGGACCGGAGCGCGCACGCCAAGTCGCGCTTCTCCAAGGAGCGCGACTCGGACCGGGCGCTGAAAGAGCGGCAGCGCTGCCTGATCAAGCTCCAGCAGGACCTGGACATCCCGCCGGAGGTGCTGGCCTCGCTGCCCAGTCCCCAGGAGATCCAGGAAAGGGCGGCCGCGGCGCAGTCGAAGGCCGAACAAGCACTGAACGAGCGGTGAGCCCGCTGATGCGGACGCCGCCCCGGGACGTTCGCCTGAGAGGATCTTAAGGGATGATCGTCCCATTCACCCGACGACTGCTGACCGAGGTGGACCCCCGCCTTCTGATGAAGGCGGGGTGGAACCTCGGCTACAAGGGCGTCCGCTCGGTCGAGCTTTACAAGAGGCGGCTGAAGCAGGGCATCCACTTCCCGCCGTTCCTCTTCATCTCGATCATCAGCAGCTGCCAGCTCCGCTGCCAGGGGTGCTGGGTGGACGTGGAAGGGCCGCGGAAGATGATCGAGCTGGACGACATGAACCGGATCATCAACGATGCGAAGCGGCATGGAAGCAGCTTCTTCGGGATCCTGGGCGGGGAGCCGTTCCTGCACCCGCAGCTCCTGGACATCCTGGCCGCGCATCCGGACTGCTACTTCCAGATCTTCACGAACGGCCAGCTGATCACGGACGAGGTGGCGCGGGAGCTGCGGCGGATCGGGAACGCGACGCCGCTGATCAGCATCGAGGGGTCCGAGATCATCAGCGACGAGCGGCGGGGCCGGCTGAACGTGCTGAACAAGTCCCTGGAGGGACTGGCGAACTGCCGCAAGCACAAGCTGATCACCGGCGTGGCGACGAGCGTCTGCCAGACGAACCGGGAGCTGGTCAGCGAGCCGTGGGTGCGGCGCCTCATCGAGATGGGGGTGCATTACGTGTGGTTCCACACCTACCGGGTGGTGGGGCCGAAGCCACATTCGGAGCTGGCGCTGACGCCGGAGCAGGTGCTGGAGGTGCGGCGCTTCGTGGTCCAGATGCGCGGGAAGCTTCCCATCGGGATGGTCGACGCCTACTGGGACGACCGCGGCGAGGCGCTCTGCCCGATGGCGACGGGCGTGAGCCACCACATCGGGCCGGGCGGGGACCTGGAGCCGTGCCCGATCATCCAGTTCGCCACGGAATCGATCCACGATGGTCCCAGCGTGTACGATCTTCTGACCCAATCCGAGTTCATGCGCGATTTCCGCGAGACGGCGGCGAAGGCGACGCGGGGCTGCATCGTGCTGGAGCGGCCGGACCTGGTGCAGGAGCTGGTCCGGCGCCACGGGGCCCGCGATACCACGCAGCGCGGCACTGCGCTGGCGGAAATGGCCGTGCTGGAGCCGAGGAATAGCCAGCACAACCCGGGGAACGAGGTTCCGGAGGACCACTGGGTCTATCGTCTTGCGAAGAAACACTGGTTCTTCGGGTTCGGAGCGTACACGTAAGCGGAGCGGCGATGCCTGCGAAGGACACGTTCCACGACAGCGTACGGAACGCGCTGATGAAGGACGGATGGACCATCACGCACGATCCATTCCGAATCGCGGTCGGACAGAAAGATGTGTTCGTCGATCTGGGCGCGGAGAGGGTCCTCGCCGCGGAAAAGGGGGGCGAGAGGATAGCCGTTGAAGTGAAGAGCTTTCAAGGCCCTTCGGACATCCGAGATCTGGAGACCGCGCTGGGCCAGTATGTCCTCTATCGCTCGCTCCTCAGCCGGGCAGAGCCAGATCGGACGCTGTTCCTCGCGGTTCCTGTAAGCGTCTTCTCCGGCACTATGGAAGAGCCGATTGTCCGCCCAGTGATCGAGGATATGCGAGTGGCACTCCTGGCCTTCGATGCGCAAGCAGAGGTAATCGTCCGATGGAAGACCTGGCCAAGTACCGGGGAATCGTCCGCAACTTGATTCAGTCGTATGCGGAGCTTCCTCCGTCACACGGAGACATCCAGATAGAGGTGATCTTCGACGAATCGCAGGACCACTACGAGTTGATGTATTCGGGGTGGAGCGGACATTACCGCGTCCATGGAAGCGTGCTCCATATCGACATTCGTGATGGAAAGGTCTGGATCCAACACGACGGTACCGAAGAGGGGGTCGCGGAGGAGCTAGTGAAAGCCGGCATTCCTCGCGACCGAATCGTATTGGGTTTCAAGCCCCCCGAGATCCGCCCCTATACCGATTACGCGGCGGCCTGAGCCGAGAGATAAGGACACTGATGGAGCTTCCTCTCATAACACTCCCCAGACCGGTGCCGCCTGAGCGTGTTCGGCCGCCGCAGGAGAACATTCCCCAGACGCGCGGCGAGCGGGAACGCGTCCTGCAACTGGTGCAGGGCTACGTCCGGCGCGTGAAGCCGGTGCCGCCGCTGTCCGTCGAAGAGCTGCGGCAGCACTGCGGGAGCGTGATGGATGCCCACGGCATCGCGCCGCATTACCTGGACTACACCGGCGTGCTGATGAGCAACGAGGCGTGGCGGGACCACCTGGCGTCCGTGCCTTTCGAGCGCCGGCTGCTGCTGCTTCCGAAGTGCCTGCGCGTGGAGGACAAGTGCCCGGCGCCGTTCGACGAGTTCGGGCTGCTCTGCAAGCGGTGCGGGCTGTGCTCCATCCAGGAGCTCCAGGACGAGGCGGAGCGGCTCGGGTACGCGGTGCTCGTGGCCGAGGGGTCCGCCATCGTGATGGCGATCATCCAGACCGGTAAGATCGACGCCATCGTGGGGGTGAGCTGCCTCAACGTCCTGGAGCGCGCCTTCCCGTACATGGAGGCTGCCGCGATCCCCGGCATTGCCATCCCGCTGCTGCAGGACGACTGCCGGGACACGACCATCGACCTGGAGTGGGTGTGGGACACCATCCACCTGACCAGCGACGACCGCACCTACCGGATGGATCTCGAAGCGCTCCGGCGGGAGGTCGACGCCTGGTTCGAGCCGGCCGCGCTGGACGGGATCCTGGGTTCGGCGACGAGTGAGACCGAGCGGATCGCCCGCGAGTGGCTCACGCGCGCGGGCAAGCGGTGGCGCCCGTTCCTCACCGCCTGCGCCTACAAGGCGTTCCGGGAGGACGCGGACGGAGGCCTGCCGGAGGACCTGCGAAAGGTCGCGGTCGCCGTGGAGTGCTTCCACAAGGCCTCGCTGATCCACGACGACATCGAGGACCAGGACGACCGCCGCTACGGGGAGAAGACGCTGCACGAGGAGTACGGCGTGCCGGTGGCGCTGAACGTCGGCGACCTGCTCCTTGGCGAGGGCTACCGGCTTCTGGCGGAGTGTGAGGCGCCGGCGCGGGTGCGGTCCGAGATGCTGAAGATCGCGGCGCGCGGGCACCGGACCCTCTGCCTGGGGCAGGGGGCGGAGCTGTGCTGGGCGCGCAGCCCTCAGCCGCTGGCGTCGCTGCAGGTGCTGGAGATCTTCCGTCAGAAGACCGCGCCGGCGTTCGAGGTCGCGCTGCGGCTGGGGCTGGCCTATGCAGGCGCGGACGACGACCTGTCGGAGACCATAGCCCGCTACAGCGAGGCGCTGGGCATTGCGTACCAGATCCGCGACGACCTGGACGACCTGGCCGCGAACGAGGCGGACGACGTGACGGCGCTGCGGCCCTCGCTGCCGATGGCGGTGGCGCTGGAGAAGAGCAAGGGGGCGGACCGCGAGCTCCTCCATCAGGCCTGGCGGCGGGCCGCTTCCGTCTCGGGTGAGGAGATCCGGGCGGCGCTCCTGCGGGCCGAGGCAGACGAACGCTGCCGCGGGCTGCTGGACGCCTACAAGGAAGAGGCGATCCGCTCCCTGGCGGAGCTGGACAACCCGAGCCTGAAGGGGTTGCTGCGCCGCGTGATCGGGAAGATCTTCCGCGTGGAAGTGAAGGGCTGGTGCAGTGAGTTTGAGGCTCGAAATGCTCCAGGTCGCGAGGTTGGCGCCCCGGCTGCTGGGTGAGTCCTCCGACCTGGTGCGCGACTTCCTCCGCGGTCAGCTCGTGGAAGGGCATGAAGAAGGCGGCTTCAAAGACCGCTCCGGCGCGCCCGACCTCTATTACACCGTCTTCGGCCTCGAGGGGCTCATCGCCCTGAGGGCCGACCTTCCCGCCGCGGGCGTCGCCGCGTACCTCCGCGGCTTCGGCGACGGTGAGGGTCTGGACTTCGTCCACCTGACGTGCCTGGCGCGCTGCTGGGCAGCGCTGCCGCCCGAGTACCGCTCCGAGCTGCCGTGCGAGCGGATCGCCGCACGGATCGAGGCGCACCGGACGGTAGATGGGGGCTACGACGCCTCACCGGGCGCGGAGCGTGGGACCGTTTACGGGTGCTTCCTCGCGCTCGGCGCTTACCAGGACCTCGCATTGGAGCTGCCGGACCCCCACGGACTCCTGCGGTGCATCGCGGCGCTCCGGGCGGAGGACGGCGGCTACGCGAACCAGCACGAGATGCCTCTCGGGCTCACGCCGCCGACGGCGGCCGCGGCGGCGATGCTGCGTCAGCTTGGGGAGCCGGCGCAGCCGGAGCTGGCGGAGTGGCTGCTGGAGCGCTGCCACCCCGAGGGCGGCTTCTTCGCCACACCGCTGGCCCCCCTTCCGGATCTGCTTTCCACGGCGACAGCCCTGCACGCGCTCGCGGGGATGCACGCGGACCTGGGTCGTATCCGGGAGCCGTGCCTGGATTTCATCGACACGCTTTGGACCAACGACGGCGGCTTCTACGGGAGCTGGGCGGAGGAGGAGCTGGACTGCGAGTACACGTACTACGGGCTCCTGGCGCTCGGGCACCTTGCCGTATGAAGCTAAGTGGTGAGTGGTGAGTGGCTGCGTCCGGACGGTGAACGCCTTTGACGAGACCCGGGCGAATCTTCGCCGGGGGCTCCTGGATGCACGGACTCCCGCCGGCTACTGGGAAGGAGAGCTTTCCAGCAGCGCGCTCTCTACCGCCACGGCGCTCTTTGCGCTGGCGCTCTGTGACCGCCACCGGAACGAGCACCGTTACGAACCGCTCGTGAGAGGCGGCGTCCAGTGGCTGCTCGCGCATCAGAACGAGGACGGCGGCTGGGGCGATACCACGCGCAGTATCTCGAACATCAGCACGACCGCGCTCTGCTGGGCGGCGCTGTCCGTGGCGGGGCCGGAAGCATCAACTGCCGTGGCCCGGGCGGAGGAGTGGCTGAAGGGCGCGGCGGGCTCTCTGGAGCCTTACCCCCTGGCGCTGGCGATCACTGCTCGTTACGGGAAAGACCGCACCTTCTCGGTGCCCATCCTGACGATGTGCGCTCTTGCCGGGCGCCTGGGAGCGGGACCGGAGGCATGGCTGCACGTGAAGCAGTTGCCGTTCGAGCTGGCGGCGTGCCCTCACCAGTGGTTCAAGTTCCTGCAGCTGCCGGTGGTCAGCTATGCGCTGCCGGCGCTGATTGCGATCGGGCAGGTGCGCCACGCCCAGCTTCCTTCGACTAACCCGGTGGCGCGCAAAGTCCGGCACGCGACGCGCCGGCGCACCCTCGCGGTGCTGCAGGAGATCCAGCCGGAGGGCGGCGGCTTCCTGGAGGCGGCGCCGCTGACCAGCTTCGTGACGATGAGCCTGATCGCGGCGGGTCTCGTGGACCATCCCGTGGTGGCGCGCGGGGTTGAGTTCCTGGTCCGCTCCGCCCGCCCGGATGGGAGCTGGCCCATCGATACGAACCTGGCAATCTGGGTGACCACGCTGGCGGTGAACGCCCTCGCGGCGGGAGGTGAGCTCTCGCTCGTCCTTCCTCTACAGGACCGGGAGCGCATCCGCACGTGGCTGCTCGACCAGCAATACGAGCAGGAGCACCCGTACACCCATGCCGCCCCCGGCGGATGGGCGTGGACCGATCTTCCGGGCGGGGTCCCCGATGCGGACGACACGCCGGGCGCCCTTCTGGCCTTGAAGAACCTGGACCCCGGAAATGCGGATGGCGCGGATAGTGTCGAGGCTGCGGCAGCGGGTGTCCGGTGGCTGGTCGATCTTCAGAACGACGAGGGCGGAATCCCCACGTTCTGTCGCGGTTGGGGTTCGCTCCCCTTCGACCGCAGCGGACCGGACCTCACGGCCCACACGATCCTCGCGTGGCTCGCCTGGCAACCGGAGCTTCCGCCGAAGCTCGCGCAATCCGCCTCGGCAGGCATTGACAATGCTCTGACCTACCTCCGGCGAGCGCAGAGCGCTTCGGGGGCGTGGGCGCCCCTCTGGTTCGGGAACCAGCACGCTCCGGATGACGTGAACCTCACCTACGGTACGGCCCGGGTTCTGCCGGCGCTCCAGGCGACGGGCCGCCGGGACTGGGTGGCGGCACGCCGCCAGGCGGCGGTCGGCTGGCTGCTGGACGCACAGAACGAAGACGGCGGCTGGGGCGGGAACGCCGGAGTGCCCTCCTCCATCGAGGAAACCGCGGTGGCAGTGTACGCCCTCGCGGGCGAGGATGGCGAGGGCAGCGTCGCGGCCGCGATCGATCGCGGCCTCGGATGGCTGATCGAACGGACGGAAGCCGGGCGGACGCTGGAACCGGCGCCTATCGGGTTCTACTTCGCGCGGCTCTGGTATTACGAGCGCCTCTATCCTCTCGTCTTCGCCACCGCTGCGTTCGAACGGGCAGCAGGCCGTTCGACTCGGCGTGCTTGACGATCAGGTCCGCCAGGTGGCCCCAATCGCGGTGAACCTGCTCCATGTCGCGGAGGTGCGCCTTACCTAATCCCTCTCTCTTCGCCACCGCCCTCGCCAGGTCGGTGAGCTTCTCGCGATCGTGGCGGCGTAGGTCGCGGTATCGGACGGCCCAGTCCAGAGGCGCCAGGCGGCGGCGGCCGCCGGAACGCACGTCCGCCCCGGCCGCGAGAAGCAGTCGGGCCACCTCGAGCCCCCCACCCTCGACGAGGGTCGAGCCGATGGTTCAATGGAGGGGCAG
>JGI10216J12902_103809839_pt1 | contig 10180 bp, 11 predicted proteins | sample KanNatreferecore_FD_12902 | JGI IMG/M metagenome (IMG submission 12902)
AGGGTAAGAAAGAATACGATTAGCCCGGCGATCCGGCCGCGACGGCGGAAGAGCGACTGCACGGCATAGACGGCGAAAATCACCACGCAAGCAAACGCCACATCCGTCGGCCCCAGCGGCAGATCCAGGCGCACGGATAGATAGAAGCCTAAAACCGCGATGAAGATACCGATCAACGACGAGAGCGACAAAAACGAACTCATGCCGCGCGCCAAGGCGCGAGCCGCCAGTGGCGGCAAGACCATGAAACCGAAAACCATGAGCGGTCCAGCCATGATGACGCCAATGGCAATGCTGAAGCCGCACAGAACGTACAACCAAAAACTCCACTGTGCGCTGCCCCCGGTCAACAGGAAAGACAGATCGCGGTCGAACGAGTTGAGTAAAAATTCCCGGCGAAACAACACGAGGCCGACATAAACCACGCCGTAAACGATCGCCAGCAGTTTCAATTCCTCCTTGGACAAGGAAATCACCTCGCCCTTGAGCAAATTAAGAATTTCTAACTCGCCCGCCGGGTTGAAAATAATTAATAGAATAGTCACTGCCGACGCCAGCGCGTAAGCCGCGGCCAAACGTCCCTCCGGCGAACCGGTCGCGCGGCGGTCCAGATAGGCGAGCAAACCCATACCCGCGAGCGTGAAGACTAACGAGCCGGCCGTCGCCAGGAGCCTTTCGCCGCCGGAACCGTGGGCAAAACCCAAGGCATGCTGCAGCCAAAAAGTGCAGGCGACGCCGCAGGCGGCAATCTGGGGAAGCGTCAAACCGAGAAACACGCGCCGGCGCAGCATCAGGTGCGCGCCAACAAGCGGACAAACAAACGCGATTATGACGCTGCCGAGCAACGCCGGAAATAGCAAAAACGACGGACTGACAATTTCCCAAAAACTCACCATGGATGTTGTGCCACCGATCCTTCTTCCCAAACCACTTTGCCGCCGTCGACGCGCAAGATCTTGTCGGTCACGCTGCGCACCATGCGTAAATCATGGCTCGAAAAGAAAATCGCCTTGCCTTCGTCACGATTGAGCATGAGCAAAAGATCGCTGATCGCCTTTTGCGACTCCGGGTCGACGCCGGCCAGAGGTTCGTCGAGAATCAAAACCTTAGGACCGACCATAAGTGCGCGGGCGATCAACATGCGTTGACGCTGCCCGCCCGACAGCGAAAAGAAAGATCGTCCCGCCAGATGACCTAACCCGACCTGCTCGAGCACGTCGTGCAAGCGCTGTTTTTCCCGTCTCGGCGATCCCAGATAGGGTTTAAGCCGTCCGAAGCCGCCCATCGCCACCACTTCGCGCGCGGTGATCGGAAAGGTCGAATCCAGAGCAGAACTCTGCGGCACATAGCCGAACTCGCTGAGCGCGCAGTTGCGCACGAGCAAGCCACTGATCACTGGAAGAAATCCCAGAATCGTCCTGAAGATTGTAGTCTTGCCGGAACCGTTGGGTCCGGCCATCGCGATCAGTTCGCCGGCCCGGATATCCAGATCGACGGTTTGCAATACCGCGACGCCGTCATAACCGAGGGTTGAAGCGCGAAGCGAAACCAAGGGGAGTTCGTTACTCACGCTAGCTCTCCCCATAATGATCGTGTTCAAGTTGCATTAAGGATCATTTTTAATTCTTTTTGAGCGCGCCGAGCAAACTCCTGACGTTATAATCGATAAATTTGATATAGCTGTCGGTCTCCGACGTTGCACCGCCGGTACTTTGTAACCGCACCACAGTGGCACCGGTCTGACTCGCGAGCTGCTTCGGATAACGATCGCTTTGGGGCCCGTAGATGATCAGCTGGACCTTCTCCTGCTGCATTTTTTGGACAAGACCCAGCAAATGTTTCGGCGTTGGTTCAATGCCGGGTTTTAGTTCGATGCTACCGATCTGCTGAAGGCCAAAGCGACTCGCGAAATACGCCCAATCGCTATGATAGGCGACGAATTTGGTTCCCTTGAGTGGCGCCGCCAGGGTTTGCCATCTTGCAACCGCTTTCTCCAACTCCGCCGAGTAGACGGCTAAGTTCTTATCAAAGACAGCTTTATGTTGCGGAAAATTACGCCCCAATCCGTCGGCGATATTGCGCGCGATCACTTTACCGTTGATCGGATCGAGGTTGTAATGCGGATTGCCCTTGGGATGGACATCACCTTCGGCACGGTCAACGCTTGTCGGCACGTCCAGCACGGTAATCCCCGCCGAACAATCGACATGTCCAGGCTGGCCCGGCATGATTTTCGGATTACTCGCCGGCTCCAAAAGCGCCGGCAGCCAAGAAATTTCCAGGTCCAATCCCATCGCCACGAGAATATTGGCGCGGTTGAGCTTGGGGACGAAACTCGGCTTGACCGGCACCGCGTGCATGAACTCTACCCCTCGGGTGAGACTCTCGACCTCGACCAATTCCTTACCGATCTGTTTGGTGATATCCGCCAGATCGGGAATCGTCGTGACCACACGAATCGGCTGCGCTTGGGCAAGGCCCGCGCCGCCCCAGAGCAGACCGAAAAACAACACGCAGACAAAACTTCGTCGTTTCACTTGCATGACTTTGTCTCCTTCATTGCGCCCACCATTAGCGGTTGGCGAAGCCGTGCGAATGGGCGCCCAACGTGGTGGTCCACTGCAGAAAAAATTGATTGCCCGCATCGGCCTTCGATTCGCTAACGTTGTCGTTGCCGTAGGTATATTGGAAGCGTAGCCGGTTAAATTCGCTCAGATTCCAGGTCAAGAAGGGTGAATAGCTCTGGGTCTTCTTGCCCGGGCTCACCAAGCTCGGCGCGTTATCGTACAAGAATCCTATGGACCACTCGCGGTTTAGCTTCGCCTCGGCGTAAGCGTAACCGCCGGGAGCAAACATGCGCCGGACCCCTGAGGCGCGCTGGACCCGTTCGCTGTTGCCGAACAGTTCAGCGCCAAAGGACAAGCCTTGATGCAGCGTGCTATCGAGCGGTTGGTAACGGTAGGTCAGGTCGAATCCACTGAGCGTCCGGCTACCGCCTTGCGCAACATCGGGAATGCGACTCGAAGGAGTAAAAGCAACGCTTGTTCCCAATTCGACGCTATGATTGTCGGTCAGATCAAAATAGGTATTGATCCGTCCGAGGTAAGTGAATCGGCTCCACGAGCGGGACTTGCCGTCATCGACCCGTTCGTTTTCCGCCCCGAGCTTATTGTAACCGCCAACGGTGCCGCGCAAGAAAAACGGCGTCGGGAAAAGATAACTCAGCTCCGCACCATCGGCTTGGGACTCGCCGCCGACGATACGCTCCAATGACAAAGGAGTATTTACAAACGCATATTCATGGGGATGAAACTTGGCCAAGCGGCCAAAGTCGGCGAAAAACCGCCCGCCGCGGGCTTGTAAATTCCACGGCAAAGAAGTCGTCACCATCGCCGCCTCCTCGACTTCGACGCCTTCGCCACTACCGGTAAAATACGCATAGCCGCGCGCATAGGGATCGATGGAGGCCGCGATGCCGATCTCCGCCGCACGGAAATTAAACGTCCCTCCGGCTTTACTACGTTGCTCGGCAGTGGCGTCGATCGCCATGCCAATAGCCGGATTAAGCGCCGACGGCGCACTTTGTATGGCTCTGGCTGCCTTCTCGACTTGGTCAACCCGTGTGGCCGTGGTGCCCCGCTCCTTTTCCAACTGATCGATTCGCTGCAACGCTTTTTGCAGCTGCTGCTCCATGCCCTTGACCCACGACCGTAACGATTCGATCTCGGAATCTTGCGCCAAGCCCCGCTCCGAAATGAATAATAAAACGGAAAATACTGCGGATGCCGCCAGTGATGGGGTCCGCAAAGCGGATGAAACCATAACGAGACCTCCCCCCGAGAAAACGAATTTCCCTCCGCCCGGACCAACCCGAGGGAGGAAAAACCAATATTGCCAACGTTGGATGAACTAGACTGGCAGTGAGAGAGGCGGTCCGCGGACAAAGGGACCCTGCGGCGCGGTGAAATTACACTCGTCGCTTTGTGCTGCAAGTGGAATCGCAAAGGTAGAGGTCGGAGCGGTGATCGGCGCATCGTCGGGTAACGCCAACTGCACGCGAGCACCATGCAGACAACTGCACTGGCTACTGAGCTGGGACGACGAGGCAAAATGGAAATGCAGGGGCAAAAAGAAAACAAACAGCAAGAGGGCCGCGCATGTGAGACGGCTGAGTATCTTGGCTGTCCTTACGTCTAAGACCCCCATGGGAGTGAACCTAATCAAAGGCATTCACCTTGTCAATTTAAAACGCTGCAGGCACTCGGTGGTCTATCTGACGGAATCGCGCAAGTGGCACCGGCATTCCCACGGACTCGGAATAAGGCTCGCGACTCCCGAAAACTCACGCCCTTCACCTATCCCCCTGACCGCCAATGGAGTTAGCAAGGCAAACAGCCGAAACAGCGGCTAATAGGGCGACTTTGAAGCCAGATAAACCGTTAGTGAGGTTTTCCAGTGGGACCGGTAAACCGATCCCACTGAGCGTCGTCTAACCCCTAGAAAAGCCAAATCTAGCCTGGGAGGCATTCGCCATGAAAACTAAATCGCTCGTGAGCCTGGGACTGTTCGTCGCCGCCTTGGGGCTGGCAGGTTCGCCAGCAATCGGCGCCGAAGGAACGGTCACCCCGGCCGAGAAAACCGAGTTGAAACAAGACCGCAAGGAGATCCGCCTCGACCGCAAGGAAATCAAGAGCGACCGCCGCGAGTTGCGCAAGGACCGCAGAGAGCTACGCGGTGACCGTCGCGAATTACGCCGAGACCTAAAAAACGGCGCGAGCAAAGAAGAAATCGCCCACGACCGCAACGAGATCGCTCAGGACAGGGCGGAGGTCAAAAGCGATCGCAAGGAATTGAAACAAGGCCGCGTCGAACGGCACCAGGACCGCAAAGAGCTGCGCACCGACCGCCGCGCAGCCGTCAAGAATTAACCGGGAGTCGACCATGGCGTTCCTCCAAGCGACGCAAGAACTTGAATTTTTCCGCCGCCCCCTCCACAGTAATGCGAACACGCGGGAATCGACGAAAGGCAGGACCAGCCAATTGGCGAACTCTGGGGATGAGGAGTTGGTGGCGCTGGCCCAACAGGGCGACCGCCGGGCGTTCGAAGAACTGATCGAGCGCCATAAACAGAAGGCCTACAATATCGCCTTCGGTTTCGCCCGCGAGCGCGAGGATGCCAAGGATCTGTCCCAAGAGGCGTTCTTGAAGGCGTATACTTATTTGAAGAACTTTGACGGACGTTCAAGTTTTTATACTTGGTTTTATCGCATCGTCGTCAACGTCTGTCTCGACTACAAGCGGCGCGCCAAGCGCACTTACGCCGGCGAGTTTGACGAGAGCATCGAGAGTCAAATGGAATCTTCCCATACTCCGGCTCGGCCTCTCGCGCCGGAGCAGCACGTGCTGGCCGGCCAGATCTCGGGCAAAGTCGACGCCGCCCTGCAAAAACTGCCGGCGAAACAACGCATGGCATTTATCTTGAAAAACAATCAAGGACTTTCAATTAAGGAGATCGCCGCGACCATGGAAACCGCCGAGGGCACCGTGAAAGTGCATTTGCACCGCGCCGTCACCACGCTGCGGCAAAGCTTGGCGGAATTGGTCTAGGGGGAATTATGACGGAGCGAATCAACCCGACAGCAAGCGCCTGCGCAGACCTGGAAGCCGACCTGGTACTGCTTCATTATGGCGATTTGGACGGCGTCGAATGCGCGCGGCTCCAAGCCCATGCCGCCACTTGCGCCGGCTGCTCGAACTACTTGCACGAACTCACAACGCTGTTGCCGCTGACGGTCACGACCGACACGCCGCCGCAAGAGTTCTGGATGAACTATAACCGTGAGCTGCGCCACAAGATCGACGCTACGGTCGAAAACAAATATTGGTGGCGCAATTTAACGGCGATTTTCAAACCCGGCTACTTGCCCGCAGTCGCCAGCGCCGCGCTGGTGGTCTTGGCGCTGACTTTTACCCTCGGTGGCGGCCTGTGGTCCGGCAAGAACGGCACGCCAGACGACGAGATGACCGAAGCGCTGCCGGTGGCGGAACACTTGGAATTCTTCCGAGCCATGGATGTTTTGGATGAATTGGATCTGCTCGAAGTCATGGGCAGCCCGGCCAGCGACGCGGCTTGAGCCATTTGTCGTGAGTCGCCGCAACCCGCTGCCGCTGGTGTTACTACTGATCGCCGTGCCCGGACTGATCGCTGCGACCCGGGAAGCGGAGCTGCCCGATAAAGAGATGCTCAAGATGATGGAGTTTCTGCGCGAAATGGAAATGGTCAAACACATGGAGATGATGCGGGAACTGGATCGCGCAGAATCATTGGACGAAACAGGCAAGAGCCGTGTGGCGCAAAAACCGGCAGCCGCGAAAAAGAAGGAGACCTCCAAGTGAAGGTATTTGGCAATGCGGCGATCGTCGCCGGCATTGCGGCGTGCTTGTACGCCGCGCCGGCGCGCAGCCAAATCACGCAACCGGATTTGACGATCGCCCAAAACGAACAGGAATCCCGCGAGCGCTGGCAGAAAATGTCACCGGTGGAAAAACAGGAAATGCGCGAGCGCTACCAGCGCTGGAAAGACCTCGATCCTAAGGACAAGGCCGACCTGCAGGACAAGTTTGACAACTGGCGCAAGCTGCCACCCGAAGAGAAGGCTACGGCGCGGCGCAATTTCGAGCGCTTTCAAAAACTCAAGCCTGAGGATCGCGAGCGATTACAAAAACGCTGGGAAGAGTATCGCAAGCTGCCACCCGAACGACGGGAGGAAATCAAGCGGCGCATGCAGGCGCTGCGCGACCTGCCGCCGGAAAGACGCCAGGAATTGCGCCAGAAGCTGCTTGAACGGCGCGAGAAGGTGCGCGAGCATTTCGAAAAGATGCCCCTCGATGAAAGGCAGGAGCTGCGCGAACAATTGCGCGAGCGCAAAAAGCACGGCAAATTTGACGACGATCGACGGTTTCGTGAGAAGCGGCGCGAGAATTCGCCAGGCGGTCGAGATAGGGAGTAGCCCATGAACGCACCCCTCAGCCAAGAACAGAGGATAGTTCACTTCTTAAATCGTATAAGCTTCGGCCCCACCAGGAACGATATACAAAAAGCTACACATAACGGCATCCGCGCCTATCTTGACGAACAGCTCGCACCGGAACGCATAGCCGACAGTGGCGCCGACGAAAAAGTCGCGGCATTGAAAACTATGCGGCTTAATAGCCGTGAGCTGATCGAACTCTATCCACCGCCCAGAGTGCAGCGACGGCAAGTCCAGCAGGCCAATCAACCGGCCGGCATGGCCATGGAGTCCATGGAGGGGCCGCGCGTCGTCATCCTTGAACTGCAACAGGCGAAGCTTTTGCGCGCCCTGTACAGCAACCGCCAACTCTTCGAAGTTATGGTCGATTTCTGGAGCAACCATTTCAACATATACATCGCCAAAGGCGCCAACCGCTGGCTGACCACAGCGTACGACCGCGATACGATCCGCCCACTGGCTTTAGGCAAGTTTAAAGATTTGTTGCTGGCAACAGCCAAAAGTCCGGCGATGTTGTTTTATTTGGACAATTGGCTCAGCGCCGATCCGGATTCGCGCGGCGCTCAGCTCGGCGGGCCGAACAATCGGCGCCGCGGCTTGAACGAGAACTACGCGCGCGAGCTAATGGAGCTGCACACCTTGGGCGTCGACGGCGGCTACACGCAAAAAGATGTTCAGGAAGTCGCCCGCTGTTTCACCGGCTGGACGATCACCCAGCCCCAGGGCCAAGGCGTGTTTCGGTTCGAGCCGCGCATTCACGACAAGGGCGAAAAAACCGTCCTGGGCCAGCGTATTCCGCGCGGCGGCGGTATGGATGATGGTCTGCGCGTCATCGATATACTGGTCAAACACCCTTCGACGGCGAAGTTTATTGCGACCAAGTTGGCCCGCCGATTGGTCGCCGACGAGCCGCCGCTAGGGATCGTCAACAAAGCCGCAGCAGCGTTTCGCCAGAGTGATGGCGATATCCCGACGGTGCTGCGCGCCATCGTCGATACCCCGGAGTTTTTTGCCGGCGAGCTCTATCAAGCCAAGATCAAAAATCCTTTAGAGTTTGTCGCCAGCGCTCTGCGGGTCACCGGCAGCGAAACCCAGGTAACGCCCCAACTGCTGCGCTACTTGGCCCGCATGGGCGAACCGCTATTCCTCGCCCAAGCGCCGACCGGCTATGCCGATATCGCGGCCTCTTGGATCAGCGCCGATATGTTGCTCACGCGCATGAACTTTGTCGCCGACCTAATTGCAAATCGTTTGCCGGGAGCAAAAGTGCCGACAGCAACGCTGAACAATCGGGACGAGCTCATCAGCCGGATCGCGCCGAACTCGCTATCGCCGGCCACCCAAGCGGCCCTGGCGGAAACCGAAGGCCATCAAGCCGTCGCGCTGCTGTTGGCGGCGCCGGAATTTCAACGGAGGTAAGAATGAACTCGTCGCGCCGCGCTTTTCTAAAGTCCTCCGGGTTGGGCTTTCTCGCCCTCGGTTTACCACCGGCGTTTCTCGTCCGCGCCGCGCAAGCGCAGTCGGCAAAAAACAAATCCCTGGTCGTGGTATTTCAGCGCGGCGCCATGGATGGCTTGAACGTCGTCATTCCGTTCAAAGATGCGGCCTATTACCAACTGCGCCCGAGCATCGCCGTGCTCCAGCCGGGATCGAATGATGAAAGCGCCATCGATCTCGACGGTTTTTATGCGCTCCATCCGGCATTGGCGCCGCTGAAAAATATTTACGACAAAGGTCATCTGGGATTTATTCATGCCGCCGGTTCGCCGGATAATACCCGCTCCCATTTCGATGCCCAAGATTACATGGAGATCGGTACGCCGGGCATCAAGAGCACGGCGGACGGCTGGCTCAACCGCGCGTTGCTGGAAAATAAAAACATTTCATCGCGCTTTCGCGGCATCGCCGTCACCGCGCAACTGCCGCGCATGTTGGCCGGCCCTGCCCCGGCGCTAACGCTGTCGTCCATCGAGGAGTTTCGCTTCCGCAACGAAGCCCTCGGCACAGCCTTGGCCAAACTCTACGCCAACACCCGGGACAGCGAGCTCCGCTTCGGCGCTGAGAATCTTTTTGGCGCCATGTCGGAGCTCAAACGTCTCGACAGCAAAATCCCTGTCTCGGGCGAACGCTACCCGGCCGGGCGTTTTGGCGTCGGTCTCGCGCAAATCGCGAGGTTGATCAAAGCCGATGTCGGTTTGGAAGTCGCCTTCACCGAGATCGGTGGCTGGGATACCCATGCCAACCAAGGCGGCGCCACCGGTCAACTCGCTAACCGGCTGGCAGAATTAGCCGAAGGGCTTGCGGCGTTTTACCGCGATCTCGGCGACCGCATGGATGATGTCGTCGTATTAACCATGTCAGAGTTCGGCCGCACCGCCCGGGAGAACGGCAACCGCGGCACCGACCATGGTCACGCCAACGTTATGTTTGCCATGGGCGGACGCGTGCGCGGCGGCAAAGTCTACGGCCGCTGGCCCGGCCTCGCGCCGGAAGCGCTTAACGAAGGTCGAGACCTCGCTCTCACCACGGACTTCCGCGCCGTCTGTGGCGAAGTGCTGACCCGCCATCTTGGCCAGAAAGAGCTGACGAAAATTTTCCCAGGTTTTAGCGCAGCGACAAAATTGGGATTCGTCGCCTAGAAAAACTGTATTGCGCCGTTCCTACACGGACGCGGCGGTTGCGGCAGCCACCGCCGCGTCCCGTTCCTGAAAGCGATACTGCAATTCGTACAGCCGGGCATACAAACCTCCGCGGGCCAGCAGCTCAGCGTGACTGCCCTCTTCCCTGATTTCGCCTTTGTGAATGACGAGAATCCGGTCAGCGTGCTTGATCGTCGACAATCGGTGCGCGACGATCAACGCGGTGCGATTTTGCAGCAGTTCGGACAGCGCTTCTTGGATCAACCCTTCGGTCTGGGTGTCCACCGAGCTGGTCGCCTCGTCGAGAATGAGAATTTTCGGGTCGAAGGCGAGGGCCCTGGCGAAAGACAACAACTGGCGTTGCCCCTGCGACAAAGTCGAACCGCGCTCCTGGACTTCTTCATGGAAACCGTTTGGCAGCTTATCGATAAACGGTGTGATCTGCGCGCGCGTCGCCGCTTCGACCATGCGCTGTTCGCTAATACGCGGGTCGCCGAGAGTGATGTTGGT
>JGI10216J12902_104310273_pt1 | contig 10178 bp, 13 predicted proteins | sample KanNatreferecore_FD_12902 | JGI IMG/M metagenome (IMG submission 12902)
GTTCGTACGGTCTCGGACAACGGTCGTACGGTATCAGACAAAAGCGTTTTTCAGGGTAAGCCCCTGTTTCAGGCGGGTTTGTGGCCAAGAGCGCCAACCCAGCGAATAAATCTCAGAAAATAAGTGCCCCGGATGTCGCGACTCTGGTGAATGAGGTCCTCGCCTCAACCAAAGAGCCCATCGGATCCACTCCCTTGTTCAAGCGTGAACGCCGGGCGCCAACGCCGGCCTCCGAACGACAACGGAGCGCATCGCTTGATAGGAACAAATCCGCGGATCCACAGGTGACGACCTACGAAACGGCGGCGGTCATTGTTGGAGCTGTCGCCGTGATTCTAACAGCCATCCTCTTTTTCTTTCAGTTGTCGCCTTAGGAGCGACGGGCCGTTGTTTTGACGGCCCCAACGGAGGGCGTAATGGATAGCAGAGCGATAAACGCCCGCGATTCTGATTTCCCGAGAACCGTGCTTGTGGTGGAGGACGAGGTCCTCATTCGTTGGGTGATCGCCGAATATCTGCGCGACTGCGGCTATCGGATCATCGAGGCCGGCAGCGGCGATGAAGCCATCGATATTCTGCGCCGAACAGCATGGACGGTCGATGTTGTCTTCTCGGACGTGCAAATGCCGGGCTCGATCGATGGCTTTGCTCTTGCTCAATGGGTCCGACGGCAGCAGCCTGCCATCAAGGTCGTCCTCACCTCTGGCATCGCGAAGGCCACCGATGCCGCGCAGGCATTGTGTGACGAAGCTCCTCTGATACCGAAACCATACAATCCGGCCGAGCTGGAGCAGCGGATAAGAGGACTGCTTGTGCAATAGCGTATCGACGCTCGCGGGAGAAGTATGGGATGGCAGCCGCAAGGCTTCGATCCTGAGCAGAAGCGAGCCGGCGGCCTAGCGATCCGCAGCCCGACTAGGTGCGGGCGCCTTCTATCCTTTCGCACCAATGGACGCTGCCTCCAGCGGTCTATATGCCCGACATGTGGCAACTCAGAGGGCTAATCAGTGCCAAAGCGCCAACGCAAATCATCGGGCCGCATGGCCAGCAAGGGCTATCCCAATCCCATCGATGTGCACGTAGGCGCCCGCGTCAGGCTCCGCCGCACGCTGCTCGGCATCAGCCAGGTCGGGCTCGCCGAAGCGATTGGTCTGACGTTCCAGCAAGTGCAGAAATACGAGAAGGGCCTCAACCGCGTCAGTTCGAGCCGGCTATACGAACTGGCGGAGATGTTGGACGTTTCGATCCCGTATTTCTTCGATGAGATGTCCGGTGGAGTAAGCGCGCAAACGCCCTCCGCGCTGATGAAGGCGAAGCAGCGACCGGAGAATGAGCAAGAGGCGGATCCGCTCGCTCGACGCGAGACGTTGGAGCTCGTGCGCGCCTACTATCGCATCCCGGATCCAGTGGTGAGGAAGCGGCTGGGCGACTTGGTGAAGGCGGTGGCTAGGAGTTAGGGCGGCGGCCAAGGATCGCTTAGCGCGCTCCTAGCAAATCGCGGAGTTTAAGTCCAAGGTCACGCTTTCGAAATGGCTTGTTGAGCAGCTCCACCCCCTCGATGTCGTGGAAGCCATTGGCCATGGCACGCGCGGTGTAGCCCGATGTGAGCAGGATCTTGAGTTTCGGATAAAGCCGTCGCGCCTCGCGTGCGAGTTCGGTGCCGGTCATGCCACCCGGCATAATGATGTCGGTAAACAACAGGTCGATCTCAGGACAACTGGCAAGCATCTGCAGCGCGGATTTGGAATTGTCGGCCTCCAGTGTCCGATAGCCAAGATCGGCGAGCTGCTTGGCCGTAACGGTGCGCAGATCCTTGTTGTCCTCCACCATCAAAATGACTTCCGAGCCGGAGGGCAGCGCCACTTCGCCTGCGAAGGCCGGCTCCGTTTGTGCTGCGCCACGACCGGCGCGGGGTAGATAAATCTTCACGGTGGTGCCGTGGCCGACCTCGCTGTAAATCTTGATGTGGCCACCCGATTGCTTGACGAAGCCATAGACCATGCTGAGCCCAAGCCCAGTGCCCTTTTCGACGCCTTTGGTGGTGAAGAAGGGTTCAAAACAGTGCTCGATCACTTCGGCGGTCATACCGCTGCCGGTGTCGCTGACCGATACCAAGACGTAATCGCCTGGAGCTACCTCTGCATGATGTGAGGCATAGTCGGCGTCAAGATAAGTGTTGCTAGTTTCGATGGTGAGAGTTCCGCCTTTTGGCATCGCGTCTCGTGCGTTGATGGCGAGATTGAGAATGGCTTCGTCCAGTTGCGCCGGATCGACCTGGGCGTTCCATAGATCCGCGGCAGGGTGCAGCTCCACGCTGATTTGCTCACCCAGGGTCCGCCGCAGCATGCTCGCGATCTGCGGCAGCCCTTTATTGAGGTCGACCGCCGCCGGTTGTAACGGTTGATTGCGTGAAAAGGCTAGAAGGCGCCGCGTTAATTCGGCACCTCGCAAGGCGCCGCTCAGCGCATCCTGGATTGTGTCTCGCAGCGGCTGATTGTTGCCCGCCTGCTCCATGGCGATGTCGAGATTTCCAATTACGACGCCCAAGAGATTGTTGAAATCGTGAGCGACGCCGCCGGTCAGTTGGCCCACGGCTTCCATCTTGACCGCTTGTCGCAACTGGGACTCCAGAGCCCTTCGCTCGGTCGTGTCTCGAACTGCATTCAAAAGGATCTTCCCATCGTCTGTTTCCAGCTCCCCGACACTGATTTCGATCGGGAACGAGGATCCATCCTTTCGACGGCCATGAGAGTCCCCGGGCAGTATCAGGTCTATCTCGCGATTGATCACTTCGGCACGTGTGTAGCCGAAAAGACGTTCCGCCTGAGAGTTGATGCTAACGACCTTCCCATCCACGCGGGATATGACGACTGCATCCGGGGCCGCTTCCAGCAAGCGCCTGAAGCTTTCCTCGGCCTTCTGCTTCTCAATTACCTCCTTCTGCAACGCGGTTGTACGGGCAGCTACGCGGCGCTCCAGGTCAGAATTAACCTCGCGAAGCGATTGCTGCAGCAGCGTGCGTTCTGTTACGTCGCGAGCCACCGCATACATCAGGTTACCTCGTGGAACCGACTTCCACGATAGAACACGCCAGGAACCGTCCTTGTGCCGGTACCGATTCTCGAACTGGAAGACCTTCTCCCCCGCCGCGACCTGCCTTTGAACCTCGCGAATAGTGGCAGGCAGATCTTCGGGATGAACGAAATCGGTGTAGGGTTTGGTCAGTAATTCTTCGATGCTCCAACCTAGCGTCTGCGAAAACGCGGGGTTGAGCCATTTGAAATAGCCGTCGCCACTAGAGACGCAAAGCATGTCCAAGGACAGGTTGAAGAATTGATCGCGTTCGTCGTTCGTCAGATCCAACATCTCGTCTCGCATTTCCCCTGCGCGATGTGTGCGCTCATACATGGCGAAGTGCGCGCCAAGCTAGTAAGAGTCATCGGATCATTCAAGGCTAGAGCGCAGGCTGTTAAGAAGTCCTTTATGTGCCGTTATCGGAGAAGTGTGTTTTCCGGGCCGCACTCGCGGATCGGCGCATCCTTCAAATGAAGGATAGGACCATTCGCATCAGGAGCGGGTGGAGCGGGTGGCTACTGTGCTGCCAAGGCTATGTGCCTGATCTGAACAACGACGAAATTGAACAGATTGGTCACGGCCCGTTCCTCACTATTGGCGGGCCGCGGTTTCACTATCGTGATCAGCGTCGTTAGACGATCACCGATGCCGGATTTCGGCCCATCGAAGTCCGCGGCTTCATGAAGCCCAGGAACAACGAAGTCAATTCATCGGGTGACATCTGCGTGTTGCCCGGATCGACCTGGATCGGCGAATTAGGCGGCGTGTCGATCGGGGTCGGCTGCGGCGTCACAGGCTGATACGGGTCGCTTGGCGTGGTCGCCGGCGTGTCCGGATTGGATCCGGTCAACGTCGAAGTGCGCGGCGGAAGGTTGTTCGACACGCCGTTCAGGAAGGAGCCCATAGTGGGCGAGACGCCCATGAACGTATTGGCGTCGTTCGGATCGTGAACCGTGACAGATGGTCCTTGGACCGTCGTATCACCGGCGATCGTCTCACCCGTTACCGGATCGGTCGTCGGCCCGCCAAATACGTCCGGACCTAGCGAAATCGAAAGAGGCCTCCCGAGCTGCTGAGAAACCTGATCGGTGATCATGCCCAAACCGGGCGCGCCAATAAAACCGCCACCGACACCTGCGGCCACGCCGACTGGATCCCACGACCAGTCTGCGCGCGGACCAACCGGTTTCGTCGGATCGAAGTCGATCTGATCGGGGGTCTGTTCATTGAACCCGAGGAAACCCGCAACTAGGTTGCCGAGATCTTCGGCCGTCGTGTTGTCGCTGTTCATCGCGTCGGTCAGCCGGTCGCGATAATCGGCCGTTTCTTGATTGTAGCGGTCCGGGGTGACGCCATACTTCTCGGCCATCTGCTGGTCGGCCGTGGTGGAATTGCCCATCGGGGTTTGGCCACTGAAGGTATTGCCCCCGGGGCCGCCTTGTCCATTAGCGCCACCGCCCAACGACGGGTCGGTGCTGCCACTGCTGAAGCCGCCGGCCGGACCGCGATAGTTGCGGCGCGCCTTGGTGTTGTCGATCATGCCTTGCGAGATTCCCCAACCGCCGAGATCGGGGCCTGCAGCCTGGCCGCCGCGGCCACCTTGGCCGCCATTGCGGTTTCCACCGCCGCCGAAACCTGCGTTACCTCTTGCCGCTCCAACTTCACCGCGGTCGCGTGGATCAAATGCAGCCATCTTGGTCTCCTTGCCGGTCGTCGCCGGCGCTCTTACGCGTTACACCTCCTTCCTTGTTCTTGCCCGCGGTTAGTATGCCATAGCGGGTAGAGGCGTGCATCAGTTGCGTGCGGATCAGTGCCTATTCGCGTCGGGCAGATCCAGCAGCGGCTTTGCATGTGGCGAAGATGCCAACTTGGCAATCGCTCGGACGATATGATCCTCGTGGACCGGACCCTTCATTCGCAGCTTTCTTCGGAGCTGCTTCTCCACGATCGGCTTCATAACGCTGAAGGTGGCCGGGTCGTTCAGAAAGCCGCCAATCAGGCAAGCCTCGGCGAATGCCCGGTCGGGAAATTCTTCGAGCGCCGCGGCATGGATGTCCGCGACCATGCGGACGAGTTCCTTTTTAGTCGGTTGTTGAGAGTCATTCATGGCTTCGGAGTCCTCGCGGTTCGGTCGTTGTGACATGTGGTCTGTTGCGGCTGATCGGCTTCGGATAGGATAGTGGCATGAAAGTGAGGCTCGAACATGAGTGCCAAGAACACAGAGATGCAGCGGCGGTTTGCCGTTGAGTATGCAAGCAACGGCGGCAATGGGACCGCGGCGGCAAAAGCGGCTGGATATTCAGAGAGATCCGCGCATGAGCTGGCGCGGCAGCTACTTGAGAAACCGCACGTCCGGGAGATGGTCCATCAGGAGCTCGTGAAGCTGCGCTTCCATGCGGGAGCGGTCGGCCTTGGCGCGCTGACTCGCATCGCGACGAACGAAGAAGCGCCGCCGGCCGCTCGGGTCGCTGCGGCTCGATCGCTCGTCGAATACGCGGGGCTGATCGGTTCGGCGCGAGAGCCGGCGGGCGAGCAGCCCGATGCACCAGGCGGCAACGTGACCGACTACAGGGAATTCCTCGAACGGCTAGGCCAAAGCCGCCAAGCTGCGAACGGTTGACAACGCTCAACAAGCCGAGAATGGCTTCCGAAAAGCGACCGTTCCGAGCGGTCGCTACCTCCTCGCAGCGATTCGGCCATTGTCTAAATTCCGGATCGTCGCGATCGGAGCGGCGGTCGCTTTTCCGGCCCGAGAAACCGCAGGAATCCGCCATTTTTCCGGGGCAGCGATCGAAGCGACCGGAAGCGACTTTTAGCGACCAGTCGCTCCGGGAAACGAGCGACCGAGCGACCGCCGCTATATAAGCGGTCGCTGGTCGCGTCCCCGCATGGTCAGAGGGTGAAGAACAGAGATTCGAGCACTGGACCGGGAGTTCAGTCAAAGATCGTCTCCTTCGACTGGCGCCGCGCTCTCTCTTCCAAAAGCGAGGCCAATGGATAGCGGCGCGGCTCGTCCGGCGGTAAACGCCGACCGAGTGCCGCTTCCACCAACGGCTGGTAGACGGCCGCTCCCTCCGCGGTGGCGTTGCCAAGGATGGTATCGATCAAGCACTTTTCGACGAGGTCGCGGTCGGCAAATCCCCGCATCGCAATTATGAGAGCCTGAGCGACCGTGAATGCCGGCTGCTGCGCTGGGTCGCGTGGTTCTCGTAATCCAGTCGCAGCATAGAGCGCGGCCCTGAGTTCCTGACCGGTCATCTCTCCGGGGCTCTTCTCGCGTGCTAGCTTGTTCATGAGAACACTCCCGTTCCTGCTTCGGTTGGCGCCACTGGACGCCACCCGCTGCCCATATCTCGGAGTAGTCCTGCGCCGTGAAGTTTCTTGAGCCGCCTCCGCATGGAATCAGTGGCGTCTTTCTCGGAAGCCGCCTCCACGAGATCGTTGGCGAGCGCAGCTTGAACGATCTCCTTTAGCGTGAGTGCTGAATCGGAGTCCGTCCGTTCGGCGGCCAGCGACCGGAGAAGCCGAAGAAGCTCGAGTTGATTCCAATGCTCATCCATGAGGGCCACGGCGGTTTCTCGAGAGATCGCATATTTCTTCAGTTCGGCCGCCACGCTGTAACCGATGCTATTGCCGGTCCCGCCCTCGGTTGGAATCGGAGCGACCGTCTGCAAATATTCGATCGCACGGCTTACTGCGTAGGCGTCATCTTGATCGGTGGCGGTCTCCGGCTCTCGCGCCACCGGCGGCTCATAAGGCTTCAGTCGAGCGACGATCTTGGGATGCAGCGGGGCTTCGGGCGCATCGTCCAACAACACGTAGGGTGCGCCCTCGGCATTTAAGGCGCCGGGCAGCAAGACCAGGCCGCCGTCGCCGCGCGTGTCGATACCCGTTCCAAGTCGTCCTTCGGAGTTCCGGTATTTGCCGTTGACCCTAAACCACAGGTGCTCGCCCCCGGACGGACTCCGAACGCGATAGGTCTTCGGGTTCCAGTCATAGAGGTCCGCCAGGGCGGCGAAGTTGGCCGGTCCGTTGCGGCCCTTCTTGGTATCGAGGTCCACGACCTGACGCCCGTTTCCCGTTGGCGTTGCCGGATTGCGCGGCAGTTCCCAGCCCGTCACGGGGCAATGCCACATGGCATAGACTTCGTCGGAGTCAGTGGTGGCTTTCTGCTGCCATCCGTCGACTGCCGGGATCTTCGTGCCGGGCTCACAAGGGAACACCGGGATGCCGCGCGCGATGGCTGCCAGCGCGCCCTCATATGGTGTCGCCGGCGCTTGTTCGGAGGCGGGTTTTTCGTTATATTCCTGGGTGTCGAGATTTCTAATTCGCCCCGGTTGCCGCGTGCCAGCGGCGCCGGGGTTTTGCATTGGGGGCATGAGGACTCACCGGGGGTTCTGGCGATTGCTATTAATTGACGAGAGCTCGAGACTCGTTACTCGCCGCTCTATCCGATCACGGTCTGCTTTGCGTTCCGCGATCTCGGCTTGAAGCTCCTGCCCGAGGCGAACCCGGCCGCCAATCGCCACGGTCGCTAGTTCCTGCGCCTCTTTGGAGGTGCGCGCGACGCGATCGACCTTCCGTTCGAGCTTGACGTTGCTGGCCGGCAGACCCGCCTGAAGATCCGCGATGATGGCTTCGGCACGTCTCAAGCGGGCTTCTCGGTCTTCTTCTTGCTTTCGGCGTTCCGCTTCGCGGATATAGGGCGCTAGGTGTTCGAGTTCGGCCTTTATCTCCGCGTCGGACCAGTGGGCGTAGGGCCGATTGGTCATGCCGCCGTCCCCGCCAATTCGGACGTGGACCGCACGCTCCCACCGGAGCGTGGCTGCCATGCAGGTGAGTTGCTCAGTAGGGTCCGAATCGAAGCGGTTTCGATGACGGTGCGTCCACGAATTTTACGACCGCTCAACTGCCCTGTTCTCAGGAGACGGTAGATCGTGGACCGGCTGACTCCGGCCAACCGCCGGGCCTCCGGGATTGAGACTGCCATGCAGTCGGTGGTAAGCGTTTCCATCTGCTCGCGACCTCCTTGTCGCGCAGCAAATAGGCACGCTTAGGCACCTGCGGAGATAGAGCGTCGAATCACATAAATCCGGCCGAAATTAAGACTTGGCGCGGCCGATCGCGCTGCTGTCCTTGAACACGCGAGCTAGCGCTTTGGCGCGCCGCTCGTCATCGGGGTGGAATTGTTCGATTGCGGCCAGCAGGTCCGCTGCTTTCACGTAGCGAGGTTTATGCCGCTCCGCGGGTGACGTTTCCGATACGGTCTTGCGCAACCCGGCGATGACACGCATTGCGGCCTTAAGAGGAGCTCTCACCCCATAGCGGGCTTCCAGATCTCCGACGGTGATGGCCATGAGATAGCCGGCGAAGGTTCGCTGCTTCTGGTTCAGCATCGACGGACGTCCGCGGGGCCGAATTGATTTCAGCGAGCCGCGCCGCCACACGTCGACTTCGCCGGTTTCCGAAAAAGGAACGCCGACTTCTACATACCTAACGCCGTGGCCTTTGTTCACGAGCTTGGCGTAGCCTTGTTCCTTGGGAACTCTTGGGCGCCGCCCTTTGCGCTTGGCAGGTGCGCTCGTCATGACTTCGAAACCGGCACCGGGAGCGCCGTGATGTTGGTCGGCTCCACGATTCCAAGCGTCGGGAACGTCGCTCGGATCGTCTCGGCGACATAGTTGGGCGAGAGATGAGCATAGTGCTTTTCGGTCATTCTGCTGTCCGCGTGACCAAGCTGTTTCGCGATCACGGGTAGCGGTGTGCCCCGCATGGCCAGTGTTGAGCCGTGAGTGTGGCGAAGCACGTGGAATCCAATGGCGGGGGAGATCTTGGCCTGCTTACAGGCGGCGAGGAGAGGCCGGCGGTGGTCCGATTTGCCCCACGGGCTTCCGTTACTCCGCGTAAACAGCAGGGCAGGGGCCGCCTTGCCGGCGCAAGCCGAACGGAAAAAGGTTTGACCCTCCGTTGTGAGGATGACGTGACGCGGCTTGCCGGCCTTGCTCTCGCGGATGAGCAACGTGCCGGCGTCAGGGTTGAAGTCCGCGGCGCATAGTCGCGTCAGTTCGCTGTAGCGGCAGCCGGTCAAGAGCGCTGCTCTGACCATTGACCGCATGTCAGGCGCGCTGGCATTCACCAGGCGCCGCGCCTCGTCATCCGTCAAATACCGCACCAGGGGTGCGTCTACTCCGCGGAACGGCTTCACGCGGCGCCAAGCGTCGTCGCTCGGAACCTTGCCATTCCGGAAGGCTTGGTTGAGAGCCGCCTTGAGAACAGTGAGGACGCGGTTTGCCGTCGCGCGCCGCTGGCGCTTTCCCTGCGCGTCCTTAGGGGCTGGGCGGTTCTTCAGCTTGGCGGCGACTCTGGCCGGAGCGGTCGTCTTTCCTTTCCGCACCAGCGGGGCGGCGTCGGCGATCGCCTGATGCCACGAGCGTATCTGGTGGGTGGTCAACTGCGCCACTTCGACCGTGCCGAGCACGGGATTGATGTGGGCGCGGACCGCTGATTGGACCATGGCGAGGCCGCGGCCCTCGCGGCGGTAGTCGCGCTCGTAGTCATCCAGCACGTCCGCCACGGTGTAAGGGCCAGCAGGCGTCGCACTGCCGCCTCGAGCGCTGCCCTGGCGTTTGAACCAGTCCCGCGCCGTCTCTTGAGCCTGCGCGAAACTCAGAACATCGTTTCCATCCGCGTCGCTCATGTCGTCGGCGAACCCGAGCTTGTGCTCCTCGTAGCGTTGTTCCCCGGCGAGCAAGCGCCGCGCGACCCAAGATCCACCACGTGCGCCCTTGTAGTAGCCAAGGTGCCGGCCGGCCTCGATGAGGCGCCAATACGGTTTCTTCCGTGGCTTCAGGCGCAGTCGCGCCTCACGACTTTCCAGGCTCGTGTCGCGAAGTCTTCGGGCCATCGTGATCCTCGCTTTCCCCAAGTTCCCTAATTTTTCCCCAATATACGTGGTGACACGGGGTGGCACAACGTTACTCAGGAGTTGGCGGAATTCCGCCACTTTTCAAGGGTTCGCTCGGATCACAATGTGCCCTAAGGTGCCAGTCTTACCCCTTTCACGGTGAAGACACGGGTTCGAATCCCGTTGGGGACGCCAACCA
>JGI10216J12902_105672141_pt1 | contig 10178 bp, 8 predicted proteins | sample KanNatreferecore_FD_12902 | JGI IMG/M metagenome (IMG submission 12902)
GAAACCGGCGGCAACAAACTCGAAACCGCCAAACGCCTCGGCATCGGACGACAGACGCTTTACAACAAGATCAAGGCCTACGGGATTGAGACGTAAGGGGTGAGCCCGATCTCAAATCTCAATTGTTGGGTCGCGTTGACGCCGGCGCCCGCCGGGTGCTGAATGGCAAACGGGAAGGATAAGAGCTATGTGTCGGTCGCAGACTTCCTCCCAGGTTTATCGCGCTTCAGCTTCAGTAAGATGCGCCCGCGCGATCGTTTTTGTCGGAACTCACCCTTCACGCCTCAAGTAACGCCCGATGCCTTCTCGAAACAGCACGGGCTTCAACCCAAACAACTCGATCGCCGCCTGGGAATCTCCGATATTATCCTCCCGTAACATAACGAGCTGGTCGCGGTTCAGTGGAGCCGCCTTCCATAACAGGACCGGGAAAGCGAATTCCAGAAGCGCAGCCTGTATCCACGCCAGCCACAACGGGACATGCAGCTTCAGCCGCTTCCGCCCGGTGACTTCCAGGATCACGTCCAGGATTTCATTCAGCGTGAACACTTCCGTTCCGCACAAATCACAGGTCTCGCCGACCGAACGCCCCTCGCTCAACGCCCGGACAAAACAGCCCGCGACATCTTCCACGGCAATCGGTTGAAACCTGGATTGTCCGGATCCCATGACCGGCAATACCGGCGACCATCGCGCGATCCCGGCAAACAGGTTCACAAAACCGTCGCCCGGCCCGTAAATGATCGAAGGACGAAAGATGGTATAATCCAGCCGGCTGGCGCGGACGATCTCCTCGGCCGCCCATTTCGACCGATGATACCGCGACACGGCTCCTGGCTGTGTGCCCAGCGCACTCATGTGAACGAACCGCCTGACACCGGCCTTCTGCGCGGCCCGAACCATGTTCTCCGTGCCGCGTTGGTGAACATTCTCGAAGGTGCTTTTGCCGACTTCGCTGATGATGCCAACGAGATGGATGACGGCGTCCACACCGGCCAACGCGCCTGGCAGCGTGGAAGCATCGAGAATATCCCCCTGTCGTGTTTCTGTCCGCGGATCAGCGGGCAATGCACGGGCGCGCGGTGAATCCGGGCGAACCAGGATGCGCGCCGAATGTCCCGCCGCCTGAAGCCGGAGAAAGATCGCCTGTCCCACGAAGCCTGTGGCGCCCGTGACGAAGACTTTCACGCCTGCATGATTGCGCCTTTGCGTTTCGGCGGGAAATCAATTTCTTCAGTAGTCCACCCGCACCCTGTAAAAGCGCGCAGGGCTTACCGGATTCGTGTCCGTTGCGCGCAATGTGTTGCCGGTTCCATTTGTGCTGATCAGCAACTGCCAGGAGGGCGGGAAGCTGGTCGTGAATTCGACGTGGTGGAGTCTGTTGCTCACACTGTTCCAGGAGATTTCCCGTCCGCCGCCACTGTCGGACTGCACCTGCACGTTCAGCAGCGAGACATCGAGGAAGATGAGGTCACTGTAGGTAACGTTGGTCGTCAGCACGGGGAGTTCATTCAACGGCGAGCCGAGGTTCACGATCACATTCGTGGGCCCCGTGTACTTGAATGTCCTGAATGCGTTCAACACATTCGTGCCTGCCGCGACCCGCCCGAAGACCGTGAACAGGTTGTTGGCATCGGAAGCATCGAGAAAAGCATTATCCTTCAGATTAAAGAACCACTGTGAACTGGCGGAATTGGTGTCCCCGGCAACCTTGGCCATGGCGATGGTGCCATACGTGTTGCTGAAACGCCGGCCCACGCCGAATTCATTCGCGATCTGACCGTAGGTGGGAATGGCATCGATCACCGCGTTCGTCGAAAAGCGGTTCGTGACAAAATAGCCGCCGCCTTGAATGACGAAAACAGGATCGCATCGATGGATGAACATGTCGCGGTAACGCCCGCTCTGAACGTACCGAATAAAGTTCTGCACCGTGATCGGTTTGTCCTGATCATACAGTTCCACCTCGATGTCGCCCAAAACGGTGCGAAATTGGGCCAGGGTGCCTGCTCGACCTGGCGACACCCATACCGTCAGAAACAGGACGAGCAGCCAAACGGATTTCATGTGCGCGGAGAATGGCGGGGAGATGAAAGTTTGCAATCGCTAAATCAAAGATCGCAATTTCCGTCGAAGCCGGCCGTTATTGGCCATCACGCGGTATCGGTATTGACCGGACAAAGGCTCATGCCAGAAGTCGCCGCCGGCACACTCTAGAATCAACCCGCCCGCGGCGATGTCCCAGAGGCGAATGCCCGCTTCGATATAGGCGTCCATCCGGCCGCTGGCCACATAAGTCAACGCCAGCGCCGCCGAACCCATGATGCGGATTTTGCGGACGCGATGGACCATCCGATTTACTACCGGAATCATCTGATTCAAAGTCGTCTTGTGTTTGGCGAAACCGATTGTAATGATCGTTTCGTTCAGCCGGCTCCGATCGCTCACGCGGATGATGTCCCCGTTCAGACAGGCGCGTCCGCCGCGAATCGCCGTCCAGAGTTCATCGCAAAACGGATCGTAAACAACCCCAACCAACGTCTGATATGGCTCACCAACTTCGGGCGTCCTCGCTCGCTTTGCCCGTGAATTCCGCGCTTCGCCTTCCACCGTCCGCATTTGCAAGGCGATGGATACACACGCGTGCGGTATCCCGTAGGTGAAGTTCACCGTTCCGTCGATTGGATCGACCACCCAACGATACTCCGCCTCCGGATCGCCCAGGACGCCCTCTTCACCGAGGACCGCAATGACCGGATAATCGGATCGAAGAGTCCGCTCGATCAGCTTCTGACAACGCACATCCAGCTCCAGTTTGATGTCGTGCTGCGTCGCAGAGTTGACCTTCTTCGCGGAACGAAGATTCCGCCGCATCAATTCTCCCGCCGCCCGAGCCGCCTTCACCGCCGTTTTTTCCGCCAATCTCAAGTTCATGTGTTGGTCCGCCAGGACGTCACGCATCGCGCATCTTGCATCACGGAATCACTTCGTGTCGGTCCACCAGTTCCTGCTCCAGTTGCTTCCGCTTTTCATCAAGTTCATTCCTGCGCGCAGCCCGCACCAGATCAAACAGATCGACCGCTTCGATCAATCGTGGCACGCACACGTAACCGGCGCCCGCAGCATACAGCTTTGGCACGTCGGCGAACAATTCCGCGTGCACAATGATCTGTGCGCGAGGACTGATTTCCCGCAATTGTTGCACCAGTCGCAGGTTGCTGGTTCCCTTGAGCACGGTGTTCGGCAATGTACTGATGATGATCTCCGCGTTGCCAACGCCCGCGCGCACGAGGGTATCGCGCTGGCTGATGTCGCCGTAAATGACGCGGACACCCCGCCGGCGCAGTTCCTGGTTCACGCGCGGATTGAAATCGATGACGGCCAGTTCCTTGAGCAGAGCCGGCTCATTGCGGGTGATCTCCTCCAGCAACGAACTCGCCGTCCAGGAAAAGCCCAGCACAAAGACCCGCGGCGGTTCCACAGGCGTCGCCGAATCGCCGTTTTGCTGGTCCAGGTCCTTTAGGCCGATCTCCTTCAGCCAGCCGATCAGACGGACCACGCGCGAGTCGATTTGCGCCATTGCGTAGCTCGACGTCACGGCGAGGAGGACAAAGGCATAAGAGACGATGCCCAACGTCGTCTGTTTGATCTGTCCAGCCTCCAGGCCCAGCGCCAGCACAACCAGCGACAACTCGCTGACCTGGCCGAGATAGGTGGAGGCGACCAGACCCACGCGATGTCCCTGGCGCATCAGATGCAACGGCGTGAAAATGGTGAGCAGCCGGCTCGTCACCACGAAAACCGCGAAGATCAACGCCCACTCAACGTAAAAGCCGGTCGGCGCCGGAATCTTCATCCCCAGCGAAATGAAGAAGAGCGTCACGAAGAAATCGCGCAGGCTTGTCACTTTGGCCGTGACATCGAGGGTGTAGGGGAACGCCGACATTGAAACACCGGCGACGAGGGCACCCATCTCCGCGGAGAGTCCAAACCTGCCGGCCAGGCCGGCCAGCAGGAAACACCACGCCAGCGCGCCTACCAGCACCAGTTCAGGCACCCGGGCAACAGCCCGAAACAGCGGCGGCAGGGCGTACCGGCTCGCCGCGAACGCGATCGCCATCAGCAGAAACACTTTCAGGAACGACCAGACGATCAGGCCAAACGAAGGCGACGAAAGGTTCGGCTGAATGGCCAGAAAGAGGATCGCGAACAAATCCTGGAGGATCAGCACACCAACGGTGATCCGGCCGGCCAGCGTTTCCAGCTCCCGTTTGTCGTAAAGGATTTTGACGACGATGACCGTGCTGCTGAGCGCCGCCGCCACGCCGAGATAAAGCGCGTCGAGCGCGCCGGCCTCGACAGCGAAGCCGCACAACGCGAACACGCCGACTCCCAGCGCCGCGGTTCCCAGCACCTGCACCAGTCCGGTGATGGTGATGACGCGTCCGGCGCCGAGCATCGTTTTGGGGTCGATCTCCAGGCCGATCATGTAGAGCAGGAGAATCAGGCCGAGCTCCGAAATGGCGGCGATGGATTGTTCCTCCCGGATCAAGCCGCTGCCCACCGGCCCCACGATCAGGCCGGCAAGCAGGTAGGCGAGGATGACCGGTTGCCGGAGCGATTGTGCGATGACCGCCAGAATCCAGGCCGCGACGATGCAGACCGCAATCTCGATAATGAGCGCGTGCTCCACGCGCACAGCTTAGTCGTCGGCACGCGCGCGCGTCGAGTCTGCATGAACCATCGGAACGCGTACAACCTTTTGTTGCATATGCAACAAAAGGTTGTACGGCCCTGGTCCGAAAAGAATGCTCGCTTCGGTCACTTCGCGCGGCACTCATCGGGTTTTGGCCCGTTTTCCGGCTGATTCGGGCCGATTTTTCTATTGCGTCTGTTCTGCCTCCCCGATTAGTTTACCGCGCTCGATTGACAACTGAAACAAAACTTGAACGCTGAACTTTGCAAGAAAGCCGCGGAGAAGGTTGGCAACCCCAACATTCTGGTGAACCTGGTGTCGCGCCGTGTGCGCCAACTCAATTCCGGAGGGGGCGCCGGCAGCCGGCCGCTGATCGACGGCGGCGGCAATCTCGGCGCAGCGGATACCTCGCTGGCCGAACTGGTCGAAGACAAGATGGGGTGGGAGTTACTGACGCCGGTTCAGGAGGAGTTGGTGGTGCCCAAAAAACGCAGGAAGGGCTAAGTCAATTTTCCGAGGGTGCGACGGCCAGAAGGCTCTCCTTCTGGCTTGTTTCGTTTATGGCCGACATTCTGTCCAATCCGAAGGCCCGGCGGGATTATCACATCCTCGAAACGTTTGAGGCCGGACTCGTGCTCCGCGGAACCGAGGTCAAGGCATTGCGCGCCGGCAAAGGACAGATCAGCGAAGCCTTCGCTCGCGTGGAGAACGAGGAAGTCTGGCTGCACAATGCGCACATCGACGAGTATTCTCACGGCAATCTGCAAAACCACCAGCCGAAGGCGCCGCGCAAACTCCTGCTGCACAAATCGGAGATTCGAAAGCTTTTCAGTCTGGTTTCGGTCAAAGGCAATGCGCTTCTTCCGCTCTCCTTCTACTGGAAGAACGGCCGCGTGAAGGTCGCCCTCGCCGTCGGCAAAGGCAAAGTTCAGTACGACAAACGGCAGGACCTGAAGAAGCGCGATGCCGAACGCGAACTGAAACGCGCCTCCATGCATCGCCTCAAAGGCAAGTAACCGTCGCCGTGCCGCCGCCCGCTGAGCACGTGTTTGTGCCGTTGGACAAGCCGCGCACGCATTTCTCCCTCTCCTCCTCGTGCGAGGAGAGGGCCGGGGTGAGGAGTCGAATTCCGCGCACGGCTAAGTCTATGCGCAGGTCCAAGAAACTTCTCACCCCTCACCCTGACCCTCTCCCCGTTGAGGGGAGAGGGAACGGCAAGCCAGCGCCGCGCAAATTGTCAGAGCGCGACCGGTCCCTCGGTTGCAGCAGCCTCGATAGCACGAGCTTCTGGAATTGCTCGAAGCTGTCGATCCCATTCGGACCCGCTGCGCGCCGGGACGTAGCGCGCTCCGTTTTGCGCCACGCAAAAACTGAATTGCAGTCGCCCGCAGCCTGAATCATACACTTAACCCATGTTAGCCAAGGTTTGTTCCGCGGCGGTGAATGGCATCGAGGCGTATCCGGTGGAGGTGGAAGTCAATGCCGGCTGGGGCGATACACTGGTCGTCATCGTCGGCCTTCCCGATGCCGCCGTCAAAGAATCACGCGACCGCGTCAGTACTGCCATCACCAATTCCGCTTTCAAATTCCCAATGGGCCGCACCACCATCAACCTCGCTCCCGCCGACGTGAAAAAGGAAGGACCGAGTTTCGACCTGCCGATTGCCGTCGGGATGCTCGCGGCGAGCGAGCAATTCAATTCCGATCAACTCGAGAATTTCGTCATGGTCGGTGAACTGGCGTTGACCGGCGCAATCCGAACGGTCAAAGGAGTCCTGCCCGTCGCCATTCGGGCCAAGGCGGACGGGAAAGTCGGCGTGCTCGTTCCCAAGGACAACGCGCCGGAAGCCGCCGTGGTCAAAGGTCTTCAGGTCATCCCGATTCAGAACCTGCGCGAGGCCGTCGGATTCCTCGAAGGCGAGGTTCGGATCGCACCCACGAAGGTGGATATCGCCCGCATCTTCGATGAACCTCACGATGACGACCTCGATTTCGCCGACGTCAAAGGCCAGGAATCCGTGAAACGGGCCCTCGAGATCGCCGCCGCCGGAGGCCACAACGTGTTGCTGATCGGTCCACCCGGTACCGGCAAATCCATGCTCGCCAAACGGCTGCCCACCATCCTGCCGCCGCTGACGCTCGATGAAGCCCTGGAGACCACGAAGATTCACAGCATTGTCGGGTTGCTGGCGCCCGGCCAGGCGCTGGTGACGCGCCGTCCGTTTCGCGCTCCGCATCACACCGCCAGCGACGCGGGGTTGCTCGGCGGAAACATCAATCCCACTCCGGGCGAAATCTCCCTCGCGCATCACGGGGTTTTGTTTCTCGACGAACTGCCGGAGTTCAAACGGGGCGTGCTGGAGACGATGCGCCAGCCGCTGGAGGAAGGCCGCGTCACCATCTCGCGCGCCGCAGGCACGATGACCTTTCCATCACAATTCATGTTGGTGGCCGCGATGAATCCGACGCCGGACGGCAAAATGCCGGGCGAATCACGCTGTTCTCCGCGGGAGATTCAGAGCTATCTGAATCGCGTTTCCGGTCCGTTGCTCGACCGCATCGACATCCACGTGGAAGTCCCCGCTGTGAAGTTCCGCGAAATCAGTGCCGAACGCACCGGCGAAACCTCCGCGCAAATCCGCGAACGCGTCGTGGCCGCCCGCCGTCGTCAGCAGGAACGGTTCAGCGGGAAGAAGAGCATCACCTGCAACGCGCGAATGGGCACGCGCGAGTTAAAGGCGTATTGCGCGCTGGATGAATCGACGATGGAACTGCTCAAGATGGCAATGACCGAACTGAAACTCAGCGCCCGTGCCTACGATCGGATTCTCAAGGTCGCGCGAACCATCGCCGACCTGGCGGGCGCCGACAAAATCTCCTCCGAACACATCTCTGAAGCGATTCAGTATCGTTCGCTCGACCGGCAGGTGTGGGGTTAGATGGCTCGATGTCGATTTCATTTACAGATTCGTTTCACCTCTTCGCAGTGGCTCTCCTGCCGATGGTACTTCTGACAGGCGTATTGTGGCCTGCTGTGAAGCGGTGCGCCTCAAATGTATCCAAACACGGGCCGATACGAGCTTTCCCTTCATTCATTCGTCCGGTGAGTTTGTTCCTGGTTTTTTCGATTCTCATATTCGCATCCGCAAAAGCACTCCTAAGCTGGCATAACGTCTTCGTCGGTATCGACGCTCAGGAAAAGCTTACGCTAGACTACGAGTAGCCTCGCTCGAATGTGGAGTTAGAGTGGCATGAGATTAAGAGAGTCAGTGTGGAGCGCAAACTGCGCAAGTTGCGCAATTACGTGCGGCTACGAATTGAAGCCAAAGATCGAGCGTACATGAGTCTTTGGACGAACGAAGGAGAACCGGTCAAACGTGCGCATGAGATGTTGCGAGCTCGGGTCGGCGAGTAGAGGGATATGCAAGAAAAGCTTCCGCAACCAGCTGTGGGCGAACAGATATAAATATTGTGTGAATAGCATCGGCGATGCCGACAAGAAACCAGCGTTTGGGACCGGGTGAGTGGAGGCGGGCCGTTGCACGCCCGCCCCCTTGTAAGACCGATCGTGAAAGTTTCCCTTCAAACAGGCTGCGCCGCCACGTCTGCGCCTGCTTTCTCCGCGGCCCGATTCCGCAGACGGGTAGTTAGAATCCAAGCCGTGAATCCCAGAAAACCGACGGCGCAAAGATTCAGGTAGAGCGTTTGCCGGCTGGAGTCCAACCCCGCCGCGCACGGGTAAACAATGCCAATGATCAGGAATTGTAGCGCAAGGGCTTTGACAACTACACCGCCTGTTACTCGTGTCAGCAGCTTTGCCAGTAGGAGCAGCAACGGAATCAGTACCAGAACTGCCGTTCCGAAGAATCCGAACAGCAGGTCGCTGAAGTCGCCCAGCAACCCGTAAGCAAACGCTGTCGCCGTGCCGAAGAGAATGCTGATCAGGACGGCGTGCCTGACTTGCGCGAGAGTCAACGTCAAGGTGAGCATCGAGAAGATCAACAACCATGCGCGCTCCGTTTCTCCCAGGACGGCGTTCGTCATTTCACCCGGCTGCGGCGAGGACGGCAGCGCGATGCCCATGCCCTGATTCGAGATGGCGTGGTCGAGACGGAAACTCAGCACGCAGCCCTGGGCGTTGGCGGTCGGTTGGATGTCCGTCGGAGTCATGCAGCCGCCGGGATAGTTCAGCCTGGCCTTCGGCAAATCGGGCAGCGTGAGCGTCAGCAGAAAATCGCGAATCTCCCGCGCTTCTCTCACCTGAAAATACCAGAAGGACACGCCCCGGCTCTTGAAGGAAATCCTGAGATTCAGCGCCTCGTTTGGCTGCAAGTCACGCGCGAGCATTAACGTCGCGTCCTTGAGCTGCATCTGCGGCAGCACATCCCTTCCATTAAGTGTGGCGGACAGATCGTCGTACATGGCGCGGGCGGCAGGCAGGGGAAAGACCAGGTTGCACTTCTGCGCGGTGCCGGCAGGGTTGCTCAGTTCCCAGGAAAAGTGACAGACCGTTTCGTAGCCGACGTAGTACGCCGAGCCTTTCTTCCGCGCGTTCTGTTTCAACGTCACGTCGTGCCGCGCCGTAACAAATGGATTGTCTGTGATCGGGTGCCGCACGATTTTCTTTCGCAACACGGCGGGCCTGGTCAAATCTTCCGGCTCGATGCGCTCAGTGACTTCCTCATCAGTATAGATTTCGACCTTCAATTCGCCCTGCTCCTGCTCTGCGCCCCAGATCGTTTGCACCGCGTCGTAGTTTGCCTGGGTAACGCGGCCATGGGTTTGTTGAAAATTCGATACGGTCTGGCGCAGGTAGCTGCGCAGGACGGAGATTGTTGCCGCCAGCAACGCAACGAGCATCAGTGCTTTTGCCAGTTGCGTGAAATGTCTGTAGAGCGTCCAGAGCAGGCTGGATTTTCCCGACGAGTCAGTCTGCGATTGGGGTTGCTGGAAGGCAGAGAAAAAGACTGCCAGCAGCGCCGCTCCCAGGAAGAGGGCGATCAGGGGTTCGACATTGGCGAGGTCGCTGGCGCGACCGAACAGTTTGAGAAGGATGGCTTTCATGGCGGGCGGTTCCGAACGGCCCGCGATGTCTGAACGGAGAAGGCGCAAACCGAAGCATATTTCCAGGGAAGGAATGGTTCATCTCAAGGCCGTGCGCACACGTCAGACGTTCGCGGACGTGGTTGTCGTTTCACCGCGGCGCGACCGAAAATCGGAACAACCGAGTCAGGGCACACCGCTGGTTTTTTTGCTGCACGTCGCTCACACGAGCGGTGCCAGCCTTGGAGAGGAACTGTTGTGCCTCGGGCGAAAGCTCCGAAGCACGAATCCATTGAAGAATTTCACTCCGATTTTGTCCACGATCTTCAGCAAATAGTTATTCACAGGGCAGGCAAGGCTCTCACCCTCAGGAAAACGTGTGCATCGGAGCGCGGAGCATTGCTCCGCGAGAACTCGAGGACGATCGCGCAGAGCAATG
>JGI10216J12902_101166380_pt1 | contig 10177 bp, 10 predicted proteins | sample KanNatreferecore_FD_12902 | JGI IMG/M metagenome (IMG submission 12902)
GACGACGTGCTCTACGTCTGTTACGACAACGAGGCGTACATGAACACCGGGGTGCAGCGGTCGAGCGCCACGCCCCCGGCGGCGCGCACCGCGAACACCAAGCCAGTCGGGGACGAGCCGGGAAATGCCTTCGGACAGGGCAAGAGCCCGGCGCTCATCGCGATGGCACACGAGATCCCGTACGTCGCGACCGCGACGGTCGACGACCTCCACGACCTCGAGGGCAAGGTCGAGCGCGCCATGGAGCTGCGCGGGGCGCGGTTCATCCATGTCCTGGTTCCCTGCCCGCTCGGGTGGGGATCCGCGTCCAAGGAAACGATCCGGCTCGCAAGGCTCGCGCGCGAGACTGCGCTCTTCCCGGTGCTGGAAGCTCGGGACGGCGAGGTCGTGAGCGTTGCGAAGATCCGTCGCCAGATTCCCGTCGAGGAGTACCTACGGCCGCAGAAGCGCTTTGCGCACCTCTTCGGCGAGCCGCCGAGGACGGACGTCGTCGCACGGGTGCAGGCGATCGCCGACCGGAACGTCCGCCGCTTCGACCTTCTGGAGGAGCACTGATGGACAAGCCGTTCGCGATCACACTCGATGTCGGCTCGAGCCTCGCGAACCGGACCGGCAGCTGGCGGACCGAGCGCCCGGTGTATGTCCATCGCCTGCCCCCGTGTGCCGATGCGTGCCCCGCCGGCGAGAACGTCCAGCAATGGCTGTACGACGCCGAGGAGGGCGGCGAGGGCTACGAGCGCGCCTGGCGCCAGATCATGGAGGACAACCCGTTCCCGGCCGTGATGGGGCGGGTCTGCTACCACCCGTGCGAGAGCGTCTGCAACCGCGCGCAACTCGACGAGGCCGTGGGAATCAACGCCGTCGAGCGATTTCTCGGCGACGAGGCGATCGCGCGACACTGGCGAGTCGAGGTCACGGCACCCCCGTCGGGGAAACGTGTCCTCGCCGTCGGCGCAGGGCCGTCCGGTCTCTCCGCCGCCTACCACCTCGCACGGCTCGGCCACGCGGTCACGGTCGTGGACGCAGGCCCGAAGGCCGGCGGGATGATGCGGTTCGGCATCCCGCGCTACCGGCTGCCGCGAGAGGTCCTCGACGCGGAGATCGAGCGGATCGTCGAGCTCGGCGTCACGATCGAGCTCGACCGGAAGGTCTCGAGCATCCTCGACGCGATGCGCGAGGGTAGCTTCGACGCCGCCTTCCTCGCCGTCGGCGCCCACCTGGGCAAGCGCGCGTACATCCCGGCCGGCTCCGCTGCGAAGGTGCTCGACGCGGTCTCTCTCCTCCGCAGCATGGAAGGCCAGGAGCCGCCGCAGCTCGGCAGGCGCGTGGTGGTCTACGGAGGCGGGAACACCGCGATCGACGCTGCGCGCACGGCGAAGCGGCTCGGCGCAGAGGAGGCGATCGTCGTCTACCGACGGACACGCGATCGAATGCCGGCGCACGATTTCGAGGTCGAAGAGGCCGAGGACGAGGGCGTGCTGATGAAGTGGCTCTCGACGATCACGCAGGTCGACGCGGGCAAGCTCGTCGTCGAGCGCATGGAGCTCGACGAGACCGGCTTCCCACAGCCCACGGGTGACCTGGAGGAGCTCGAAGCCGACTCGCTGATCCTCGCGCTCGGACAGGAGACCGACCTCGGTCTCCTCGACGATGTTCCCGGCCTGAAGGTGGAAGATGGAGTCGTCGTCGTCGGTCCCGACCTGATGACCGGCTACCCCGGACTCTTCGCCGGCGGTGACATGGTGCCGGCGGAACGCACGGTCACCGTGGCCGTCGGTCACGGCAAGAAGGCAGCCAGGCACATCGACGCGTGGCTCCGCGGCAGTGAGCACCGGCGCCCGCCGAAGCACGAGCTCGCCGACTTCGCCGCGCTCAACACGTGGTACTACGCCGACGCGCCGCGCTCGCTGCAGCCGCAGCTCGAGCTCGCGCGACGGCAATCGACGTTCGAGGAGGTCGTCGGCGGCCTGGACGAGAGGACAGCGCTCTTCGAGGCACGCCGGTGCCTCTCGTGCGGCAACTGCTTCTCGTGCGACAACTGCTACGGAGTCTGCCCGGACAACGCCGTGATCAAGCTCGGCGAGCCGGGCGAGCCCTATGCGATCGACTACGACTTCTGCAAGGGCTGCGGCATCTGTGCGGCCGAGTGCCCCTGCGGCGCGATCGAGATGGTGCCCGAGGAGATCTAGGGACGTCGACGTGGACGTCGGTGCACCTCCGACAGCTCGAGCGAGCTCCGCTCGCGAGATCGCGCCGCAGCGCCGTAGTTCGCCGCAGGTGCATCGGTGGTCTCCCCGGATGCCAGCGGCCGCTAGAGCACGCATGCTCGCGCAAAGGAGGTCGATCACATGAAGATCGAGGAACTCATGACGCGGGACCCGGTGGCCGTCGGCCCCGACACCCCGCTGAAGGACGTCGCGACGATCCTGCTCCAGCACCGCATCTCGGGCGTTCCCGTCATCGGCGAGCGGCTCGAGGTTCTGGGTGTGGTCTCGGAGGCGGACATCGTGGCGAAGGAGGCTGGGCCTGAGTCGCACGACCGGCGAATGATCGCCTGGCTTCTCGGCGGCCGCCAGATCGACGCGAAGAAGCTCGCCGCGCGCACGGCGGCCGAGGCGATGACGTCACCGGCCGTGACCATCGACGTCGGGCGCACGGTCCCCGAGGCCGCACGGCTGATGACTGACGACGGAATCAAGCGGCTCCCCGTCGTCGACGACGAGGGTGCGCTGATCGGGATCGTTACCCGCACCGACCTCGTACGGGCGTTCGCTCGTGCGGACCGGGAGATCGAGGGCGAGATCCGCGACACCGTTCTCCGCACGCTCTGGATCGAAGAGCCTGGGCTGAACCTCCGCGTCGAGCACGGCGAGGTCAGGCTCTCGGGAAAGATCCAGCGGCGAGCCGACGCCGAGCTGCTCGAGACATTCGCGGCACGCGTTCCGGGCGTCGTCGCGGTGCATTCGACGCTCCGCTGGGCGTGGGACGACACGAAGCCGACACGCGAGCGTCCGGGGGCGCTCACCGGCCGCTGATCGAGTGCGATCTCTACGGGAACGGGCCGGCGACCCACAGGGTCGCCGGCTTTCGCTTCCGGGAGCGAATGCGTAGAAGACCGTGGCCGGGAGCGGAGTTTCTTCAGATGCTCGCGGCCGCTGCCAGGCCGACTATCGAGGTGAACTCAGACGAAAGGAGGCTCACGATGAAGACCATCGTTGTCGGATACGACGACAGCGAGCCCGCCAAGCGAGCGCTCGCGCGGGCGGCCGAGCTCGCCAGCCGTTTCGGTGCGAAGGTCGTCGTCACCAGCGTCGCCCCAGTGCTCATCAGTGGGCACGGAGTCGGCCCCACCGACCCGCTCGACCCACCAGAGGAGCACCGGCAGGACCTCATGGACGCAGCCGCGTTCCTCACCGAGCACGGCGTCGAGGGGGAGTTCGATCTCGCACTCGACGATCCGGCGGGCCACATCGTCCATCTCGCAGAGCAGCGCAATGCAGACCTGGTCGTCGTCGGGACACACGAGCCCGGACTCCTGCAGCGCCTCCTGGGGCTCAGCGTCAGCGACAAGGTCGAGCGCAAGGCGCACTGCGACGTCATGGTCGTTCACTGACCGCGACGGCGACGCGAATAGAGGACGGAGATGGACGCACGCACGGTCGACGATGCGGCACTCCGGCTCCGCGAGCTACAACGAGAAGAACGGAGCGACCTGGGCCTGGCGGCCGTAGCCGTCGGGCTCTCGCTCCTGGCGACGCAGCTCTGGCCGGATCTCGCCGTGCCGCTCTTCCTCGGGGCCGCGTTCGTCGCGGCTCGGGGGGTGGGCGCGGCGTTACGACGGTTGGAGCTCGTCGACGGGCTTGCGGTCGAACACGACGCGTACGTCATCGCGGAGGTCAGGAAGCGGGCGTTCCGCAATACCGCTCCTGAGCGCCGCCGACTGTTCGCATCGTACGTCCGCTCCGCTCTCCTCCGCCCACCGCCCGGCGGCTTCGGGGCCGCGGCAGTCGAGCTCGAGGCTCTGGTCTCCGAGCTCGAGGACGAGACGCTCACGCTCGACCCTGCCTGCGCGGCGGCGTGCGAGCGACTCGTCAACGATCCAACCGGAAGCCCGCTCCTCAACGCCGATCTGGGGCTGGCCGTCCTTCGCTCGCGCGTGCGGCAGATCCGCTCCGGCTTCACGTCTCGGTAGTCGCTTCGGACAATCCGCAACGCAGGTCGGTGTGCTCGCCGATGCGCCGCCCGGCTGCGCCGCCAACGATCCAGGCAAGCAACGGGAAGGGAGGCGTCCGATGAAGGCCCTCGTCTATCACGGCCCGGGAGCGCGATCCTGGGAGACCGTCCCCGACCCCGGGATCGCGGCTCCGACCGACATCGTGATGCGCGTCGACGCGGTCACCATCTGCGGAACCGACCTCCACATCCTCAAGGGCGATGTGCCGGAGGTCCAGCCCGGGACGATCCTCGGCCACGAGGCCGTCGGCACGGTCGTCAACACCGGTGGCGCAGTCACCACCCTCAAGGGCGGCGATCGCGTCCTCGCCTCGTGCATCACCTCCTGCGGCCGGTGTCCTGCGTGCCGCGAAGGCCGCTACGGGCTCTGCAGCGGCGGCGGCGGCTGGATCCTCGGTCACCTGATCGACGGCGTCCAGGCGGAGTACGCGCGGATCCCGTTCGCCGACACCTCGGCCTACCGGATCCCGGCCGGCCTCACCGACGAGCAGGTCCTGTTCCTCGCCGACATCCTTCCGACCTCGTTCGAGGTCGGGGTGCTGGCCGGGCGCTTGCGCCCGGGCGACACCGTCGCGATCGTCGGCGCGGGACCGATCGGCCTCGCGGCCGTGATGACCGCCAACCTCTTCACGCCCTCCCGGATCATCGTGGTCGATCCAGACCAGGGTCGCGTCGACCGTGCGCTCGGCTGCGGTGCGACGGACTCCGTCACGGAGACCGGCGAGGCGGCTCGTGATCGCGTGCTCTCGCTGACACGCGGTGTCGGCGTCGACCTCGCGATCGAGGCGGTCGGAGTGCCCGAGACGTTCGAGCTCTGCACCGACATCGTCCGCGCCGGCGGTCATGTCGCCAACGTCGGCGTGCACGGCAAGCCGGCGACGCTGCACCTCGAGCGGCTCTGGATCAAGGACGTGACGATCACGACCGGCCTGGTCGACACCAACACGACACCGCGTCTGATGCAGCTGATCGAGGCCGGGAAGCTGGATCCTGCGGTCTTCACGACGCATCGCTTCTCGCTCGACGAGGCGATGGACGCGTACGACGCCTTCGCGGACGCGGCGATGTCGGGCGCGTTCAAGGTCGTGCTCGAGGGCGAGAAGCACCGGCAGCTCGTGCCCGCCGACCCGGCGGTGTTGGGCGCGGCGGATCACCGGGGACGTTGATGATCCTCGCCGACGCCCAAGCGGCGAACAGGAGGAGGACGGCGGTCGTCGTCGGCACCCGGATCCTCGTCGGCATCGACGGCTCGCCCGAGAGCCTCGACGCCGCGCGGCAGGCAGCGCGCCTGCTCGAAGGCGGCGGAACACTGACGCTGATGGCGGCGTACGACGTTCCGCCGCCCACGCTCCTCGGTGGGCGCCGAGGTGGGATTCCAATCGACGTCGACGTCGATCTCATGCGTGAGCAGGCGGAGCGGGCGGTCCACGCGGCGAGCGCCGAGATCGGCGACAGCTCGAGGGTCCACGTTCGCGTCGTCCACGGCTCCGCCCGGCATGCGCTGTTCCGCGAGGCCGAGCGCGAGCACGCCACGCTCATCGCCGTCGGCTCGCACGGCCGCGGCCGAATGGCGGGCATCGCCCTCGGCTCGACGGCGACCGCGTTGGCCCACAATGCACCCTGCTCGGTCCTGGTCGCCCGCGCGAAGCCGATCCCTCCGACCCAGATCACCGTCGGCGTCGATGGCTCGCGGCAGTCGCTTCTCGCCACCGAGGTAGCCCTCGACCTGGCGACCCGACTCGGAGGAGTGGCGCGGGCGGTCGTGGCGATCGGAGACCCGCGCGTCGACGTCGAGGGACTGCGGCACCGCCTGGAGGCGCTGCCGGTCGATGCGGGCCGAGCGACGACCATTCCCATCCAGTGGCGCGATGAGCTGCCGGTCGAGGCGCTCGTCGCCGCGTCGACCGAGGCCGGCCTGCTCGTGGTCGGAGGTCGCGGTCTCCACGGGCTCGCCGCGCTCCGCAGCGTCAGCGAGCGTGTCGCCCATCGGGCACGGTGCTCGGTTCTCATCGTGCGCGACGCTGCGTGGGGATCGTCCTCCCGCCGCTGAGCGGCACGAGCGAGCGCCGCGCGACGGCTCCGAATGGTCGGGCCGCCGGTGAGGGCTCTGCGAACGACGGGGCAGGCGGAGCCACCTGAACGAGGTACGAGCGCCTGCGGGAAACCCGCAGCCGTCTCCGCCTGTGCCCCGATGGCACCGGGGAGCGACGGACCGATGATTCGCATGTCGAAGGAGGGTTCATGGGCATGGTGAAGGCACATCGCTACGGCGTTCGGACAGAGTGGCTCGGCGGTCGCTGCCTGACGCTCGAGTCCCACGGAAAGCCCCCGCTCCGCATCGCGACACCGCCTGACTTCAAGGACGGCGTCAAGGACGTCTGGAGCCCCGAGCAGCTGCTCGTCGGCTCACTCGCCACCTGCTTCGAGCTCTCGCTGGTTGCGATCGCCGATCACTGGCACGTGCCGCTCGACGCCGCTGAGGTGGAAGCCATCGGGCACGTCGAGTCGGTGGACGGCCAGTACCGGTTCCTGCTCATCGAGCTCGACGCGCGCATCGCCGTCGATCCCGAGCACGAGCAGGAGGCACGCGAGCTTGCTCTGCTCGCCAAGGACCGCTGCATCATCGGCACGGCGCTGAGGACGCCGGTGGAGCTAAAGGTCGAGATCCGGGGCCCGAGAGCCGCGGTGGCTGTGACGTGACCGCAGCGGATCAGTCACTTCGTCGCCCGGCGCTCACTGCCGCTCCGTCCGGGACGCTACTCGGCCCCATCGCAATCACGGGAGCCAGCGGCCAAGTCGGTCGTGCGCTCCGTCGTCGACTCGCCGCCGTCCCGCACGTACGAGCTGTCGCGCGTGACGATGACCTGGTGCCGACCTTTCGCGATGCGTCGGCTGTGGTTCATCTGGCAGGGACGCTCCGTCCCGAACGGCGAAGCGGCCACATGGAGGCGAACCTCGACACCGTTCGCCGCACACTCGATGCCGTGCCCGGCTCGTCGGTCGAGCGGGTGGTGTTCCTGAGCTGCGTCGGGGCCGATCCGGGCTCGCGCAACGCGTATCTGCGGGCCAAGGGCGAAGCCGAGAGGCTCCTCTATCGAAGCGGTCTCGACATCGTCGTCCTACGTTGCACGCACATCTTCGGCCCGCCCGACGACCCCGGCCCGACCGTCTCGGCACTCCAGGCCCAGGGCTCGGACTCGGTCTGGGTGCTCGGCGACGGGTCCCAGCGCGTCGCGCCCGTCTACCGCGAGGACGTGGTCGATGCCATCGTCGCCGCGCTCGACCCGAGGACCTTCCACGGCCGTTTCGACCTGCCCGGCCCGCAGGAGATGTCGATGGACGACTTCGTCCGCACCGTCAATCGCGACGGCGTGCGCATCCGCCACGTACCGGCACGCGCCGCTCGCTGGTTCGCGCGCGTCAGCCCGGGGCTGAATCCCGATCTCGTTGACGTCATGACCCGGGAGAACATCGGTGAGCAGCATCGGGCGGATCACGCGTTCACGCTGAGGCGACACGCGTTGAGCGAGATCTACCGCCCCGGCATCGCTGCGACGCGCGTCCTCAGCGTCCCTCCAGCAATCCCTCGGACAGCGCGTAGCGGACGAGCTCCGCACGACTCGCCAGGCCGAGCTTCTGCATGACGTGGGCTCGGTGCGTCTCGGCGGTGCGCACGGAGATGTACAGCAGCTTCGCGATCTCCTGGTTCGTGTGGCCGAGAGCCAGGAGCCGCAGAATCTCGCGCTCTCGCTCCGAGAGAGGATCGACCTCTGCGCGCTTTCGCTCCTCCGCCTCGGCTGCGATCAGACGCGCTCCGAGCGCAGGATGGACGTAGCGCTCGCCGGCCGCGACCGCGCGGACGGCGGCGACGACCTCCGTGTCCGCCGCCTCCTTCAGGACGTAGCCGCTCGCACCTGCCTGGAAGGCCTCGCGGACGTAGCGGGGGTCGTCCTGCATCGAGAGGATCAGGACCCTGGCGTCGGGAACGGCCTGGAGCAGCGCGGGCAGGCCCTCGATACCGCTCTTGCCGGGCATCATGACGTCGAGCAGCACGATGTCGGGCCTGTGGTCGAGAGCCTCGAACACGGCGCGCTCTGCGGTCGCTGCCTCGGCGACCGTCTCGATGTCGGGCTCGGCGTCGAGCACGCGTCGCAAGCCGGTGCGAACGACCGCGTGATCGTCGACGACGAGGACGCGAATCGTCACGGCAGCGGAACCTCCGCGACGATCGTCGTGCCCGCTCCTCCGGCCGACTCGATCGTGAGCCGTCCTCCGACGAGTCCGACTCGTTCGCGCATGCCGACAAGCCCAAGGGCATCCTCACGGGATGCGGCGTCGTCGATGCCGCGCCCGTCGTCCTCGACCAACGCTGTCACCGACCGGTTCATCTGGGTGAGGAGGATGCTCACGCGTGAGGCGTCGGCGTGCTTGACGATGTTGGCGAGCGCCTCCTGCACGATGCGGTAGAGGGTTGTCTCGACCTCGCTGGGAAGACGATCCTCGGCGAGGCGTGCCTCGAAATCGACGTGCAGGCCCGTGTTCTCGCGAAAGGTCGCTGCGAGACGTTCGGCGGCGGTTGCCAGACCGAAGTCGTCGAGCGCGGTCGGTCGAAGCTCGACGGCGAGTCGGCGAACGTCCTGGAGTGTCGATACGACGAGCTCCCGAAGATCTGCCACGGCAGCCCGGGTCTCGTCGCTCGCGGCGCTGGCCTCGAGCGGTTTCAACCCGAGCAGAATCGAAGTCAGCGCCTGACCGGTCTCGTCGTGGAGTTCGCGCGCGAGACGCTTCCGCTCGAGCTCCTGCGCCTGGACCGCGCGCGAGAGCGCATCGCGTCCGACGCGTTCGGAGAGACTGACCGCTACGGCTGCCCGATCGGCGAGGCTCTCCGTGAGTCGCAGGTCGTCGTCGGTGAAGCTCGGGTTGGCGCCCGTCTTGTCGTGGGCGATGACGACACCGATTGCGCGTCCGCGTGTGATGAGCGGAACGTAGAGGGCCGAGCGGACGCCGAGTTGCCGTGCGGTTGCCTGGTCGACCTCCGGATCCTCGAGCACCGAGTCGACGCGCTCGCTGCGGCCTCGCTGCAGCACGCGGCCGGCCTTTGACCTGCCGAACTCCAGTCGCGTGCCGACGGCCCCGTACGGGGTCTCGCCCTCCGCTGCTGCGACCGTCATCGAGTCACCCTGCGGAAGGGCGATGAGCACGAGCCTCGCGTCGACGAGCTCCCTCAGTCTGCGGGCGACGAGGCCCAGTAGCGGCTCGAGCTCGATCTCCGAGGCGAGCGCCGTGCCGATCTCGTTCAGCGTCTCGAGCTGCCGCAGCCAGCGGGTCGAGGACTCGTACAGACGCGCGTTCTCGATCGCCACCGCGGCCTGAGTGGCGAGGAGTTGGGTGAGCTCCTCGTCGTCCTCGGTGAACTCGCCCTCGCCCCCTTTCTCGGTGAGGTAGAGATTGCCGTACGCGACGCCGCGGAGCAGGATGGGCACGCCGAGGAACGTCTTCATCGGCGGATGGTTGCGTGGGAACCCCACCGACCGTGGGTCGTCGGCGATGTCGTGCAGACGCAGGGTATGGGTCTCGCGGATCAGGACACCGAGGAGGCCGCGGCCGCGCGGCAGGTCGCCGATCGCCGCGTGCGCCTCGGCGTCGATACCGGTTGTCAGGAACCGCTCGAGCCCCTGGCCAGCCTTGTCGATAACGCCGAGGGCAGCGTACCGGGCACCCGTGAGCTCGGCCGCCGTCTCCACCAGCCTCTGGAGCAGCGCGTCGAGGGACAACTCCGAGCTGAGGGCGATTCCCGCTTCGACCAGCACTCGTAGGCGATCGACGTGGCCGCCCTGCGTGTCCACGTGGCCATTCTTTCACGTGACCGGCGCGCGAGTTCTTTCCCCAGGATGGCGGAGGGCCGGTTTCCCGGCCCTCCGTCTTCTGCTCCGGGAGGTCGGAG
>JGI10216J12902_100221424_pt1 | contig 10176 bp, 6 predicted proteins | sample KanNatreferecore_FD_12902 | JGI IMG/M metagenome (IMG submission 12902)
CGATGGATGTAGTCGTCCGGTGCCGCCGGGACGTCGAAGTTGATCACGTGACTGAGCGCCTCGACGTCGATACCGCGCGCGGCGATGTCGGTGGCCACCAGGACCGGATACCGTCCGCTCTTGAACCCGGCAAGCGCCTGCGTCCGCTGCGACTGTGATCGGTTGCCGTGAATGCGCTCGGCGTTGATGCCGCTGCGCAGCAGGCTCTCGGCCAGCCGGTTGGCGCGATGCTTGGTGCGTGTGAAGACCAGCGCCTGGGTCATGATCCCGCGCCGGAGCAGCTCCACCAGCAGCGCCGGTTTCAAGTGTTGCGGTACGGGATACGCGGCCTGTGTAATCCCTACCGCCGGTGCGGCCTGCCGCTGCAGCGCGATCGTCACCGGGTTCTTCAGCATCTCCGAGGCCAGCGCGGCGATCTCGCGCGGCATGGTCGCGCTGAAGAAGAGCGTCTGGCGCCTGGCGGGGATGTGCCGCAGGATTCGCTTGATGTCCGGCAGGAACCCCATGTCGAGCATGCGATCTGCCTCATCCAGCACGAGGTATTCGAGGCCGGTCAACGCCGCGTACGAACGCGTGGTGTGATCGAGGAGCCGGCCGGGCGTTGCGACGATGACGTCGACCCCGCTTCGGAAGGCATGCTCCTGCGGTCCCATGCCGACCCCGCCGAACACCGCCGCGCCGGTGAGCGGCGTGTGCATGGCGATGGCGTTGAATTCCTCGAGGATCTGCGCCGCCAGCTCGCGCGTCGGCGTCAGGATCAGCGCCCGCGTCGTCCGGCGCGGTTTCTTCATCAGCCGATGCAGCACCGGCAACAGGAATGCGATGGTCTTCCCGCTGCCGGTCTGCGCGCAGGCGAGCAGATCGCGGCCGTCGAGAGCCGGTGGCACGGCCTCAGCCTGGATCGGCGTCGGGCGGGTGAAACCGAGGTCCCGGATCCCCTTGAGGAGATCCGGGTGAACATGAAGATTGGTGAACGCCAACGGACGCGCTGCGCTTACCAGCGCGATTCGCGGCGCTGACGGCCGCCGCCATTACCATCGCCACCGCCGCGCGGTGCCATCGGCCTCGCTTCGTTGACGGTCAGGTTACGGCCGCCGTACTGGTGCCGGTCCAGCTCATCGATCGCCCGTCGCGCGCCATCGGCATCGCTCATCTCCACGAACGCGAAGCCGCGCGCCTGACCCGTGGCGCGGTCGCGGACGATCGTCACGGTGCTCACGCCGCCGGCGCTCTCGAACAGCGCCTGGAGGTCAGACTCGCTGGTTTCGTACGGCAGATTTCCAACATACAACTTCGTGCTCATGAACTACTCCTGCATCCTGAGGGATGGGTGAATCTGATGGCAGGCTCGAGCGAAATACTCGGTGACGAAACGCAGGAGAGACGAGAAACTCGGATCTGATGCGGAAGGCCGAAAGCGCAGCTGTCAGAAGGCTCAATCAGTGTAGCACGGTGCATCAGTCGTCGTCGAAGTCCGTACCCCATGGTGACTCCTCGAAGATTTCGGCAACCGCGTCGTCTGCCTTCCGTTCGTTCCTGCTTTGTTTGAGACTGAGAGTTTCCTCCGCAGAGCCACGGAACACGACCTTGTCCGTTCGAGCGTCGATCATTTCCACAACGACCCTGCCAGCGAATATCTTGCGCACGTCGTACCCCGAGAATTGTTTGCTCCACCAGTACGGGTACGAAACACCGCGCCAGTGCTGCGTCGCAACGAGGACGTCCGGGTCCTTGTCCACTTTTCGCAAGCCGATGGCCGACATCTGGCCATCCACTGCGGAGACGATACGCTGGACCATCAGCGGGTCCGCATCGCCGGTAACCGTCACGGGCCCTAACGCGTAGGTCTTGAATGCTCTGAAATCGACAGTTCCGTCGTGGCTGACCTCGACGGACTGCGCCCCGACGGCGACGGACATCAGCCCGAGCGCCAATGTCGGCGCCACGAGCCGCTTCAAGCAAAGAGCCGCCATTACGCACCTCCTGTGCAGCACAGCCGACCGCGGGCCTCTGATGAGGAACGACGAGCGGGCCACGGTTCGCGCTGTGACTTTCGGTGTTGATGACCGCAAAAAATGGACCGGCGGTGACGCGCGAGAAACGCGCCCGATTTCCCGGTGTGCGCGCGGATCGGACCAGCGGGCCGTGATCACCCGGCCGGGATGTGCTGACGCGGTTCTTCGGTCAACAATTGAACGGTGAGTCGCACGGGCCGTTCACAGAGTTGGCTGCGGAAACTGATTACCGCGGAGAGGATCCAGGTCCACCGCGTCGCGCATCAGTGGGCCACCTCCACCATCGCCAAGCTCATTCGGGCGGGGCGGACGGAGTTCGCCACGCTCGCGGCGGTGTTTCTGCTGGCCGCGGCCCTCCTCGCGTTCGCCCGGCTGACCGATGAGGTCGTTGCCGGCGAGACCCGATCGTTCGACTCCGCGATCCTGATGTCGATGCGGACACCCGGGCGCCCGAACGACCCGGTGGGACCGCCCTGGTTCGAGGAAGCCGTTCGCGACGTGACCAGTCTCGGCGGCACGACTCTGATTACAGTGATCACCGCCACAGTGGCTGGATTCCTCGCGATGTCCGGGACGCGGCACGCGGCGGTGCTGATGGTCGTGTCGGTGACGAGCGGCGCGCTGCTGATGTCGTTTCTCAAGCAGTTGTTCGCGCGCACCCGGCCGGACCTCGTCGAGCATTCGGCACGAGTGTTCACGGAGAGTTTCCCGAGCGGTCACGCGACACTCTCGGCGATTACCTACCTCACGCTGGGCGCATTGCTCGCCCGCGTGCAGACGCGCCGCACGATGAAGGCCTACTCCCTTGGCGTGGCGATAACGTTGACGGCTCTGGTTGGCGTCAGCCGCGTCTACCTTGGGGTCCACTGGCCGACAGACGTACTGGCCGGCTGGTGCCTTGGCGCCGCCTGGGCGATTACGTGCTGGTTGGTGGCGGCGTGGCTGCAGCGCCGTGGTGATGTCGAGCGGCGGATCGAAAAGACCTGATCCGCTTCTGGTCTCGGCGCTACAACCAGGTTCCGCCCTGGCGCTCGTTCGGCTCCCCGGCGAGGGCGTCGAACTCATGAATCCATCCGAGGTGGTGCAGGGCGCCTTCGAATGACGAAAGACGTGCGTTGCGCCTGTCGGCGTTTTCGCCATCCGGGAGGTGCAGCACGTCCACCGCGCTGATCGACGCGTACTGGACCTTACGCGTGCGCCCGCGCCGCAGCCGCTCGTACCGTTCGAGCGGCCCTGCCAGCGGCGCCGAACCTGCGTCCACCAGGCAGGCGGCCAGCACGACGGCATCTTCGATCGATTGGTTGGCGCCCTGTCCATGGTGCGGCGCGAGTTGGTGAGCGGCGTCGCCGAGGAGCACCACGCGACCCTTCGTCCATCGTCCGAGCGGCGGCCGATGAAACAGCCCCCAGCGATTGCTGATCGGCCGCGCCGTGATCATCTCGACCACGGCTGGGTGCCAGCCCGCGAAGTGGCGGAGCTGTTCCCCCTCCACGCCGGGCGCCGTCCAGTCGCGGTGCGGCCACGGCAGCGGATGCCGTTCGACCAGCAAGAAGTTGATGTGTCCCTTGCCCATCGGGTAGTGCAGCAGGTGCCCGCCGGGTCCCATCCAGAACTGCAGGGCAAACGGATCGGGCAGCCCGGGCACGTCGGCCATCCGCACGATGCCGCGAAACCCGCTGCATCCCGAATACAACGCATCGTCATAGCCGAGCATCCATTGCCGCACGAACGACCGCGCGCCGTCGGCGCCGATGACGAGGTCGGCTTCGACCGCGTCGCCGTCGGCGAACAACAGCTCGCAGCGTGATCCGCGATCGTCGATGTTGACGAGCCGTTTGCTCAGATGGATGCAGTCAAGTCCGGCCGCCGCCGAGAGGACCGCCTGCAGATCTGCCCGGTGGATACCGACATATGGCGCTCCGAAGCGTTCCCGGTACTCCGCGCCGACCGCGTGCGTGCCGACGACGTATCCGTTCCGGCCGTTCCGGAAGATCAGCGCCGCCACTTCGAACCAGTGCGGGGAGAGCTGTTCCGTCAGTCCGAACTGCTGGAAGAAGCGAGTGCCGTTGGCCGAGAGTGCAACGGCCGCCCCCACTTCGCGCAACTCGGCGGTCTGCTCGTAGACGTCAACGTCGACCCCGCGCCGCCGCAGCGCGATCGCCAGGGTCAATCCGCCGATGCCGGCGCCGATAACGGCGATCCGGCGTTGAGCCGCGGCACTCATGGCAGCCGGGATTGTAGAGCTTCTCTGATCCGTACACAGGCCGCATGTTGGCCACAGCGTCCAAGTGAGGATACGTTGAAGAGGAGTGGACGATCAGCCGCTACGAGGAGGCGGGGTTCGCGAAGACCTGCACGTAGTACGGCCGGCCGCCCCCGTCGATCGCATAGCCGACACCCAGTTCGGTGAAGGCCGGGCTGACGATGTTGCTGCGATGAGTCCGTGACTGCATCCAGCTGCGGACCGCCTCCGCTGGACTGGCCTGGCCGAGGGCAAGGTTTTCGCCGAAGCTCTCCCAGTCATAGCCGGCTGCCGCCAGTCGATCTTCGGCGCGAGGATAGGCTGCATCCGGCAGGACGTGCGCTTGTTGCCGGGCGCGTGCCATCTGCTCGGCGTGCACTTGCGCCGCGCGCATCAACCGCGAATTCGCACGCAGCGTCGCGCGCCCGTGAATGCCTCGTTCCGTGTTCGTCAGTTCCACAACTTCGGCTGCAACGCGAGCTGTGCCGGCCGGAGGCGTGCCCGCTTCACGACCGATCGATGTCGACGCGCCGGCGATGCACAGGACCGCCGTCACGCAGATCCGGTTCCACGGGCTGGGCATGCCCGCGGGCCGTGCAATCGGTGCGCCTGTGCAGCCCCGTAAAACCGGGCTGGTTTACACGTGGAATCTCGTCGACGTGTCGAAATACGGGACACCCACGATCGCACCATTCTGGACAGTGACGTCCGGAAAGCGTCGATAGAGGCACCGGGCGCAACGTGTCAGTACGCTTCAACCTCGACGATGCGACTGTAGCTGGCGAGCGCATTGTTGATGACGACGCGGATTCGTGGCGTGGTGATCGGTGCGAACGTGAACCGGCGCCATACCAGGTTGTTGTTGGTCACGACGGTGCCTGGAATGGCCTGCCAGGCCGACCCGTTCCAGTACTGCACTTCGAAGTCGCGGATGCCGTACTGCGTGAAGGTCATCGCCGCCGTCGGATCCGACGGCGCCCAGTACGTATCCTGCACGGTGAACACATCTACTTCGCTGATGGTCTTTGAACCGCTGAAGTCGATTTGCAGAGAGTCGGGATAAATGTTCTCAGTTCCGTCATTCCAGCCGCCGCCACCACCCCAGTTGACGCCGCGGCGGTCGCCGTCGTTCGCACCCTGAGGCGCGTGCGCCGCACTGTATGAGGATGTTGCTGACGCGGTCGCACCGGCCGCTGCAGCCGCGACGTTGACCGGATCACTTCCACCCGCCGCACCGGTGCCCCACACTTCGATTTCGGCGATGCGGCTGTAAGTTGCCAGCGCGTCGTTGACGAGGATCCTGACGCGCGAGGTCGTGATCGCCGTAAAAGCAAAGTGGCGCCAGACCAGATTGTTGTTGGTGACTGTCGCGCCGGGAATCGTCTGCCAGGCGGCGCCGTTCCAGTACTGCGCCTCGAAATCACGGAGACCGTACAACGTAAACGTCATCGCCTGTGTCGGCTCACTGGGTGAGCCATAGGCGTCCTGTACGGTAAAGACGTCGATCGCGCTGATCGACTTGGTGCCGCTGAAATCGATCTGAAGCCAGTCAGGGTAGACGCCGCTCGTTGCGTCATTCCACCCGCCGCCGTTGCCCCAGTTGATTCCCAGGCGATCGCCGTTGTTCGCGCCTGCCGGCGCATAAATGCTGCTATGCGAGGACGACGCTGACGCGATTCCACCGGCAGCCGCGGCAGCCACATTAACGAGTCCGCCGCCGCCCCCGGCCGGATTGACCGTCACGCTCACGGTACCGCTCGTCGTCGTGGCGCCGTCATCGTCGGCCGCCACTGCGGTCAGGCTGTAGCTTCCGGCCGGGACACCCGTCCAGTCGATGGTGTACGGGCTCGCGGTGTCAGCGCCGATCGGGCTGCCGTTGGCGTAGAAAGTCACCGAACCGATCGTGCCGTCCGCGTCGCTCGCGGAAGCGTTCAGGGTGATCGACGCCGGTGCCGTAAAGATGGCGCCGATTGCCGGGGCAGTGAGTGCCACCATCGGCGGGCTATTTCCCGGCGCCGCATCGGTTCCCCAGGCTTCGAGTTCGGTGATGCGGGTGTAGCCGCCGAGCGCTGCGGTCGCAAACACCCGGATTCGTGATGTCGTAATCGCCGTAAAGGCGAAGTGGCGCCAGACCAGATTGTTGTTGGTCACCGCTCCACCGGCGATGGTTTGCCAGGCACCCCCGGTCCAGTACTGCACGTCGAAGTCGCGCACTCCGTACTGCGTGAACGTCATCGACTGGGTCGGGATGCCGGGCGTCGAGTACGCGTCCTGGACGGTGAATACGTCGATCTCGCTGATCGTCTTGTTGCCGTTGAAGTCGATCTGCAGCCAGTCCGGGTGGGCGTTCGCCGTCGCGTCGTTCCATCCGCCTCCCGAACCCCAGTTGATGCCAGTGCGGTCGCCATTGTTCGCTCCGGCCGGCATGTACCCGGCGTTGAACGAGGTGGACGCCGTGGCCGTTCCACCGGCGGCCGCCGCTGCGACATTCACCAGCCCTCCGCCCCCGCCGGCCGCAATCTGCAGCGTTTGAAACAGATTCAGTCGCCCGCCAGTCGCCACGAGTCCGGTCCAGTTACCCAGCAGGTCGGCGCTGTTCAACAGCGAACTCTTGACCTCGGCGACCGTCAGTGCCGGCCGATGCGCAAGCAGCATTGCCGCGGCGCCGGCCACGTGCGGCGCCGCCATGCTCGTGCCCGAGGCGTAGGCGTAGCCGGTCCCGTAGGTACTGAGAATATTCACGCCAGGTGCGGCGAGATCGACGGAGACCGCGCCGTAATTGGAAAAGCTGGCGCGCGCATCGGCCGAATCCGACGCCGCGACCGACACGATGCTCGCCGAGGTAAAGCTCGCGGGATCGAACGGTGTGCTGTCGGTGTTCACGCCGTCGTTGCCGGCGGCGAAGACGTTGACCATGCCCGCGGTGCCGGCGGCGTCAATGGCGTTTTTCAAGGCCTGCGGGAAGACCTGGCCACGCAGGCCACCCCAACTGTTGCTCGTCACCCGGATGTTCACGCCGCGCTGCTTCATCGCGACCGCGTAGTTGAAGCATTCGATCGCATCCGCGTCGCTGCCGGTGCCTCGGGAAGTAATGAACTTGCAGGCAAGTATCTTGACGCGCGGGGCAACCGCCGCGACACCGATTCCGTTGTCGGAGACGGCGCCGATCGTGCCTGAGGTGTGCGTCCCGTGTCCCTCATCATCGAGCGGGTTCGAGTCGTTGTTCGCGGGGTCGATGCCGTAGACGTCATCGATATACCCGTTGGAATCGTCGTCGACACCGTTGCCCGCAACCTCACCCGGGTTGCGCCACATATTCGCGGCAAGGTCCGGATGGTCGTAATTGACCCCGGTGTCGATGTCCGCGACTACGACGTCGCTGGAACCCGCGCCGAAGCTGCTCCATGCCAACGGCGCGCTGATCTTCGGCAGTCCCCATAGTTGCCCGCCGAGCAGATAGGGGTCGTTCGGCGACGCGATCGAGGTCTTCTGCCGGATGAAATTCGGCTGCGCGGCTTCAACTTCCGGGTGCGCGATGAATGCGCGCGCGAGAGCCGTCGGACTCGCGTTGGGCGGAATCGTGAGTCGTTCGGTACGGAGGGTGTCGTAGCGGCGCAAGACGCTCGCGCCGTATGTCTCACGAACGGCCCGGCGCGCCGCTTCCGTCACGTTTTCGCTGAATTGGACGATCAGTTCTCCGGGAACCAGCGGCTCGTCCGGCGGCTGTTGCGCGTGCGTAGCTGTAATGAGCGCCGCAATACTGCCCAGAAGGACAGCGAGCATCCGGCGTCCGTGCGGCCGTCGATGAATCATGCTTTAAGCGCCGCCGACGCGTTGTTCGCGAGGCGGCTCTGACTGATTTGAGGGTGAACCACAGCAGCTTACACGCTGCATAGGCCTTCCGCCAGTGCGACGAAGGCGTCCCCTTTTTACCTCCGCTTAACAACTCACCTGCGCGGACCCTCTAACGTATTTGCTTTATTGGCGGCTTCCGTACCGCCGCATATTCTCCGCTGATGCCGCACCTCACCCCCGCGCCCTCTCAGGCATGTCGTCGGTACCGCGCCTAACAATCCTCCTCTTGATCGCACTGTTCGTCGCCGCGGCGCTGCCGCGCGCGGGGCAGTCCGACGAAGTCGCCCTCCGCATCATCGTCGTCGGGTCGAAAGAGGAAGCGCAGCAGATCGTCGAGCGGCTCCGGCAGGGGGAGAACTTCGTCGCGCTGGCGACTCAGGTTTCGCTCGATCCAAGTGCCGAACGTGGCGGGCTTCTCGGGCGGGTCGCGCTTTCGAGTTTGCGTCCCGAGCTGCGGAACGCCGTCGAGAATCTCGCCGTCGGCGAGCTGAGCGCGGTTGTGCAGGTAGCGACGGGATACGCCGTTCTGAAGGTCGTGGCCGATGCCGAAGCGGGTGACTCGGGGAGGACGTCCACGGTGAATCGTGCACTCGCGGCTGCGGGCAGCGTGCGGTACGCAACCGACGTGGCGGGTTTCAGCGCGGCGATTACGCTGTTCAACGACTTCGAGAAGCCGGACGACTGGAGCCAGGACCTGCAGACCATCTGCCAGGTGAGGAGGCAGTCGCTCGCCATCGGCGACGAAACCGTCGCGCGCAACGTCGCCGACGCGGCCGCAGGAGGTACGAATCTGCGGCCGTTCGACGTGGTGCAACTGCATTATCTGCAGGGGCAGCTCCACGCTTATCAAGGCAGGATGGAACAGGCGATCGAGGCGTTTACACGCGCCCATCGTCTGGCGGTTGCGGAAGTGCCTGAAGCGGTTGCGCCGATGGAGGTGGTGCTCGCGGTTTCAAACCTCCATCAAGCGGGCATCGAGAACGGCGTGATGCACACGCCGGGGGATCGCTGTCTGCTGTCGGTGAAATCACGGCCTCCGCTGTCGAGGAGCGAGCGCGTGCAGCGGGCGGTCGAGCAGTTCACCAGCTACCTTCTGAAACGCCCCGACGACCTCGAGGGGCGATGGCTGCTCAACGTGGCGCACATGATCGCGGGCAGTTATCCCGACCGGGTGCCTCCCGGTCAGTTGATAGCCCCGCAGGCGTTCGACCCGGGCGAGGACGTCGGGCGGTTCCACGACATCGCGGAGCCGGCAGGCCTGAGCTTCTTCGGCACAGCGGGCGCCGCGGTCGTCGACGACTTCGACAACGACGGGCGGCTCGACGTGGTCGCCACCTCGATGTATTCGTGCGATCAGATGCGGCTGTTTCGACGCCTTCCGGGTGGCGGGTTCGCCGAGCAGGGCGAAAAGGCGGGCCTGAGCGGTCAGCTGGGCGGGCTGAACGCGATGCAGACCGATTACAACAACGACGGCAACATCGACATCCTGGTGCTGCGCGGCGGCTGGGATCTGCCGCAGCGGAAGTCGCTGCTGCGCAACAACGGCGACGGGACATTCACCGATGTGACGGCGGCAAGCGGGCTGGCACGGCCGGCGACGAGCACGCAGACCGCCGCGTGGACCGACTTCGATCGCGACGGCTTCGTCGACGTGTTCATCGGCAACGAGAACGGCCCGGCCCAGTTGTTCCGCAACACCGGCGACGGCAGGTTCGAGGATGTCGCCGCCACGGCGCGCGTGGATCGGCGCGCGTTTACCAAGGGCGTTGCCGCCGGCGACTACGACAACGACGGGTGGCCCGATCTCTACGTGTCGAACTTCGGCGGTACGAATTTCCTGTATCGCAACAACCATAACGGCACATTCACCGAACTGGCACTCGCGGCCGGGGTTCCCGGGCCGGGGTACGGATTCGCGACGTGGTTCTTCGATTACGACAACGACGGGTGGCAGGACCTGTTTGTCGCGAGTTTCTACACCTCGATCGAAGAGACGGCCAGGACCTACCTGAAATTGCCGAACAATGCCGACACGCTGAAGCTGTACCGGAACATGCGCGACGG
>JGI10216J12902_100086993_pt1 | contig 10174 bp, 11 predicted proteins | sample KanNatreferecore_FD_12902 | JGI IMG/M metagenome (IMG submission 12902)
CAGGGACAGCAGGGACAGCAAGGTCAGGGTGGCCAACAGGCCGGGAATGGCGATCGCGGCGGCGACAATCGCGACGGGAACGGCCGCTCGGGCGCGTACGACGGCGACAACTGGGGCGGATGGGGTCAGCGCGTCTACACGCCTGGCGAGATTCGCAACTTCCGCGACCAGGCGCGGTACTGGACGGGTGAGGCTCAGCGTCTTCGCGAGCAACTGCGCAACGACGGCGCCAATCCGACCGATCTCGACGAGGTCCTGCGACAGATGCGGCAGCTCGACGACGACCGCGTTTACAAGGACGCGCGCGAGCTGGAGCGGCTGCAAACACAGGTCGCTGAGGGATTGAAGCGGTTCGAGTTCACGCTGCGGCGGAAGGTTGAGGATTCACAAGGTGATCAGCCTGCGCTGACGGCGACCGACGAAGTGCCACGCGGCTATCGCGATATGGTCGCCGAGTATGATCGCTCGCTCTCGCGCGCGTCGAAGTAGCGCAATTCTCCTGGTTGTTGTGCTGGCTGCCGCAGCGGCCTCCGCGCAGATCTGGACAGGCAACGATATGTGGGGCGGCTGGCGCGGCGAGCCGCCCCGCTTCGCCACTGGCGCCCTCCGAGACGGACGGTTTCACTTCTGCCGTCTGATGTATCCCAGCTCACGCAGAGAAGCCGGCGGCCAGGGCTGGCGCACCGACTATCCCGGCGCCGACATCAACTTCAGCATTCGCTTTGCCGAGCTCACGAAGACCGCCGTCAGCATAGACGGCGAAGGAGATCCCGAATACTTCGTCGTCCGCAGCAGCGGCGACGACAATATCTTCCGCTGTCCGTTCGTTCACATCGAAGACGCCGGCACAGCCCTGTTCACGGACGAAGACGTCGTCCAGCTCAGGGAGTACCTGGTGAAAGGCGGCTTCATGTGGAGCGACGACTTCTGGGGCTCGCGCGCCTGGGAGGTATGGGAGCGCGAAATCGGCCGCGTGCTCCCGCCGTCGCGGTATCCCATCGTCGACATCCCCGTGACGCACTCGATGTTCCAGACGGTCTACAGCGTCAAGAGCATCCTTCAAGTGCCGGCGATCAGCCGCTGGCGGAACACCGGCGAGACGTCAGAACGCGGATACGACAGCGCCGTTGTGAACACGCGCGGGATCTTCGACGAAAAGGGACGGCTCATGGTGTTGATGACGCACAACACCGACATCTCCGACACGTGGGAGCGCGAGGGAGAGGATATCGAGTACTTCTACCGGTTTTCGCCGGAGGGATACGCGATCGCGATTAACGTGATGATGTACGTGATGACACACTAGAAATTGAGCCCGAACTTCGGCGCCTTCCGCGTGCCGGTGATTTTGATCGGCAGAACCATTCCGGCACCCGGCTCCCTGAAAAACGGGTCGAACGCCTTCAGAAAAAACCCCTTGATGCCACCGCCGGCGACCTGCGACAGCGGCGCCTGCATTTTCAGCTTTCCCTTGAAGTCGATCGTCTCGTCGCGCAGGCCATACCGCCCCGCAAGCTCGACCGATGCGCCGGGAACCGAGAACGTGAGACTCGAGAACGTGGCCGCCGCGTTTTCGACGGCAAAGCGTCCCCGCAGGTTCGAGAGCACCTCACCCGCCTCTTCCTCCTGATTCATTCCGCGCCCGCGGCGGCTCAGCCCGACGAGTTTCGTCTGCACGCCGGCATCGGTGAACTTCGCTTTCGACAGCACGAACTCTCCCCGAAGCTGGAGCTTGTCGATGACTTTCCTCTTTTCGGGTGGAATCACGAGCTTCGCGCGCAGGCGCGCAGTGCCAAGGAGAATCGGCTTCTCGGAATTGACGGCCATCTTCAGCAGGTCTTCAATCCGGCCGTCCTGCATATCGACGTCGACTTCCACCCGGCGGCCCGGAACGCCTTCGAGGCCGATCACCGCTCCCTGAGCGGTCATGGACGTCTCGAGGAATGACGCATCCACCTGCGTCAGGTACGTATCGCCGTCCGAGCCATCGACAATGGCGGTGAAGCGCGTCTTGAGCGGAACGGGTAGTCCGCCGGCATCCACTTGAAACTCGGGTGTGTCCGTGGTTCCCTGCACTTCGATGCGGTTGATTGGACCGCTGAATTCGCCGGTTGAGCTCAGGACTCCGGCGAGCCCTTGAATCGTGTCGAGGTTGGCGTTCGCGAAGACGTATTTCCCGGCAACCGGAGTGTGCGCGGGATGGGCGACGTTCCAGGGCCCGAAGGAGCCTGATGTTTCAATCTCGCCTTTCGGCACAGGATTGGTGAGCGTCGCGATATACGGAATCGTCTGGCCGATGCCGAGCGACTGCATCACGAGGTGATGGATGGTGAAAATCTTTGGCTGCTTGCCGGAGACCCTCGGAATCAGCGTCACGACCGTGTCCGGCGCCTCAAAGCTGTCGATGATGACTCGCTGCAGGTTCTGAATACCGGCCTGCTTGTCCGACTCAGGTTTCTCCTTGCGCGCGGCGGCCGAAGGATCCCCTGGCGGTATGTTGACCTTCAATCCGCGAAGCCGCACCTCGGAGACGCGTCGCGGCTGTTGCATCAGATCGCGATACGCCCCGTGAATCTCGAACGCGTCGATGACGATGAGCGGCGGGACGTCGGTGCGTCCCTTGTGTCGTATGACGACGCCGGCGCCGGTGACCGACACGCGAGGAAAGATTCGTCCTTCGAGCCTCTCTATGGTCACCTCGCTCTCGAGCTGATCCGTGAGAAGCACAATAATGCGCTGCTTCAGCGTCTCCGATCGCATCAGGATCGGCAACGCCATGATCGAGGCGATGATCGCAATGGCGGCGGCCAACGCAACGAACAGCAGGATCCGAGTGCGGCGCGTCAAGTTTTTGTACACCCGGACCATGCGCGGATAACTAAAGCAAGGTACGAGCCATTAGAGCGCGCCTGAGCGTATTTCTGACTTCGTGAGGAAACGCCGGTAATTGGTGAGAGTCTGGGAAATCCGCATGCTCGGAACCCCGCGAAGCACGTTCAGGGTTTCAATCGAGGCCGGGAGCATGAGGCTCTCTTCAGGCTGCTGAAAATCCACACGCGAGAAGCGCAAGGTCATCTCGGATTTTTCGACCCTGATGGCCGGCCGGATCGCGGGAAATCCTTCCGGCAACGGGACGAGAAAGGGCCTCAGGAGCCGCACATCGACCTGCAGCACGTCATACGTGTCAGGGTCGAACCACACGCGCCCCATCTGACCGCCGCCATCGGCCTCGAAACAGGCGCCCTCCCATTTGATCTGCACGCGTGACGGCGGCGTCTCGACGAAGTCGAGCGAACGCGCACCCGGCGGCCCGCCGGCTGCATCCGCAACGGTGAACCGGTAACGCCGCTGCTGCGACCCGAGCAGGAACGCGAGGGGCTCCGGTGTGCCCGTTTTGGGGTCGGTGCACTGGGGCCGCTCATTCGGACGCGCCGGACGGCCGTTCACCGACTGGAGCGTCCGATGAACGCGAAATTCGGCCTCACCCTTTTCCCTCGAATCCCGAGACACACTCAGTTCGTAGACGATCGTTCGCGGACGCCCGATGGGTCTGAGGTTCGATCGAAGGTCCTGCGTGTGGACGGTTTCGGTGCAGATAATGCTGATAAAGCGGTCGTAGTACTGCTGCGTGCGTTCCGCGAGGCCGGCAAGGATGCCCGCCAGATCGGCGGCAGGCTGCGCGCCTGTATCTGCGCGGCAGACGAGCAGGGCGCAGGCGAGCAGAAGAATCCGCCGCACCCCGGAATTCTAGTGTGTTTCGACCTGCATGTCGTGCGCGGGCGCGAGCGTCGACCGCACGATATCCGCGGCCTTCTCGACGTCCGCGCGAGTTACATCGAGATGGGTCACCATGCGCACGCGATCCGCGTCGACGGGAACCGCCAGCACGCCGCGCGGCGCCAGCCGCGCCAGGAACTCTGCAGACGACAGGCCGCTCGGCCTCACGCTGAAGATGATGATGTTGGTTTGGACCTTCGACGGATCGAGCGCAATACCCGGCGTCGACGCGAGCTCGCGCGCGAGCACCTGCGCGTTGTCGTGATCGATCTGCAGGCGCTTCGGCCCCTCTTCGAGCGCAACCAGCCCGGCCGCAGCGAGCACGCCTGCCTGGCGCATTCCGCCGCCGAGCATCTTTCGAATCGGCCGGCACCGCTCGACGAATTCGCGAGAGCCGACGATCATCGAGCCCACGGGTGCGCCAAGTCCCTTGCTCAGGCAGAACTGAACGGAATCGAATTTCCTCGTCATCTCCGCGACCTGCTCGCCCAGATACGTCGCCGCGTTGAACACCCTCGCGCCGTCGAGATGCACGTGGATGCCCTGCTCGTGCGCGCGATCGCAGATCTCTTCGACGACGCTCGTGCGATAGACCGTGCCACCGGCCATGTTGACGGTGTTCTCGAGGCAGATGAGGGACGTCTGCGGACGGTAGTAGACCTTCGCGCGGATCGCGGGAACGATCGTGCTCCAGGTCAGCACGCCGTCCTCGCCGTTGACGACGCGCGGGAGCAGGCCGGCGAGCGCTGCCAGGGCGCCCATCTCGTAGTTGTAGATATGGCCGTTGGTCTCGCAGATGACTTCCTGACCGGGCCGCGTCTGGGCGATGACACAGGTGAGGTTGCCCATTGAGCCCGAGGGCACAAAGAGCGCCGCCTCACGGCCGAACAGCGCGGCCGCGCGCTCCTGCAGCAGGTTGAGCGTCGGATCTTCGAGAAACACGTCGTCGCCGACGACCGCCTCGGCCATCGCTCGCCGCATCGCGGCAGACGGGCGAGTGACGGTATCGGATCGCAGATCGATGGGGGGCATCGCGACCTAATGATTGTCGAGAAGGTGGAGGTCTGTCGAGGCCGGCGTCGTTTCAGGCCACTCTGGTCAGCCGGCGAACCACGATTCGGGCAGGCTGGTCGTCATTGCACTCGTGCCACCAGAGCCCGCTTTCTATCCACCAGCCGTTTTCCCCCTGATCGTCGAACAGGGTGCCGCAGCGGCCGCACACGTCATATTCGAGTTTTATCTCGGAATTCTTCTTCACATCCATTTAGACTGCACCCGGAGCGCGCTGGTTCCCTCCAGAACCGACCTTTTTTTCGCACTATTTCGGGTCGAAATCGAGCGAAATCCCGTTCATACAATACCGAAGTCCGGTCGGACGGGGCCCATCCTCGAAAACATGGCCCAGATGCCCCTTGCACCGCGAACAGTGCACTTCCGTCCTCTGCATGCCCAGGGAACGGTCGGTGGTCGTTTCGACCGCGTTCGTCAACGGCGCCCAGAAGCTGGGCCAACCCGTGCCGCTGTCGAACTTCGTGTCGGATGCGAAGAGGTCCTGGCCGCAGCCGGCGCAGCGGAAGACACCCGAACGGTGTTCACCGTTCAAAGGGCTCGTGCCGGCCCGCTCGGTGCCGTGCTTCCGCAACACCTGGAATTGCTCCGGTGTCAGCCTGGCTCGCCACTCCTGATCGTCTTTCGGGATGTCCATCCCGCCAATCTAACAGATTCGATAGACTCCGAAGAGATGAGAATCGTGCTCGTCGCTCTGGCGGCGCTTCTGTCGGTCGTGGCGATCGTCTGGAGTCAGCAGCGCAGACTGATCTACTTTCCTTTCGGTCAGGTGCCGCCTCCCTTCGCTGTTGGACTGGACGGCGCCGCCCCCGTGAGCTTTCCTACCGCAGACGGGCTCACGCTCAACGGATGGTTCGTGAGCCGCACCAGCACGCCGGACTTCACGCTGATCGTGTTCAACGGCAACGCCGGGAACCGGGCGTTCCGCGCTCCATTGGCTGACGCGCTCGCGCGGGCAGGAATGGCGGTCCTCCTGTTCGATTACCGCGGGTTCGGAGGCAATCCGGGTTCGCCGACCGAAGCCGGACTGAAGCAGGATGCGCGGGGCGCGCGCGCGTACGTCGTGAGCCGCGCCGAGGTGGACCCCCGGAGGCTCGTGTACTTCGGCGAATCGCTCGGGACTGCGGTCGCCGCCGACCTGGCCGACGCTCATCCCCCGGCTGGTCTGATTCTCCGCTCACCCTTCACGTCGTTGACCGATGTCGGAAGCCATCACTATGCGTTTCTACCTGTGCGCTGGCTGCTGCGCGATCGCTATGCCACGATCGATCGAATCGCACGCGTAAACACGCCGCTGCTCGTCATCGGCGGCGACCGCGACCGCATCGTGCCGATCGAGCAGACGCGTCGAGTGTACGAAGCGGCCGGCGGCCCGAAGAGGCTGCTCGTGATCGAGGGCGCCGATCACAACGACGACTCCCTGCTGGCCGGCCGCGAGACGATCGGTGGCGTCCTCCAGTTCCTGCGAGACCTGCGCAAAGCGTGAGCGCCGGCGTCCGGAGGCGCACTTCTTGCACTCGAGCGTCCTCAGGTTATGGAAGGTCCCTCGCTCCACCTCGCAGCGGAACAGCTCCAGCCGTTCGTGGGCCGGCGAATCAACGGTGTTTCCGGCAACAGCCGGATCGGCATCGAACGGCTGAGCGGCTGCACGGTCTCCGCGATCTTCGCCTGGGGGAAACATCTCGTCTTTCAATTCAACACGTTCGCACTCCGAGTGCATTTCATGCTGTGGGGAACGTTTGCCGCGACAGTTGGCGGACGTTCCGTCACGGGCGATTACAGGCGGAGTGGTCCCCCGCGTCTCGTTCTGGATTTTTCGAACGGCGAGATCACGATGTGGGCGGCATCGGTCAAGTTCGTTGAGGACGCAGACGCCCGGGCCGCCTACGACTTCTCGGCAGACATCATGTCCGACGAGTGGGACGGTCGCGCCGCGCTCAAGAGACTGCGCGCCTTCCCCCAAGTGGAAATCGCCGACGTTCTGCTCGACCAGGCGATCTTCGCCGGCGTAGGCAACATCATCAAGAACGAAGTGCTGTTCAGGACCCGCACCAGCCCGTTCGCCCGAGTGCGCAACATCTCCACTCGAAAGCTGCGCGCTATCGTCACCGACGCGAGGGCATTTTCGTTCCGTTTTCTCGAGCTCCGCAGGATATTTGCGCTGCGGAAGAACCTGGACGTCTACGGCAGGAGCGTGTGTCCACGGTGCGGCGGCGCGATCGAGCGCCGCGTGCACGGACAGCGCGCGAGACGCAGCTTCTTCTGCCGGCGCTGCCAGCGCGTGCGCATCAGCGAATCTTCCAGGACGCCGATGCGACGCTCAGGATCCGGAAGGAGTACTCGTAACGACCCTCGACGCGGTGCACACGTCCGGACACGTCGAGCACGGCCGCGCGTGCGAGCGTGAATCGTCGCGTCAGACCGGCCTCCGAGTAGTCGCGTGTGCCCCGGTATCGGTCGCCGCTCCGCGTCACCGAAAAATAGTTTGGATCGCCCTCGTCCTTGATGAAGTTGCGGCCGCGCCAGAAGATCACGTGCCCGCGCCATCCTGCACGCTCGGCTCCGACACGACCGAAGAATCCTGTGCCGTCGCGGCTGAGCTCGGGACGGCTGCGATCGGGCACATGACGTGACAGCAGGCCCAGCGTGTCGAGCGTCACGGCGTACCGGCGCGCCACCGTCCCTCGTAGAACAACGCCGGTCGCCATCGCGCCGCTGTCGGCGACGGCTCCCGACTGAAAGAGCTGCCCTCCCTCATGGACGACGTGAAGATGAAGTGGAATCGCCACGAGGTTGGACACACGGTATGAGGTGCGCAATCCTCCATCGAAGCGCTCCCGATGAGCCTCGGTGTTGAGCCGCTGCCACTCGAGCCAGAAATGCTGCTGCAGCTTGCTGCCGTTGAACGTCCAGGCAAGCCCGTTTTCGTATGCGCGATCGAACGCCAGCGTCTCACGCTGCAGCGGCGGGAGCAGCTCGTGGGGCCCGTTCCGATCGGGTCCCGCGGGAAGATCGCTGGACAGCGGCGGCAGCGTGCCAAGTACGAATGAAGATCGCCTGCCTCGTACCGTCAATGACAGTACCGGACGCACCTGCTCGAACGCGCTCTCGGACCCGAATCGCTGGTTGCCGAAGCCCCCAGCCGAAACGAACACACGATCGTTGAGTCCGATTTCCGCTGCCACGCGAACGGCTGCGCCGAAGATTGTTTCGCCTTCCCTGAACGGATTGTGGAACTCCGTGTTGTCGCCGTAGAAGAGAAAGTCGGATCGAATGGCGAGCTGATCCTGAGCTCGAACGCTCGATGGCAGCATCGCTGCGCAGAGCAACAGGACGACGCGCCTGCGCACCGAAGCACGCGTCCGCTGACGTGCGCAGGTGTGCACGGGGTTATACAATAGCCCACCTGGCTCAAGGGTATTCCCTGCCGATTCTGTCTGCCATTCTGTCTCTCGCGCTGCTCTCCGGAGACGCACGCGCGCAAACGCCCTCCTCATCGTCACTGGATCCCTTCGCGAATGGACGCTGGAGTGCGGAGTTTCTTGCCCAGGGCGCGCTCGAAGCCTGGAACTACAACCCATCGCATGAAGAACTGTTCGGTCTCGTTCAAGGGGTCACGTACGGACTGCGCGATGGGCTCGTGTTGATGGTTCGTCAGCGCCTCTACTACGTATCGCAGCGGAGAAACGATTCCCGGGCGATCGGCATCACGTCGGGCTTGCGAGGGCGCGTCTACAAGCGGGGACGAATGTCCGCCTTTCTCCAGTTCGACATGGGTATCGCCGATGCAGCGGTTGCGCTGCCTCCCGGGGGGACGAGGTTCAACTACCTCGCAGTCGGCGGCGGTGGGGTGGCGATACAGCTGAACCGGCGGCTGCAGGCGATCGCCGCGCTCGAGGTGATTCACATCTCGAACGCCGGACTCGCCGGGCCCGACCGCAATCCGGATATCGAAGCCATTGGGCCCACGGTTGGCGTGTCGATCGGCTTTTGAACCGTCGCTCATCCGCGACGCCGCCGCTCGAGCTCATCAAGCGTCTTCGGCCAATCTTCCTTCAGCAGCCTGGACAGGGCCCGGTCGGCAAGAAGCCGCCCTTCGGTCTGGCATGAGGGACAGTAGTTCACCTCGTGCTCGCCGTGGACGATTCGCTGCACCGGCGACGAGCAGCGCGGGCAAGGCTTGCCGAAACGGCCGTGCACGGCCATTCCTTCGTGAAAGGCCGTCACCTTCTCCGGAAATGTCTCGCCGGCCTCTTCCTTTAGACGGGCCGTCCACTCGACCAAGGTCGTGAGAACGGCGGCGTGCAGCGCAGAGGTCTCGTGAGGCGTCAGCTGCCGTGTCAACTTGAAGGGCGACAACCGTGCGCGATGGAGAATTTCATCCGAATACGCGTTGCCAATGCCGCTGAACAGATGCGGATCGGTCAGCGCGCGCTTGAGCGTATGGCTCTCCTGCTGAAGAGCGGCCGTGAAGGCGGCAATGTCGCTCGTCATCACCTCGAGTCCGCCGGGGTTGAAGGACGCCAGCGCGGCTTCTCCCTGCACCACATGCAGTGACGCGCGCTTCTGCGTCGCCGCCTCTGTCAGCAACAAGGTGCCGTGCGCGAAGTCAAAGGCCGCAAGGCCCACTTTGCGCGGGATGCTCGCGCCGCGATCGCGCCACTTGAAGCGTCCGGCAATCATCAGATGAAACACCAGGAACAGATCGCTCGCCAGCTCCCAGACGATACGCTTGCCTATCCGCCGAAACCCCGTGACGAGGCGCCCCTCTGCCTGGCTCAGCGGCGGTTCAACCGAACGAAGCAAAAATGGAGTGCCCAGTCTCACGCGCTCGAGTATGTGACCTGCGACACGCGCGCGAAGCGCGGACAGATAGAGCTCTACATCAGGAAGCTCCGGCATCGCTCAGCCCTTCGGCTCCGGAGGCGTGCGCCCCGTCATCGCCCGATAGATCTCCTGCAACGACTGAAGGGTGTCTGCCTCACCTGCGGTTTTGTCCGGCCTGTAGCCTTTGACGCGCGCGAATCGCAGCGCGAGGCCGCCGGGATACTGGGGGCTTTCCTGCAGATCGTTGAACGCAATCTCGACAACCAGTTCGGGTCGAACGAAGACGACATGTCCGTCGCGACTCACCTCGCGTTCGAGCAGCGCGGCCGTCTGCCACTCCAGCAGCGCGTCGGTCATCCCTTTGAACGTCTTGCCAAGCATGACGAACCGATGGCGTTCGGGATCGCGCGCACCGAGGTGAAGATTGCTCAGCCAGCCGCGCCGCCGGCCGCTTCCCCACTCCGCAGCAAGCACGACGAGATCGAGCGTTCGAACATTCTTG
>JGI10216J12902_103054542_pt1 | contig 10173 bp, 12 predicted proteins | sample KanNatreferecore_FD_12902 | JGI IMG/M metagenome (IMG submission 12902)
CCGGGACTGGCACCGGCGGGCGCCGTTTCTGCCGCTGCCCGACCCGGCCTACCTGCGCTGGAGGATGTACACCGCCTACGCGGACGAGCACGCCGTGCCGCCGGTCGAGGACGTCGTGCGGTTCGCACGCTGGCGAAGGGAGACGATGGGGCTGTGAGCGATACTCGGGTGCCGCATGTGGTGATTCTCGGCGGGGGATTCGCCGGGCTCTATGCCGCCAAGGGACTGGGCGAGGCGCCGGTCCGGGTGACGGTCGTGGACCGTCGCAACCACCACCTGTTCCAGCCGATGCTGTACCAGGTGGCGACGGCGGCGCTCGACCCGAGCGACATCGCTTCCCCGATCCGATCGGTGCTCCGCCACAAGAAGAACACCGAGGTGCTGCTCGCCGAGGCCACCGGGGTGGACGTAGAGCAGCGGGTGGTCCGTTTCAGCGATGGCGGCTGCCTCGGCTACGACTACCTGCTCGTGGGCACCGGCGCGCATCACTCCTATTTCGGCCACGAGGAGTGGGAACCGCTGGCACCGGGGCTCAAGAGCCTGGAGGACGCGCTGGAGATCCGGCGCCGGGTACTGCTCGCCTTCGAGCTGGCCGAGCGTGAGCCGGATACCATCAAACGGCACGCCTACCTGACCTTCGTCATCGTCGGCGGGGGACCGACGGGCGTCGAGACGGCCGGCGCGGTGGCGGAGATCCGGCGGTACGCGCTCCGGCGCGACTTCCGCCGCATCGATCCGGCCGAGGCCACGGTGATGCTGCTCGAGGGAGGACCGCGGCTGCTGCCGTCCTACCCCCCGGAGCTGAGCGAGAAGGCCAAGCACGACCTGCGCCGCCTCGGGGTCGAGGTGCGCACCGAGACGCTGGTGACGGACATCCAGCCCGCCTGGGTGCGCGCCGCCGGATGGACCATCCCGACACGCACGGTCATCTGGGCGGCCGGCAACACCGCCAGCCCGTTGCTCAAATCGCTCGATGTGCCCCTCGACCGAGTGGGTCGTGCGATCGTGGAGCCGGACTGCACCATCCCGGGCCATCCGGAGGTCTTCGTCCTGGGCGACGCCGCGGCGTTCAATCACCAGGAGGGCGGCACCTTGCCCGGCATCTGCCCGGTGGCCATCCAGATGGGCCAGTACGCTGCGCGCTCCATCGTGGGCGACCTGGCCGGCCGGCCGCGCCGGGGCTTCCGGTACTGGGACAAGGGTCAGCTCGCCGTCGTGGGCCGCGGACGCGCCGTGGCGGACATCTGGCGGCTCCATTTCGGCGGCTTCATCGCCTGGCTCACCTGGATCTTCGTGCACATCTTCTTCCTGATCGGTTTCCGCAACCGCGTCCTGGTGCTGTTCCAGTGGGCCTGGTCGTACTTCACCTACGGCGTCGGCGCGAGAATCATCACCCAGGATGTGCACCTCCCTCCGGTCCTTGCCACAGCCGATTGCCCGCCGGAAGAGGTCGCCGTCCCGTCCAGATGAGCCTCGCGACGAGCCTCGCGACAGCCGTGAAGCGCCGGGCGGACGAGCTCGGCTTCATCGCGTGCGGCATCACCGATCCGAGCCCGATCGAGGACGGGGGGTGGCTCGACCGCTGGCTGGCTGACGGGTACGCCGGCGTCATGCGGTACCTCCACCGGCAGGCTCGCAAGCGGAAGGACCCCCGGCTCATCATCGCAGGGACGAAGTCGGTAGTAGTTGTGCTCGACAACTACTATGATGGAGAGCCGGACGCCGGACCGCCGCCCAAGCTCGCCCGGTACGCGCGGGGTCAAGACTATCATAGGGTTACACGCGAGCGGCTGGAGCCGCTGGCGGAGCTGCTCCGAAGCCACGGAGCCGGGATCGCGCATACGTTCGCGGACTCGGGCCCTGTGCCCGAGCGGGCGCTGGCCCTCCGCGCGGGGCTGGGCTGGATCGGCAAGAACACGATGCTCATCCGCCCCGGAGCCGGGTCGTTCTTCTTCATCGGCACCGTCTTCACCGATCTGACGCTGGAACGGGATCCCACCGACGCCACCGACCACTGTGGCTCCTGCACCCGCTGCCTGGACGCCTGCCCTACCGGGGCCCTGCTCGAGCCGCGGGTGCTCGACGCCACCCGCTGCATCTCCTACCTCACCATCGAGCAGAAGGGTCCCATCCCCGACTCCATCGCAGAGCGGCTCGACGGCTGGGTCTTCGGGTGCGACATCTGCAACGAGGTGTGTCCGTGGAATCAACGTTTCGCCGAGCCCACGTCGGCCGCGGAGTTCAGATCCCTCGGGCTGCTCGCCGGGGCCGGTCCGGACCTGTTCGATGCGATGGACGAGGAGGAGTTCGCGCGCCGCTTCGGCGACACGCCGCTCGAGCGCCCCGGACTCCGGGGCATGCGGCGGAACTTCCACGCGGCCCTCGCCGGGCAGGATCGGTCGTGAGCGCGATGCGCCCCGGGGCGCCGCCGTGAACCCGATGTCGCCGGCCACGATCCTGATCGCCATCGGCGTCGGCCTCATCCTGGTGGGCCTCCTGACCTGGTCGGGCAGCCTCTCCTGGTTCGGCCGGCTGCCGGGCGACATCCGGGTCGAGCGCGAGACAGTGCGCATCTACGTGCCGATCGTCTCGATGCTGGTGGTATCGCTGGTCGTGAGCCTGGTCCTGTATCTGGTGCGCCGGTTCTTCTAGCGGTCACCTCCAGCCAGCGGAAACCCGCCGCAGGGTCCTCAGCGTAAGGATGGGAGCATCCTCCCGCTTCCCCTGACTGAGGAATTCATGCGTCCCGCTCCCCTCCTGATCGCCGCGTCGGCGGCGTTTCTCGCGGCCGGTGCGGCGGACCTGAGCGCCCGCTGGGCCGACGAGGCCGCCATCCGGCAGACCATCCAGTACTACTTCGATGGCGGGAAGACCCGCGACAGCCTGACCCTGCGGAAGGCCTTCCACCCGGAGGCCCGCATGCTCTTCGCGCGGGAGGGCAAGCTCGTCGTGGTACCGATCGGCGAGTACATCACCCGAGTCGGATCGGAGCCCTTCGGCCCCGGTGAGGTGGACTCCACGGAGCGGAAGGTGGTTTCCGTGGACGTGGTGGGCGATGCCGCGATCGCACAGCTGGAGCTCCGGCGACCCAACGCCCGCGTCACCGACTACATGTCGCTCCTCAAGGTGGAGGGGCGCTGGCTGATCGTGAACAAGATCTTCACGCGGGAGACGCAGGAGCGTGTCGGCGGGAGCTGAAGGGCTTAGTTTGGAGGTCATGGTCGAGCCCGCCGTCCCTCTCCAATCGGCCCCGCGGCTGGACACCGCCGAGCTCGAGCGCCTGGATCGGCTCCGGCGGCTCGGCTATCTGCTCGACAACTCCATTCCGATCCCGGGCACCAGCTATCGCATCGGCCTGGAGGCGATCATCGGATTGGTACCGGGTCTCGGCGACCTGGTGGGCGGCGGCCTTTCCGCCTGGATCGTCCTCCAGGCCGCCCGTATGGGCGCCCCGCCCTCGCTGGTGGCGCGCATGGGGTGGAACCTGCTGGTGGATGCCGTCGTGGGCGCGATCCCCGTGCTGGGCGACCTCTTCGACGCGGGCTACAAAGCCAACCTGCGGAACCTGGCGCTGCTGGACCGGCACGTTCAGGGCCCCGCCACCTCGCGCCGGGCGAGCCGGCGCTTCGTCGCCGTGCTCGCGCTGCTCCTCGTCCTGCTGCTCGTCGGCGCGGCGACCCTCGCCGTGCTGCTGATTCAGCTTCTCCTCAGCCGACCCGTCCTGTGACCGCACCGCCGCCCTCGCTGCACAGCGTCGCGATCTTCGTGAACGACCTGCCTCGCGCGGTCGAGTTCTACCGCGACACGCTCCGGCTCCCGGTGACCCACGAGGGCTCCTTCGGAGCGGAGCTGCTGGAGGGAGCCACCCACATCGGGGTGCACCCCGCCATCCACGCCGACGCCAAGAAGCTCGTCGGCCGCCACACCGGCATCACCCTGTTCGTCCCCGACCTGCTCCACTATTGCGGCGACCTCCACGCTCGCGGCGTCCGCTTCGTCACCGAGCCCACCCAGCAGCCGTGGGGCATCATGGCGATGGTCGCCGACCCGGAGGGCAACATCCTCGCGCTGTGGGAGGACCGCACGCCGGAGGGCTCGGGCGAGGCGGTCGGCCAGGCGGACGGGATCAGCTGAGGCGGCCGCGAGCGCCCGGCGACGTGATCGCGCGCGCCGCCTCGCTGCCCCGCAGCGCGTCCTCGACGATCTGCGCCTGCTGCTCCATCCCGTAGGCATCGAACGGACGATCCGAGGCCGCGACATAGGCGTAGGGGCTGCGACCCAGGCCCAGCCCGCGCCAGGCGAGCTCGCGCAGCTGCGCGGCGGCCCCCCGGGTGAAGTAGCGCAGCGGTCCCCAGGCCTGGTACTGGGCACAGTGGGTGATCTCGTGCGCGAGTATGGCGAGGTCGTCTTCGCAGCGGGCGGGCAGGAACACGTGATTGCCCAGCGCGACCGCCCGGCCGCGACTGAGCCCCAGCACCAGGCGCCGCACGAGGCCCGTCCCCCGGCCACAACCGCTGCCGTAGAGCCGTACCCGGCCCCAGTTCACCGGCAGCGGCAGGTCACCGATCGCCGCGCACACTTCCGGCGTCACTCTCATTTCCCCAGGAATTCTCCGATCGGCGACAGCGACTCGATGTGATCGCACGTGATCTTGAACGCGGCCATCATCGGCACGGCGAGAATCGCGCCCGGCACCCCCCAGATGTACCACCAGAACACCAGCCCGATGAAGAGGGCCACCGTATTGAGCCGCATCCGGTTCCCGTAGATCGACGGCGTCACCAGGTTGCTCTCGATCAAGTTGAGCACCAGGAATGCGCCGGGCACGAGGAGCGCGCGGCCGGTGTCCTCGAACGTGAGTAGCGCAGCGAGGGCCAGCAGCACCATGTTCGCCACCGCGCCGACGTAGGGAACGAAGTTAAGCACCGCCGCCACCACGCCCCACAGCACCGCGTTCGGCAGGCCCAGCAGGTACATCACGACCCCGGTCACGACACCCACGCCGATGTTGATCAGCGTCGTGGTGAACAGGTAAAGCGAGATCTGTGCCTCGGTCTCCCGCATGATCGTCACCGCCACGCGCTTGTCCTTGAACTGCGGCAGCACGGCCACGAGTTTCTGGAGGAACAGATCTCCCACCGCCAGCAGAAAGTAGGTGAGGAAGACGATCACCGCAGCCGCGCTCAGGAACGCCGTGGTACCACCGAACACCTGCGAGGTCAGGCTCGGGCCCTTGATCTCCACCTGGGGCGCATCGGTCCCGTCCATGTCGGTGGCCCGCTCGACCTGCTTCGCCGCCTCGGTGACCTGCTCCACCGACCCGCGCATCCCCTCGATCTTGTGCCGCACCTGCTCGATGCTCTGGGGTGCCAGCGCGATGTACCTCGCCGCCGGTCCCGAGAGGTAGTAGATCCCCAGCACCAGCGTGGCGATGAGGCCGAGCATCACGAGGCCAGCGCCCACCGGCTCGGGCAGTCCCATCCGCCGGAGCGCGCGGACCAGGGGGCTGAGGAGGAAGTCGAGCAGGATCGCGAGCACGATCGGGAGGAAGAACGCCTGCGCCAGGTGCAGCGTGTAGAACACGGCCAGGACGAAGAGGCCCACCAGCGCCACGTGGCGTGCGTCGGCGTTCTCGCCCAGGAGGTTGGCCAGCTTGGTCACATCGGGGGGCTCGCCCGTGGGCGCCGGTTCCGGGCTCAGGGCGCCCTTGCCCACATCGGGCGTGAGGACGGAACGGTCGTCGGTCTCGATCGCGGGCGATCCTTCGGAACGCCTGGTCATGGATCTCTCGTGGAGGAAGCCGCCCCTTGTCCCGTCCCGCGCGCCCGGGCTAAGGTTACCCCGCCCGCGGCGGGTGGTCTGTGCGCCAGCACACGGGTACCTCCCTCAACCAGCTCGGAGCATGGCGCTTTTCTGGGTGTCATTGGCCTCGCTGTGGACCTGGCTCGTCCTGATGGTCTGCATCGTGCTCTGGCTGCCGCTGATGCTCGTGGTACGCCTAGCGACGCTGGCCGATCCGGGGCGATACTGGGTCGGCTATCTCTTCCGCCAGATCGGGGTCGTCACCGGCACGCTCAACCCGTACTGGAAATTCAGCTATCGGGGTGCCATGCCGGCGGACCCGCGGACTCCGTACGTCGTGGTCTCCAACCACGAATCCTTCGCCGACATCCTCCTGATCAGCCGCCTCCCGTGGGAGATGAAGTGGCTCTCCAAGGCCGAGCTGTTTCGCATCCCCCTCATGGGGTGGCTCATGTATCTCGCCGGCGACGTCCCGGTGAAGCGAGGCTTCGGACCCAGCGCGGTGGAGGCGATGGCGAAGTGCCGGCAGATCCTGGCACGGAAGGTGTCGGTGATGATCTTCCCCGAAGGCACTCGCTCGGCCACGGCCGAGCTGCTGCCGTTCAAGGACGGGGCATTCCGGCTCGCCATCGACGCCGGCGTCCCCATCCTCCCGCTGGCGCTCAGCGGCACCGCCACCGCGCTCCGCAAGCACGACTGGCGGATCGGCCGCTCGACTGCGGTGGTGGAAGTGCTGCAGCCGGTGGCGACCGCGGGCCTCACCACCGGGGATGTCCCCGCGCTGAAGGAGCGGGTGCGGGGCCTGATCGTGGAGGCGCGCGACCGGCTCGCGAGAGAGCTCGGATGATACGCCGCTGGCCCGCCAGGCTCGTCACCACCCTGCTCCCGCTGCTCTCCGCGTGCGAGTCCAGCCCGAAATCGGTGCCGGCCTTCGACCCCGGTCCGGTGCCCGCGGAGCTCGCCCACGGGGAGCGCGACTACGACGCGGTCTGCCGCAGCTGCCACGGCCCGCTGGGCACCGGGAGCGACGCGGGACCACCCCTGGTTCACCGGATCTACGAGCCCAGCCACCACGCCGATGCCGCCTTCCAGCTCGCGGTCACCCGCGGCGTGCGGGCCCATCACTGGACCTTCGGCGACATGCCTCCGCTGCCGTCGGTGGATCCGGCAGCCGTCGCGGGCGTGACTGCCTACGTCCGCTGGCTCCAGCGGAAGGCCGGCATCCGGTAGCGCCGCTCACGCCTTTCCGAGATCGGCAGGCGCCGTCACCCGGCCCACTACCCCCGCGAGCGCCAGCAGCGCCAGCCCATACGGCAGCATCAGGAATAGCTGATAGGGGACGCTGAGTCCCAGGGTCTGGAACAGGAACTGGAGTGCCATGGCCGCGCCGAATCCCAGGGAGGCGAGCGCGACCCCTACCGGGTGCCACCGTCCCAGCACCACGATCGCGATCGCCACGTAGCCGCGGCCCGCCGTCATGCGCTCCGCGAAAGTCCCCACCTGGGCCAGGACCAGCGTCGCTCCCGCGAGCCCGGCAAAGCCCCCGCCCACGATGGTGGCGCCTGCGCGCACCAGCCCGGTGCGCACGCCGTTGGCTCGCGCCACGGACTCGGCCTCACCCGCCGCCCTGAGCGCGAGCCCGGGCCTGGTCCGGAAGAGAACCCACCACACGACCGGCACCGCGAGCAGCCCGAGATAGGTCGGGGCCGGCTGGGCGAAGAGCGCCGGACCCAGGATCGGCAGCCGCGAGAGCCCGGGCACCGCCAGCGGCCCAAGCGTAGGCAGGCCCAGTCCGGCCCCCATCGCGCCGAAGGCCTGGCGATAGACGGTGCCGGTGAGTCCGACGGCGCCGAGCGTGATCGCGGTGCCGACGATGACCTGGTCTGCCCGCGCTCCGATCGCCACTAGCGCGAACACGCCGGCGACCAGCATGCCTGCGAGCACCGCCGCCGCGGTGCCGCCCCAGGGTCCCCAGGCCACCGCTCCGAGGGCCGACGCCAGCGCCCCGGTGAGCATGACGCCCTCCAGGCCCAGGTTCATCACCCCCGAGCGTTGGGCGATGGTCTCGCCGGTCGCCGCCAGCAGGAGCGGGGTACCCACCCTCACGGCCGCCGCGAGAAAGCCCTCGGCCACTGCGATCGCATCCATCAGCCGTGTGCCTTCCGTGCGGCCCGGCCCGCGGACCCTAGCGACGCCAGCGTCGCGGCGCCGCGCCGGCGCGCCGACTCCGCCAGCAGCACCACCAGGATGACGACTGCTTCCACCACGTACACGGCCACGGCCGGCACATCGGCGTCGCGCTGCATGGCGCCCGCACCCGCCTCGAGCGCACCGAAGAGAAGTCCCGCGAGCAGGACGCCGAAGGGATGCAGCCGGCCGAGCAGAGCGACGGCGATCGCGGTGAACCCGTAGCCGGGAGAAAGATTCTGGAACAGCGCATAGGAGACGCCCGCCACCTCCACCCCGCCTGCGAGCCCCGCGATCGCGCCGGAGATCGCGAGCGCCATCGCGGCCATCCGGCGACTGTCGATCCGGCCCGCGATCTCCGCCGCGCGGGGCCCCAGCCCGACGGCGCGCAGCCGGAATCCCCAGAGCGTTCGAGTGAAGACCCACCACATCAGCAGCGCTCCGGCGAGAGCCAGCACGAATCCGGCGTGCAGCCGCGTGCCGGGCAAGAGCGGCAGTCGGGCCGCGTCGGCGATGGGATCGCTCTGGGGGTAGATGTGCTGGCGCTCCTGGAGCGGGCCCTGCACCAGCAGGCTGGTCAGCGCTTCGGCCACGAAATTGAGCAGCAGCGTGCTGATCACTTCCAGCACGCCGTAGCGCACCCGGAGCAGCACCGGGATCGCCACCCACAGTGTGCCGGCGAGCACCGCGCCCGAGAGCATTACCCCGATCGCGATCGGCGGCGGCAGCCCTCCGACGCCGAGGCCGATCCAAGTGGCGGCGATCGCGCCGGCGTAGAACTGGCCTTCGCCGCCGATGTTGAACGCGCCGCCGCGGAAGGCCAGCGCGAGCCCCAGGCCGATGATCGTCAGGGGGACGGCGCGGACCAGCGTGGCGGAGGTGAGCGCGTACCAGGAGCCGAAGGCGCCCGACCAGAGCGCGCCGAGCGCCGCAGCCGAGTCGTAGCCCGCCAGCTCCAGGCCTAGGCCGAGGACGATCAATCCCGCCAGGAGCGCCGCCGCACCCGTCAGCCAACCCGAAGCGCGCACGATGGCCCTCAGCCACCCGCCAGCATGAGCTCGCCCAGCCCTTCGCGCCCCACGTCTGGTGCCTCGACCAGCGTGCCTCTCCTCGCGACCACCGGGCGAGTGGCGAGTGCGAGCACCTCGTCGAGATCACTGGAGTGGAACACGACCGCGGCGCCCTCCGCCGCTGCCCGGCGAAGCCAGGTATGGATCGTGGCACTGGCCCGGATATCGAGCCCGCGGGTGGGATTCTCCGCCACGACGACGGCCGGCCGCCTGGAGAGCTCGCGACCCAGCACCACCCGTTGCTGGTTGCCGCCGCTCAGCGATGCCGCCGGCACCCACGGCCCCGGCGCCACCACCGCGAGCTCCGCCAGCAGAGCGGCCATCTTCGCTTCCGCGGCGCGCCAGTCCACCGTGCGTCCGCGGATCCACGGCTCCGACCCCGACGAGCCGAGGACGAGATTCTCGGTCAGGGTCATCGCCGGGATCAGGCCCTCGGTGGTGCGGTCTTCGGGGATGAAGGCGATCGGCTCCGCCACTCGGCGCCGGCCCCGCAGAGGCTGAATCCGGCCCGCGATGACGCGCAGCAGCTCGCGCTGGCCGTTCCCCTCCACCGCCGCGATGCCCACGATCTCGCCCGCCTCCAGCGTGAGAGAGGCGCCGCGGAGCGCCATGCCGAGTCCGCTTTCCCGCCCGACGTCCACCGCCTCGAGTCGCACCGGCGGGCCGGCGGTCGCCCGAACGGCCGGAGGCGGTGGCTCGATCCGGTGCTCTTCGGCTCCCTCTCCGATCATCGCCGCGGCAAGGGCGGCTGTCCTGGTCTCCGCCACCCGTGCGGTCAGTGCGACTTCGCCTCTGCGCAGCACGGTCACACGGTCCGCTGCGGCGAGGGCCTCGTCCAGCTTGTGGGTGATGAGCACGACCGAGCCGCCCTGGTCCGTGAACCGGCGGATGACCCGAAAGAGCTCGTCCACCTCGGCCGGCGCCAGAACCGCGGTCGGCTCGTCCAGGAGGAGGATCCGCGCATCGGCGGCGAGCGCCTTCACGATCTCGAGCCGCTGCCGCAGCGCCACGCTCAGGTGCTCGGCTCGGGCATCGGGATCGAGCGGTAGGCCTGCCCGCTCGCTGGTCTCCTTTACCCGCCGCCGCAGCGCGGCCGGCGCGACGGGCCAGCCCG
>JGI10216J12902_101119487_pt1 | contig 10171 bp, 10 predicted proteins | sample KanNatreferecore_FD_12902 | JGI IMG/M metagenome (IMG submission 12902)
CGATCTGAGATTGCGTGTGCAATAACGGACACCGGCCAACAAACCGCGTGTTCCGCGCCGGTGACACGTCATGACCGAAGTCTGGGCAGCGGAGAATACGCGAGGCAACGTGCAACTCTGCACACCTGAGCGCTCGCCCTCGGGCGTACACTGGCACTAGTCGCCTGCAGTGCCGGCGGCGACCACATACCGCTCGATGTCAAAAGCCGCCGATATCGTCGTCTTCAGCCAGGACATCGGTGAAAACATCGGCATTGTGGTTGGAGCGCACTTGAAGAGGGGCGCGTCGATGTCGCAGTGGATCAAGATCGAAGCCGACAAGATCAGGGCCGAGAACCTCCGTCAACAGCAGATGAACGCTGCGCGGACTCAACACGCGGCTCTGGTCGCGCAGACATCGTCCGTGTTCTGGGACAACTTCGTCGCGACTGTGCAGTCGGACGTCACGGCCTGGAACGCCGAGTTCCCGAATGACCCGGACCAGCAGCTTGCGCTCGAGCCGCTGCACGCCACCACATTCAGGCTACTCAGGCCTTCTCGCGATCGGATCCTGAGTATCGAAGCGTCTGACGCAGGGGTCACCTGCGACCGGCACGCGAAGTCTGCGAACGGAAATCACGGCCGGCGGGAACTCCCCGTCTGGAAGTGGGCGGTCGGCGCCGACGGCGTCATCGGCGTTTATGAGGAGAGACGCACGCTGACCGGCGCAGCCCTGTCCGAGCTTCTGATCAGACGCATGCTGGACTCGTCCGACGCGTGAGGTGCACTGACCACACGTTTCGCGATGATCGTGGTCAGGTGTCGGACGAATTTCCGGCGGCGGGCACACAGGGAAGAAGGAAGTACAACGCCGTGCGCAGTCGTCGTGCCCAGGCGTCCTCGTCGTGTCCCGCGTCATCTTCCTCCACATAGAACAGCGTCTGGCCGGGACGATACCCCTTGCGTAGCAGTTGCTGATGCAGTTGCTGCACATGCTTCACGTGTTCATCCCCTTCCGCCGTGCCCATGTCGAGGTAGATGCGGCCTTCCACGAACGGGGCGCGTTCGATCAGCTCGAGCAGTGCGCAATCATTGAACCAGAGGGCTGGGCTCATCCCGCCAACAAAACCGAATCGATCAGGATGTTGGAAGAACGCATAGAGGCTGATCAGCGCTCCCAGCGAGGAGCCCATGATGCCGGTCGTCTCTCGTGTATGCGTGACCCGGAATTGACTCTGGACCAGCGGCATCACTTCATCGAAAAGGAACGCCAGGTACGCGTCGCCGCGCCCCACGTGGCCCTCGGCATCACAGAAGGGCGAATATTCGGCCATGCGATCCGCGCCGCCGTTGGGAATGCCGACGATGAGCGCTTCGAGGCCGAGTGCACTCAGGCGCGCCATCTGTTCGTCGACCTGCCATTCGCGACCAAACGCCAGTTCGTCGGAAAAGAGATTCTGGCCGTCCTGCATGTAGAGCACGGGATACGTCCGATCGCCACTCTCGTTGTAGGACAGCGGCAGCCAGACGTAGATGGGCCGCTCATTGCCGAGATGCGCGCTTCGCACCGGGCCGAGCGTCTGGAGATTGCCTACGATTCCGGACATCGATTCATCCTCTGGCAGATGCGCTGGAGCTCAAAAGCGTTCTCGATCGCTGCACCGGAAGCAGTGTTATCGAATACACACCAGACCGCTGCCGACTCCGCGGTACGGAGCGTCGACGCCAGCGCATCGAGATATTGGGTGGAGTAGGGTGACCAGTAGGTACGAGGAGCGCCGTGCAGACGGAAATAGACCATGCCGTCCCACCCTCCCGGTTCGCCAAAAGCGGGTTCGCGAGGCGGGTCCGCCGCGACCCGTGCGACACGAAATCGTGTGAGCATCTGCTCGGCCCCTGGAAGCGCCCACGTCGCGTGCCTTGGTTCGCACACCAATGGACCGTCGTACGCACGCCTGACGCCATCGAAGAAGCGGCCCACTACGCGGGCATCGAATACGAGCGACGGCGGAAGCTGCACGAGAATCGGCCCCCGTTTGTGCCCCAGCCCACTCGTCTCCTCGAGAAACCGTTTGAACATGCTTACTGGACGCACGAGTCGGGCGTCGTGGGTAATTTCGCGCGTAAATATCCGGAATACCCGCTGGTAGATGCGTCCCCTCACCAGGAAACCGTTGTCCGGAGCCACGGGGAATGCTCCAACCCGCGGTGCCGATCACGATCCGCCGTCGTCGGGCGTGCAGACAGCGATCGTCTGATTTGCAACGCTCACGCCCTGGGCGCCTTCTCCCCGTCACCTGCGTCGGTTCCAGCGATACGTGGAGACCGCTGACGCAGCTCGTCGATACGCTTCGAGGCTTCAGCTTTGGACAGGGAGTCGTCAAACGTTTCTCCCGCCTCCCTGGAAAGTGTCTCGAGGTATGAGCGTTGCGCCGCCGTCATTGCTTCATCGCCGGTCTTCCATTCGTCAGGATCACGTTGGAGTCCGGCGTCCGTGTCCGCACGATTGTCCTGTGAGTTCATAGTGGGGATGGGCTGCAAAGCGTAGGCCAGGACGTCCCCGAGTTACGCGCAACCTCGCGAAAGGGTGTGGTGCATAGCGCACGTGGAAGGAAGATTGCTTTCATGGCTGTGGCTCTGACTGTGGCCTGCTGACTCGGCGGCGATCGCGACGCTACTTGAAGATTGGTGCATTGAGCTGGTACAGGCTGCCGATATCAACTGCAACACTCGGCAAACGGAGGAATCGAGTCGTGGAGGAGGGCGCATGATTCGCGTGCTGCTTGCGGATGATCATGAAATCGTCCGGACTGGCCTGCGTCTTCTCATCGAGAGACAGGATGATATGGAGGTCGTGGGAGAAGCCGCGACGGGCGAGGAGGCGATAAACTCCGTCCGCGCGCTTCAGCCCAATGTCGCAGTTGTGGACCTCACGATGCCAGGCATAGGCGGCCTTGGTGCCATCCGGACGCTTCGCCGGGAAGGCGGGCCAACGAAGGTCGTCGTTCTCACCCGTCACGAAGACGACGCGTATGTCAGAGAGTTGATGTCTGCCGGCACGACCGCGTATGTGCTGAAGCACAGCGGATCCGCTCAGCTGCTGAACGCGATTCGCGCCGCCGCCCGCAACGAACGCTATCTCGACGCCGCATTACCCCGTGACTCGTCGGGCGGCGGATCCCGATCTGGCCAAGGCCCCAAGGTAACCAATCGCGAGCGCGATGTGCTCCGGCTTACCGCCGTGGGCTACTCCAACAAGGAGATCGCGGCCCACCTGCACATCAGCGTCCGGACGGTCGAGGTCCACAAGACCAACGGCATGCGCAAGCTACTTCTGACCAGTCGAGCGGGTGTGGTGCGCTACGCGACACTTCACGGGTGGCTGAAGGATCTCTGACAGGCGAGCTATGCCTCGCGTTCCTCGCTAGTCATGGGGATGCGTACGTAGATGGAGGTTCCCTGGCCGGGCGTCGACTCGATATGAAACTCGCCGCCCACGAGGGTCGCGCGTTCACGCATGCTCACGAGGCCCAGACCGCCGCTCGCCGACTCCGTTGAGACGTGGTCCACGACGAAGCCGCGGCCGTCGTCTTCGATCATCAGCACTCCCTGAGCGGACCGGCACTCGAGCAGGACACTGACGTGCCGCGCCGCCGCATGCTTCGCGATGTTGTGCAGGGCTTCCTGGGTGAGGCGATAGAGATTCGCTTCCCTCTCTGGCGACAGCCTGCATCGCTCTGGCCACGACGCGCCGAATTCCGCGGCGACTCCGAATCGCTCCGACCAACCGTTGACCAACTTGGCGAGAGCAACGGCGAGTCCCAGGTGATCTAGAGCCGCCGGCCGGAGATCCCAGGTCAGGAAATCGATGTTCCGGTCCAGTTCCTCGGCGATAGCGCGCATCCGCGCGGCTTGAGCCGTGAAGGACATCGGATCGGCTGCCCGTGACTCCAACGCATCCAGTTCCATGCGCAAGACGGTCATCGGCTGGCCGAGTTGATCGTGAAGGTCGCGCGCAATTCGACGCCGCTCCTCTTCCTGAACGGTCACGAGACGCCTGAAGAGAGCCTTGACCTGCGCTTCCGCCGCCCGCCGTTCCTCCACCTCGGCCGCGAGTTCGGTGTTCGTTCTAGCCAATTCCGCGGTGCGCTCGCGAACGCGTTGCTCGAGCTCATCTTGCGCACGGAGCAGGGCATCTTCAAGTTGCTTCCGTTCGGTCAGATCGCGGGCGATCTTGGCATACCCGGTCAGGATGCCATCGGGCCGCAAGGGAACGAGCACACCGCTGGCGTAAAACCTGTCGCCGTTTCGTCTGAGATGCCAGCGTTCGTCTTCCGCCCGGCCGCACTGCGCCGCCTGTCTCATCTCCGCTTCGGCGGCCCCCCTTGCGCGGTCGTCCGGCGTGAAGATCAGGCGAGCGTGCTGACCCAGCGCTTCCGTCTCGGTCCAGCCAAACAAGCGTTCCGCACCCACGTTCCAGGATTGGATCAACCCGTCCAGATCCATCGTGAAAATGGCGAAGTCCTTCGCGCTCTCCACTACCAGTCGCAGCCGCTCTTCGCTATCGCGGAGCGCCCCTTCGGCCCGCACCCGCTCGTCGTGCGACCATATGCGTGCCTCGCCGATGCCACGGAGTTCCGGTAGGTCCGACGGATCCTTGGGGGGCATCTCCGCAGTCTATCGCCTCAGGCGCCGCGCGCAGCTCAACTGAGGATGATTGGTCTTCACTCGCGAGCGCCAATCATCAGGAGCGCGCCGGGCCGCTGGAATTCAGCCCAATGTCGCTCGCCCTCAACGCCCCACATGAGACGATAGGGGTCGCACGCGTACTGCCGCTCCTCGGTCGAGCAGTGGATTGTCCAGACAAGGTGGCACGCGCCGCCGCGCGCGAACGTCGGCAGGTAGTCGACTCGCCCTCGGCCTCGCAGCCGCGCCACGCATAGGGCGACGCGGCCGTCACCCAGGACGCACTCGATCACGAGTGTGTCGTCGTCGGGCGCCTGCGCATGAACGACCGCAGGGCCACCAGGCGCCTTCAGCTGCTCACGGCGAATGGCGAGCATGCGCTGATACAAGCGCCAGACACACGCATGCGGCTCGCGCAGCAACTCATCCCAGTGCAGGCGGCTACTGGCAAACGTGTCAACGGCCTGAGGGTCCGGCACGCGCTCCGGATGATCGCGGAACGCGGGGAATCCCGCGAACTCGCGCCGGCGTCCGTCGGTGACCGCCTCACCCAGCTCGCCGGCATGGTCGGTGAAATACCTGAACGGCGACGTCGCGGCCCATTCCTGTCCCATGAAGAGAAGCGGGGTCTCGGGCATGCTCAGCAGCACAACGCTCGCGGCACGCCACGCGGCCAGATCGATAGAGTGATGCAGCCGATCGCCCATCGCGCGATTCCCCACCTGGTCATGATTCTGCAGACAGACGATGAACTGCTCCAGCCGCGCGCCGATCGGCTCCGTGCCGCGCTCCCTGCCATGGTAGGAGGACCACTGGCCTCGAAAGAACCAACCGTGCTCGATGGTATCGGCCAGCGCGGCGGTCGTCCCTGTATAGCTTTCGAAGTAGCCGTCGCAATCGCCCGCGACGAGACGGCGCATCTGATGATGGAAGTCGTCCGCCCAGACAGCGTCGAGCCCAATGCCGCCGTCCTCGGTCCCGCGCAGCAGATTGATGTCGTTGCGATCGTCTTCCGCGATGAGCAGGACCTTGCGCGATGCACGCGCGCGAACCGCCGCGGATAGCTCTCGCACGAAGGCACGGGTGCCGCCATCGTGATACGCATGCGTCGCATCGAGACGGAGGCCATCGAGGTGATATTCGTGAAGCCAGTGCAGTGCGTTGTCGATGCAGAACGACCGCACGTTCGCGCCGTCAGGATCCTGAAAATCAATGACCCCGCCCCAGTCACCGCCCGTGCTCATGAACGTCGGCGCGTACTGGCCATGATACGCGCCCTCCGGCCCGACGTGATTGTAGACAACGTCCAGGACGACGGCGAGGCCATTGGCGTGCGCGGCTGCTACGAAATCGCGGAAATCATCAGGCGTGCCATAACACGCTGCCGGCGCGTAGAGTGCGACACCGTCATACCCCCAGTTGCGCGTGCCCGCGAAGGCCGCGACGGGCATGACCTCGATCACGTTCACGCCTAGCGCCGCCAGCGTTGGCAGCTTTGTCGCCGCTTCGACAAACGTACCCGATGGGGTGAACGTGCCAATGTGCAGTTCGTAGATCACCGCGTCTGCAAGGGACGGCGCCTGCCAGTCGTCGTCACCCCACTGATATTCGTCGGGATCGATCAGCTCCGATACTTCGTGCACGCCATCGGGCTGCGAGCGCGACGCGACATCCGGATAGGGCCCCTTCCCGTCGATGCGATAACCATACCGGTCACCGCTCCGGAGACCCGGCCAGCTGGTCATGAACATGCCGTCTGGCCCGCGCACGAGTGGCCGGGACGATCCGTCCCGCAGAACCAGGTCCAACGTGAGCGCCGCTGGGGCCCAGACGCGGAAGTGCCAGGTATCGCCCTCGCGCCACGCGCCGAAGGAGGGCTGCCAGGATCGTGTACTCGTGCCTTGGACAACAGACGTTGCAACGGACATAGGGGAACCATTCTCACAAATGGGTTCTGCTCGCGCTGTACGGGAAAGCCGCAATAGAGTTGCAGATCTTGGGGTTTTCCCTCATTGAACCGCCCTCCATTGGCTTTCAAAATCATTGGAAGGGGAAAGAGGGACTTACTGTGTCGAGGCAAACCCGGATTCTGATTGCGAGCGGCGATCCAGGCATGCGGCAGAGGCTTTCGGCAGTCGTGGCCGCGTTACCGGCCTGTGCGAGTGTCGCGGGGACCGGCGCCAAGGCGGTTCATCTCGCGCAGACCGCTCAACCAGATCTCGTGATGACGGAGCTGCCGCTGCCGGACATGGCCATGATCGAGCTGCTGGCGCGGCTGAAGCCGCACGCGCCAGACGCACAGGTCATCGTGCTGCGGAACCGGGCGAACGTGTCCGACGCCGTGGACGCGATGCGTGCAGGCGCCTACACGCTCCTTGAACTACCCGTCGACCACGATGCGCTGCTGGCCACGCTGAGGAAGGCACTGCACGAGTCCCGCCGTCGCTCTGGGGCCAGCCGACTCGAGCAGCGCACAACGCTCCCTGCCATCGTCGGTCGTGCGGCCGCCCTGGACACACTTCTCGACACGGTCCAACGGGTTGCGCCGAGCGATGCCAATTGTTTGATCGTCGGTGAGAACGGCACCGGTAAGGAGTTGGTCGCCGACGTGATCCACGCGTCGAGTGGCAGGGCGGCTGGTCCGTTCGTCAAGATCAATTGCGCAGCGATTCCCGAGGAACTGCTGGAGTCCGAGTTGTTCGGACATAAAAAAGGGGCCTTCACCGGTGCGGTCGAGGACCGCGAAGGATTGTTCGGACGCGCCAATGGCGGCTCGTTGTTCCTCGACGAGGTCGCTGAGATGGCTTTTCACCTTCAAGCGAAACTGCTGCGGGTACTGCAGGAACGCGAGTTCCGCCCGATTGGCAGCGGGACAACCGTGCCGCTGGACATACGGTTGATCTGTGCGACCAATGCTCAGATCGACAAGGCCGTCAACGAGCGACGTTTGCGAGAGGACTTGTTGTTTCGGATCAACACCGTCACGCTCCAGGTGCCGCCATTGCGCGAGCGCATGGATGACTTGCCGCTGCTCTGCTCGCACTATCTCAAAAAATTCACGCGACAGTACCAGCGAGAATTGCAGGGCTTCTCCGCGGCGGCCATGCTCGCCCTGTCGCGGTACCATTGGCCTGGTAACGTCCGCGAGCTTCAGAATGTGATCGAACAAGCGGTGCTGCTGACCAAGACGGGCGAGATCGAGTTGTCGGCGCTGCCCCGGAGCCTGCAGTCCGTCAGGGATAGACCGCCGGCGAAGCCGCTCGGGCTCATGACGTTGGTACAAATCGAGCACCGCGCGATCCTCGAAGCGCTCGAGCGCGCCAACTGGAAGAAGGCCGAGGCGGCCATGGCACTCGGAGTTCATCCGGCGACACTCGAGGGAAAAATGCAAAAGTACGCGATTGAGGATCCCTACCGCCGAAGACGGAGGGCCCCCACCAAACGCGTCGACGCGTCGCAGCTCGGGACATGATCGAACGATCGGAAGGTATGAGCTGATGCCAAGGATGCTCGAGACCCTGGACCGTGGGGGGGACGTCCGATTGTTGATATCGGAAGATGGGCCTTTGCCGGCGGCTGGCCAGGTCGGGCCGAGCAAAGAAGAACTCACGTCGCTGGTCAGGCGGCTGTTGATAGCGCAGGAGGAAGAGCACGCGCGCTTATCCCGCTCGTTGCACGACGACATTGGGCAACAAGTGACTGCGCTACGCCTCGCCTTGGAGCGCCATCAGAACGTGGCGGGCAGCGACCATCTCGCGGCGGCCTTCGAACTGACGTCGGCTATCAGCCAGGGGATCGGCGACATTGCCTGGCGGTTAAGGCCAGCAGTGCTCGACGAACTCGGGCTTGCGGCCGCCCTGCCGCGTTTCCTCGAGAGGTGGTCCCTGCAGAGCGGCATCCCGATCCAGTCGAGAATCGAAGGCTATCGGAGCGGCGTTTGGCCAGCCGCGGTCGAAGTGGCGTTCTACCGCATCATGCAAGAAGCACTTGCGAACGTGGCCGCCCAGTCGCACGCAACGCGAGCTGATGTGGTGTTGGTCGCAAGCGCGGACTCGATTGTTCTCATCGTGGAAGACGACGGCGTCGGCTTCCAGGCGCAGGCGGTGCCGGAGCAGATACGCTTCAGTCTGGCAGTCATGCGCGAACGCGCGGCGTTGGCTGGAGCGGGGTTGGTCGTTGAATCCATGCCCGACAGCGGCACGTCTGTTTTGGTGCGTTACCGTCAGGAGAACTTGCCCTGAACATTCTCCGCACGGCCCGTTCGTCTGTTCTTGGGCCGGAATTACGGCATGCTTGAGCACCCGACCATACGAATTCTTATTGCCGACGATCATCTATTGGTCCGTGATGGCCTTAGGCGCCTGATCGACGATCAACCTGGGATGACGGTGATTGCCGAGGCAATGAACGGTCCCGAGGCCCTTCACCTCGCCCAAGAGCTCTCACCGACGATCGCCATCGTCGATGTGTCGATGCCGGGGATGGACGGCGTCGCACTGACGCGCCTGCTACGGGAGTGTTGTCCGGACGTGAGGGTACTTGCGCTGACGCGACACGACGACGCTGCCTTTGTACGGAAGATGATGCAGGCGGGGGCGTCCGGCTACGTGCTGAAGCAAAGCGCATCCGCGGAGCTGATTCGCGCGATTGACAGTGTCTCGGGTGGGATCGCTTACGTCGACCCGTCCGTTCGCACGACGGAACGGGCTCGCGATCCATGGGCGGACCAGGCGGGCGAGGCGGTGGCGCACGAGCCGCTGCTCCCACTCGAGGAGAAGGTGCTGCGGCTCCTCGCCGCGTCGTACAGCAATGAGGAGATGGCGACCCACCTCTCAGTAGATCTGAAAGCAATCACACTCGCCCGGATCGGTGCGATGCGAAAAGTCGGCGTGACGACGCGCTTCGCGGTCATCAGATACGCGCAGGCGCGAGGGTGGCTGCCAAGCTGACGTCCTGTGGCTGATGCCACTCATAGCCCGAAGCCAGGACGATTGGTGATTCATCCAGGCGTGGCGCTCTGCTTGCAGGTCTCAGCAGATGTCGTCTATGCCTCTGACACCAACTCCTTCCGCTGAGCTCGATCCGCAAGGTCGGGGATATCCTCGACCCCTCCTCCAGCGTGCGACCTGGTTTTCGCTGAACGGCGATTGGGACTTTGCGTTCGATCCGGACGGTGTCTGGCAATACCCGTCTGACGCCCGCTGGGACAGCCGCATCCGGGTGCCCTTCGCACCGGAGGCGCCGGCCAGCGGCATTGGGCGCACCGACTTCTTCCGGACGTGCTGGTACCGTCAGCATTGTGAGCTTCCAGCGATGCGGTCAGATGGGCGCTGGATTCTCCACTTCGGCGCCGTCGACTGGCGCGCGACTGTCTGGGTCAATGGAGCGTTTGCGGGCGGACACGACGGGGGCTATACCCCCTTCAGTATGGACGTGACGGATTTCGCCGACGGGTCGGTTTGCGAGATTGTGGTGCGCGCAGACGATGACCCGCACGATCTCGCCA
>JGI10216J12902_102735137_pt1 | contig 10168 bp, 10 predicted proteins | sample KanNatreferecore_FD_12902 | JGI IMG/M metagenome (IMG submission 12902)
GTGCTACGGCCCTAGCAATGTCGCTGCATCGCGGATCGTCTTACCCGAGGTTGTGCGCGGCAGCGATTCGCGGAAGACGATGCGGTCGGGCACTTTGAAATTAGCGAGGTTGGCGCGCAGGAAGGTGAGCAGCTCTTTTTCGGCCACCGCCACCCCCGATCGCGACACGACGGCGGCTCCGATCACTTGGCCGCGCTTAGCATCGGGGATGGCGAAGACGATTGTCTCCTGCACACCAGGATAAGTGTAAAGCAAATTCTCCACTTCGGCTGGATAGACGTTCAAACCGCCGGTGATGATCATGTCGTCGCGCCGGCCGAGGTGATAATAATACCCGTCGGCTTCGACCTTGCCGACATCGCCAGTATAGAGCCAACCATTGCGGATACGTTGCGCCGTAGCATCGGCCCTACGAAAATAACCTTTCATGACATGAGGGCCGCGGGTGATAATTTCTCCCGCTTCGCCGACCGGCAATTCCTTGTCGTCGTCATCGACGATGCGCACTTCCACACCCGGTACGGCGCGGCCGATGCTGCCCATCTTGGATTCCGCTTTTTCCGGCTCGACCAGCGTGATCATTGGCGACGTTTCCGTCAGACCGTAACCTTGAATCACTTTGATATGCGGCTGGGCTGTTTGAAATGCGCGCAGCAGCGGCATCGGAATGCTCGTGCCCATCATCGCGGCAATCTTCATGCTGCTGGTGTCGTAGCTGGCGAGATTCTTCACGCCGAGCAATAGCTGAAACACGATGGGCACGCTTTCGAAAACATTGACCCGGTATTTTTGAATGCCTTCGAGCAAAGTAACCGGATTGATTTGATCGAAGATCACCAGCGTGTAGCCTTTTTCCGCCAGTTCATTGCACACCACCGGCCCGACGATATGCGACATCGGCAGCACGCAGCCGCGCATGGTCGAGGCGTCACAAACATTCATTGCGCCCATCACCATCGGATACTGCAGCAGATTGCGATAGGTTAGCACCACGCCTTTGGGCTCGCCGGTGGTGCCGGAGGTATAAAGAATCAAGGCATCGTCGTCAGGCTTTAAGTCGGGCGAATTGTTTACCGCAGAGCTGGCGCGGAAACGCTGTTCGAAACTGCGCTCGTCCGTGGCGCCGGCAATCCAGACTGGGATCGGCTCGATAGATTTAAAAATCTCTTCAACTTCGGGATAAAGCGTTTGGTGCACTACCAAAAGTTTTAAGTCGGCGTCTTGCAACACGCCTTCCAGCTCTTTGCCCTTCAATCGCGCGTCGAGGATAACGGTCACGGCGCCGATCTTCTGCGTTGAATAATAAGCCAGTGGTATCGCCGCGGAATTGGGCAAGAGCACACCGACCCGATCGCCTTGGCCGATACCCTCTGCGATCAATTGGCCGGCCAGCGCCTGCACGCGCTGATTGAGCGCGGCGAAAGTCAGCTCCTCTTCTTTGGCGATAATCGCGGTCTTGTCCGGTTGCCGTGCCGCTGTCCGTTGTAAAACTTCCGCCGCGTAAAAACCTAACGAATCGGTATGGTTTGCCATAACGCAAATGCCCTCTGAAATGGTTTGTACCAGCGCGACAATTGCGCCAGCTCGCCACGTTTAAGTTTCAACTTACCCTGCTGCGTCGCCAAAAAAGCATCGATCTTATTACTGAACACCGCGCGCCACCACGCGGCCTCGCCGCTAATGAGAAACTCGCCGTCCGCTTGTTCGCTCAACCCGGTAATTTCGCCGGCGACGAACTGCACCGTCCACGCCGCGTCGTTATTTTCCATGAGCAAGGTCAGGGACGTAGTCAGACTCGTGTCGCCGCCAGACTGGCGAAAGTCGCTGTCGCCATTGGCGCTGTCCACCAGCGCAGTCATATGTTCGCGTGAAAAAATCTCGTAGTCTTTTCCCACCCCGCCGCCGGCCGTGACGGGCGCCATCAAGCGCGCATCAACCTCACCTTTCGCGCCGACGCCGTTTTTGAAGATTTGGCAATGCACCGCTTCCTCGAGCAAGTCAGTGTAGAGAAATGCCTCCTGAAAAGTTTTACCGATCGCTACCGTGCCATGGCCCTTAATGATCGCGACCGGAGAATATCGTAGCGCCTCGACCAGCGCTTCCGGTTTGGTTACAGTCGGCGTGTCCTGGGGAATCACCGGCACCTCGCCGATGGTATATTTTTCCTCGTAGCTCACCGGTGAAAAGCTGTCGTGGGACAACGAGAACGCCAGCACCATCGGTGGGTGCACATGGACGATTGCCCGAGCGTCGGTGCCGGCGTATACCGCCAGATGCATTGGCGTTTCACTCGAAGCCCGCTGGCTTTTCTTGACCGGCGTGCCGTCGGCGCGGACATGCACCAGGTCTTTGGCGGTCAAAAAACCCAACGGCGCATGTTGGCCGGTGATAAGGAATTCGTTACTGCCGACACGGCAACTCAGATTGCCACCCCAGCCACTGATCAACCGGCGCTCGAAGAGCAGCTTGCCCCAGCTTATTATTTCACTGTCAATTTTAGCCACAGGTCTGCCTAGCTAGTTTTTGAATAACGCCCAAGGCACTACTTCCGACTCGACTGCGCGTACCGTGACGCCGGCCGGACAAATCGGCTCACCGAGAAAAGTCGTCACATCGCTATCAGGGGTTGATTCTTTGTGACAGTCGCCGCTAAACAGCTCGATGGGGACACCATGCAAACGAGCCAATTGCACCGCCAATAGCGAACCGCAAATCCCTTGCGCTCCCGCGGCGACCAAGCTGTCATAGAAAAAGCATAGCTTGCCAATTTCACCCTGGGCAAACAAAGTGCCCATCATGGTGTCGGCAATCACCGTGGTCGGCGCCTTGCGCTTGAGCAGTTCTGCTATGACTACGCGCGCGCCCCATAGCTCCGGGCGCATTTCTGGAACCAAGAAGCTTTCAGCACTTTCCGCCTTCAATGCGCTGAGCAAAAAAGAATATTGACTCGGCGGGGGCACGCCGTAGAGCAGCAGATATTTTGCGTTGGCGCGGGACACTCTCACGTCGACCGCGGCATCCACTTGGTATTGCCGCCTAAAAGTTTCCGCTGTGTAGAGACCGTCCAAGCCGACATAGTTGGTCACGAACTCCGCCGGCGTCAGATCGAACGCTGGATAACGCACTTTGAGATGGGGGTGCTCACCGGCGATCAACGAGCGGCCATGATAGACTAAGAGTTCCTCGCCCGGCCGCTCTTCGATGGCCACGTCGGCGCCACGCGCGAGGGAACGGGGATCTTGCACCAACGCGTGAAATGGCACGCCGTACACTTTGGCCATGCGTGCTATGGCGTAGGTGCCGACTTTATTGATCACATCGCCATTTTGCGCCACCCGGTCGGCACCGACGACCACCGCATTGACTTCGCCCTGCGCCATCACCTGCCCGATCGCGCAGTCGGGGATCAGAGACACTTTCACGCCGGCTTGAGCCAACTCCCATGCGGTCAACCGCGCGCCCTGCAAGTAGGGCCGGGTCTCTGTGACGATGACGGATAAATCTTTGCCCAGCTGTTTGCAGTAGGCCGCCACGGCGACCAACTCACCGCTAATATTACAATGGGTCAACACTTGCGCCGCATCTGCTAGGATCGCAGCGGTGCGTTTAGCGCGAGCGCTGCGCGCCAGGGTAATTTGCCCGCCGAACTCGAGCGCCCGGTGCGCGATAGCAGCGCCAACGGCGCCGTTAAGCGGTAACTTATCAAAAAACTCAGCGACGAAGCTGCCTAGGCCGCGAAAATCAAAAGTCGGACGAACGTCGCAAAATTTTTGGGTCAACCGCGCCAACCGCTGGCGCAGTGGCGCCGGATCATCGCCCTGGTATTGCTGCGCCACCAGCGCGTTGCTGTAGAGAAATGTCAGCACTTGGCCGTAGGCGCGGGTCTTCATATCGCGCACCGCATCGAGCGCCTGGGCCACCTCCGTTACTTCAATGTACTCGAGCTTTTCTGGAACTTGAGTCTCGTCGAGTATCTTGAAGCCGTCAGCGTGCCAGAGCACCGGTTCAAACAGCGGACTTTGGACAACGCTCATTTTCTTAGCTCAACGAAAAAGCAAATGGCTACAGATATTTGAGTGCTTGGCGCGCCACTTCGATGGTTCTCTGCTCGGCTTCGAAAAACACCGGATCGCGAAAGCCGAACTTGCCATAAAGACATTCATCCGACACCGCCAGCACCGCGCCGGCTTTTTTGCCGCGCACCTGCGCGACGGTCAAGAAGGTTGACGTCACCATATCGATGCTCGAAACGTTTTGCTGGTTCAGTTGGTGGATCAGTTCCGGCGTCTCTTGAAACAATGCATCGGTGGTGAATATCCAGCCAAGATGACAGTGAACTTTTAAATCCTCCGCCGCCCGCTTCAAGGCCGCGACGACACTAGGGTCGGCTACAGTGGAAAAATTCTCGGCGACGTAGTAGCGCGAGGTGCCGTCGCCGCGCAGTGCGCCGGTGACGATCACCAGATCGCCGACCTTGACGTGATCTTGCAGGGAGCCGCAGCTGCCGACACGAATCAAAGATTCCGCGCCGGCGCCGCAAAGAATTTCCGTGGTAATCGCCGTATCGGGTGCGTAACGGCCACCATTGCCGATGCTGACCCGCTTGCCGTCGAGCCCGCCGGTGTGCATTTCGTAGTCGAGAAAAGTGAAACTTTTTTGCGGCTCGTCCAAGAGTTTCACCATCATCACGCTGCGTTCCCTCGGACCGGGGATCAGTGCGTAGGGACCGAGCGAGTTGGCCTTGAGCCCGAGCATGCCCAGCATCCGTTGCGGTGTGAAGTGCGGTTCTTTGACCATAAATCAAAACATTAAAGCGCCGGTAAAATAAAATCGAGCAGATCTTCCGTCGGCAATCCGCCATCGGGCAACTCCCCGAAGGACCGCTGACACAGCGCGCTCGAAGTCAACATCAGTTCTGCGCCGCTGGCGCGCGCTTCGCGCATACGGTCGGCTGCGTTCCACTGCGCTAAATCGGGATCAGCCTCGGGCACGCCGCCGCCACCGCCACAACACCAGGCCCAGCGCTGTTTGCGCTCCATCTCGACCAACTTCAGGCCGGGAATCGCCTGGAGAATTTGCCGCGGCGGATCGTAGACACCGCAGCCGCGACCGAGATGACAAGAATCGTGGTAAGTTACTTTTCTGGCGATCGGCTTGGTAAACCTAAGCCGTCCAGCTTTCAGCGCCTGGGCGACGAACTCGACGCCATGAATTACTTCAAAACCGCTCGCTTCTTTGACGTATTCGCGCCAAATACGTTGGCAACTACCGCACGCGACGACAACTTTCTTGACGCCTGCGTGGGTCAATGTCGCCAAATTGGCGTCTTTTAAGCGCTCGTACTCGCGGCGAAAACCAAGATCGAAGGCGTACAGCCCGCAGCATTTTTCTCGATCGCCGAGTATAGCAAAATCTTCCCCGGCTTTTTGCATCAGTTTGGCCAGTGCTACGGCGCTGCTTTCACCGCTAACGCGGTTCGCCGAGCAGCCCGCGAATAGCAACGTCGAAGCTTCGCCGCCGCCAAGTTGCCTTAGCCCTAACCCTTCGGCCCATGCGCCGCGCCCGGCCTGTGCCCAAGGATTATCGTGTTGTTTGAGGCCGTCGTAAATCGCCTGATGCGCGGGCAACGGGCCGTCTTTTTCGGTGATCTCCTCACGCATCGCCACTGTAATATCCCAGGGCCCGTAACCGTCGCCGCGCACGCCGCATAGTTCCTGGCACATCAAACAGTTTGTGCAGGCGTACATCACTTCTTTTAGCTCCGGCGTGATCGGATCGAGACCATGAAACACCCTCTGCGCCATCAGCCAGCGCGATTTTGGCGTATGCCGCTGAAATTTGTAGAACTCGTAGGGTGGGCATTTTTCCTTCGGCCCGGGCTCATCCTCCATGGGATTGGCCGGACCATGGCCGTAGCACGATCCACAAAGCACACAGCCACTGCTGCGTTCGTCGAGTCCCTTGGCATAAAGCCATTTTTTAACTCGTTCGAGGCCCATCTGTTTGGTGTTTTCTGCCACGGAATTAACGCCTAAAAAATTAGTTAACGTATCAACTGTTATAACTTGCCAATTTTCGCTGTCAATCAAGCCGCTGACCAAAACTGAGCTGGACCACTAACGATGAATGCTAGGAATTGGCTTCGAGATTAACGCTACCGCATCGCTGCGCCGGTTACTTCGCCACGGGTTCGTGGTCAAGTTGCCGCAGTAGCGCCGACATCCGCTTCTGGTCGGCCTTGCTCAGTCCGGCGAAAATTTCCCCGACGCATTTCTCGAATAACGGAATCGTGCTCTTGTAAAGTTTTGCGCCCTTGTCGGTCAACGTCACATGGACTACTCGGCGGTCTTTTTCGTCACGCTTACGCGCAACGAATTTTTTAGCCTCAAGCCGGTCGACGATGCCGGTCAGATTGCTTACGGTCACCAACATTTTCGCGCCGATCTCGCCAAAGGGCAGACTACCGGCATAGCCGACGGTCGCCAGCACGTAGAACTGCGGCGGTGTCAGCCCCAACTCTTGCAAGTCGTCCTCGAGTTTTTTGTGTGAATGCAAACTGAAACGAAGAAAGCGTAGCCAGAGGCTTGTGCTATAGGACGTGAAAAACGGCCGCTTGACTTCTGCCACGACGGCAACATTATGCGCACACCGGAAAAAATGCAACTTATTCCAACGAGCAGACAAATCACCGCACGGCATTTGCTTACGCGCCAATTGCGATGTTAGCTACGGTACAAATGGACAGTCCAACGACCGGCATGAAACTGCACATTCTTGGCTGCGGGGATGCTTTTGGCAGCGGAGGACGGAATCAGAGCGGCTACCTTGTCGAAACTGCGGACAAGCTTTTCATGCTCGACTGCGGACCGACCTCGTTATTAACGCTCAAGCGCGCCGGCTTCGATCCACAGCGCATCGATACGATCCTTCTCAGCCATTTACATGGCGATCATTTCGGCGGCATTGCGTTTTTTTTCATCGAGTATTTGTATCTCCGCCCCAGACTCGAACCGTTGGTGATTGCCGGTCCGCCGGGAACGGAAGCAAAAGTCCGCGATTTGTTTCATGTCATGTATGGCGGTACGACCCATGACAAGGACATTCCGCCGACGCGTTTTGTCGTCTTGCATCCTGACGAGGCGGCTAACGTTAACGGCATTGAAGTCATGCCCTTTCGAGTGCCGCATCAAACCGACATGATTTCGTTAGCTTTGAAGGTCGGCTATGACGGTAAGCAGATTTTATTTTCCGGTGACTCGCTGTGGACCGAGAGTTTCATCGAGCACGCCCGCGGCGTTGATTTGTTTATCTGTGAATGTTCGTTTTTTCGCGAGCAGCCCGGCATGCATGTCAACTATCAGACCTTGACAGCCAATCTCGACCGATTGCGCTGCAAGCAACTCGTCCTCACCCATCTGGGCGACGAAATGCTTTCGCGTAGAAATGAAATATCCGTCAGGGTTGCGGACGATGGAATGGTGCTTGAGCTTTAGTCAGCGCTCTCGTTCAGCCGGCCTCGCGCGCTGCCGGAAACTGGCGGATTAAAGAGCGCTGGCCGTTTTTGGCGAGAAGCACTTGAGCGACTTCCTGAGCGGCTACAAGTTCGGAATAGGGACCCACCTGGACGCGATAGGCGGGTTCGTGCCCGACCGCCACGGCGACATCGACAAAGGCGTCGAAACCCTGCTCGTTAATCTGCCGCGACAGTGTTTCGGCGCGTTCCCGTTCGCGAAACGAACCGACTTGCAATACGAAGCCCTCGACGGATTTGGGCCCGTTATTGCCGGGTAAGATGACCGTAGCCATCCGTTGGCGCGACGAGCCTTCGCTGAACACTGGTTTTTGAGTGGTTTGCGACGCTGGCTTGAGGATGTCGTAGTTGTCGAAGCCGTAGGCGAACAGATGTTTGGCGTCGCTCCACATATTTGTGGCTCCCAAGATCGCTACGATCAAGGTCGCGCCGTCGCGCTGCACCGCGCCGACATAACAGCGTTGCGCCGCATGGGTGTAACCGGTCTTGCCCCCCAGAGCGCCTTCGAAGTCCCATAACAGCCGGTTATGGTTGCGCACCGAGATGCGCCGCGGCACGACCTTCTTTTTTACCACCGCCAGCGAGTTAACCGAACTAAACTTGGTTTGGACAATCTCGCGAAACAGTGGAATCTTCATGGCGTAGCGAAAAATCGTCGCCAGATCGCGTGTCGTCGAATAATGATCCGGCGCAGTCAGACCGTGGGGATTAGTAAAATGACTGTTGATGGCGCCCAAACTATGGGCTTTTTTGGTCATGAGATCGGTATACCGTTCCACCGATCCACCGATCCCCTCAGCCAGCACCACACTGGCGTCGTTGGCCGAAGCGAGCATGATGGCGTAGAGCAGCTCTTCAATCGGCATCGTCTGCCCCGGGCGCAAGTACAATTTTGAAGGCGGCACGCGCGTGGCGTCTTTCGAAACCGTCAGCCCTTCGCTGAGCTTGCGGCCACTTTCTAACGCCACAATGGCGGTCATTACTTTGGTGGTGCTCGCCGGCGGCAGCCGCAAGTCGGGCTCCTTTTGAAACAGGATCCTGCCAGTGGCGGCATCCATGAGCAGCGCTGACTTTGCCGTCAGATCGTCTTCCAGGCTAAACGACCAGAGCGGCGTGATCGTAGCGAAAACAACCAAAATAGCCAAACTTAACGCGGCGGGGAATAATTGACGGCAGCGCAGAACCTTTACCCTCTCAATCGGTGTAGATACAAAGCCAAGAAGGATCTCGGCTACCAATCTGATAATATCGTTTTATAACATGTCCTTAGCGACGAGGACAGCTAAAAATAAAAAAACAGATTTACCATCTCCCTTTCTCACATTAAGGGTCGCAGTAGCAGCCGCCTTGCGAAATCCGCCAGTCGGTATGGACCACCCTGGGGGCAAGAGTAGACGGTCAAACAACCGCAACTATGCGGTGGCAGAGTCTTTTTTATTCGTAACGCTGCTTTAACACTACTAAAAAAGTGGCAGAAGTATAAGCCATTCGCTTCTGAAGACTGGTCTGGCTCGCGATAAAATTCACCAGCGGCATCCCCGGTTACGTGGTGCTGGCAGCGCTATTGATTGATTTTATTTTTTAGTCGGAGCGATTCCTTGACGCGAGATTTCCCGTTCGGCGCGGTCGGCAACACCGGCCTGCTCGCCTAAAGCCTCGCGGCGAATTCGCTCTTGGCAGGGCTGGCAAATGCCGCCCTTTAAGGTATCAGAAGGTTTTGCGCAGACCATACATTTTTTCGCGGCTTCACTCATGACGGGACTCCTGCCTTTATTGGCGAGCATGCTTCCTAACTGAGGATCTTGATCTGCTTCGGATTCTCGAGAATTATCTCCAAGCCGTACTGCGGATGGTCTTTAATCTGGCCGGTGATTTCAACTTCTTTGTTCTCAAAGTTCTTCGGCGCCAGTTGATTCTTTTCGAATAGCTCCAGCGCCGAGGCAAAAATCACCGCGGTAAGCGCTTCTCGCGATGGACCGAAGTTAAGAAAATGAGTATTGCTCTTGGCTGAATGACCGACACGAAATACCCGGCCGCGTACCCGTGCCAACTTACCGGTAAGCGCGCGGATTTTATCCACGTCTCTGGCCGCTAACGCGGGGATTTCGGCGGCCGGCTCCGCTTGCGGTACGGGCTCGCCCAGCGGTAGGTAGGTCACCCGGTGTTGGCCCGGCGCCGTGGTCGATGCACCCGGCAAATCTGCCAGTGAACCAATCGCCGGCGGTATGTCGTTAGCCGGCGGATTCCAGCGTTGGTACAAGCCGTGAGTGAACAGTCCGGCGGCGAAAGCCAGCACCACGAGCCAACCGCTGCCCACCGTGCCCCTCATTGTGACTTCCTCTCCCACAGACGTAAGAAGGCTTGACGATAATCCTCGGCGAGGGGCCCGGCGTCCCGGAAGAGCAGCAGATTTTCGTCGTTGGTATTTTCCGCCGAATGGGTCCAGTTGTACGAGCCGGTGAAAACGGTTTTGCGATCGATGACGGCGAATTTTTGGTGCATCAAGCCGGCGTCGCGCTCCGAGCTTTTCGCCTTCGTGCCGGACAGCCGGCGCAGCGGTATTTTATGCGCATCGAAATACTTTCCCTTGGAATTTTCCATGCGCGTGTCGAAGTCGCGGTCGATCACAATTTGCAC
>JGI10216J12902_102034176_pt1 | contig 10166 bp, 7 predicted proteins | sample KanNatreferecore_FD_12902 | JGI IMG/M metagenome (IMG submission 12902)
ATGCACAGCAACTATGGAGTTCGACTGGAACAATCCACCATTTAACCTGACGGGCGTGAGCATACAGGAAATAGAAGAGTCCTTCGAGGACCCGTTTGCGGTAAAGTTACTGCCTGACTCGTCGCGCTTTTCGGTCCAGTCACGTTATTTCAATTTGGGCGCCGCCTCGAGCGGCACGGGGATCTTCACGGTTTACAAGACGAATGGAAAATCGATTCGCGTGATTTTTGCGCGGCACTTCGAGAATGAGGAGAAGTTTTTTTATGAGCGCAAGGTGAACCAGGCGCTCGGACCAACACAATGAACGCAGTAACGCATTGGGAAGAAGTACCTTTGTTCGACAGTGAACAGGCGGAGGCCGCTTTTTGGGCCGAGAACCGCGTCGACTTGCGCCTGATGGAGAGCTCGGTGGCGGCGGGATCGGACAGCTCTGAGTCGGTAACAATCACGCTGCGGCTCGACCCGCGGATGCTCTCGCGGATCAAGCGGCTGGCGCGGACGCGATACATCAATTACCAGAGCATGATCAAGCAATGGTTAAGCGAGCGGTTGGAAGGTGAATTTAGAGAACGCAATGGAGAGGGCAGAGTGGGGAACAGTCGATACCTATGATAATTCGGGGGAACATTAGTCGCGGCGGGGTCGAAATTCAGAAGGCGGCCCTGCCGCGACGTGTTAGGGGCTTTTCGCTGATCGAGATGCTGGTGGTGATCGCGGTGATTGGAATTCTTGCGGGAATACTGCTGGGGGCGATGCCGGCGATCCAGGAGAAGCGCATTCGTTCGCAGGTGCGCGCGGAGTTGAGAAACCTTATCACCGCGATCGAGGCGTACAAAGAGAAGCATGGGTTTTATCCGCCGGACAACCCCGACACGGCGAATGCAGCGAGAGCGATCGCCCAGCCGCCATTGTTTTATGAGTTGGTGGGAACCAAGGTTGGAGCGAACCCAGTACAGTTTATCCCGCTGGATGGCGCGCCCACCATTACGCCTGCACAGGTTAACAATAATTTTGGTAGTGACGGTTTTATGAATTCTGCTCCGGAAGCAGCTGAAGTGAAGAACTTCTATACAACCGCCAAAACGAATAAACATTATGTTGCGTCGCCGTTTGTGTCAGGGGCGGATCAAGGAAGGATCATGGTTCTGCGGGTGCCGGCAAAGGGGCCAACAGTCTCGAGCTTTCCGGCAGCCGCTGCGGACTTGAACACGTGGCGGTATATAGTGGCGAAGCCGCGAAAGGGGCCAAACGATCGGTATCCAACGAATAACCCGACGAGTTATGATCTCTGGGCTGATGTGACGATTCGCGGCAGGACAGTGACAATCGGAAACTGGAAGGAAGAGTGATTATGAAAACAAAGAAAGTGCGACTGGACGTGAATTGGACGCAGGACGCGTGGGCGCCGAAGATAACCTTTGCGCGGTTTGCCATGCCTGTGCCGCGCCTTTCGCCGCTCCCGCTTTCCCCAATGAACCATCGCTGTTATTCGCCGCCGTCGTCCGCGCTTTTCACCTCGCGCGGCACGCGCGGTTTCACGCTGATCGAAATGCTGGTGGTGATTGCGATTATCGCCATCCTGGCGGGGATTCTTTTACCGGCGATCGCCATCGCGAAAAAGAAAGCGAAAGTGGCGGTGACGAAAGCCGAAATGGGTAACCTGATCACGGCGATTACCGGCTACGAGAGCGAATACAGCCGGCCTCCTGCGGCGAAGGATGTGGAGAACCTGATCAACGACAATCAACCTGACTTCACTTACGGGACAGAAAAGCGAGGCGGAGGAGCGGTGGAAGGTGGTGGCGGCAAAGTGCTGACGGTCATCAAGAACAGCACGCCTTTTAATGCAGATAACAGCGTGATCATGAACATCCTGCTGGATCGCGATGCCTTCCCAAATCAGAACCACGCGCGCAATCCACGAAAGCAGGTAAATTTTAAAGTCAAGGAGGCTGGGGTTGGTGAGGCGGGGCTTGATCCGGATGGCATTTTGCGCGATCCATGGGGCCATCCCTACATTATCACTATCGACATGAACGAGGACAATCGGTGTCGCGACGCCCTTTACAGCCCGGAGGCTAAGTATGAGATACCCGGACAGGTTCTGGTCTGGTCGCTCGGACCGGATGGCTCTGCGGAGACGGGCAACCCGCCCGCGAACACGGGTGCGAACCGCGACAACGTCCTGAGCTGGAAGTAATAATGATGGGGAGGCAACAACCTGAGTCGATGAAGCGTTACGCAACCGGGACGCTCGCGTTTTCGTTGATCGAGTTGCTCGTGGTGATCGGGATCATCGCGGCGGTGAGCGTGATCAGCGTGCCTGTGATCCGCGGGCTGGGGCAATCGAACGTCATGACTTCGGGCACGCAGCAGTTGCTCGATGATCTGATGCTGGCGCGGCACAAGGCGATGGTGGGTCGTACCCCGGTGCATGTGGTATTTGTGCCGCCGTCGGTGAACCAGGATCCCCCCGGGGGACTGACCGCGCGAGAGCAAAAGGTCTGGGAGCGGATTCGTGGCGGCGCCTACACGACATATGCTCTTTACGCGGAACGGACGCTGGGCGACCAACCTGGCCATCGGAACGACCGTTACATTACAGATTGGCGGACGTTGCCGGAGGGCGTGTTCGTCGCGGAGTACGAGTACGCCAATCCCGGGACCACTTTTGACACGACCGATCCGTTTCAGCGGCCGTTCGCCCGGAAAAACTACCCTTTTCCAACGGAGCAATCGACGGTCGAGCGGGATTTACCGCACATCACCTTCGACCAAAACGGAAGTCTGTTGCAGTACAATGCCGCGGGCAATCGCGTCTACAAACAGGAGTACATTTGGATGGCAAAGGGCAGCGTCCTGGTGTCGCGGAATGGGACGGCTGTGGATATCGATGTGCGTGAAGTCCCACTGTTCAATTCAATCAGCAATTACAACCGGATACGCATTGACCCAGTGAGCGGGCGAGCGCGGTTGGAACGGCCAGAGATTGCAGTGACTCAATGATGTCATGAGATTCGGAGTAAGAAACAGAGGTGAGGACGCGGGCTCGCAGAGCTCGCCACTCCGGCGTGAGGCGGCAGCGTTCACGCTGATTGAGATTGCGATTTGCCTTGGGGTGATTGCGTTCGCCCTGGTGGCGATCATCGGAATCCTCCCGGCGGGCTTGCAGGTTCAACGGGATAATCGCGAGGACACGATCATCAATCAGGAGGGGACTTACATTTTGGAAGCGATCAAGAGTGGAGCGGAAGGCCTGGAGGATTTCACGAAGCGCATGGAGCTGATTGTGGTTACCAACGTCACACAGGCGAAGGAGGAATATCGCTTTGACCGCAACGATAATCTGGATCCGAGGGACTGGATCGGCTTGCTGAGCACGCCATCGGACAACGGCAAGGACATCATCGAAGTGCGCGCCGTTATTGCCGCGGGCGCTGGCGCGGCAACGGATATGAGGACGGACCTCGCGTTCAAATACCAGGTAACGGTGCGAAATTTCGCCTACACGAATTCCAACCCGTGGGAGCCGGTGAAGTTTCAGCAGGCACTCGCGGACCGGACGCGAGACGTGCGAGTGGATGCCCGCTGGCCGATGCTTTCGGACGGCAAACCGGGGATTGGCCGTCAAAACTTTCGCAGCCTGATGAGCGGTCACCTGGTCGTGGATGAGAAATTCCGTGGCAAGGACCTGTGGTTTTTACGCCAATGAGATATAGCGACGCACAATTTAGACGCGATGATCGGCAAGCATTTTCGCTGATCGAGATCATGGTGGCCGTGACGCTGCTCACGGTGATCACGGTGGGGTTGCTGGCGATGTTTTATCATACGCAACGGGCGTTTCGACTAGGCACCAGTCAAGTCGACGTGCTGGAGGGCGGCCGAGCAACGCTGCGGATGGTAGCGCTGGACTTGCAGGAGATGTATCCGTCGCGAAGCGATAATGTGACGAATTTCCATGCTGTGCCGAGCGGCGCATTGCGGATCGACATGCTTCTGCCGAACGACGTGGTTATGGAGAACCTGTTGCAGGACGTCACCTTCCTGACACGACGCGGAAACGAGTGGACCGCGACCTCGTATCGCGTGCATCACGCCAACGGGGCGGGGACGCTTTATCGCGCTGTGGTTTCGACAAACCTCGCGGCGATGGTCATCGATCCAAGGGTGACGCCAATAAGTCAACGATTGACAGTGGCTAATCTGATGTCAAACGCGATGCAGAGTTTTACGCCGCCTTACAGCATCACCAACACTCCTCCGGGTGGGATTATTTTCGATCGCATCGCAGATGGCGTGGTGCACTTTCGGGTGCACGCATACGACAACAAGGGCCTTCGGCTTGTCCAGACGAACAGTGTTTACGCCCACGACTGGAATGAAATCTACTGCTTCACCAACTGGGTGCCGGAGTATGTGGAACTTGAACTGGGGATACTGGATCCGAAGGCGATGAAGCAATTCCAGGCGCGGGAAGATGTTCCTTTGAAGGCGCAGGACTACCTGACGAAGCAGGGTTATCGCACGCATGTGTTTCACCAACGCGTGCAAATCCGTTCGCGGCGCGAAGAATTTGATTTGTTTGCAGGACCATGAAGTTACGACGCAATCAATCCGGTGTAGCATTGGTGATCACGCTGATCATGCTGTCGGTGATCACAATCATCGCGGTTGCATTTTTGGCCTTGAGCCAGCGCGAGCGCGCCTCGCTTTCGCAAACCCTGACCGGAACGGAGGCCGAATTGATGGCGAGCACGGGGTTGGAGCGCGCGAAGTCGCACGCGCTGGCGGAGGTGGCAGCGTACTTGTCGACGAACACGCAGATCGTTAACGGTCGGGCGCAATACCCGAGGCCCCAGGGGACAGATCTCGCGGTCTCGCAGGCATATACCGACAACAGGACTTACTTCGGTACTAACTGGAACATGAATGACGCTCAATATGAGGCGCTCACCAATCTCGTTTACGATCCCCAGGTCCCGGTGTTCAACACCAATCGCAACGGGCAGTTCGAACTGGTTGACTACCTCGACCTGAACCGGAATGGCCGTTTTGATCCGACGGGGCTCATTGAGGTGCGAGATAACAACGGCAATATCGTTCCCGGCGAGACGAACTTTGTCATTGGAGATCCGCAGTGGATCGGGGTTCTTGCCCGGCCGAACGAGCCGCATTCCTCATCGAACCGGTTTGTCGGGCGTTACGCGTATATTATTTTGCCGGCGGGTCGCACGCTCGACATCAATTTTATCCACAACAGGGGGAAAGTGGATCCTGCTCAAAATCAGTATTATCGTTCCCAGGGCCACGGCTCGTGGGAAATCAATTTGGCGGCCTTCCTGGCCGACGTAAATTCAGATAACACTTATGGGTGGGGTGGTCTCTTCGACTATGTGCCTGGTCTCCTGACTGCAAGTAGCGGGTTGGGCTTCGATCACGCGAGCCAAATCTTAAATTTCAGATATGCACGCAGCAACCTGTGGACTGCCAATAACCTGTTTGGCTTGAGTGCGACTAACTTTCAGGCCGATTATGTCGATGAGTATGCGAACGGCTGGGACCGTCTGACGGACAACGATGTAGCTACTGTGTCGTGGCCCGGGTCGCCGAATCCAAACCAGTTTTTCAGCGTCCACGACATTTTCAATGACCCGCCGTCGCTGCCGGCGGTGATGCAAGGATTCCAAAACCGTCTTCGCTTGGCGGGCAGCAGGCCTGACACCTACAACTCGCATACCTTTTACCGGATGCTCGCGCAGATCGGGACAGAGTCGGCGCCCGAACCCATGCAGGTGCGGCGGGACAAAAACGGGAAATTCAACAGTGCGCGCATCAATTTGAATTACGACAACCTGGAACCGTACACAGCCGACCTGTTCACCAATTGGACGGCGGAGACATTCTTCCAGACCGCGGCGGACAAGCTCCTTCAGGAGTACCGTTTCACCATTAATAATAATGCGAACCTGCCGTTGAGCGTGACGAACCTCCCGGTGTATCCCACAAATTATTATACGCCGGCGGTGCATCGTATCCTGCAGATGGCGTTGAATATTTTCGAGGCAACAACCACGAACCACGCGGCGGCGGATCCGTATCCGTATCCGTATTATCCCACGGCGCTGAAACCGGTGTTCACCAATGAAAACGGCGGGAACATCGTGAAGATCATGGGTTACGTGCGAGTGCCGCAGAACAATTGGGCCATTACGAACGCCCTGAATTGGAAAGACCTAAGCAATGCCACCCACCGCGCTTCGCTGAACGGGACGTCGACGAACCTTTTCGTATACGGGGTGCCGGTGTTGATCGGAGCAAGGAAAGGCTTTCCGAATTTCAACGAGTACATTTTCCAGACGGTCGCGCAGGTTTCGCGCAAGGCGGAGATCCAGAAGACGCCGGGGAGCATTGCGACAACGAACCAGGCGTTCTTCCTTGGAATTTCCAATGTGGTCGCGCTCGAGGCGTGGAACTCATACAGCACGAACTACCCCAGAACGATCAGAATGGTTGCGGGCGTCGAGGTGAGCAGCAGCTTGACGAATAACGAGGGGTTTGTGAGAGGAACAACTGCCAACAATCCTTTGATACCGGCGACATTTACCGCCTTCAGTTTCTTCGATATACAACCTACAACCTCGCCGTGGAGAAGTCAGGCTTTTCAGATCCCATTGCCGATGACGGGTGTGACGGCTCAAACCCCGGCCGCGTGGACCAACGAGATTTTTCTCCCGTATTCGATTTACGCCAGGCTTGCGAAGACTTTCGTGTCCACAAATAACATTCAGGCCGCGCTCGAGCAGGGAGTTTTTCCAAATACGCAATGGGTATTAACAACGACCAACCGCTTGCGGTTTTTCATGTTTGACGACGGAAACCTCATCGATGCCGTGGGATTGGCCCCGCAGATTTCCGGATTCAACATCACCGAGGCGCTGCACAACATAGATAAGGGCGGCCCGAACAACCCAACCCCCGTTGTTGCGCGAGATAACTATTGGGCGACCAATCGTATGGGAGGTGCTGCCCCAGCCAACGACCGAATCGTCACTGAGGGTCTTCAGCGGCAAATCTTTACTGCGCGATACGGTCCGCTTTGGCCTTCGGGTAACCAGAGAGAGATAGATGGTTTTGATGCGTTCATGCGATCCTTAAACACTGCCACCAACGTGTATACAAACTGGTGGGTTCCCTTCGTGCCGCAACAGCAGGTATACCAAACTCTTGTTTGGGAGGCGAACGATCCGCTCGTGCATCACATCGCGGAGGATTTGAATTTGGACACCAATTCGCCGGTGGGTTACTCAGTGACGTTGAACCCGGAGAAGTCGAGCGACGATTTGCGTGCAAAGATTGGCCATCGCAATGTTGCGTATCGTCCGTGGAACCCGACCAGCACCGGGAGTGACAAAAATGTCGATCCGGAAATTACCGATCCGAATGTTCGACGCTCGGACGATTGGGATTTTCCGACCAACAAGCTTGCCACGATTGGGATGCTCGGCCGCATTCACCGGGGCACCCCGTGGCAGACGATCTATCTTAAGTCCGAGCGGCCCGGTAATACAAAATGGAGGACCGTCCACCTCGGTGGGACGCGTTCGAACCCCGTCAATGACTGGCAGGTGGCGGATGTATTTACAGTGGCGCAACATCCGAACGCTTCGCGCGGGCGACTCTCGGTAAACCAGACCAACGTGGCGGCATGGTCAGCGATATTGAGCGGAGCGGAGGTCCCGACGATACAGGGGGCGGGTGGCACGGCGACCGTGATTACGAACATTGCCCAGCCCGTAGCCATCGATCCGAACAAGGCAATCGAGACATTGGTGGAAGGGATCAACGCGCGACGTGGGCAAATGACGGGCCAGGTCTTCTCGAGTATCTCGGATTTTCTCAGCGTTTCGAATCTTACGATGTATTCTCCCTTCCTCAGGCCGCCATACGTTCCGAACCCGCCCGCGATGGACTCGACGCCGCTTCGGGACTGGCACTTTGAAGCGATCCCGGAAAAGATTTTGTCGCTGGTTCACGCGGGCGACCGGCGGTTTGTGATTTATGCATTTGGCCAATCGTTGAAGCCGGCGCCGCAATCGATCCTGACGGGCGGAAATTACCGCGGACTGGTCACGAACTATGAGGTGACGGGAGAATTGGCCACGCGCACGGTGATGCGCGTGGAACTGGACGAGCGCAACAATCCTCCCGCGGCGCCGAGCCCGCGTGCGGTCGTCGAGACCTTTAATATTTTGCCTCCGGACTAGTTTCGGGGAGGTGTTTGTGTTGTATAATGAGTTTTATGTACTTGCGGACCCGAACGTGGGCGATCATTAGCGTAGTTTGCCTTTTGGCTGCGGTTTATTTCTGGCGGCTGGGCGAGGAACGCGCAGCGCGCGAGCAGCAGGCGCGTCGCGCGGCGAAGACCAATGCGATCGTCCCGCTGCTTTCCGCGCAATCGAACGCGATCGTGCAAGCGCAACCGGTGGCGGTCGGGTTCGTCGAAACGAACGGCCCGGTGAAATATCGCCTGCGGAACACACCGCTTCCCCTCGATGAACTCATGCGGAGCGATGCGGCCGTGCTGCTGCGTAACGCCCTCATCGACGCGACTTCGGGAGTGTCGTTGCCGATTCCTCAACATTTGCGCCTGCAGGGTGAGACGAAGAGTTACGTCGTGCAATCGCGCGGCACGATCACTGAAAGTTTCCGGAGCGCGTTGCAAGGCGCAGGCGCGGAGATTGTTTCCTACGTTCCGAACAACGCGTACCTGGTCCGCGTGAGCGCGGACAGCGCACAATCGCTGCGAGCCCTGACGCAGGTGCAATCGGTGATCGCCTGGGAGCCGCATTTTAAAATCACGAGTTCGAAACTGCTCGAACTGGCCTTCGAGCAAAAACCGCTGCCGGATGGAAATCCGCTGGTGGTAATGGCGTTCCCCGGTGAGGAAGAGGCGACGGCACAAGCGTTGCGTGACCTTGGCGGGACGGTCATGCGCCGTCAGTCCTCGCCTTTCGGGACGCAACTCCTGGTCCATGCTCCGCCCGACAAGCTCGTGGCTTTTGCGCAGGTGGATACGGTGCAGGCCATCGAGCCCGCCTACCGGCGACGGCTCGCGAACGACCTCTCGCGGACGACCCTCGGTGTCTCGACCAATACGACCACCCTGAACAACCACCTCGGGCTGACTGGTAACGGCGTCATAGTTGGTCTCAACGATACGGGTGTGGATATAAGTCATCCCGACCTCGCCGGACGCGTTTTACTGGACGCGCCCTCGACTGGAATCGACCTGAACGGCCACGGGACGCATGTCGCCGGCACCATCGCCAGCAGCGGTCAAAATGATGCAGGCGTCGTGGCGCCGGGCTCCCTCAACAATGCGGATTTTCGCGGCATGGCTCCGCTGTCGAGGGTTTTCGTGCAGCCGATTGACATTGTTACCGGGCCGCTCAAGCCGGACACGGAGTTGCAGGCGCAGACCGCAACGAACGGCGCGCGAATTTCCAACAACAGTTGGGGCTACATCGGCGCGTATGACTACACATTTGCGGCGGCGAGCTGGGACGCGGCGGTGCGCGACTCCATACCCGGGCAGACGGGCCCGCAATCCGTGGCGTATGTCTTCTCCGCAGGGAATGATGGCTCAGGGCTGGACGATGGCAGCGGCGGGTTTGCCGATTCGATTGCCGCGCCGGCCACGGCCAAGAACGTGATCACGGTCGGCGCGACCGAACAGTTTCGCAACATCACGAATGAAATCATCATCGACGGCATTACGAACGTCCCGTTTGCGTTGATGACCGACAGCGATAACCAGGTGGCCAGCTTTTCGAGCCGAGGCAACATTAGTCCTGGCATCGAGGGCTTGTTTGGACGATTTAAGCCCGACGTGGTCGCGCCGGGTGTGTTCGTGGTGTCAACGCGAGCCAGGGATTGGACCGACAACCTGAACCTCTCGTATAATCCGGGCTACCTGTCGGAGGAGGTCGTCCCAGTCGGACAAACCAATACTTATTTTTTCATCACGGGTCCGAACTCTGTCGAAGCGCGCATTCGAGTTCTGCCGAATGGCCGTTCGCCCATCCCATTCCCGACGAACTCGATTTATGTCCGCCGGGGCTCGCCGCCGCCGCCGAGCGACATTGTGGTGCACTCGAACATTC
>JGI10216J12902_104256400_pt1 | contig 10165 bp, 8 predicted proteins | sample KanNatreferecore_FD_12902 | JGI IMG/M metagenome (IMG submission 12902)
GCGCGGTGTTCATCCGGCCAGAACCCGGCCCTGCGAGAGAGCCGCGTGCACGAGGCCCCCGCGCACCTCACGCCAGCGATCGGCGTACTCGCGGCTGACGACGATGACATCGGTTGGCATACGCAGATCGCGCAGGGTGCGGTGAAGGCGGATCGACTCCTCGGCCTCGTTATCCACCTCAGGCTTAACGACCAGGAAGTCGACATCGCTGTGGGAGCTGGCCTCGCCGCGAGCGTGGGAGCCGAAGAGGATCACCTGGGATTCAGGAGCAGCCGCAGCCAAGCGGCGTCCCGCCTCGGCAATCAGGGTCTCGTCAACTACCTGCATGATCCGAAATCGTAATCGCCACCAAGACGAATAGGAAAATGTAGCCCGATAGCGCTAAAATGTGGCCACTATGGAGAAGGCGACGGTAGGCATCCGGGAACTCAAGGACAAGGCCAGCGCGATCATCGATCGGGTTGAGGACGGCGAGGCGATCACCGTGACCAAACACGGCCGACCCGTAGCGAGGATCGTTTCCGCCGCGACGCCGCCTCACCTTGCCGCTCTAGTCGCTGACGGAACCGTCCGGCCGAGCGAGGGTCCTCGGTACCTGCCAAAGCCCACCAAGCTCCGAGGCTCCGGCAAGAGCGCCGCAGACTACGTCTCCGAGGGTCGGCGCTGAGCCTCTATCTCGATACCAGCGCCCTGATCAAGCTGCTGGTCGATGAGCCGGGCATGGAGGAGGCGCAGAGTGCCTACAACGAGGCCGACGGCGTCCGAACCACCGCGATCGCGCACGTCGAGGCAACCGCGGCTCTGACCAGGATGCGCAAGGGAGGGCGCTTGACTCCAGCCCAGCTCCGCCGCGCAATCAATGACCTGGAGAGTCTTTGGCGGGGAATCGATAGCCACGCCGTCAACGATTCGCTGCTCGCAAAAGCTGCCGAGAGCGCAAGCACTCATTCGCTTCGCGCCTATGACGCCGTCCACCTCGCAGGAGCTCTTTCCTTCGCCGCCGGCGAAGAGCTCGAGTTCGCTTGCTGGGACAAGGAGCTGCGGGATGCTGCTCGCAAACATGGTCTCGCGCTGGTTCCAAGAGGCACGGACGCAACGGAGTGAACGTATCGGAGGGCACCTAACTAGACAGCGGCCAGGGCCGGCGCGAGATCGTCAGCGCTGGCTTTGACCGGCTCCGGAATCGTCACCCGTAGTTCACCCTCGTTATCGAGAATGCGCTGAGCGCCAAGAACGGTCAGCCCGACGATGCGCTGGCTACCCGGTGCATAGCGGAGCACGTGACCCTCGGGGGTCTCCTCCCCCTCCGCCTGCTGAGGCTCTCCAACATGCAGGTAGAGGACGTCATTGCCGGCGTCGTAGTCGGCATGGTCAAAGGTGATGTGGCCGATCCTGATGTTCACTTACCCGCTCGGGGACAGGCTTGCGCGGAGGGCGGGGCCGGTGAGGGGGACTGCGGCCCTTCCTGGCATGTCGACCGTCAGGTCCCCGCTCCATCGCTGGCCCGCCTTCTTGCGGCGATCGAAGCTGGCGCTGCCGGCAAATGGAGCCGGCGGACGGAGGGTCGCGGTCCGTAGGCGCCGGTCGTACTGGAAGTGCTTCCCCGGCACTCGCAGGCTCAAAAACCTGACGATCGAGATGCCGTTGGTGTATTCCGACATCGAGGCGTTGATCTGGGCGGCGGCCCCCGGCCGTTTCTTGCTGACGCTCAACTGAGGACCCAGGGCGGGATTCTGGACGTCGAGGGAAGCGCCCCGCCCGCGTCCGGACGGGCCGCCTGCGACAAAGCTTTCGCCACAGAGCGACGAGAGTAGGAAATCGAGGCTCCCCGGCACAGCGGTCGCTTCGACGCTCGTGTAGCCCTCCTCGCCGTGGAAAACGATCTTCCCCTCGTACTGACCGGAGTCGAAGCGAATCGCTTCCTCACCACAGGGAACGCTGGTCGCCTTGTTGGTGCGGCGGAAGTTCACCGAGATTTCGCCCAGCTCGCCAAGGTCTGCCTGCATCGAGGTTTCGGTCACCGTCGCGGGCGCGATATAGCGGACACCCCTGTTCTTCGCGAAGGCGAAGATGAACAGGGACGCTGGGCGCCCGGCGCGTGCCGGAAGGGCGCTCACGTACAGGGTGTAGCCGTTGCTGGCCGGCAGCCGAAACGCGCCTGGGACGAAGAGAGCTCTGCTTTGCGTTGCCTGCGCCTGCGCTGAGGACGACGCCGGGGCGGGCAAAGTCACCAGCGCAACTGCGCAGACGAGCGCCAGGCAGGCACTCACCGGCGCAATCAGGCGGGCCACCGAGCGGCGCAAGGCGCAGAGCTCGGTCACGACGACCCCCCGACGCGGACGATGACCGGTTCCGGATTGGCACTGGCGAAATCGAAGCTGTGCTCGGCCCCTTCCCAGGTCACGTGGACGTCGATTCGTTCACCGTCGCGGAAATAGGCGGAGCGGTTGCGCTGGTTGATGAACGTCCCCGGGACATGGACCCGGAACTTCGCCGCCCCCTTCGCGTCAGTCCGTCCACCCCGGAAGGTCCGCCCGCCACATTCGTCTTCGCAGATCGCAGTGGGGAAGAAGGAAACATGAGTGACTCCCTTACCCGGAAAGCCCACAACCCGGATGCTCTCGAGGTGTCCAGGGCGCAGCCGGCCGTCGGTGATCACCCTCGCCTGCTCTCTCTCCTCGCCCCCGTCACCCGCAGCGTAAACCGAGTGGGCGGCTCCGAATAAACAAACACTAGTCACCAATAAGCCCGACAAAACTGCCCCCACCGATTTCATCGCTGCAGATTATCGAAAGTGACTGGTACCCACAGGCTGTTACTGAGTAAGATGCCACCCGATGCGCCGCTGGCATATCTCACTCCTCCTCGCAGTGGTTGCACTGCTGATCTCCGCCTCGAGTGCCGGGGCCGCCTGCATCAAGAGGCACGACGTACGGATAGCGTCGGGAACGGGCCCGAGTGGATGGAGCTGGACTGTCGACGGCACGATCGGCAACAACGGCAGCGGGAACTGCGACGAGTGGCTCTTCGGCATGGACTTCAATCTGGAGGGTGCGACGAGCTGGGGCTGGGGAACCGGGATTCCCGCCGGCGGGCACCTGGACCGCCGCTTCGAAATCAGTGCCTATGACGATCTTCTCGAAGACGGCAGTTACCGCATCTTCAGCGGAGCCGTGAGCGGAGAGGTCGCGAAAGTGCTCATCACGCTGAGCAACAACAAACACGTGACGATCCGCCCCAAGTCACCCCCAGAGCGCTTGCGCCGCAAGGTCGTCTGGCTGCGCAACGTCCGCTACTTCGTCGAGTACTACCGCCCAGAAGGCTTCGTCACCGGCGTCGCCACCTTCAGCGCCTCCGGTCAGCTGCTCTACCGCGATAAAGGCTTCGAAAGCCTCTGAGAAGCGCCACCGCGTTTCGCTGCCCCGGTAGAGCCCTGCTGCCTTGAGTCACCCGTAGAAACCATCCCGATCTGTGCGTCTCAGGAGTCGGGGCGGTCGGCTCCGTGCTCTACCCGCTGGGCATTCCACTTCGCTTCGGCCCGATATCGCATCAATCCCACGCCCAAAACACACACGGACGCGACAAGTGCCGCCCAGGACCCTAAAACGTTAGTGACGGATAACACTCCACAAACAACCACGAGGATCAGTACCGACAGACATATGAGGACTTCGCGGCGGGTCCACCACTGTCCGTTGATCCTCAATGCATTTCTCCCTTTGCTCGAGCGAGGCCATGCAACCAAGTCTCAGGTCGAGACTCGCTAGACGTTGGACCCGGGCTTGCTGACCTCAACTGTCCCAACTTCCAGCGCCAACACAACAAAAGAAACACTCCCAAGCCGAGGCCAAAGAGGACATCCCCGAATTCTCCCTGACTCAACGACCAGCCAGCCAGAACCAGACACATGATGCCAACCGATAGCAGCAACATTGCAAATATTTTCACGATCCGTACCCACCCGGCCGCAAACTCTTATCTTGGGAAAACATCCTCACTAGCATACATTGAGCTTTGAAAAGATCCCGGCAGGAATGCCAGCCCCTGCTTCGAGATTTATGAGCTACCTTGTCGTAGAACGTAATGGTCTCTGAATTTCTGGGTGAAGCTTTCGCATGATGCGCATAACCTGTATTTCGTTAGCACCGTCGCGGAAGGACTGAAAACGCGGTCTAATCGATACCTAGGGCAACCCATTCGAGGACTAACTATTAAACGATCTCCCAGGGCATCGTAGGTCGCAAACCGACGCAGACAGAATGGCCCTGCGAAGGCGTCCGTTGCGTAGCGAAACCGAACCAAGCCAGCGACGGCAGCCTGCTTTGCGCTCAGACGCTTCAATCGGTAACGCCTACTCTTTTTCCCGCGCAGCCACAGATGCACTGACCTGACCTGGACACCGAATGCCATCCCTAGGACGGTTCGCTCAGCCATGCCAGTACCGTCAGACTTTGCAACAAGGATTTGGGCATTGCGGCTGACTGCGCCGCACAGGGTGAAGCCGGCGGCGGAGTCGGTTTCGGAGCTCGCTCCCGATGCCGCCGTCAAACAGGGTCTTTTCGGCGTTCCGGACAATCCTTCGCGACTGGCAAAGACGGCCCAATGATAGCTACCGATCAAGCCATGGCCGAGACGGACTTCAGCTATATCTGAGGTATTTGCTCTGGCAATTCCCTGAGCCACCGGCAAACAGCAGCAGCAAAGGATGGCAACGGAGGCCACCCAGAAACCAAGTGAGCGACCCCAATCAGACTGAGTCACGACGAGATGGGTTGTCGCCGGGTTCGCGCACTAGATAGCCCGTATGCGCAGAGCAGAACAAACATGATCGCGGCCATCCCAGCTAGAGATCCGAATAGCGGGCCGTCTGGCGGGAGACCACCGGACGCAATGAAGAGTGCTAGTCCCAGCGTTCCTAAGGCAAGAAAGGTAAGAGGCCAGGTGTGCCCTCGCCAAAGCGGAATCACGAGCAACAGGTTGATCGCGGCTGCAGACCAACCAAATCTGATCTCTGAAGTTCCTCCTCCACCGGGTCCAAATACTAAGCACCAGAAGACAACCCCCAGAACCGTGTAGAGGCCCAGCAGCATCCTTTCGGGTTGCTCGCGTGCTTGATAACGCATGCTGGCAGCATACCTAGGACTGGCTGGGCCTCTTCAATACCACTAAATCACCTCTAAGTCGAGGGATTGCAAATGCAATCCGTGTCGTGCTCATTCGCATAACCGCTTGGATAAGCATAGACAGACATATGCCGATTTTCATCCACAGTACCTTTAAACAGATAGCTGACCTTGTAGAGAACCTGGGCGGTGATATGCTCGCCTGCGGTTTCGTACCACGCGTAGTGTTTGCCGACCCATTCGCAGACGTGATACTCGACACTGATGCCCGGGCTGCCCTCGGGGGGACAGCGCGGGTCACGCCTAGCGGGGTACCACGCTTTGTGGTAGTTGTACCAAAAGAATCCTTTCATCGCCTGTTCCCAGTCCCCGCAGGCGTAATACGGGACCCCATCTAGAGAGCACTGGCGAAATCTGAACGTCTGAAGGTATTTGCTTCTAGCTCCGGAAGCGCCAGCTTCCCCCTCTTTATCGGCCTCCTCCATCGGGTATGGCACAGGGGCTCCCATTACACCATCAGAGTAGATTCCGCCTTCTTCTTCTGCTGGCGGCGGCTCTTCGATCGATGCTACATGGGTTTTAAAACCACCCTGCCATCCAACCCCCGCGACCACGGGATAAACCACTCCAGAGATGCGATGGTGAACGGTCAAGGTGATGATGTTGCCTTCGGTCACCGTGAGCGAGGTGGTCACTGCTTTACCGTCAGCGCCATGAGCCGACTGTGCCCCGATTAGCAATGCTTGGGTTCCGTCTTCCCAGAAGATGCCAGCGTGCTGTTCGTCAAGCAGTTTAAGGCTCTCGCCTTCTCCTAGAGTGACCTCCCAAGAGTAGGTTTCCGGGGCCGTGTTGTCCCGGATCGCCTGGAAGGCCATTAGGCCGTCGTAGGCGGGACGGAGGACCGTATCGACGTGAGTGGCCGTGTTCGAGATCACCGCCGCCGAGCCATCAGTAATTTGAGGGGCCATTACCGCTCCGCCTACCTGCACAGGCGCGATCTCAAGTTTAGCCTGATGGAGCACATCGGATTCGCTCAAGCCCGTGGTTTCAACCGTGAAGCCGTCCTCAGGGATGAGACTGATCGTCGAGGGGGCTGGCGTGTCTTTACTCACAAGTTGGCCTTCCTCAAGAACAAGTTGAGGATTACTTCCTCCTTCACCAACAGCCTCCGTAACTAAGCCGTCGACCGGCGTCAGTTCAGTTACCTCCGGTGCCGTCTCTTCGACCGCTTCCATCGTGTCCGTTGCCTCCCCCACGCTGATGTTTCCGGCGGGGTCAACATTGATGTCCCAGGTCCGTTTGGCAACATTCCCGGCACCGTCTGAGGCGATCAGTTCAGCTGGATGAGAGCCGCCAGTGAAGCCGGACATGTTGATGGTGGAGAAAAGACCCAGGGCACGACTGCAACCTCCAGCAGGGCAAGTTCCGGTCGAGCTTTTAATCACGCTGCCATCGATCTTCAGCGCGAACGAAGTGACGCCATAGCCGTTTTCATCGTAAGCCCACGCATTGTTGTTGTAGGACTTCTGTTCAAGCCAGCCCTCCGGGGCCGTATAGAACGGGTTGACTGCCTGCAGCTGCGGGGGCGTGGTATCGCGGGTGATGTTGATCGTCAGCGATTTCGTCGTTGAGCGACCCGCCTCGTCGGTGACTTTGACCTCGACCGCGTGCGAGCCGACCGAGTAGCTGTTGGAGTCGAGGGTCCAGTCCCGCGAGATCGAGCAACCTCCCGAAGGGCATCCCGGCGAGGTGGTGTCAACCACTTTGCCGTCCACCTTGATGGTGGCGCTGGCAATGCCGGATTTGCGTTCTTCTGCTGCGCCCGGATCGGTCGCATTGACATAGAGCCGGTAGGAGGGTCGGGTCGTACCAAGCGATCCCTGTTCGGTCATTGATCCGCTCAGGTCCAGGCTGGGGGCGGTCTGATCCCCGTGAGTAGTGACATAGAACCAGGTCGAATGCTGGATACCAACATTATCGGTGGCTATGACTTCTACCTGATGCGTGCCGTAGGTGAAGTCGTCGGCGTCCATGGTCCACTCACGGCTGAGGGAACAATTTTTCGTTGGGCAGCCAGGATTGGCTTCATCAACGACAACACCGTCAACCTTGACTTTCAGGTTCGAGACACCGGACTGCGGTGCAGCTTCGGTCCCGTCGGTCGCGCTCATTTTCAGGAGATATGCCGGCTGCCAAGTGCCCACCGTCCCCTGTTCAGTTAATGAACCAGAAAGCGCGATGCTCGGCTGAGTGCGGTCCACCTTGACTTTTGCGAGCCTCTGTTCGCCGACCTGATCGCTGGACTGGGAAATCGGATCTTTCCCGATCACTTCCACGGCGGTTTCACCCTGGGCGATCAACTGAGGATTGAAATTCATGAACTCGCTGTTCCAGTGACGCGGGCAGGGATAGCGCGCGCTACCGTCGCAACCTGCTTTCTGTTCGAACTGGTAAACGCCGCCGCCGGCTTTGGGTGCCTTGACCAAGACGGCGTGGACGCCGAGGCCCAGGTCTGAGACCTCGAAGTCGATTCCGTCGCTCGGGCTACCTCCTTCTCCGTTGGCGCCGTTCAGCCATTTGCTCGGGCCTTGGGCGAAGGCGACTTTCGGGTGGTCTTTGTCGCTGATTTCCACAGTCGCCCCTCCCACCCAGAGGTGCCGCGCCCGGCTCTGGGTGTCGCTGGAGGCGTGCAGGGCGATGCCGCCCTGCTTGACGTTCACGTTCTGAGCGCTGTTTTCCAAGGTGGTAGAGGCATTGAAGAACTGGCCTTCGGCCCCCGTGCGAGCTGCGTAGGAGGCAAACCCGCCGATGGATTCATCCCACAGCCCGGCGAGAACGAATGGGTTGGCTTTGTAGGGAGCCGATTCGTTCTGAATCCACCAGTTCATGTTGGACATCGTCATTTTGGTGATGAAGGAAGCAGGCCGAACACCCCCGTAGTTGGCGTAGTCGCTGCTGTAGCGGGGGACGTAGTAGTTCCAACTGGCCTGAGCTCCCGCCGAAACGGTGCCGGCGTAGGAGTAGATGTTTATGCCTTTCTCGCCGCCTCCATAGCCGTAGGAACGGGCTTCAAAGAGTGGGCTGTTCGACGCCGGTATCCATTGAGTGCCGAGACCGTCTTCGCTGTTGTACTGCGACCAGAAGTAGGTCTCGAATACCGGATCGACAAGGATCGGAAACGAGCTATCGGGCTCAGGCGCGCTGGTCACGACCAGCGAGTCGCCGTTAACGGCGATAGAGACCGGCACCGGGTTCCCCTCGGCATCGATCGCCGTCGGCGGCCGGACGACCGCGATGGTCTCGCCGTTGTCGGTCACCTCAGCTCCGCCGTCCGCGCGCTCCTCGAGCACAGCCCCTGCAGGCAGGCTCAGCTCATAGGTCTGCGAAAGGGGTGCCTCGGGGGTGCGCAGATGGGTAAAGGTCTCGACCCCCGTAGGAGTGGGGACGACGGTGAAATCGCTGTCCTGGGAGACGTTCGGGAAGAAGGCAGCGCCGTCATCGATGATGGATGGAGCGCGCTCAGCGGGTGCCCCTACCAGCTTCATCTCAATCGAAGATTCAGGAAGGGCAATCCCGTCGCCTAGCTCTGAAGGGATCTCAAGTGCAACTAGCGGGTTACTTGGCTCAAGCTCCCCATCGCCAGCAGAAACAAGATCGAGGTCTACCGCTTTGTCGGCGCCGTTCGCGGCTTCAGCCCTTAGGGGGAGAAGAGACTGAAGAAGGGCAGTGCTAGAGCCATTGGCTGAATCGGCTTCGACCACTGCGACGTGATCGGAATGGAAGTACTCCACCTGGAGGTCGTCGTAGATTCCCGAGGGCGCCTCTAACGTCTCATCGAAGACGGCTTGAAGCAGATGGGCCGCTTCGCCTCTGGTGAGGTCGTCGTGGGGCAGTGCGTCAGCGGCATCGGGGTCCGTAGCGCCTAGCGGTGCAATCGGCGTAGCGGCGTCCTGGAGTCCTCCCACTTTTCCTGGGAGGTTTGCCGGCATAGGAAAGACAGCCTCTGACGACCCCTCTTCTACCTCTGCGAGAGCAGCGGCAGCCAGGATCGCAACAGATAGACACATCACTGCTGCCACCAGCGCGAAAATATGCGCTCGACGACGCCTTTGCACTACTAAAACTGCACCGCTCTGCTTAGCCACATGGCCCCCTGTCTGATTGGTCCGACGTAAACCCCCCGGCAGGAAAACGTGAGGTGGTTCATCGTCAACGCATGACTGTTGCGGAGCGGACCCAACAGCAAACAGTGAGTTTTGGCTATACCGAAAATTAGCCTTAAGTTTCTTGTATTTAAAAAGTTCACTTCTGAGCAGACAGTATGTCCAGGAATTAAAATCCGGACAAAGAGGGCTTTCGATGCTGTTTTCCGCTTGGGACGTAGGCCCTCGATAAGAAAAGAACTCCAAATGAGACAGGGTGTAGTGAATCTCTCTAGAAGCAACATAAGTAATCAGATCTAAGAATCACCCGCTCATTTTCCTCGGCGACTTCTGAAAGAACCTCCATTGAGACACCCAACCCCCTGGCAACGCGCCGCATGCTTCCCCAACTCGGGTCATAGGCACCGCTTTCGATCCGACTCAGCCACGAAGTCGAGATTCCCGCTCGCTCGGCTACCTCTGAGCGGCTAAGCCCGGCACGTTCCTCAGAATCCGGACAGCGCTCGCGAGCCCCTTTTGAGATTCGTAGCGGCGTGGCCCACTAGGCACGGCTCATCCCTATGCGGTCGGCGAGGTCGTAGAGCTTCTCGGACCCCCCCCCGCACCGGCACCTCGCCACCTTCTCCAACACTCGATTTGTTTGCGGTCCTGAGCGGTTGCATCTAGGCTCCGATTCCTATGGACGCTGATCCAGCCCTGGTGGCCTACGAGGCCTTCGCCGCGGTCTACAACGACTTCAATCACACCAACGACTACGAGATGTGGCTCGGCCGAGCGCTCTTGCCCGAGCTCCAGAGGCACGGGCTGAAGGAAGGCGGCAGCGCTCTGGACGTTGGATGCGGAACCGGTCGAGCGTTCCAGCCGCTGCTGCGGCGGGGG
>JGI10216J12902_104460234_pt1 | contig 10163 bp, 4 predicted proteins | sample KanNatreferecore_FD_12902 | JGI IMG/M metagenome (IMG submission 12902)
CTGGCCATGGAGCTCGGCGCCGACGGCGTGCTGATGAACACGGCCATCGCCGGGGCAGCCGATGCGGTGGCGATGGCGGAAGCGATGAAGCTGGCGGTGCAAGCGGGGCGGCTGGCCTACCTGGCCGGACGCATTCCACGCAAGCTGTACGCGACGGCAAGCAGTCCCGTGGACGGCCTGGTCGGCCGTCACTGAGCTCCTTCTACATGCTTCGCAGCCTGTAGGGCGGGGCCTGCGCCGCGTTGCCTGCGGTCGGATCGTCGTCGCTCATCACGATCGGCTCGAGCCCGACACGCAGCCTCGAGAGGGCGACACCGTGATCGCCGCAGAGTGCCTCGAGCGATCGGAGCCGATCGACGTCGATGAGACGCGCGCTGATGACCACCAGATCAACGGCGCTCGTTTCGACCAGAGACCTCACCGAGTCGTAGCCACCAAGCACCGGGTAGCCCTGGACCCGCATCCGCTGCTTTCTCGGATCATCGTCGGCAAAACCGAGGATTCTGTAGGGTGTCTGTTCAGCGGCCGTCAACTCGCGCACGGCCAGCGCGCCACCGCCACCGGCGCCGTACACCACGACCCGCCGCGCCGTCTTCCGGTTGCGCTGCAGGAACTCGCCGATCAGACGGAACGACACGCGCGAAGCCACCAGCAGCGCGGCCAGCAGCACGAGATCGATGACGAACACGGTCCGGGAATACCCCGCGAAACCGGGCAGGAATGGCATGATGATCATCACCGCGCCGGTGCCGAGCACCACGCCTTTGGCGATGACCACCGTATCCATCAACCCGAAGTAGCGCCAGACCCCACGGTAGAACCCGACCGCGAAGAGAGCCAGCATCTGTGCCGGCAGCACCAGCGGCAGCGATTGATAGAACGTCATGAAACCCAGGCCGAAATCGTCCCCCTCGAAACGAAGGCGGTAGGCCGAGTAGTACGCGAGCGTAACCAGGCACAGGTCGAGGAGCACCTCCGCGACCTGCTTCTTGTACATGAAGTCCACGGCAATCGGCGTCGACGTGGCCCGATCGATCGCAACCTCGTCGTCGTACACGCGAATGCGCGACAGGTACACCGCGAAAATGACCATCGCCAGCAGGAAGAGCGCGGCGGCCGGGCTCGACCAGCTCAAATTGAAGTAGTCGACCGCGAGGCCCAGGGCTCCGCCAATGCCGGCCAGGAGCCACAGCAGCGCCACCGCCGCCGGCTCGGAGAGGCCAAGAGCCACCAGGCGATGCGACGAATGATCGCGGCCCCCCTGAGATGCAGCGCGCCCGGAGAGCAGGCGCGAGGCCGTTACGAGCGACGTGTCGAAAATTGGGATCAGCAGCACGAGCAGGGGTGCCGCGACGATGGCCAGGGGATTCGATCGTACCGCGCCATCCTGGACATGATTCAGCGTGACCGCGCCAAAGCTGAGGCCGAGGAGAAGAGCGCCGCTGTCACCCATGAAGACCGAAGCCGGGTGGATGTTGTAGACGAGAAAACCCGCGGTCGCCCCGGCAAGCAGAGCCAGGTACTGCGCTTCGTGAAAAGCCGGCGAGCCAGGCGGCACGGGGCCCAGGCCGAACAGGAGTGCCCCGGCGACGATCAGCGCCACGCCCGCGCAGAGACCGTCCATGTTGTCGAGGAGGTTGAACGCGTTGGTCATGCCGACGACCCAGATGAGCGTCAGCATCGTGTCGAGTGTGAGCGACGTCGTCCAGTTCAGGCGGTAGCCGAAGTACAACAGAATCGACGCGATTGCGATCTCGGCCAAGAGCTTCGTAAATGGCTTCAGCGAGACGATATCGTCGACCAGGCCCATGGCGAAGATCAGGCCTGCGCACGCCACCAGGACGACGATGCCTGAAGTCGAGCGGAAGAGCAGCAGGCCCGCGGCAAGCGTCAGGGCGATCGCAACGCCGCCGAGGAGGGCGATTGGGCGGCGATGCCAGCGATCTTCACGCGGGTGCGCGACGTAGCCAAATCGCAGGGCCAACAGTCGCGAAACAGGCACGAGTGCCAGCGAGAAGGCGAACGCGAACAGGAAGGGCCCGAGAACGACGGCCCCCGTCGACTGCAGCGAGCTCACGACGGGATTGTACCGCGACCTACGGCCGTGGAAACGATCCGCCGCTGTAGCGCGCGAGATACGGACGTGCGAAGCCGTGGCTCAGCGCCTGGTGGAGCGCGCGGGGGCTGGCGCGCCGGCTCCGCTGAACCGCCGCCCGCTGCCTGAGCACTCGCATCATGCCGCGCAGGGCGTCGAACTTGGCGCGCAGGACGACGCGCCCCTGGCCTCGCCAGGGGTAGTAGGCCAGCGCAGCGAGGTTGAGGGCGATGTGCTGGGGCAGATAAAGCCAGAAAAGGTGCGCGGGCATGTTCTTGACGAAGGTCCACACCATGTTTCGCTCGCCGTGGTACACGGCGAAATCACTGCGGTACCCGCCGAGGGCCGAGCTGACATGGCGAACCATGGCGTCGTGAACGTAGAGCGTCCGGTGGCCGAGCAGGCGCAGCCGGAAGCCCAGGTCCACGTCCTCGAAGTAGCAGAAGTAGTTCTCGTCGAAGCCGCCGGCTTCTTCGAATGCGGACCGGCGGTACAGGGCGGCGGCGGCACACGGGGCGAAGACCTCTGCGTCCCGCGCGGACCAACTGGCCGGGGGGGCGCCGTGTCCGTTTCGCCAGGCTCGGCCGGAAACGTGGTACGTGTCGCCGGCGCCGTCGAGCGAATCTGGAGCGGCGTCGAGCCGCAGCTGACTCGCGAATGCCGCGACACCGGGCTCGCGCTCAGCGGCACGTTCGAGTGCCTCGAGCCATCCCGGTTCCGGGAACGCATCCGGATTGACCAGCGCCAGGGCGTCAACGCCTCGCGCGGCGCTCGCGCCCAGGTTGTTCGCCCGGGCGAAACCCGCGTTGGTCGGAAGGCGGAGCAGCTGCACACTCGCCATGAAGTCGCCCGCCCGCTCCAGCGAATCGTCCGTGCTGGCGTTGTCGACCACGATGATCCGATCGGGACGGCGTCGCTGCGCGGCGAGGGCTGCGAGGCATCGGGCCAGCAGGCCTCCCCCGTTCCAATTGACGATGAGGACGGCGATCGTCATCGGTGCAGTTCCGCGCCAAGCGTGTAAGCCACCATACGGATCTGTATTAGTTACGGACGAGCCAGGGCTCCAGACGGCCGCGCCACCAGAAATAACATTCCTACAATCAATTGTTTGCGGGCCCACACTCCAAGCCGACTCGGCGGCATATGCCTTGCCCTTGGGCTGGCCCATGACCGCACTGAAGAGGTTCCCCGCATGGGGTTTGAGTGTACTCGTGTTGCTGTGGGCTGGCGCGGCTGACGCCGCGACGCTGCGTCTCGCGTGGGACGCCAACACGGAGCCAAACATTGGCGGTTATGTTCTCTACTACGGCCCTCAGTCGGGCTCCTATATCGCAAGCGTCAACGTGGGCAACCAGACGACGCACCAGTTCACGAACCTTATCAACGGCACGCCGTACTACTTCGTCGTCCGCGCCTACAACACTTCAGGCGCTATGAGCGCCCCATCGGCGGAGGTCTCGCGGCGGGTGGGGGTTCCTTTCTCGGTCGCGGGCGACTTCACCGGGGATCGACGTTCCGACATCGGCATCTTCCGGCCTGTGTCGGGGCATTGGTTCGTGCTGGGGTCCACGAACGCTTACACCTGGGGAGCGGCCACGGATATTCCGGTGCCAGGCGACTACGACGGGGACACCAGAATGGATGTGGCGGTGTTCCGCCCAGCGACGGGTGTTTGGTACATCCTCAAATCCAGTACGACGACAAGCGTTCAATACACCTGGGGCGGAAGTACCGATACACCAGTCCCTGGTGACTATGATGGGGACGGTAAGACTGACATCGCGGTATTTCGTCCCGCGACCGGCACTTGGTACATCTTCCGGATTGGAACTGGCACGACGCTTCAGTACTCCTGGGGCGGCTCAATTGACACGGCGGCTCCCGGCGACTACGACGGAGACGGTAGAACGGATCCAGCCGTATTCCGCCCCTCGACAGGGCGTTGGTACATCTTGCGATCGAATACGTCATCGGGGATCGAGTACTCCTGGGGTGCGGCTGGGGATACGGCGGTCCAGGCCGACTACGACGGCGATGGCAAGACCGACGTCGCCGTGTTCCGCCCGACGACTGGCGCCTGGTACATCTTCAATGTGGGCTCAGGCACCTCAGTCCAGTACTCGTGGGGAGGGAGTATTGACGTGCCCGTGCCGGCGGACTACGACGGCGACGGTAAGGCGGACATCGCGGTCTTTCGTGCAGCAACGGGTAGCTGGTATCGCCTCAACTCTTCGAACGGCCTCAGCTCCACGACCACGTTTGGTGGCGCGGGCGACGTGCCGATCCTCTAGACCCATCCTCCAAACGGCCGTCAGCTGAAGGCTGAGGTCGAGCGTCCGATAGGACTTGTAGAGGCGGACGCTCGGCATCCAGCCGGGGCGCCAAGGCGGCAATACCGTGACCACTCTGATCGTTCGCGTCTTCGTGACCGCGTTGGTCCTGACGCTCGCTTCGCTGCGTACTGTCGAATCCGGACAGCAAGGAGCGACCGTCCGCACGGCCTGGGAGCCGCTGTCCCCGGGCATTGCCCCCGCCGGCGTAGCCAGCGACCCGCAGGCTCTTCCCGTCGCCCTGCGGCTGGATCAACTGGCCGACATCGCCACGTCGCGGGTTCCGCTCGACCTTCCGCTGACGCCCACGCTCACGGTGCGTGCAGACGTTTCCGTGATCGTGGCTGACGCTTCGCAAACGCATCTCGCGGGCCCGCTCGCCCAGGGCGGCGAAGGCGACGTCAGCCTCACGATTCTGGGGGAGACGCTGGCCGGCCGGATCGTGGTCGACGGGCGCATTTTCATGGTGCGACGCTCGGCAGTGTCCCCCATCCACGTCGTCACTGAAATGGACCCGGGCGTTCTGCCGCCCGAGGGCCCGCCCCGAACGCCCCCCCTTGGAGGCTTGCGGGAAGCGCCAACCGCGGTTCCAGGAGCCGTGCAGGACACAAATGCCTTTGTGGACCTCATGGTGCTTTACACCCCGGCCGCACGCGCCGCGATCGGCGGCACGTCACAGATGAATGCTGACGTCGTCGCAGCCGTGAACAACGCCAACCTCGCGCTCGCAAATGCCAACGTGACGCATCGATTCCGGCTCGCGCATTACGGTGAGATCGCGTATACCGAGACCGGCACTTCCGGCACGAGCCTCGATCACCTGACCTTCAGCGGAGACGGCCAACTCGAGACAGTCCCGGCCCTGCGCGACCAGTATCGAGCCGATGTCGTCACACTTCTGACCAACGACACCGATGCGTGCGGCGTAGGCTGGCTGATGTCACAGAACAGCGTGACCGCGTCGTTTGCCGGCTACGCCTACAACGTCGTGGTGTGGAGTTGTTCGAACGGTAACCTCACGCTCGCGCACGAAGTCGGGCACAACATGGGGTTGCATCACGACCGGGCCAATGCCGGCAGCCAGACTCCATCGTTTCCGTATGCCTTCGGGTATCAGGCTCCCGGGATCGCGCGAGACGTAATGGCCTATGCGTGCTCTGGATCCAACTGCCCGCGGCGGGCGATCTTCTCAACGCCGCTGTTCAACTTTCCCGGCACGGGCACACCGGCAGGAACGGCGACGGAAGACAACGCCCGTGCACTCGACGGGACGTCCACCGTGGTCGCCAACTTCAGGCAGAGCGTCGTCTGCACCTATGCGGTTACTCCCACGACCGCGTCGTACGGCGCGGCAGGCGGGACGGGCCTGGTATCGGTGGCGACGCAGGCCGGATGCTCATGGACCGTGACGAGCAATCAACCAGCCTTCTTGAGCGTCACGAGCGGAGGAGGCAGCGGCAATGGGACCGCTGGATACTTCGTGGCGTTGAACGGCAGTGCTCAACGGAGCGGAACGCTCACAGTTGGGGGGCAGACGGTCGTGATCACTCAGACGTCGGTATCGGTTCCCGTGACGTCGACTCGAACCGACTTCGACGGCGACTCGCGGGCAGACGTGGCCGTATTCCGCGGGTCAACGGGCCAGTGGTACATCCTCTCATCCCGCACGGGTTTGAGCTCCCAGTACAGCTGGGGCGGCGGCAGTGACCTGCCCGTTCCGGGCGACTACGACGGGGATGGCAGGACCGACGTGGCGGTCTTCAGGCCGTCGACCGGGATTTGGTACATCCTGCAATCGGCGACGGGCACCAGCGTGCAGTACACCTGGGGTGGCAGCTTCGACGTTCCCGTGCCAGGTGACTACGACGGAGACGGTAGGACCGATATCGGCGTCTTCCGGCCCTCGACCGGCGATTGGTACATCCTGCGACTTGGCACCGGCACGAGCGTGACGTACGCCTGGGGCGGCAGTATCGATGTGCCTGTGGCCGGCGACTACGATGGCGACGGCAAAACGGATGTTGCCGTCTTTCGGCCCTCGACTGGCGCGTGGTACGTTCTGCGATCCGCGTCGGGGACGAGCGCCACACATTGGTGGGGGGGCAGTATCGACGTGCCGGTCCCTGGCGACTACGACGGCGACGGCCGGTTGGACATAGCCGTCTTTCGCCCTTCCACGGGAGCCTGGTACATTCTCCGGTCGGCCTCCGGCACGAGCGCCCAGTACGCGTGGGGGGGCAGCATCGATACTCCAGTGCCTGCCGACTTTGATGGCGATCGCCGAACCGACGTTGCGGTCTTCAGACGATCAACCGGCGCTTGGTACGTGCTGCTGTCTTCTACGGGCACAAGCGTGACCCACACCTGGGGCGGAGGGAACGACATCGCCCTCCCGCGAACTTCCCAAACACCGTAAGACTGGCCACTTAGTGGCAAACGCAAGGCAAGTAGGTCAACGTGCGGGAACATTGAGTCACCCATAAGGGAGACTTTCGTCTCCTCGTTGACGCGCTTACAGCGGCTTTTGCTCTCAATTCATTAGGGAAATCCCCCTTCTCGGCAAGTCGGTATTTCGATTGCTCAACGGCCCATGTGGCGTCGCGTCGCGTGGACATGCTCAGCTGGTCGTCGTTCCGCAGGCTCAAACACATCGGACGGCGAGCGGTGCGCTGGTCCTGGATGCTTCTGGCCGCGCCGGTGGTCGCGCACGCCCAGGTTCCATTCGACGTGCTGCACACGTTCGACGGACGCCGCGACTACGGAGTGTCGGCCACGGGTATTACCGCGGCCGACAGCGGCGGCTTCTACGTCACCAGCGCGCGCGGCGGATCTTCCAATCATGGAGCGGTCCTCAAGGTCGCCGAAAACGGGGCATCGACCGTCCTGCACGCCTTCTCTGGCGGAGTGGATGGCTCCACGCCGTTGGGCCGAGTTGTGCGCGGGGCGGACGGCTTCTTCTATGGCACGACCGAACGGGGCGGAACCAACGGGCTCGGGGCAATCTACTCAATCGGTCCAGGCGACATCGTTCGCACGGTGACGTCACTGACGGGACCGTCTGGCGCCCATCCGGTGGCGGGGCTGACGCTCGGCGCTGATGGCTACCTTTACGGCACGGCGTCACGAGGCGGTGCTCACGACTTTGGCACAATCTTCAGAACCACTGGGACAAGCGCGCCTTCCGTCGTCCACTCGTTCGAAGGCGGCTACCTGTCCGGGGCCCATCCCGCAGGACCGCTCGTCCTGGCGGCGAATGGGAGCTTCTACGGCGTCACGCCAGGTCTCCTGGCCGGCACGCTGTACGAGCTGACGCCGGCGGGCGGCGTTGTCACGGTGATGACGTTCGACAACGGTGAGAAGCCGAATGGTGCGGTGCTCGACACGCCGTGGGGCCTGCTGGTCACCACGACGACCCACAGCCTCTGGGCTTCCCTCTACCGATTCAGAAGTCTCCCCGGTTTTCCAGGCCTTGTGGCCGAGCGTGTGCACACGTTCCGGCCAGAGGAATCCGGCCGAATTGACGCACTGGTCTTGGAGGATGGCAGTTCGGTCATCGGGACAACATCGGCCGGAGGCGGCTTCGGGCATGGCGTCGTGTTCCGGCTCTCAAGCAACGGCGAGATCGCACTTCTGGATGACTTTCGGTGGGGGAAGCCCGACGCTCTGGTTCGAGCCGGCGACGGATCGATTTGGGGTGCGGCCTCCTCACGCGATAGCGGCGGCAACGCGTTGGTCTTCACGTTGAGCGGTGACGAAATCGTGCTGCGCGGAGCGTTCAACGCTCCACAGGCCGGCGCCAGGCCTGCGGCACCCCTTCTTCAGGCCGCCGACGGGCATTTCTACGGAACGACGGTCGAGGGCGGCGCCCACGGGCTCGGCACGGTCTTCCGCGTGGCCCCATCGGGGTCGTTCGTGACGCTTCATTCGTTTGCTGGCGGGTTCGATGGAGCGGCGCCGAAAAGCGCCTTGATTCAGGGCCAAAACCAGGACTTCTACGGCGTCACGTCTGCGGGCGGCATCTACAACCGTGGCACCGTGTTTCGAATGAACGCCACTGGAGACATCTCGATCCTGCACTCCTTTGGCGAGCTGGGCACCGACCCCGCAGAGCCGTCCACACCTCTCGTCGAAGATACTGACGGCAGCTTCTACGGAGGCACGAGCCTCGGCGGCTCGGAGGGATGGGGCGCCGTCTTCCGGATGACGGCGGCGGGCGTCGTCTCCGTCGTACGCTCGTTCGCCGACACACCTGGCTTGGGTCGCCCGGGATCGCTGGTGCTAGGCGTTGACGGCAACCTTTACGGGACCGCGGAGCGTTACTGCGGCGGCAGCATTTTTCAGCTCCAGCCGAGCGGTCATCTCACGACGCTCTTCTCGATTCACTTGACCGATGGTGAATACAGCTGCGTTCCGATGCCTGGCATCGTGCGGGGCCGAAACGGCTATCTCAACTACACGACGCGGGCACACCCCAACGGCGCGCTCGGCACATTCTACAGAGTGTCCCCGAACGGGCAGGTCACGGTGTTGAGGAGATGGACGCCGGCGGAAGACTATCCAATCGGCCCGGTGACGGAGGCCTCGGACGGCAACTTCTATTTCGTCAGCCAGCACGGAGATGTCGTCCGCATGACTCCGGGCGGTGTGACGAGCCGCTATCACACGTCCAGCATGCCGTTCGTGCTCGGAGCAAGCACGCACTATCCGCCGCGCGAGACCACGATCGTGCAGGGAGCCGACCACCACTTCTACGGCGTTGTAGAGGAGTCGGGGCCGATCGGTACCGGCATCGTATTCAGGCTTCGATCTGGCGCCGGGGCTCCGACGCAGGTTCGCGCCGCGAGCGTGCGAGACAAAGGGGTGCGTATTTCGTGGACGGCCGTCGCCGGCGCGGCCAGCTATACGCTGCGGCGCGCCAACGGCTCAGGAGGCCCGCTCCTGCTCGCGGCTGGCGTCACCTCCACGACATGGATGGACGCCACCGTAGCAGTGGGCAGCACCTATCGCTACACCGTTGCCGCCGTGAACGAGTTCGGCGAGAGCGTCGGATCCCACGGGGTCACGATTACGGCTGGCCGCGCCGCGACCGGTGACTTCGACGGCGACGGTCTGGCCGATGTCGCCGTCTTCCGGCCTTCGGTTGCGACTTGGTACATCGAGCCCTCCGGCACGGGTGTTGGCGTGGCCTACAACTGGGGTGCGGCCGGCGACGTGCCCGTCGTGGCCGACTACGACGGCGATGGCCGGATGGACCGCGCAGTCTTTCGTCCGACGACTGGCACCTGGTTCATCGTACGTTCTGCCACTGACACTCAGATAGTACACACATGGGGCGGCAGCGCCGATGTTGCGGTGCCGGGCGACTACGACGGCGATGGCCGAGCGGATGTAGCTGTATTCCGTCCGTCCACGGGAGATTGGTACATCCTGCAATCGGCAACTGAGACCAGCGTGCACTACACCTGGGGAGGCGCCACTGATCGGCCGGTGCCGGCAGACTACGACGGTGACGGGCGAACTGATGTGGCCGTCTTCCGGCCATCGGCCGGTGAGTGGCACATCCTGCAGTCGATCAGCGGCACCGGCTCGACGTTCCGGTGGGGCGGGCTGGCCGACACACCGGTACCGGCGGACTACGACGGCGACGGCCGGGCAGACTTCGCAGTCTTCCGTGGGGGCGACGGCACCTGGCAGCTGCTCCGCTCGGCGACAATGACTGGCGCCACCTACACGTGGGG
>JGI10216J12902_104514600_pt1 | contig 10162 bp, 7 predicted proteins | sample KanNatreferecore_FD_12902 | JGI IMG/M metagenome (IMG submission 12902)
TCATTGGCTTCATGCCGCCTCTGTGGGGCTGGGGCTCTCCTCACGTCGGCGGCTACGGGAGATTCCCCGATAAATTCGTGTGTATTCGGGCTTCGTTCATGGTTAAATTATTCAGCACTGATATGGATTCAAGAAAACTGGCTTTGCATTGTCGCGAACTGGCGGACAACAGAAAGGCGGAGGACCTCGTTATTCTCGACGTGCGCGAGCTGTCGTCAGTGACGGATTATTTCGTGATCGCTTCCGGGACGAGCGAGCCGCACTTGCGGGCGATTGTGGATGAGATCACGGAGAAGCTGCGGGACGAGCACGGTGTCCGGCCGCGGGCCGTGGATGGAACATTGCACACAGCGTGGGTGGTGCTGGACTACTTTGATGTGATCGTGCACGTGATGCGGCAGGACGTGCGTGAGCGGTACGACCTGGAAACTCTGTGGGGAGATGCTCCTCGGGTAAAACCTCGGAAAGCGCGGGCTGAGAAGTAGTCCGGACTTGCGTGGCGGGCGAAAACCTACTGGCCTTTCGGCGGAATTTCAGCCGCGGCCTTTACCATCTCGTCTAAAAGCCTCTTGAAGTCCTCAAGACCAGGCGCGGGGATGATGATCGTGTCGCGCCGTCCGCCGACGTCTTCAGTGATCCGGAGAAAACGTCCGCGGGGATTTTCCTTCAAAGTGAAGACAAACGTTTTGCGTTCGATCTGAACTTTGTCGGTCTTCAGAGTATCTTCATTAACGGGAGGCTTGGGCGATCCAAAGGAGCGGTGGCCGTAAGGGGATGGTCGGTCGTTAGAGATCATACTATTTTCCCGTAGACGCCCCGAGGCGCCTTTTCGTTACCGTAAACGTTCTGCCAGATCGATTTTTTGTCAACCACGAAATTTTACGGAACTGACGAATCGCAGCGTGTCCGAAGGGTTCGCCGTGCGCCAGACGTATACGACCAGTCCTCCAATCATGAAGAGGTTGGCCAGTTGCGCCACGCCGTGCCAGACACCAAAAGATTTTCTCGCCGCCTCCCGTTCCTCGGGTGTCACGTTAACGCCCTGGCGGGTCCCGTAACGAACGGCATGGAGATCCTTCATCTTCGGCTGCAGCCAGAAACCGCCCAGCAACGCCAGGGCGAACAGCGCCGACAACAGCGTCATGGAAAATTTCCGGGCGGGGCGCCCCATGTAAAGCCACTCCGCCAGCAAATGAAGAAAAGCAACCACGCCGCAGGTCAGGTGCACGTGATAGTAGCGTTTCAAAATGATCTGGGCGATGGCACCGGAGAAATACGGATAATTGGTTTTTGTCAGCAAGTCTTTCATGTCATCGGAAAAAATCGCCGGGCCGACCCACACCGTCAGGAAAACGGCAGCACCCAGCCAGACCGCTGCATTGATGACGCCGATGAATCGCAAGAAGCCAATCACACGGGCAGCCTAGAAAAAGCGCGTGATGCTGCCAAGCTTGATTCGGCCGATGCCCGGGGGCGGTGGCCGTTCGCTGGCACCGTTGTAGCTCCGACCCCGGCATGAACCGGCTTTTCCTGCTCCTGCTGCCCGCGCTGCTCAGCGGCGCGGCGGGATGTATGTCCCCGGACTCCGGACGGAACGCCGGTCCAGCCTGTTGTGCTTCGGCAGGTCCGGCCCGGGAACCATCCGGGAAATCGATTTACGAGAATGCATCTCTCTGGGAAACGGATGCGGGTGAAAAAATCAAACTGGCGGACCTGGCGGGAAGGCCGCAGATCGCGGCGATGTTTTATTCTTCGTGTCATGTCGCCTGTCCGGTGACCATTGAAACGTTGAAGGAAATCGAGCGCCGGCTGCCGCGCGACTCGCGATCGAAAGTCGGGTTTCTCCTGATCACTTTTGATCCGGAAGCGGACACCCCCGCGGCGCTGCGGTCGTTTCGGAAGATGCAACGACTCTCCGCGCGCTGGGCGCTGTTACGCGGTGCTGCGGGTGGGACAAAAAGCGTGGCGGACGAACTCGGTGTTTCGTTCGAAAAAGGGAGTTATCGTGTCGTTCACTCGAGCGGAATCGTGCTGTTGGACTCCGAGGGCAAGGTCATTTCCCGGCTCGAAGGGCTGCATCCGCCGGTGGCTGATTTCGTTGAAGCGGTGAAAGCGGCCCTGCCCAGGGAAATGGCGAAATTGCCTTGATCGCGGACATCCGGCGCGCCGGCCGGCGGCTCGCTGGCGAAATCCGGTCCGGTGCTTCTCTGGAATTGTCCCAATCTGCCACGCGGATGTCCCGTTTGCCGACAGCCGATCCGGCGACGGTATCCGGCGGGCACCAGGTCTGCCGTTTTGTCCTGCGGCTTCGCCCTGAAAACGCGCCACCCGGCAGACATATTGCTCAAACGCAGCCACGCCTCCTGAGTTGCAAATGAAACGGAACAAAAGCGATATGCATGACCATCTGGTGAGAACAATCCGGCGAAAACAGCGCCCGTTTTTCTCCGCGGTGGGCGTTTGCTTTCTCTGCTTCGGTTCGATGCTTGTTTTTGGCGAAACCGCGGCCACCAACGCTCCGGTTGCGGACCGGCGGGATGAACTGATTCGTGAACTGTTGCAGCGCGTCGACAGTCTCGAAACCGAGGTGAAAACGCTCAAGTCCGGCGCCGCGCCGAATGCCGTTCCTTTGGAAACGCCCGCCAGCGGGGAGGACACCGGACGCCGCCAGCGATTTCCCGATTTGAAGTTTCATGGTTTCGGCGACGTGCAGTATCACTACAGCGACGTTCCGGGCGACAACAATTCGTTTGCCCTGGGCACACTGGACCTGTTCGTGACTTCGCGGCTGGCCGACCGTGTGAACGTGCTGAGTGAAACGGTCATTCGCGCCGGGAGCAATAACCGGTTCGCTATTTCGATCGAACGACTGGTGCTTGGGTACTCCGCGAACGACTACTTCAACGTGGACATCGGGCGCGGCCACACTGCCATTGGTTATTGGAACGCGGCGTATCATCATGGTTCGTGGTTTCAAACTTCGGTCAACCGCCCGTTTATTTTTGCCTTCAACGGGATCCTGCCCATTCACAACATCGGCATCAGCGCCAACGGTCTTATCCCCTCAGGCTCCCTCGGATTGCGTTACCTCATCGAAGTGGGCAACGGCCGGCACTACGGACCGTCGGCAGATGAACCGAACCAGAACGTCACGGACGACAATGATTTCAAAGCGGTGAACGTCGCGTTGATTGCCCGGCCGGACTGGGCGCCGGGGCTGCAGATGGGAATTTCTGCGTATCACGACACGCTGACGCCGGCGGGAATACCGCGAACGGACCAGTTGATCCTCGCGGCGCATGTTGTTTACCGGACGTCGCGCCTGGAATGGCTCAATGAATTTGTGCTGCTGCGGCATCGTTCCAACGGCGGCGAAGCGCATCATACACCGGCGGTTTACACTCAGATCGCGCCTCGTTTCGGGCAGTTTCAACCTTATGTGCGTTACGAGTACCAGAACGCGCCGGCCGGCGATCCAATCTTCAGCAGCTTCGGCGTCGTTGGGGTCCGCCACGGCCCGTCCGTCGGTGTGCGTTATGATTTCACGGATTTCGCGGCTTTCAAAATCCAGTACGACCATGTTCGCCAGGAAAACCAGTCTTCCGCGAACGAAATAACGGGCCAGGTCGGGTTCACTTTTTAGCCCAGGACTCATGATTCACCGCAAGATTCAACTGGCAGTGCGTGTGGCGGCATTGATGTGCCTCTGCGTGCTTTGGGGGGCGGTTGCGGGCGAGGCGGTGACGGCAAAGGAGGAACCGCTGGTCATTGTGGTGAACAAGAAGAACCCGATCGACAACCTCTCTTTCGACGACCTCCGGAAGCTCTGCCTTGCCGAACGCAAATACTGGTCGGAGGGCGGCAAAGTCACAATCGTGCTGCGCGAGCCGGACCAGGCGGAACGCGATGCGGTCCTGCAGCAGGTCTACCGGATGACCGAGAACGAATTCCGCCGCTACTTCCTGCAGAGCTCATTCACCGGCGAAGTGCAAAGCACGCCGAAAGAATTGACCACCGCCAACGGAGTGCGCCGGTTTGTTTTCAATGTGCCCGGCGCGATCGGCTTCGTCCGCGCCGCGGACGTGGATGATTCCGTCAAAGTCATCAGCCTGGACGGGCGCAAACCGGGGGACGTCAGTTATCGCCTGAAAATCTCCGCGCGCTAGGTTATGGATCAGCTCTCCAACAACCAGTCCTCGTTGACCAGCGCGGAACGTTTCCAGAGAGGCATTGTGCTGACCGCCCTGATCGTTTGCGGAATCGGGGTCTTCCTCACCTTCGACCTGTACCGCTCTCATCAGTCGGGACGAAAAAGTTACGCGGACGTGATCCGCGGGATGGAACTCATCGGGCAGCTGCAGTACCAGATGCAGGAAGCGCGGCGCATTATGCTTTACGCTCTGGCGACGACTGACAGCAACCGGCAGGTTGAGTACGCCGATCAATCGCGGGCGGCGGATGCGCAGGCTTCGAAAATCCTCGCGCAATTCGGGCAGTTGATGACCTCGCCCGACGAGACCCGCGCGGTCCAAAGGCTGGAGACGCATTGGAAGTCGTACCTGGAAATTCGCGACACGCTGATCGCTTCCATGCTGGAAGGGAGCCCGCGCGCGGCCGTGGAGCGGGACGTGTCCGAAGGCGTGCCTGCGTTCAACGCGGTGCGCGACGACGTGCAGAGCGTGAAGGAGCTTTTTCAGGAAAAAGCGAACCGGCTGCTGCGCGCGGCGAATTCGTCATTCCGCGACTCGCTGCTGCGGCTGGTTTTCATCCTGGCCCTGACCGTCGTCATCGCAACGCTCGCCGTCAAAACGCTTCAGAAAAGCAGCGTGCTGCACGTATTGACCGCCTCGGAAGCCCAGTTGCGGCAATCACGGCAGAAATTCGAAACCCTGGTCAACTCCATTGATGGCGTCGTTTGGGAAGCCGACCCGAATACTTTTCAGTTTACGTTTGTCAGCCGGCAGGCGGAGGATCTGCTTGGTTTTTCCGTCGAGCACTGGATGAAAACGCCGGGGTTTTGGAGCGGCCGTTTGCATGCGGCCGATCGTGACCGGGCGACGGCCCGGCGGCTCGAAGCCGTGGCCAAACGGGCGCCCGTCCGGATGGAGTACCGCATGACCGCCGCGGAGGGTCAGGAGATCTGGATCCATGAAAGCGCGGCGGTGGTGGTGGACAACGGCATTCCGGTTCTGTTGCGGGGCGTGCTGATGGATATCACGGACCAGAAGTCCGCCGAGCAAAGGCTTAAGGCCATGCACGAGCAGTTCCTGGATATTTCCCGTCGTGCGGGCATGGCGGAAGTTGCGACGGGCGTGCTTCACAACGTGGGGAACGTGCTGAACAGCGTGAACGTCTCGGCCCTGCTGTTGCGCGATGTTTTGCGCGGGTCCCGGGTGGCGAGCCTGGCGCGCGCGGTCGCCATGCTGCGCGATCGCGCCCTCGAGGACTTGAAACATTTTCTGTCGGAAGATCCCAAAGGCAAACTGCTGCCGGAATACCTCATGGACGTGAGCGGGCATCTCGAGAAAGAGCGGTTGAAACTGTCGGCCGAAGCCGAGCGGCTCGCCGAGAACGTCAGTCACATCAAAGACATCGTGGCCATGCAGCAGACCTACGCCAAGGCGGGCGGTCTGATTGAGATCCTGCCGATCGCGGACCTGATCGAGGACGCCTTGCAGCTCAACGCCTGCACGTTCGCCCGGCATGGGATTGAGATCGTGCGTGAATTTCAGTCGGTGCCGCCGATCCCGGTGGATCGGCACAGGATTCTGCAGATTTTCGTGAACCTCGCCAGCAACGCCAAATACGCCCTGGACGTGAGCGGGCGGTCCGACAAACGGCTGGTGCTGGGCGTCGCTTTGAACGGCGCTGAGAAAGTGAAGATCACTTTCGCCGACAACGGAGTGGGCATCGCGCCGGAGAATCTGACGCGGATTTTTTCTCATGGATTTACCACCAAACCGGAAGGGCACGGGTTTGGTCTGCACAGCGCCGCGCTGGCTGCACGGGAGATGGGCGGCAGCCTGATCGCCCGGAGCGATGGACCCGACTGTGGCGCGACGTTTACTCTTGAATTGCCCATGACCCTCAACACCTGAAGCCGTGCAAAACTGGAAGCCATTTTCAAAAGATAAAAACAACCGGATCCTCGTCATCGACGACAATCCGCAGATTCATACCGATTTTCGCAACATTCTGTGCGCCGAACTGGACACGATCGTTCTCGATCGCAAGGAGGCGGTGTTGTTCGACGAAAGCGCGAAATTCTCGCACGGCGCACCGGCCGAAGCGTTCGAGGTCGATTCCGCCTATCAGGGCCAGCAGGGCCTCGAGCTTGTGGAACGCGCGCTGGCCGAGGGCCGGCCTTATGCCATGGCGTTTGTGGACGTCCGGATGCCGCCCGGATGGGACGGGGTCGAAACGATCAGCCAGATCTGGCGCAAGTATCCTTCCCTCCAGGTGGTGATCTGCACCGCTTACTCGGATTATTCCTGGGAGGAGATCGCCCGGAATCTCGGCGCGCCGGACAACCTGGTGATTCTGAAGAAACCATTCGACAACATCGAAGTATTGCAGCTCGCCCATGCGATGACGAAGAAATGGATGGTGACGTTGCAGGCCAATACCCGGATGGAAGATCTGAACCGGATGGTCCGGGAACGCACGGAAAAACTGGAGGCGGCCAACGAGCGCTTCGGGAAAGCCTTCAAGGCCAGCCCGCTCCCGATTGCCATCTGCAAAATCAGCAACGCCTCGTTCCTCGACGTCAATGAAAGTTTCCTTGAACTGTTCGCGCTCCAACGCAAATCGGTGATCGGCCATACTGAAGACGATCTTCGGATCTGGGCCGACCCGGGCGACCGGCAACGGTTCTGGGATTCGGTGCGGTCGAATCACAGCGTTCGCGACATGAGGCTCCGCTTGCGGGTCAAGGACGACGACGTCCGTGAAGTGGCCGCGTTCGCCGAGGGCTTTCAGCTCGAGCGGGAGCATTGCCTGCTGGTGGTGTTCCACGACGTCACCGACCGGCTCAAACTGGAGGAACAGCTCCGGCAATCGCAAAAGCTCGAAGCCGTCGGACAGCTGGCTGCCGGCGTGGCTCACGATTTCAACAATCTCCTGACGGTGATCCGCGGCCACGCGGAACTGCGTCTTGGCACACCGGCCCTGGATGAAGGCCTGAGCGAATCGCTCAAACAAATTGCCCGCGCCAGCGAACGGGCCGCTTCCCTGACCCGGCAGCTGCTCGCTTTCAGCCGCCGTCACATCATGCATCTGGCCGCGCTGGATTTGAACGATTTGATCCGGAGCATGCAGGACATGATCCGGAGCGTGCTGGGCGAGGACGTGGAGTTGCATTGCGAACTTGCGTCCCGGCTGCCGCCCATCTGCGCGGACCGCTGGAGCCTGGAACAGGTCATGGTCAACCTGGTCGTCAACGCCCGCGACGCCATGCCGCAGGGCGGACGGCTGTCGGTGCGCACTTACACGGTGGAAGTGGACGCGCGCGAAGCGGGGCTGAATCCGGAAGCGCATCCGGGATCTTTTGTGTGCCTGACGGTAGAAGACACCGGGTGCGGCATGGACGCGGACACGTTGAACCGCGTTTTTGAACCGTTCTTCACCACCAAGCCGGTTGGAAAAGGGACCGGCATGGGCATGGCCATGGCTTACGGCATCGTCAAACAGCACGAGGGCTGGATCCGGGTGCACAGCCGCGTCGGCTGCGGCACCATCTTCCAGATCTACCTGCCCATGTCCGAAAAACCGATCGAACCGCGGCCGGAACCGACCTTGCCGCCGGAACTTCCCCGCGGCACCGAAACCGTTCTGATGGTGGAGGACGACCCGGCTTTGCTGGCGATGGGCCGGAACGTTTTGCATGCCGCCGGATACAAGGTCTTTCACGCATCCTCCGGCAATGAAGCCATGAAGGTATGGTCGGTGAACCGGGACAAGATCGATCTGTTGTTCAGTGACATAGTGATGCCGGAAGGACTCGACGGGCGGAAGCTCGCGGAGAAATTGAAAGCGGAGAAGCCGGGATTGAAGGTGTTGCTGACGACCGGGCACCATTACAAGCTGAAGGAACAGACCTCGGCGCTAAACACGGCGCTGTTCATCTCCAAGCCGTTCTCCGCCGGCGCGCTGTTGCGGACGGTGCGGCTTTGCCTGGATCGTCCGATTGAAAACGGCCAGCCGGTGGAAGTGCATTGAGGATTGAGCCGACGCGGGACGCTTCAGCTGGAAGGTGCCGGTTTGACGGCGGCCGGGCGGTGTTCAACGGCGCTTTTTTCCGATCCGTTCAACGTGAAATAAAAGGTTGAACCTTTATCCAGCTCCGACTCGGCCCAGATATGTCCGCCATGCCGGCGGACGACGCGGTCCACGATGGCGAGGCCGACTCCGGTGCCTTCGAATTCCTCCGCGCGATGGAGCCGCTGGAACACGCCGAACAGTTTGTCGGCGTATTTCATATTGAACCCGACGCCGTTGTCGTGCACGCAAATGACTTTTTCGCCGTTGATCTCTCGCGGGCCGACTTCGATGACGGCTTTCTGGCGGGGACGGGTGTATTTCACCGCGTTGGAAAGGAGGTTGGCAAAGACCTGCTTTACCAGCCCCGGATCGCCGTTGACGGACGGCAGCCGGGCGATGTGCCATTCGATCTGGCGATTTTTTGTTTCACGCGCCAGTTCCGAGATCACTTCATCGACGAGGGGATTGAGCGGGGTGAGCTCGTGCTTGAGTTCCTGCCGGCCGACGCGCGCGAGGTTCAGGAGATCATCGACGAGCTGGCTCATGTTCTGGCTGCCTTTGCGGATCGTGTTGAGGTAACGCAGTGCTTCGGGCGGGATCTGGGCGGAGAAATCGTCGAGGAGAATTTTGGTGAACGCGTCGATGTGCCGGAGGGGGGCGCGCAGGTCGTGGGCGACGGAATAGGTGAACGACTCCATTTCCTGGTTGGCGGAGGTCAATTCCGCGGTGCGTTCCCGGACGCGCTGCTCCAGTTCGATGTTCATGCGGCGCATTTGTTCCTGCGCCCGCTTGCTTTCGGTGATGTCGGTATTGATCTCGAGGATGGCGGCGGGTTCGCCCTGGTCGTGCTTGTGCAGCACCCATTGGCTGTTGACCGTGATTTGCTGGCCATCCTTGCGGGTATGCACGAGTTCTCCCTCCCAGCGTCCGTCCCGGAGCAAAACTTTTTTTATTTCCGCCAGTGGCTGGGAGGACCTGGTGCGGAGCAGTTCCTCGGAAATGCGGCCGAGGGCTTCCGTGCGGCTCCAGCCGTACATCTTTTCCATGCCGGTGTTCCAGAGAATGATACGGTCCTCGAGGTCGCGGGCCATCACGTTGGCCAGGTCGAGCATCTGGGCCTGCTCGCGCAGCATGCGCGCCTGGTTGGCGAGCGATTCCTGCGCCCGCTTGCTTTCGGTGATGTCGCGCGAAATTTTTGACGTGCCTACGATGTGCCCCTGGGCGTCCCGCATCGGCGACAGTGTGAGCGAAATGTCCAGCAACGTCCCGTCTTTGCGGCGGCGAACCGTTTCGAGATGTTCGATCCGTTCCCCCCTGCCAATGCGCTCCGTGAGGAGGGGTTCTTCGTCATGACGGTCGGTCGGGATGATGAGCGTGATCGGCTTGCCAATCGCCTCTTCCGCTCGATAACCGTACAGGCGCTCCGCCCCCTTGTTCCAGCTGGTAATGATCCCGTTCAGGTTTTTGCTGATGATCGCGTCGTCAGAAGACTCGACGATGGTAGCCAGAAGGCGGCTGGCCGCTTCGCTGCGTTTGCGTTCCGTGATGTCCAGGGTGACACCGCTCATGCGCACCGGCTTGCCGGTGTCACCGTAGAACGCTTTGCCGCGGGCGACGACATCATGCACCGAGCCGTCGCGCCAGACGATGCGGTACTCGAGGGTGAGCTCCCATTTTTTCTCAAGCGCTTCCTCGACGGTCTGTTCGAATGACTTGAGATCTTCCGGGTGCACGAAGGTTCGGAAATGCTCGTAGGTTTCTTTGAACTCGCCGGGCCGGAGGCCGAAGAGGGCCGCATGACGGTCATCCCAGGTCAGGTGTTTGGTTTCCAGGTTCCAGTCCCAGGTGCCGATGCGCGCGGCTTCGAGGGCGAGCCGCAACCGTGCTTCTCCTTCCTGCAGGG